>Ga0210410_10001149_pt1 | contig 25444 bp, 21 predicted proteins | sample IncBWC4MmetaG_FD_161058 | JGI IMG/M metagenome (GOLD analysis project Ga0210410, IMG submission 161058) | Forest soil microbial communities from Barre Woods Harvard Forest LTER site, Petersham, Massachusetts, United States - Inc-BW-C-4-M | ecosystem: Environmental > Terrestrial > Soil >... | reverse complement strand
CAAAGGAGCACAACCTGGAACTCTCCGCCAGTCGCGCCCGAGCTGTTCGGGCTGCGCTGGTTAAGGCGGGAGTCGATCGGAGCCTTATCAGTACAAAGGGTTTTGGCAAATCCAAGCTGCTTGTTCGCGATAGCAATGCCAAAGCGCGAGCGGCCAATCGCCGAGTGGAGATCGGCATTGTCCCCGCGACCCAGGTATCCATCAAGCAGGCAACCTCGAAACACACTCGCTAGTGCCTGGCAAACGCGGTTAGCGGAAAGCCCTCCGCCAGCAAAATCGCGTCTCGCGACGTCTGAAGACGCCGCTCCCCTGACTGAAAGTCAGGGGCTTACACCCACCGGTTTGAAAACCGGCCACTACGGGCTCACCGGGAAGGATGCCCGCGACCCTTCGCCTGCGCTCAGGGCAGGCTCTCCGCAGCCTCTACACAAGCCGAAAGATGCCGGGGCTCTCCCCGCAAGCAACGCGGGGAGTTCCCGGTAGACATCACCGGGACGCAGAAGGCGCGCCCCACAAAACGGGGCAAAGCCCGGCGCTACATTCCCACCCCGCCGAAAACCATGCAAGAAATCCTGTGCTCCCCGTTCCAACTGTGTGCCTGGCCTCGCGGCCTTGCACACAGGAGGTTTTCATGGAACGTACGATCTTAAGCGCCGCATTAAGCACCTTGCTCGGCGTCGGCACACTCAGCGGACTGGCTTTTGTCTGGCCGGCGCCCGTCCCACTGGCCCCATCGTCCAAACCCGAGGGTGGCTGGCAGCTTCTCGAACCGGTTACCTACGAAAACATCACCCTCTTCCCCGTCGTCGCCTCGTTCAATCAGGACACGAGCCCCTTTCTCACCCTCGACGAAGGCCTATCGACCGGCGACGTGATCGTCAGCGAACAGGGCACCACCGGCCTGGTCCGCAATCGCGATGGCCGCCCGATGCCCGCGCCGCAATACAACACCGGCGCCTCGGTCAACCAGCTCGTCCTTATCAACCGCGGCAAGCGTCCCGTGCTTCTCCTCGCCGGAGAACTCGTGAGCGGCGGCAAGCAGGACCGCATCATCGCCAAGGACCGCATCGTCGCTCCCGGCGCCGACCCGCTTCCCCTCGACGTCTTCTGCGTCGAGCACGGCCGCTGGACTGGCAGCAGTTCCCAATTTGCAGCCTCGAAGACCATCGTCCATCCAAGCGTGCGCGAGAAGGCCGCCGTGGATCAGGAGCAGACAGAAGTGTGGAGCGCCGTCCGCGGCGGCACGACCGCTACGGCGTCGCCATCCGCGCCGGCGCCCCGAATGTCCAAGGAAAGCATAACTGCAGCGATCTCGATGGAGGCGCGCACCGAATCCTACGACAAGATCTACGAATCACGAGCCGTGGGTGTTTCGATCGATAGCTTTGTGGAAGAATTGCAGAGGCGTTTCGCCAAGTCGGTGGCTTTGAATGGCGAACGCAAAATGCCCGTCGTCGGAGTGATTGTCGCCTATGGCGGAGAAGTCGCATGGAGCGACATTTTTGCTTCGAGCGATCTCTTCAACCACTACTGGACCAAGCTGCTGCGCAGCTACGCCGTCGAAGCGCTGGCCCGGCCGACCCTGCGCGAAGTGGCTTCGCGCGACAGCGCCCAGGAATTTCTCCGCCGCCTCAATGGCCGCGAAGTTCAGGAGAGCGAGCCGGGCGTCTACCGCTGGCTCGAAATCACGGAGGGCAAACTCACGCAAATCGAACTCGACGCCTTGCAGCCAAGACAAATAACGCTTCACCGTCTGCTGCTTCGCCGCACTTCGTAATTGCCGGGCCGAGCGATGATCGATGATGAACGAATCTGCTCGGCACACGATGAAGGAGGAAGCCGCAGGGGGCGCACACCGCAGTGTATGCCCTGCTCTCTGTGCGCCGGACTCTGTGGGCTCTGTGTTATGTTTTTTCTGATCTGTATCTTTGCACCGCGCTGCGATCCGGCGTGCGAGCGAGCAGCCCCTCCGCGTTCATATCCCACGCCGGGTGCCGCAACTTCGGCGCAATTTCCGCGAGCGGCACCAGCACAAACCGCCGCAAGCGCATGCGGGGATGCGGCACCTGCAATTCCGGCGTATCGATCGATTCGTCACCGTAAAGCAGAATGTCCAAATCAATCAGCCGCGGCCCTTTGGCGACGATTTTCTTGCTCCCCATCGCTGCTTCCATCTGCCGCAGTTTTTTCAACAGTTCCACGGCGGGCAATTCTGTCTCCGCTTCCACGACGCAATTCAAAAACCACGGCTGCTCGCGCAGGTCCACCGGCTCCGTTTCATAAATCGACGATACGCGCCGCACCCGCATTCCTGCATCCACAAGCGCCGCGATCGCGCGCCGCAAATTGTCCGCGCGGTCTCCGACATTCGATCCCAGCGACAAGTAAACCGTGTTCAGAGCCATGGTTCGTCAAAACTTGTCAGCGCCGCGGCTACTTCACCGTGTCGGCGCCGGCCTTGGCGCATTGCGCGTCCTGCGCGCTGGTTGCGCCCGAGACGCCGATGGCCCCGACAATCTTTCCGTCCGCCACCAGCGGAATTCCGCCCTCGACCGGCACGGCGCCCTGGAGACGCAGAATGCGCACGGAGTCTCCGCCCGCCGCCAGCGCATCCTGAAACGCTTTGGTCGGGCGCTTGAAGAGCGCCGCCGAGCGCGCTTTATCAATCGCGACGTTCGCGCTGCCGAGTTGCGTGTTGTCCATTTTCTCGTAATAAACAAGATTGCCGCCGGGATCCACAATGGCGACAGCGACATTCCAGTTATTTTTCGCGGCTTCCGCGAGCGCCGGAGCGGCCGCTTTCCGGGCATTCTCCAAACTGATGGGCATGCCGTAAGGATTGGGCATCTGCGCCAGGGCGGTTGCCAGCGCGCAAAGCGTAAATACCATTGCAGAGATGGATCTCACGACAATTTTGGGTGACATGCACTTGCCTCCTCGTATGATTAAGACTTTGACGGCGATCGCGCCGCAACGGACGTTAGACTAAAAACAAACCAGGGCGCAATCTTTTTCGTGCCGGAACTTCCCGCTCCTCCGTTTCCCTTGCCAACCCATTCACACTCCGGTAACAATTCACTGCTAGCGTCTCTTGCCTTACTAGGGCCAGGAGGGTTTCTTGCGGAACCGAAGGGAATCCGTTTAATTCCTTGGCTGACAAAGAATTTTCCGATCGCAGAAGCATTCCTCGGCGCGCCGCCGACTGGCGAGTGCTGTTCGGCCCACCGGGCGAACTTTCGCCGGGCTTTTTGGCGGACATGAGTCCGATTGGCGTGAGTGTCTTGACCGAAAAACAGTACTCGCCGGGAACCGAAGTGGAGATTCATTTCGGAGTGGCGGACGATCAAGCCTCCGGAAAACTGCGAATGAGCGCCGTGATCCGCCATTGCGCTAAAGGAAAAATCGGCGTGCAGTTCCTTAACGTGGACCCCTCGCAGCGCGACCACTGGTGGAAGATCATGCGCGGCGAATTCTAAGTACAACGCAGCTTCCCAGCATCGTGCGTCCTGGGGCAGGACACTAATCATTTTGCAGGGCCTGGGTTTGTGCTAAAGGCGGATTCACCGCGGTTATTCCGAGGGACCCGGCGCTGAGATTATTTTGTTTCGGATGGCGTAGTGAATGAGTTCGGGAAGAGAATGCAGGCCAAGCTTGAGCATGATTCTCGCGCGATGTGTCTCCACCGTTCGGACAGTAATTCCCAGCTCGGCAGAAATTTGCTTATTGGCCTTGCCCTCGGCCAGAAGCCGGATAATTTCAACCTCGCGCGGAGTTGGGCGAGCTTGCGATTGCGCGGCGGGGTCAGATTGATTCCTGGTATTGAGAAAACTCTTCAGGACGAGGTCTGAAATTCTTGGGGTGAGAAACTGCTTGCCCGCGGAGACATCTTTCACGGCTCTGACGAGCTGTGTTGCCAGATCGGATTTCAAAACGTAGGCAAGCGCGCCTGTATCGAGCACCCGGCGCACCATCTGGTCCGACTCATGCATGGTGAGGACGACAACCTTGGTAATGGGAGAGGCCTCTCGAATCTGGCGCGCCGCCAGAAGGCCATCTAAATCGGGCATGCTGATATCAAGGATGGCTACGTCGGGTTTCAGCATGGCCGCTTTTTCTACTGCTTCCCGGCCGTTGGCCGCTTCGCTGATGACTTTCCAGCCGCGCCGAGCGCGGAGGAGTCCCCGTATGCCGCGCCGGACGAGTTCGTGGTCGTCCGCGACCAGGATGCGAAGTTTTTTCATGCGTTTACCCATCTATGGGTATCATCACACGTACCGTGGTGCCACTGCTGCGGGATTCAATTTCCAGCCGTCCGCCCATGAGTCTCACTCGCTCTTGCATGCTCGGGATGCCAACGCCAAGTTCAAAAGATAATGTGCCGTCCTGTTTGCGTTGGCTTCCGGAAATTCCGCTACCACTGTCACTGATCTCCAGTGTGATTTCTTTCTGGTCACGGTCAATTCGTATTCCGGCCCGGAGACTTCCCGAATGGCGCTGGATGTTCGTGAGACCTTCTTGGACAACACGGAACAGAGCCACCTCTAAATCCGGCGCCATTCTCCCAATGCGCGGTGAAATCTCCAAGGCAACATTGATTCCGGTCCGTCGAGTGAAACCATCCAGGTAATGACGAATCGCATCCCCTAGTCCGGCTTCATCCAACATTGGCGGATGCAACAAGTAGGAGAGGGTGCGGACCTCGCGAATGGAGCGATCCGCCAAGGCTTGACACTGGGAAGCGAACTTGCGCAATTTTTTGCTGGAAGAAGGAATAGAAGCGTGGAGCTGACTCAAGGTTGTTGCAAGAGCCACGAGGTCCTGGCCAGTGGAGTCGTGTAATTCCCTGGCAATTCTGCGCCGCTCTTCGTCCTGCGAGCGCAAAAGCTGTCCTGAGAGCCTGCGGAGTTCCGCGTCCGCCCGTTTGCGGTCGGTGATATCTCGAATGACACAGGCGGCGCGCTCGACGCCAGCAGGACCTTCGACGGGAAAATACGTTATCAATAGATCTCTTTCGCCCCAATCTGGGTATGTAAATTTCAATTCGTATTTGACGACGTTGCCCCGGAAACATTCATCGAGTTTTTCCTTCACAACCCGATCAAAAATTTCCTTCTCTATTACTTCCGAAACTAAACGCCCCACGACTTGTTCCCGCTTCATCTTCCGAAAGTTCAGGAAGGCGCGATTTGCGAGAAGGTAGCGGTACTCACGGTCGACAACGACGATCATTTCCTCGACGCCTTCAACCGCTTTTTCGTATTCGTGGAACCTTTCTTCAGCGCGTTTACGTTCGGTGATGTCCTCGCAGGTCACGAGCAGACATTGCTTACCAGCTATCTCGATTGACTCGGCGGAGTAGAGCTTGACTCTTGTTTCGCCCGACTTGCTTCGCAACAGGGTCTCCCGGTTTTGCACTCTGCCCTGCCTTTTGATTTGCGCCACGACCGCCGCTCTGTCATGGGGTTCGACCCACAATCCAAGTTCAAGAGACGTGTGACCAATGATCTCATCGCGAAGGAAACCATAATTTCGCTCAAAACTCTCGTTGGCATCCAAGAATCGACCTTCCTCGAGCGTGGTTATCGCGATTTCTATCGGAGATGAATGAAATGCCTTCGAGAATTTTTCTTCCGAAAGCCGAAGCGCCTTTTCGATGCGCCTTTGGTCGGTAACATCGTGCGCGATCCCGCGAACGATAGGTGAGGCGACGCCCTCGGTTCGAAGCGTATTGTGATACTCCCACATTCTGCGTTCTCCGGTTTTCGAAAGAACAACCATTAAGCCTTTGACGAAGCCGTCTCTTTGTATGGTTTTGAGAGACTCGTCGAACTGGGCGCGCGCCTCCGGCAGCAGAAAATCCCTCATGGGCATCTTGAGCAGCTCCTCCTGGGAATATCCAAGAAGTTTAGCGGGCAGCTCGTTGACAGACAGGAGGCGGCCCTCCAAGCTGTAGGTGCAGATCAGATCGGTGGAATGCTCGACCAGGTCGCGGTAGCGGTCCTCACTCTCACGCAACACAACATCCATCTTCTTGCGGGCTGTAATCTCCTGGATGTTCTGGGCCATTTCCCGAAATCTTTCCTCGCTTTTTTCGAAAGCGGAAGCTCGCGGTTTGAGTTCGTCATTCACTGCGTTCATTTCCACCGTGTTAGGGAGACTTAGCGCCGCCGGCATGAGACGTACGAGGAAAACCGCCGTTGGCACTGAGGCTAAGGCCGTGATTAGCTTGACTCCACCTGAGAGCCAATAGGAGGGAACCCAAAGTGTCCACACCGCCATCGCATGGCTGGCGCCGCACGCAGCGATGAAAACGGCAAAACAGATAAACATCCAACCGAACGGAATATCTTTCCTTCTGCGCACAACGTAGAGTAAAGCTGCGGGGGTCAAGAAAAAAGCAAGGGCAATCAGAGAGTCCGAGATGGCATGGAGCCAAATGAGAGCGGGCCTCCACTGGTAGCAGAATCCCTGAGGCATGAGTCCGTTCGACGACAGCCATCCAGTGAACATATTCATGGTGTTCCTCCCAGAAGGCGCTTCGCCGGGATGGAAGCATTTTATATTTCGATAGCTAGTTGACACGATAGTATCGCATTCTTGCCGTATTAGCCTACATAAACCTCATTCAAGAGCCACTTGTAGACCAAGAATCGAATAGTGGCAAGGGAGAGGAGCGAGCGGCCAGTTCTGGTTCAGCCTACAGGCAAACTATTCCGTCAAAAACACAGGACCACGCCCATGCGTGATTCCCCGTACGTAGTTCTCGGGATTGCACGTAATAAAAGTAATGGTCCATAAGGCTAGATAAATTGATATTTCATCACAGGTAATTGCACTCTGCGCGGTGACAGTTTGCTGTCTCCATTTGTACCGGTGAACCCAGTCGTTTGGATTGCACTCGCTGTTCAATGAAAGCTCCGGTTCGCGTTCCGCAGTAATTCTCGAGGAAATGCTTGGGAACGGAGAGGCTCATGTCTACTGTGCTCATCGTCGACGACGATAACGCTATCCGAAAACTTCTCCATGCTCTTTTCGATCAAGGCAGCGGCTTCGATGCCTGTGTGGAAGCAGAAAATGGGTTCGAAGCCATAGCGGAGACAAAGCACCTGCTGCCGAGCCTAGCCGTTCTGGATTTATCCATGCCCGAAATGGACGGACTGCAATTGGCGCAAGAGCTAAAGGCAATAGCGCCGAAATTGCCGATTTTCATGTTGACCGCAGACTATGACGCGGACATGGAGAAGGAAGCTCTATCTTGCGGAATAACCGCGGTTTTCTCGAAGGTGGATGAAATGGCGACACTTGTCGCGAATGCTCGCGCCGTCTGCGGAATTGAGTGACATCGCGGGCGCCGTGCGCAGGCGAAACGAAAAGCAGATTCCCCACCAAAACGAGCAAGCAGAATGGCAAGCGGCTAGTAAGCAGATCCCCGTCCCACAGACACTTATCGCCTGTGAACAGCATGCTGAATTCGAGGCAACGAGCGGGGAGTAGCGGTGTGTATCCAGCGACCGTGATCGCAAGTTCAGCCACGATCCCTCCACTGCGCGGCCGGCGCTCGCAGTCGCGAGCCGAGAAAAAAACCGGCCGCTCTGGTCGGGATGACATCAAGGGAGGCGGCAGACGAGGTAAAGAGAGATCACCCACCCTTCAACACTGAGGGTGCAGCACTCAGCCGGGAGCTCCAGCGCTCATGACAGCGGGACGATTATCGTGCCCCTACAAAGGCAGTAGCCTAAACGCAGACGCCTTCGTCGGTTGGCTGGGGGAAACGCTGAGAAAACCAGAAGGAATAGGGCGTGGCGCCGTGGAACTGGTAGTGCTCGAGTCTTTCCGCCCTTCGGCGACCGTGGGAATGTGTCCCGCAGGAGTCCACCACAGGCAGTAGTTGGGCTTATCCATTTTTTCAAACCACTTAGCGCGGTCTTGAAAAACCTTTCGGTGATCCGATCGGTAGGCGTAATTGCGTAGCGCCTCAATGGACTTCCACACGGACATGTTGACAATGATGAAGGGGTCGTCGCTATAGGCGATGTCCGTGGCATTCCCGGATTCCGATTTGAGCCGCCAGACAAAACCGGGGGCGGAATCGGCAACAGCATTGATGGGCTCGAGCTGGGAAACAAAACCGGTAATCTTCGGGTCGTCAAGGGGAGCGATCAGACGAGCTATATTGATCTGCGCGAGGTGGAAAGTCATCAGAAGCTCCTTAGTGGGAATAGTCTACCAAACGATGTAGGGCACGCAACAGGGGTTGCGTGGAGGAAATGCCAGTTCTAGCGACTCACGATGAGAGAAGCACGGGTTTGAAGACCCGCCTCTACAAGGAATCGGGCTGCGCGAATGACAGAAAGCGAGACCGGTTCAAAAGTTGAAGCGGTAGCCGAGAATCATTTTGGCGATCAAGTGATCGGTGGAGCGCGTAACACCGACGCCCAGGCCGAAGTTGACTTCCCAGCTGGGCGAGAGATTGAGATCAATGGCGGGAAAGATTTGGTGCATCTGCTGGTTGAGCGGCGAGAATTCCGTGGCGGGGCCCACGGAACCGTAGTATTCGAAGCCGCCGGTGATTTTCTTGGTGAAGTCGTAGCTGAATTTTACGTTCGGCGAAAAGACAAATCCCTGGTGAACGCTCAGGCCGTGGAAGGATTTGTCAAAGGTCGGATTGAACGACCAGTACCACCGGCCGACTTGCTGATCGATGATGGGCCGCATTTCCCAGGTCCAGGTGTCGGTGGAGAATTTGGCGCGCTGATAGCCGAGTTCGTTCGAAAGGCTAAGGCCAACGGGCCAATGCCATTTCTTGGGAACATGAACGCGGGGACGGATGTGGTCGCCGACCCACTGCACGCCCTGACCGCTGCGCTCGGAAGTAAAAATATAGAAACCCGTTTCGAACCAATCGGTTATGCCGTGAGTGATCTCGATGGTTTCATGCTCGGCGTGGTTGGTAGGGAGCACGCCGTTCTCGACGGTTTTGCTGCCGTCAATGGTGAAGTTGCTGTGCAGCTCGACCATGGTGTGGCCGGGCTCGACTTGGTCGTAGCCGTAGACCTGGATTTCGTAATTGTCCTGGGCGTGCGCCGAGGCGGAGAGAGTCGCGTGAAGACCCAAGAGAATGGTGATGAGAAGTGTTTGGCGTGGTCGCATAGTGTTTTCAAAAGGCGTATCAGGATAGCGCAGGCTCAGGTCGTTTCAAAAGCCCGAGCAAAACAAGATAGATGCAATTCCTAGGCGTGGGGATGTGATTTGTCGTAGGTGTCCATGAGCTGGCGGATGGAGGCATGGGTGTACTTCTGCGTGGTGGAAAGCGACTGGTGGCCAAGCAACTCCTGAATGGCGCGGAGGTCGGCGCCGTCGGCCAGCAGATGAGTGGCGAAAGCGTGGCGGAGCGAGTGAGGATGCAGGTCCCAGTTGACGTTCACCAAGCGGACGTATTTTTTGACGATGCGGCCGACGGAGCGCTGGGTGAGGCGGCGGCCGGCGTAGTTGAGGAAAATGGCCTCGGTGTGCGGCGCACCATGATGACGGCCGCGCACGGACGCTGCATGGGAGAGGAGCTGTTCGCGCACGGGCCAATATTTTTCGAGCGCTTCCTGGGCTTTGCTGCCGTAGGGAACGATGCGCTCCTTGTTGCCTTTCCCGCGAACGCGCAGGACGCGCTCTTTTTGCTCCATGTCGACGAGATTCAGGCCGGTCAGCTCGCTGACGCGGAGGCCGGCGGCGTAGAGAAGTTCGAGCAAAGCGCGGTCGCGGCGAAGGAGCAGGCCCTCATCGGTGAGTTTGGACGATCTTCTAGACGAGCCAGGAGCGGGCAAGCCCAGACGATTTTTTGTCGCGATGGGAGTCGTGGATTTCCCCATTTCGGCGAGTTGATTGAGGAAGCCGTTCATTTCTTCGGCGGAAAGAACGGCCGGGATGCGCTTCGGCAGTTTTGGCGTGGGGACAAGGCGGGCAGGGCTTTCCTTCAACTGGCCTTCACGGACGCAATACTTGAAAAAAGAGCGCAACGACGCGAGCTTGCGCGCGATGGAGCTTTTTTGCAGGCCGGCGTCATGCAGGTGGGCGACAAATTCACGAATAATGGAGTGGGTCACACCGGTGAGTGGAGGAGGCTGAGCGCCGGGCGGAGAAAGGAAAGCGACAAATTGTTCGAGGTCTTTCCCGTAGTTCAAGATAGTGTGTGGGGAAGAGTTTTTGACCGAGCGCAAATAGGCGAGAAATTTTTCGATGGCCTGCTTCATTGCCGGGTGTGAGTCCGCGGGGAACATCCGTCACCAGTATAGGCGAGAGAGAGCAGAAGTGATGCAGATTCGATTTTTTTATTGATTGACAAAATATGCGGGTCTAACTTGAAAATTTCGCAAGTCTTCGCATGGTCGGGCGTGCCGCACCTACGGCGCTGGATAATTCCCGTTTGCTGACCCAGCCCTAACGGGCTGGGCTAACTTGTGGCGCGCCTCCGGCGCTTGTTGGAATCAGGACTTAACTGCCACGGGCACAGGAGCTTCCTCGGGCTGTACCTGGGGCTGTGGCTGCGGTTGCGCTTCGAGAATTTCCTGCTCCCAATCGCATCCTTCCTTGAGGCAGGCGCGGACGTTGCCGGTCTTGGTGCGCTTTTCGACGATGAAAGGCGCGCCGCACTTGGGGCACGGCTCGGGGATGGGCATGTGCGGCGTGGTGAAGTCGCAATCGGGATAGCGCGAGCAACCGTAAAAAACGCGCGGGCGGCCGCGGCCACCTTTTCCGGCGCTGCCGCGGCGCACAAATTCGCCTTCGTTGCACTTGGGACATTTTATGCCCATGGTGATGGGGCGCGTGTACTTGCACTTGGGATAGCCGGAGCAACCGATAAATTCGCCGAAGCGGCCGTGTTTTTTTACCAGGCCTTTGCCGCAGAGCGTGCACTTTTCATCGAGCGGCTCGTCGGGCTGGCGAGCCTTGCGGGTGCCTTCGACCAGACGGCGCGTGGTCTTGCAATCGGGATATCCGGTGCAAGCGAGGAAGGGGCCGAAGCGGCCGCGCTTGATGGCCATTTCCTTGCCGCAGTTGTCGCAATATTCGACGGTGTTCTCGCTTTCGACGGTTTCGCTGCCGACCTCCGGCGAAAGGTCCTGGATGAAATCGCAATCGGGGTAGCGCGAGCAGCCGAGGAAAAAACCGTGGCGGCTGATGCGCTCGAGCAGTTCGCCCTGGCCGCACTTCTCGCATTTTTTGCCGGTGGGGATGCCGGCTTTGTAGGACTGCATCTCGCCGCTGGCTTTATCGAGGTCCGATTCGAAGCGCTCCCAAAAATCTTTGACTGATTGACGCCAGGGGAGCTTACCTTCCTCGATTTCGTCGAGCTCTTCTTCGAGGCGAGCGGTGAAGCCCACATCGAAAATGTCCTCGAAACTTTTGACGAGGAGCACGCTGACGCGCTCGCCGAGCATGGTGGGCGTGAAACGTCCCTGATCCTTGAGCACATATTCGCGGTCGACGATGGTCGAAATGATGGACGCATAGGTCGAAGGACGGCCGATGCCTTTCTCTTCGAGGTCTTTGACGAGCGTGGCTTCGGTATACCGCGGCGGAGGCTCGGTGAAGTGCTGATCCGGGCGAATTTTGTCGAGGCGCAGGGTCTGGCCTTCCGTCACTTGCGGAAGGGCCTTGCCCTGGCCTTCCTCGTCCTTTTCTTCGTCCTCGGAGTCCGCATTCACGGGGAGCTGATACACGCGCAGATAGCCGTCGAATTTCTGCACCGAGCCGGTAGCGCGGAAGGTGTAGTCGCCGGCGGAGATGTCGATCGTAGTTTGATCGAAAATCGCGGGCAGCATCTGGGACGCGACGAAGCGCTGCCAGATGAGCTGGTAAAGCTTGAACTGGTCATCCTTCAGGAAAGGCCGGACATCCTCGGGCGTGCGTGAGACGTCCGTTGGCCGGATGGCTTCGTGCGCTTCCTGCGCGTCTTTTTTGGACTTATAGAAATTTGGCTTTTCGGGCAGATAGTTCGCGCCAAAGCGCTCGGGAATGAGCTCGCGCACCTGGGCCAAAGCATCGTTCGAAACGTGAACGGAATCGGTGCGCATGTAGGTGATCAGCGCGACCGAGCCTTCCTCGCCGAACTCCACGCCTTCGTAGAGACCTTGCGCCACACGCATGGTGTTCTTGGCGGTATAGCGCAGGCGGTTGTACGCCGCCTGTTGCAGCTTGGAGGTTGTAAAGGGCGGCGGAGGGTTGCGCTTCTTTTCTTTTTGCGTAACGCTGGCGACTTGCCACTTGGCCTTCTCAACCGCGGCAACAATTTTGTCGGCAGCTTCCTGGTTCTTTACTTCGATGTCCTCGCCCTTGAACTTGGCCAGTTTGGCTTCGAATAGGGGAGGATCGCCAGCATCGAGCATTGCGTGGATGGTCCAGTATTCCTGGGGAATGAAGGCGCGAATTTCCTGCTCGCGTTCGACGATGAGGCGCAGGGCCACGGTTTGCACACGCCCCGCGGACAAACCGCGGCGGACCTTGTCCCAGAGAAGCGGGGAGATTTTGTAGCCGACGAGGCGGTCGAGAACGCGGCGGGCCTGCTGCGCGTCGACCAAGTTGGTGTCCACCTGGCCAGGTTTCTCGAAAGCAGCGCGAATCGCTTTCGGAGTAATTTCGTTAAAGGTAACGCGGAAAATCTTCTTGGGATCCACTGCCCGGTATTCGATCTTCTTCACTTTCTTTTTCTCTTCGGGTTTCTTTGCGTCCCCATCTTGCGCTTCGGCGGCCTTTTTCTCTTCATCTTCCGGAACGACGAATCTGTTTGGCTTGGAAAGGACCTTGGCAAGATGCGCGCAGATGGCTTCGCCCTCGCGATCGGGGTCGCCCGCAAGATAGACGGCCGGAGCGGAACTGGCGGCCGACCGCAATTCGTTGATTATCTTTTTCTTGCCGGGGATGATCTCGAGCGCGGGCTCAAAAATATTTTCGTCGTTTACGGAAAGACGCTTGACAGGTTTTTCGGCGGCTTTGCCTTTCGCTCCGGATTTGCGCTTTTTCTTTTTCTTGCCGTTTTCGTCGCCGGGGAGAAGGATGCCGAGAGTTTTCTTGGGCAGGTCAAGGACGTGGCCGAGAGACGCTTTGACGGTGTAGTCGCGTCCCAAATATTTATTGATAGTCTTCGCCTTTGCAGGCGACTCAACGATTACGAGCGAACGGGCCATGTGTTCTTTTGTAACTCCGGAATCTTCTGCAGGAAGGGCCAGTGGCGGAGCCTGTGTCCTACTCGCTACCTAATAAAGATGCGGTAGCGGCCCTTTGGGATACTTTGCGGTCAGCAAATGTCCGTGCCGGGGCCACAGATTCCCGCCGTATCTCCAGCTACAGCAACACTTTGCTGAACTGCTTCCCCGGGAGCTGGCGGATGATCCCCTTCATCTCCAGGTCAAACAGCGTAGCCAGAACGACGGAAGAGTTCAAGCCGGAACGCTCGACGATGCCGTCAATGTGCTTAGGCTCGTCCGCGCTGAGCATTTCGTAAAGCTTTTTCTCCGCGCCGTTCAGCGAGGCGGCAAGGACTAGATTCCGCTGCTCGGCTTCGGGTTGCTCGGCCTGCACCAGCATGGCCCGCACCGGCGTGGGGAGTTCCTCGATGACGTCCTCGGCGTTGGTGACCAGCTTGGCGCCCTGCTTTATTAATTGATTGGGCGCGAAGCTCACGGGTTGCGTTACATTGCCCGGGACGCCGAAGACTTCCCTACCGTACTCCATGGCCAGGCGGGCGGTGATGAGCGAACCGGAATATTGGGCGCCCTCGACGACAACTATCCCCAGGGGCATGCCGGCTACGATGCGATTGCGCATGGGAAAATTCTCCGGCGCCGGGTACGTGCCGAGCGGAAATTCGCTGAGGATGGCGCCGCGTTCGAGGACTTTTTCGTAAAGCTTCTTGTTTTCCTTCGGGTAGCAAACATCGATTCCGGTGCCGAGGATGCCGATCGCCCGGCCGCTGACGGCCATGGCGCCTTGATGGCCGATGGCGTCGATGCCGCGCGCCATTCCGCTGACAATCACCACGCCGCGCGCGGCAAGTTCGCGGCCCAGCCGCTCGGCCATCTGCGAGCCGTAGAGAGTGGGTTTGCGGGTGCCCACAATGCCCAGGCTCGGCAGGTTCAAAATCTGCGGGTCTCCGCGAAGATAAAGCAGGACCGGGGGATCGTAGATTTGCAGAAGCGATTGCGGATACTCGGGCTCGGTCCAATTGATGAGCCGGCAACCGGCGATGCGCCGAATGCCCGCCAATTCCTTTTCCGCGCGCTTGAACGCTTCTTTCTTGGCTACAGCTCGCACAACCGGCGCAGGAAGATGGCACTCTTCGAGTTGCGCGACCGAAGCGCGAAAAACACCCTCGGGCGATTCGAAGCGGCGCAGAAGTCGCGCGGACAAACGCGAGGCCAGGCCAGGCGTGAGAGAAAGCGCGAGCCAGGAGAGGGAAGAGTCGAGTTCCACGGTGGGGTGAGATTACTTGTAGGATAATAGTTTTGTCAAGTAGTAAGTGGTGAATAGAGATAAGCGGTGGGGGGAGTGTCCGAGAAGCGTTAATCGGGCAGAGAGTTTACAGGCGGCTCGGGTTTAGGAGTCAGCTAGTTTTTTCAGCCTTTCCATGAGCCAAGCGCGGATCTCTGGTTCCGGCTGACTCATAGACCGCGCCACGTAGACTTCATCATCTAGATTTCCGTACTCCTGCAATTCACGGCAATAGTGAGCCTGAATCCACAGGTGTTCAAAATCTCGAAGATGTTTGAAGGGGTCGGAGTTTGAACGCAATATTTCTTGCGCCCGAAGTTTGGCTAACCGGAGGGCAGCTTCAACCTCGCCTATTTTCGCTAAGTGCATCTCTTTCACGACATTAGGCAAGACTTCGCGGACCTGGAATGCAGTGGGAAATTCTAGAGCCGCGAGACGACGGATGGCGGGGCCATCGAGACCCGCCTCAAGGGCGTCCCAAGCAAGTTTGGGCATATCCGTCGTGGAAACAAGGTTCAGCGCGAGTTGCGCTTCCACAACTTTTGGATCAAATGCCATTCTGCGAATCTAACTCAGTGTCGTGCCGATGAGAAGTCAGTTCAGCGGCAACCTGACTCGATAGAATGAAGAGCGGGCGCCAACTCCTGCATAGTCGGGCCTGCCAGAGATTGATCTACTACCTGGTGGACAACAGGCCTAAAAACCATTGCTGTTCGAACCGAGATTCTATTTCTTGATTTCGGAGGCGGGCGGGTGAGGATTGCCGAAGCCGATTTCGAGAGGCGTGTCCTTTACGAGGACGACGTCGCGACCGCGGGAGAGAAAATTTGTGTAGATGGAAGCCGAAGCTCCATAGGCGCCGAACGCTATAGAGAGAGGCGTGGAATGCACGGCGATGCCCAGCAGGGAGCCGGTAAGCTTCAAGCCCGTAAAGCCCGCGCCAGCCTGCTTGCCGGCGCTGTCGGCGATATTCACGCTGCCGTTTTCATACTCCGGGTGAAGTGACGCGGCCGCCAAACTCAAGACAAGCGCGGTGGAAAGATAGCGTTTCTTGCTGTCGGTGGCGCGCGCGCCGCCTTCTTCGTCGAGTTTGAGCCCCGCGGCGCGGTCCACTTGCATGCCTTCGAGGCTGCCCTGCATGACTTGAGCGGTTCCTTCCGGAGTTTCAATGCGCTCGAAAATCACGCGGAGTTCCCCATTGTGGTGGAGCTTGCGCGCCGGTTTGGCGTGAACCACCTCGCCGACCAGCCGGGTATCGGCCGGGAGAAGCAACTGGTGATCGGAAGAATAAAGTGGCTCGGTAAGCAGCGCGGTAATCGGAGTGCCACGTTTCGAGGACGCGGAGCTGACTTCGGCGACGAGCCGCGCGTGCAGGATGCTGTCCGGCGCGGGCGCGTTGCCAACCGCGGCAAGCTGCCGCGGAGTGCGTGTTGCCGTGCCGAATTCGAGCGGCGCATCGAGCGAGGCGTTGAAGCGCGTTCCGGGATCCAGGTATTGCCTGCGGTAGGGGAGCTGCGCCAGGAAGAATCGCTTGAGACGCTCGAGACGCCCGGGAGAGCTTATCTGCGAATAGGCGCCGCGGACTTTGTTTTCTGCCGCTTGCTTTTCACTCTCCGCGGCGCGGACGGCAGCATTTTTCTGCTTTTCTTTTTCCTGCTTGGTGACGAGGTGAACGATTTCGGCGGTGCCCGGGGAAACGGTGGTTTGTATGGGCAGCGGCTGGCCGCCGGGAAGCGTGAGGGTGTCGAAGGCCACTTCCACTTTGTGAAACGGCGACAAATTGCCGCTGGCGTAAGCGAGCGCGCGGGTCTTACCGGAGAGCGGAACGATTTGTGCCACGCGCCCTGAAACGTCGCTGCCCGCGGGAATCACGGGCTGGTCAAACGCATAGACGGTTTCAGCGACTTTAGCGTGGACGATTTCTCCCACGTGGTCGATGCGCACCCGCCGGTCGAGCGAAACGCGGAGAGGCGTTCCACGGGGAACGGAGAGGGGGATGACAACGGGCGGCAAATCAGCTGCGGATTCCGCGGCGTTGATGGCGGAGGTCGGAGGAGCACAAAGATTTGGGAGGGCATCCTCGCGCGGAATCTCCCGACAAGTCAGATAGTTATTTTCCGTGTTCTGGGCTTGCGAAGGGGCAGTCGAGCCAGATTGCGTCCACGCCGCAGGGGCGGACACCAAGAACAAAAAGCAGAACTTCGAGAGAGAACGGACCGTAGGCATTCGACCTATTTTCCGGGGCGCTCTAGCATCAGGGACGTAAGGGAGGTATGCGGCTGCGCCGACCATGCCTTAAAAACATAACCCTTCGCAACGGCATTGTCCACTCTTCGAAGCGATGGGCATTGGTGTTCGATGGTAGGATCTCATCCATGCGGCCCTGTCGTTCGACAGCTTGCGCCAGCGCGGCGATCGCAGGGATATGTCTATTCTGGCCCTTCTCCCTTCGAGCTCCTGAAGCAACTGGGCTGTTTCATCCCGATCCGCAGCACGTTTCGAATCGGCTGTACCGTCAGCTGCACGTGCGCACAGAGCCCGGCGGAAAAGAGTACGGGTTCGATGCCCTGGATCCACTCCTATGGCGCGAAACGAATTACCTGCTGAGCGGAAAATCGCACGCAAGGGCGCTCGCTTTGGCCGATGAATTCCTCCGTACTCACGCCGAGCGCCAAATCACCGACCCCGCAAAACGCGCGATTCTTCAGCGAGATCTGTGGGCGGTTTTCGACTGGGCGGATCAGCCAAAACAGGCCGGTCGGCCGCATCAAGCCGAACGCCGCGAACTCATGGCTAGGCTCGTTCCCATTGTCCGGCGTCTTGCGCTTTCGCGGGATGAGTTAGCGTTACTGCCCGACACTTACATCCGCGCACTTCAGAACCACGAATTCCCCGCGAAATACGACCCGGCTAACCCCAATCAGTCATTCCTTCCGCTCGACCTCTTCGACCCTAGCGGGCCGTGGGTTTGCCTCGGCGCGCCGGACCGCGATTTGGCGGCCCCGCTGCACGATTTGTCTTTCACCGCGCGTTCCGTGTTCTTTGTCTTCGCCCGCCTGCCCGGAGGACGCGACGCAACGCTGGCGTACTTCAAACAACTCGTGGAACTGAAAATTCCGCTCTTCGTGCGCATGCAAGACCCGGGTTGGCCACAGCCGACGGACGTGTGGAACCCGCAGGTGCCGCAATTCCCGGCGGGAACCGAATTCGCGCTAGTCCGGAAGATGGTCCTGCCGGACCGGGAGGGACATTTGCGCCTTACGCCGGTCACCGAAACTGTTCAGATCCGCCACTATACCGACATCCCTAGCGTCAACCCGATGGCGTCGCGCGATGTCGATCTCGCCCGGCGTTTTCAAGAGCCATCGGAGATCGAGCTGAGCCGCAGGTTGCTTTTTTCCGAACAGCACAGCGGGCTGCGCGGTGTGACCGCGAGTGACGACCTGTTTTTAATCTTTCCCGCCATGTCGCACGGTTTCGATACTTTCGAAGACCCAAGCTTGCGCGTTCGCCCTCTTTCGCCCTTCGTGGAATGCACGAGTTGCCATCTCGGACCCGGCATTCAGTCCATGATGAGCTTTTCGTTTCGCGGAAACCCAAACGAAGGGCTGGTGCTCAGCCCGCGTCTCGCGGAGACCACGCCGCGCGAGGAGGCGGAAAAAATAATGGAATGGGCGCAAACGCAGGAGAAGTGGAAAAACTTGCTTCGTCTGTGGGCTTCAGAGAGCCCTAACTGAAGTCAGACGAGTAAGTCAACTTATCAAATACTTTCTGAGGGAAGGATTTATGTGACCGCGCTGAAGAACAGTTCTCAATAGCTTTGATAGTAGTACGGAGCTTGCGGCACTGGTTGCGCGGCGTCCAGGTGGAAGCAGTAATCACCCTTGGGATGAGCCCAATGTTCGTCTGGATTTTGATCCTGGGCCTCTCGGCTGTCGAGAGCGAATGTGGCGCACAATTCGTATTCGCCGCCTGACTTTGGGCGATAGATAAACGGTTGGTGGGTGAGAGGATCCTGCTTGGCGGAAGCAGGAAACTTATCCAGATTGGCGGGGAGAACCTTGCCAAAGGTATCCCTATTCGAGCTGCTATCCCAGCTTTGCTTAATCTGTTGAGCAAGTTCCGCAAGCGCGCGGACGGTGCGATGGTCGGACTGAACCAGGCGCTGCCTTCCCGGGCCTCCCAGAACGCGGAATCCCAGGATGATGACGACGAACACGGCAATCGTTGCGGCGATGGCCGCCCAGGTATCCCTATTCATCGGCGCTCCTCGAAACGGGAGCGCGTTTCCCGAGCGAGCCCATGTAATACCAGAAAACGCCGCCGGCGATTATGAGCACGGTGGCGACCTTGGCCACGAAGCGAGCGGTGAGTTCGCCGCGAAGAAAAGACGTCAGGAAGGTGATCAAGTCGCCGACCAGGATGCTGGCGGCGATGAGCAGCGCGATGTAGGTCAGCCACTTCCTGACGCCGGACTCGAGCTTTTCGGGATGAACGGCGACTTCCCGGGTGATAAAGCGCATGGCAAAAAGATAGACAGGAAAAGCCACGATAATACAGGCAAGAGAATCAGCAATCTGATAGTAGGTGCCAGTGTAATAGTTGTTTTGGCTGAGAGGATCCTTGAACCAGCGGTCGATGAGCGCGAACATGACGGAACCCAGACCGAAAGCCCAAATCGTCAGAGTCGAGAAGCTGAGCAGGTAAAGGAAAGCGTCCCGCGCGGAACCGGAACGCTTGTAGACGGGGACGCGAAGGCCGCTGCGGACCTCGAAATGATCGGCGAGCGCACGGTGGACGTCTTCCTCGGGCCAGCCGCGACCCCTCAAAAGTTGAGCGAGAATTTCGTCGGTGGCTCCCTTGCTTTTTGCCGCGTCGAGAAATTCCTGCAAGGCGCTGCTGGGGGCCATAGGTGAGCGATTGTACCGCAGTCGCTGGTTCAAACAACGATTTAATCGGTCTTGTTCGCGAAGAAGCAAAACGCGCTCTTCGGAGAATGGCGTGGAGGCTGAAAATAGATCTCGCGACCTCAGTGCGGCGACGTTCTCGCTTTTTCTCCGCGAGGTGTGAGGAGCCCGAGCACGATAGCTATGAGCAATAGCGCAGGCACATCGCCTAGCAGATGGCCCCGCTGCTCGGGACTAACCCAAGATTGGACCGCCATGATGCCGCCATGCACGACGCTTGACCAGACGGTGAACCAGATGAGGCTCAGATGCTCGAGCGGGCGGCGCGCGGCGAGAATCAGAAAAATGCCAAGCGTCGCGTAAATGCCCAAAATCATCTGGAGGTAATCCGAATGGCCGCTTGAGTGCCAGCTCCATCCTGAGGGCCAGAGGATGGTGAGGGGATACACGCCAATTACAAAAATGATGCCGATCGCTACCAGCGCGACCCGCAGGGGTTTGAGACCGTCATTTTCACCCATGGGAGTGCCTCCTGAATTTTCGGTAGTCTCGTAATGCCCGTGGCAACCAGAATGCCAAGACTAAAGCACAAAAAACCAAATTAGGAAAGCACCCTCTCGCGGTAAGTTTGTACGAGGTCAGTCGAGAGGAGGATTTCTTTGCGGCATGTTAGAGTGCGGAAATACGTAAGTCTTTCGGCGTTTACAACTGGGGAGGCATTATGAAAATCGCGCGCGTTGTGGCCGCGGTAAATCTTTTTCTGTTTTTTGGCCTGACGCAAGCTCTGGGACAAGGCCCCGGCAGCGCACCGGCAACGAAAGCTCCCGCGGAACTGCAAAACCTGAAGATCACCATTCTGTCGACGATGCTGGCAGACGAAGGCATCGGTGAATGGGGCTTCGCCGCGCTGGTGGAGGCGGATGGCCACAAGATTCTGTACGACACCGGCGCGCGGCCGAACACTGTTCTCGAAAACGCGCGCGAATTGCATGTCGATCTCAGCGATGTGCAGGACGTCATCCTCAGCCACCATCATGGCGACCACACGACGGGATTGATGACCTTGCGGCGCGAGTTGTCGCGCACGAATCCGGCTGCGCTCTCCCGCGCACACATCAGCCCCGGAATTTTTCTGAGCCGGCACGCGGGCGCCGGCGAGACCGAGCAGAATCCCATGATTGCGATGAAGAAGGAATTTGAGGCGACCGGCGGAACGTTCATCGTCCACGACAAGCCCGAGGAGATGTTTCCAGGCGCCTGGCTGACCGGACCGGTTCCGCGGGCGTATCCCGAGAAAAATTGGACGCCCGGGTTCAAAATTGCGAAGGGAAGCGACTGGGTGGAGGACAATCTTCCGGAAGATCAAGCGCTGATTTTCAACACGCCGCGCGGGCTGGTCCTGCTGACCGGATGCGGCCACGCGGGAATCATCAATGTTTTGCAATATGCCAGGCAGATCATCCGCCCGGCGCCGGTGCAGGCCGCCATCGGCGGGTTTCACCTGTTTGCGGCCACCGACGAGCAGCTCGATTGGACGGCGGAAAAACTGCGCGAATTTCAGACGGCGCAGATCCTTGGCGCACACTGCACAGGAATCGAAACTGTCTACAAGCTTCGGCAGCGGCTGGGGCTCAACCGCCGGACGTGCGTGGTCGGGACGGTCGGCGCGATCTACGATTTGAAGGACGGTATTCTGACCGGCCGCATCGCCCGTTGATCCGCGGCTGCGTGGCACATTATTCCATTCGCAACGCGACGACGGGATCGACGCGCATGGCTCGCCGCGCGGGGAAATAGCACGCGACGAATGCCGCGGCCGTCAGCACTCCCGCTACCGCGAGAAATGTGAGCGGATCGGTCGGCGTGATTCCAAACAACAAGCCCTTCACCGCGCGGGCGAGCGCGAGCGCCGCGGAGAATCCCAGCGCGAGACCTATCAACGCCAAACCCATGCCTTGCCCCAGGATCATGCGCACGATGTTGCCGGGGCGCGCTCCGATGGCCAGGCGAACGCCAATCTCGTGCGTGCGTTGGCTCACCGACAGCACCATGACTCCGGCGATGCCTGCCGCGGCAATGGCCAGCGCCAACAGAGCGAAAAGACCGAGGAGCTTGGCGGTCAGGCGCGGAGCGGCGATGGAGTCGGCGCGGTATTGCTCGAGCGACTGAATGCGGCCAGCCGGCTGATTGGGGTCGACGTCGTAGACGCGCTGGACGGCGGTGCGGGCAACAGCCATAGGATCGCCCTGTGTTCGAGCCATCAGCGAGGGACTGTTCTGCGGATACTGCGCGAAGGGAAGATAGAGGAGATCGTTGGCGGGAACGTCGAGGCCGTGTTCGTGGACGTCGCCGATGACACCGATGATTTGCGTCCAGGTCTTGCCGTTGTCGATGGAGATACGGCGGCCGACAGGGTCTTCGTCGCGCCACTGATGCCGCGCGAGGGACTCGTTTATGAGGGCGACTTTGGTGCTCTCGGGACGGTCGCGGCGGTCGAAATTGCGGCCGCTGCGCAAGGGAATGCCGAGAACCTCGAGGTAGCCGGGGCTGACAACGTTGAGCTCGGCGATAGGCTTTTCCACATCGTTGCCCGGCCGGCCTTCGATGGCGAATTGGTTGTTGAAGGCGGGGGACTTGTCGAGCGGAAAGACACCCGCGGCTGCGGCGGAAGTGACGCCAGGAAGAGCTTGCACTTTTTCGAGGAGAGAATCGAAGAAGCTAAGAGTTTTTTCGTTGGTTGTGTAGCGGGAGAAATCGAGACTCAGCTGGACGGTCAGCACATTTTCGGGATGGAATCCGGGATCGACGCGCTGGAGATTGATGAGGCTGCGCACCATGAGGCCGGCGCCGATCAACAGCAAAAACGAGACCGCCACCTGCGCGACTATCAGCGCGCTGCGCATCTTGCCGCGCGAACCGCCGAGGGTGAACTGAGCGCTGCCCTCTTTCAAGGTGGTGACGAGGTTTTCGCGGCGCGCGACGGCGGGAGCGGTACCGGTGAGCACGCTGACAAACAGCGCGACGACCAGCGTGAAAAGCAGGACGGAGGTGTCGATGTGGACTTCGTTGGCGCGCGGAGTGAAGCGCGCGACGTACGCAGCGAGCAGGTGGAGGCCGCCTGTGGCCAGCAGCAAGCCCAGCGCTCCGCCGGCCAGCGCCAATAGAAAACTTTCCGTCAGCAATTGACGGAACAAACGCACGCGGCTGGCGCCCAGCGCGGCCCGCAAGCCGAGTTCGCGCTCGCGGCGGACCATGCGCGCGAGATTCAAGTTGGCAACGTTGGCGCACGCGATCAGGAGAACGAAGCCGGCGGCCGCGAGCAGGAACAGCATGGTGGGCCTGGCGTCGCGCGTCAACTCGGTTTTAAGCGCGGTGGCCTCAACTCTCATGCCGAAGTTCCCGGGATAATCGTCGGGAAACTCTTTTTGCATGGAGGCAGCGACAGCGGAGAGATCCGCCCCGGCCTCCGTCGGCTTAAGGCGAGGCTTCATGCGGCCGAACATGCGGACCATCTGCATCGGACGGTTGGCGATCATGCTGGGATCGGATCGGAAGGGACATGCGACCGTAGGCATGTAAACATCGTTTTCCTGCGGGTACTGCGGGAACGGCGGGAGCACGCCGATGACGGTGTGGGGCTTGTCGTTCATGCGAAACACTTTGCCGACCACGGTAGGATCACCGCCGAAACTGCGTTCCCAGTATTCAAAGCTGAGGAGAAGGACGGCAGGGGCGCCCTCTTTTTCGTCATCGGGGGCGAAATTGCGGCCGACGAGCGGTTTGACGCCGAAAACGTCAAAGAAATTCCAGGAAACCACACCGGTCTCGACACGCTCGGGTTCGTTGCGCCCCAGCAAGATGAACTGCATGTTGTGATACTCAACGAGCGCGTCAAGGCTGCGGTTCTGCCGGCGATAATCCATCAGCTCGGGAATGGAAACAGCCGGGCCCATCATACCGGTGCTCGGCGTTGTTTGCTGCAACATGAGCAAGCGATCACCGTGGGCGTAGGGCAGGGGCTTGAGAAGAACGGCATTCACGACGCTGAAGATCGCGGTGTTCGCGCCGATGCCCAGGCCGAGAACGATGATAGCGGCGATGGTGAATCCCAAGTTCTTGTTCATCATGCGCAGGGCGAAACTCGAGTCCTGGCGCAGCATGGAGAGGTGTTCCCGCGGCGCCGTCGTGAAGATCCCTTTCAAGGTATCCCACCACAGCCGCCAGATGCCCGTGGTGCCCGCGCGGCGCGCCGCTTCGGAATGCTGCTCGTGGAAGACTTCTTCCATCTCCGGGCCGAAGTCGCCGCGAAAATCGAACGGAAAAAGGCGCAATAGTAGCCGATAGACCTTGGCGCCTTTGGACTGGTTCTTGACTTCCATTGCTTCCTCCTACCACTCGCGGGGGTTGGGTATCGTGCACGAAATAGGCGCGCGGATTGGAGCACCGCGACGACTGAATACCCCTACGCGGTTCGCAGCTTCCGCAACAGATTGCGTGACCTGGCCAGTGCGACGACTTTTTCGAGGCGCGCAGCTTCCGCGGCCGCGAGTTCGCGGCCCTGGGGCGTCAGCCGGTAATATCTGCGGCGCTCGTCGTCATGCGCGGCGGGACGCTGGCGGAGCTCGCTGATCAACCCGTCGGACAGAAGCCGCTTGATGATTCCGTACAGCGTGCCCGTGCTCAGGCGGACCTTGCCGCCGGTGCGCAACTCGACTTCCTTCAAAATGGCGTAACCGTGCAGGTCTTCTCCGGCCAGCGCCAGCAAAACGTGGAACATGGCGGGAGTAAGCGGCGGCTGCGTTTCCGCGGGGCTATTTTGCGTGGGGCTCATCGGACCTCTTTCCGCTGGGAATTCCTTACCTCTGTCGTCACACACTATATCGTCATACGTCATAGCGTCAAGAGAAAAGATTGCCGCCTCTCCGTGCTATCCTCGCTTTCTTTGCAATTGGCGCCGCATCTCCGCGGCCGCAAGGAGATCCTCCATGGGCTCACGGCGTTTACAGTCCGTTACGGTGATTTTTCTCGCCGTCACCGCGGCGCTTTTCGCGCCCTTTCCCGGCGCTTCGCAACGCCGGCAGCCGCTGGACTATGCGCAGCTATTTGACAAAACCGAGGTGATGATCCCGGTGCGCGACGGCGTCAAACTGCACACCGAAATCTACGCGCCGAAAAACAGCCGTGAACCGCTGCCCATCCTTTTCGATCGCACTCCCTATGGCATTTCCGGCGGAGAGAACGGCTTCAGCCCCATTCTTAACCGCTACGCGGACCTCATCCCTGATGGCTACATCTTCGTGTTTCAGGACATCCGCGGGCGCTATGGGTCGCAGGGAAAATTCGTAATGCTGCACCCCCTTCATGATCCAAGTGACGCCAATGGCATCGACGAAAGCACGGACACCTACGACACCATCGATTGGCTCGTGAAAAACGTTCCCCACAACAACGGCCGGGTCGGCATGGATGGAACCTCCTACCCGGGCTTTCTCGTGACCATGGGTATGATCCATCCGCACCCGGCGCTGCGGGCCGTATCCGAGCAGGCCTGCATGGGCGACGTCTTTCTGGGTGACGATTTCTTTCATAACGGCGCGTTCCGGTTGAGCTATGGCTTCGAGTACTCCGCGGGACTCGAGACCTCCAAGGAAAATTACAGCTTTCCGTTCGACCGCTTCGATCTCTACGACTGGTATCTGCGCCTGGGTCCGCTCTCGAACGCCAACGCGCGTTATTTCCACGGCGCCATTCCGACCTGGAACGACTTCATCGCGCACAACAGCTACGACGAGTTTTGGAAGCGCCACGCGGTTTCCTACGGTTTGAAAGAAGCGACCGTCCCAAACCTCAATGTAGCGGGATGGTGGGATCAAGAGGATTTCTACGGGCCAATGACCACCTATGAGCGCCTGGAAAAAACGGACAAGAAAAATCTGAACTACCTCGTGGTGGGGCCCTGGAATCATGGCGGTTGGGGGAGCGGCGGGGGCAGTTCCTTGGGAGCCATCCCTTTTGGCAGCGACACGTCTATCTATTTCCGCCAGAAGATAGAGGCG
>Ga0210410_10001147_pt1 | contig 25456 bp, 17 predicted proteins | sample IncBWC4MmetaG_FD_161058 | JGI IMG/M metagenome (GOLD analysis project Ga0210410, IMG submission 161058) | Forest soil microbial communities from Barre Woods Harvard Forest LTER site, Petersham, Massachusetts, United States - Inc-BW-C-4-M | ecosystem: Environmental > Terrestrial > Soil >... | reverse complement strand
GAGACCGCAAGGTGCCGAGCGAAACATCGTCATTACCGAGTGGGACTGGGCCGATCCTAAGGCATATCTGCACGATGAGATCTCCACGGACAAGCGCAATCCCACGGTGAACGCCAACGGAGCAATCTACGGTGCTGGCGAACTCAGCGTTGATTATCTGCCGGTCCTCGACCCGGTGGGTGCCCTAGCGAGCCAGGTTAGAGTGCCCGTTCGCGACCCGAAGACGCCATCGAGCGCAGACGACAAGATCGCGGCGCCTTCGCCGTATTGGGGGGACGAAGCCATCTGGCACAGCCAAGCCAATGTCCACAATCCGATGTTTGATGGGCGGGGGAGAGTCTGGATTACCTCCAGAATCCGCCCGAGCGAAAATCCAGCGTTCTGCAAAGAAGGCTCGAGCCACCCTTCGGCAGTCTTATTCCCCCTCAAAACAAGTGGCCGGCAACTCGCTGTGTTCGATCCAAAGACGAAGCAGGTCGCGCTCATTAACACCTGTTTTGGTACGCATCATCTAGTGTTTGCCGAGGATCGAAACAATACATTGTGGACGAGCAGCGGTGGCGGCGGAGGAGCGGTAGGTTGGCTGAATACAAAGCTGTTCGACGAAACCCACGATGAAGAGAAGTCGCAGGGCTGGACGGCACTCGTCCTCGACACCAATGCAAACGGAAAACGCGATGAGTATGTGGAGCCTGATCAACCCATCGATCCCACGAAGGACAAGCGGATCAATGCCGCTTTCTACGGTGTCACGGTGAGTCCAGTCGATGGGTCGATCTGGGGAACGGTCCTGGGATTCCCGGGCGCAGTCGTTCGGTTGAACCCTGGACCAAATCCCCCGGCAACCGCCCTTGCAGAAATCTACGAACTGCCATGGAACAATCCAAATGCGCCTGTTCACGGGTTCTCTCCGCGCGGGCTCGACATCGATCGCAATGGTGTTGTGTGGACGGTGATTGCCAGCGGTCATTTGGCGAGCTTCGACCGGCGTAAGTGCAAAGGGCCGCTAAACGGGCCAACTGCGACAGGGCAACATTGCCCTGAGGGTTGGACGCTCTATCAACTACCGGGACCGCAGTTGCAGGGGGTTACCGACCCAGGAAGCGCCGAGGCCAGTTATTACGATTGGGTGGATCAATTCGACACTTTGGGACTGGGAAAGAACGTGCCGATTGCCACCGGCAACGGAAATGACGCGCTACTTGCGCTGATGCCTGAGAGCGGGAAGTTTGTTGTGCTTCGTGTCCCCTATCCCATGGGATTCTACGCAAAAGGGATGGACGGCCGGATCGACGATCCGAAGGCTGGTTGGAAGGGAAAAGGCTTGTGGGCAACCTACGGCACTCGAACTCCTTTTCACGCGGAAGGTGGTAAAGGAACGACGAGCAAGGTCTTACATTTCCAGCTTCGCCCCGACCCCCTCGCGCACTAGACGCTAACGCGCGACAAACGCATTCCTTCTGGCGCTCAGTATCGCGCAATCGGGCCTGTTTCTGAAGAACGCTCGCTGTGAGCTAAAGTGGTGACATCGTGATCATCAACCTCGCGCGGCGCGCCCACGACCACAACTGGGAGCTGGACCCGATCACGCGGTCTCTGCTCGACACCGATTTTTACAAGCTCCTGATGCTCCAGTTCATCTGGAAGCAGTTCCCCAAAACCACCGCTTCGTTTTCGCTTATCAACCGGTCCGCCGACCTGCGCCTCGCCGACGTGATCGCAGTCGAGGAGCTTCGCGCCCAGTTGGAACAAACCAAGAAATTGCGCTTCCATAAATCCGAGCTGATCTGGCTCGCGGGCAACACTTTCTATGGACGCCGCGGCATCTTCGAACCTGCTTTCCTCGAGTGGCTCGAACGCGACTTCCGCCTTTCTGATTACGAGTTGTCTATTCAAGACGGCCAGTTCTCCCTCTCCTTTCGCGGCCTTTGGACAGAAACGACGCTGTGGGAGATTCATGCGCTCTCGGCCATCAGCGAACTGAAGACGCGCGCCAGCCTCAAGCGTCTCAGCGAATTCGAGCTCGACATTCTCTATTCCCGGGCCAAAACCAAACTCTGGGAAAAAATGGAGCGGCTACGCGGCACGCCGGGATTGAGAGTGAGCGATTTTGGAACGCGGCGGCGGCACAGCTTCTTGTGGCAGGAGTACGTAGTAAAAGCGATGAGCGATGTGCTCGGCAGCAGCTTTACCGGAACCTCGAATACCTATCTCGCGTATAAACACGACTTGGAAGCGATCGGCACAAACGCGCATGAATTGCCCATGGCCTTGGCAGCGATGGCCAAGGACGACGAAGAACTGAAGACCGCGCAATTCCGCTTGCTGGAGATCTGGCAGCAGACCTACCAAGGCGAGTTGCTCATCCTGCTTCCAGACACTTTTGGCACGACCCAGTTTCTCCGTAACGCTCCGGATTGGGCGGCGGACTGGACCGGGCAGCGCGCGGACAGCAAAGATCCTTTCCTTGCGGGTGACGAATACATTGCGTGGCTTAATCAGAGAAATCGGGATCCGCGGCAAAAACTATTCATTGCTTCCGATTCCCTCGATGTGGACACGATTCTGGAACTGCATGCCTGTTTTTCAGGGACGATTCGCAACGGCGCTTCTCCTACCGGTTTTAGGCAAGCAAGCGACTTCCTCGATGCGGGAAAATGGATTCCCGAACGGCGCATCCGTTTCAGCGCAGGTTGGGGCACGTTGCTGACCAATGATTTCCGCAACTGCAATCCTCAGGGCGGAAGCAGCTTCGATCCAGTAAACCTGGTGTGCAAACTCAACGACGCCGATGGCAAGCCGGCAGTGAAGCTTTCCGACAACTTTCAAAAGGCGCTGGGTCCCTCCAAAGAAATTGAACGCTATCAGCGCGTGTTTGGCCTTGCCGGCGTCGCGCAAACGCCGATTGTCGCCTAGCAGCAAAGCGCCGCCCAAAACGCACTTCAGCTCGCAGCGCCTGCAGCCATCCAGTCTTGAACCTCCGCACGGTCCTATTCTGACGTGTCACCAGGCGTTGCGTTCTCCTGTGGTGCGCCCACAGGAGTATCGCGAAAGACCTGTGGGATGTCAACAGGGCAAATGCTCTGCAGCGCAGATTGTCGGTTGGGGGACCAACTGTTTCAGTTCGATCGGGGCGTTTCAATGGTTCTTCCGGCGGCTCTCATTAACTCCTCGTAAGTTAAGTTGGATCACCATATGCGAAAAGCCGCATTGGTTGGGCAGCGTGTAAGCGTCCGCTGGTGTATTTCTTCCTTGCTTGTATGAGCGCCGCGTTCGGTTTTTGGCAGACACGGTTCAGCAGAAGGTTCGGCCGCGACCGCTCCAAGATTCTGTTGTGGCTTTGTTGGTTGTTTAGCTTGGTTTTTGTTGTCGGCCTGGACGTTTGACCTTGGAAGTCACTTTTGGACAATCTCTGCGCAAAAAGAATTCTATGCAGCTGACGGTGTCTTGGAAAAAGGCAGAATGCTTGTGAAGCTGGGGGTGTTTTCGAGTCTCGGCGCGGCGTTCCTGAACGTGACCTACAGCTCATTTCGCGGGCGCCGCCCTTAGATTTACGGCAAAATCCTAGCCGATGAGTCAAGGAATGGAAGCTGCTAGGGGCATGCGGGAGTTGCAGGCCGGTTAATTTCGTCCGTGAAAGGTCTCTGCAATATGGGCCAAGGCCATGGCGAGTTCCAGCCGATTCAGCAACTGTGCCAAAGATTCGCCTTGTCGGCGTTTCAGCATGGCCAGGTTGGGTTTTCCCTCGTGAGCGATGGCGACGCATTCTTTGATCGGCGTTACGTAACGTCCGTAGTATGATCCGACGCTGGACGACGTAGTCCGCGCCAAGTCTTAGCAGAGACTTTTAAGTCGATAAGGCTAGCTTGGTCGAAAGTCAATCGCGGCGGTGCTACCAAGCCAACAATTCGACAGTTAAGGCTATTTATGCCAATCCCCAAACCTGATTTGGCGGGATCCACGCGAATCACTATCAATGGGAATAACGGGTGGCTGCTCGGAGCAAACCTGCCTTGGATCAACTGCGGTAACGATTTCGGCGAGAACGCATACGGGTCATACGGTATCGGGTCCCCTAATCCGCCCAAACAGAGCGCCCCTCTTTCAAGTGATGTATTGCGCGCTGCGTTTCGTACCATGCAGGCCTCAGGGGTGAACGTGGCTCGTTGGTTTCTGTTCTTCGACGGCCGTGCCGGTATCACTTATGACGCCGCCGCTGGAAGTCCCACCGGACTCGATGGAGTCATCTTTCGTGATCTAGACGCTGCCATCGGGATTGCAGCTGCGCATGGCATCAAGATCATGTTCGTGCTGATTTCATTCGATTGGATGTTTGAAGAGGCTCATGACCATGTTAGCGGGGGAAAATCTTACATCTTGCAGAGTCCCACCCTGCAAGACGAGCTGGTTAGAAATGTCTTCGTGCCGCTGTTTCAACGGTATGCGAACAACGATTCGGTGATTGCGTATGATGTGGCGAATGAACCTGAGTGGGCGCTCACAATTGATGGTAACCCGCCCAACCCATTGCAAGTAAATGGGAGGCTCTTAGACCCCGTATCGCTAGAGGACTTCACGCGCTTTGTGAAGCAGGTCACTACTGCGGCACAGCAATACGCCTTGGCGCAATATGTCACTCTTGGCTCCGCGCGAGCCAAGTGGGTCGGCTACTGGCAGAATGTAGGCCTGGATTTCTATCAATTCCATTACTATCCCGGAACAGAAGGCGACCGGACCCTCGACGAGGTTTTGCCAGACCTTCCTCCGGACCTCAATCGACCAGTCTGGCTAGGTGAGATCCCGGCTAACGTGACGGGAAGCGCTGGATTTATGACCAATGTCCTTGAGGACGCTTACACTGCTACCTTGGCCGGCGCTGCACCATGGTCGATGCGAGGCGTAGACGAGTGTGGCGCTGCGGATCCGGCCGCTCTGAAACAATTCTTCCTCGCTCATTCTCCGGACATAAACTCTGGGGTCCCGCCGAGTAACGCTCCCGACTAGGGATTCTTCCGCCGTTCCCTCGCCGCGTCCAATTTCCGATCCCGATCGGCCTGTCACTGGCGAACTGTTATTTCGCCATTTCGCCAGCCGCAAGCACATTCGGAGGCAGCACGAGCTCGCCGAAATACTGGATCCTATGCGCCGGCATCACCCCACAATGGGTCTAGATATGGAATCGCCATGGACTGATAAGCGGTCACGAATGCAACGACAAAAACGACTGTCTATGAACATCCGGGTGACAACCCGCCCCGAAAAGCCCAAAACGTAAAGCTCTCACAACGACGCCTCGCGAGCGAAGTAGTATCACAGCGTGCCCAGGAGGTGCAGTGTGAAACATAGTCCTTGTCATACGGGTTGCCCCGGCCGACTGACGCTCGCCAACATCCCGTGCTAGCAGGAAGCGGTTGACATTTGCTTAATTCGGGCATATATGTCGAATCTCTAGGTATCAGTCATGGCCGAAGACAGAACCGAACTGCTTCGCGGAACCCTCGACATGTTGGTCCTGAAGGTCGTTGCACTGAGTCCCGCTCACGGCTACGCCATCGCGCAACGCCTTCAGCAAATTTCAAAAGAATTTTTCCAGGTCCATCAAGGCTCCCTCTACCCCGCGCTCCACCGCCTGGAAGACAAAGGCTGGTTGCAGGCGGAATGGAAAGAATCCGAAACCGGGCGCCAAGCCAAGTTCTACTCGCTCACTAAGAAGGGCCGCAAGCACATGGACGCCGAGGTCGTCAATTGGGAACGCCTTTGCGATGCCGTCGGCCTTATCTTGCGGGCAGAAGAGGAGCCTCAATGATTCGCCGCATTCGCCATTTTTTCCAAAAACCTCGCGCGGAGCAAGACCTCGATCAAGAACTCCGCTTCCACCTCGAACGGCAAATCGCCGATTACGTCGACTCAGGAATCTGCCAAGAAGAAGCCCGGCGCCGCGCGAAACTCGAATTCGGGGGTCTCGAACGCGTCAAAGAAGAAGTCCGCGACACCCGCTGGGAAACCCACCTGGAGATTCTCTTACGTGACCTTAAGTTCGGACTCCGAAATCTCAAGAAAGATCGCCGCTTCTCTTTCTTGGCGATCTTTGCTCTCGCGCTGGGCATCGGATCAACCACCGTTGTCTTTAGCGTTTTCTATAACCTTCTCTTCGACCCGTTTGCCTACAAGGATGCCAACCGATTGGTAGTAGTGTCGATACACGACGTAGCCCAAGCGGGGAACGATGGTGGCACCTCATATTCCATCCCGGAATACGTCGCAATCCGCGAGCAGAATCATGTGTTTGAAGACGTCGCCGGTGGCTATCAGATAGATCTTCTCTACGACGCAGGTGGGGGCACTCACGATACGCTTGGCACCTACCTAACAACGAATAACTTTCAATTTTTCGGCGTGCCACCGTTTCTGGGTCGCTGGATAACCGAGCAAGACGGAAGCCCAGGAGCTCCCCCTGTATTTGTCATCGGCTACAAACTGTGGAAGAACGAATTCAACGGGGATCCCGCGATCGTCGGGAAGACGTTCACGCTAAATGGCAAGCGGCGTACCCTTGTGGGCGTGATGCCGCCCCGATTCAAGCCTTATGGCACACTTATTTGGCTGCCCCTTAGTCTCAGCGCAGGTGCGGAAGGCACCGTCTACCCAGGCAACTGGCCAGTGTATCTCTACACGCTCGGCCGTCTGAAACCCCACGTCAATCTGGAGACCGCTTCAGCGGACCTCGACGTCATTGCCAGGCGCCTCGCCAAGGATTACCCGAAGGATTTTCCGGAACGATTCACGGTTTCAACGCCATGGGTCGCTGATTCTCTGATGGGCCCATTCAAAGGAATGCTGTATGCCTTGCTCGCTGCGGTCCTGATGTTGCTGTTGATCGCCTGCAGCAATGTGGCCAACTTGCTGCTGGCGCGGGCAACAGTTCGAGAAAGAGAAATAGCGGTTCGCGCCTCGTTGGGCGCAAGCCGCGGCCGGTTAGTCCGGCAGCTTCTCGCGGAAAGTTTCGTATTGGCTTCCGCCGCTTGCATCGTGGGCTGCATCTTTGCTTATTTCGGCATGCAAGGAGTTATGGCCACGATACCTCAGGACAGGATTTCAGGGGAGGCGGTTATCGGATTAAATCCTGCGGTTTTGCTGTTTTCCCTTGTCGTAACAATTCTGACCACATTCATCTGTGGTCTGGCACCGGGATTCCACGCAGTACCGGGCAATCTGCATCAGCGGCTCATATCCTCGGGCAGAGGAGCAAGCGCGGGACTCGGGCGCGGACAGTTCCGTTCCGGTCTTGTGATCGTGGAAGTTGCTCTCTCGATCGTGTTGCTTGCGGGTGCGGGGCTGATGATGCGCAGCTTGTTCGCGCTTACGCACGTCGATCTCGGCTTCAATCCGGAACGGGTTTTGTACGCGCGTTTGGCCACTCCGAGCGCCGTTTATAACCGGAGTCACCAAAAAGGGATATTCATGGAGCAAGTTCTCGCGCGCGTGAAGGCCTTGCCCGGCGTGAGCGCGGCCACCATTGCGCACTCTCAGCTTCCCCTCTTTGGATTAAGAAGCAATCTGAGTGTCTTCGCAATCACCGATTCCCAACGCCGCGAAGCCATGATCGAACTGTGCAGTGACGGCTACTTTCAAACTCTGGGTCTTCAACTGCTCCGCGGCAAACTGCTTTCCCAAGCCGATGTGGCTTCTACTCGAAAGGTCGCAGTGGTGAATCAGGCTCTGGCACACTCTTACTTCGGCAATAGAGACCCGCTCGGTCAGAAGATCAGATTTAGCGCCTTCGATGAAATACCGGAAGCCCCGCACGATACCTACTTCGAAATCATCGGTGTCGTCACGAACTTTAAGAATCAAGGCTTGCAAGAGCCGTCGATGCCTGAGGCGTTCCTTCCTTACACTCTACTAGTTAACGACGTTGCCGCCTTCCTCGCGAAAACCACGGTCGATCCTAACTCGCTACTAACGAGTGTTCAGCGGGAAGTCTGGGCGGTCGACCCCGATGTAGGGGTAAACCAGAGTGGATCAATCGAGAGCTTTCTGGAATTGTATGCGTATAAAGAGCCACAGTTCGATCTCGTCACGCTTGGCTCCTTCGCAGGGATCGGCCTGTTGCTCGTCGTAATCGGGATATTCAGCGTGATGGGATATACCGTCGCGCTGCGAACGCGCGAAATTGGCATCCGGATGGCGCTTGGCGCGCAGCGAGGCAACATTTTGGGCATGGTACTGAAAAGTGGTTTCGCTCTGATCGCAGCGGGTGCCCTCATCGGTCTGCTCGGTAGCTTTGCGCTAACACGTTTCATCGCCAGCCAGATCTGGGGTGTCTCCGTCACTGACCCATGGACGTTCGGCGCGGTCGTTGCTGTCATTCTCATTGCAGGCCTGGTCGCCTGCATGCTCCCCGCGCGCCGCGCCACTCGTGTCGACCCCCTCGTTGCCCTGCGCTACGAGTAAATCATGGTCCCCCAAGGCCCACAACGAAGGAGGAAAGAAGCCCGAACCTCAGCATTCTAGAATCAATGGCGTACGGGCTTCTTTCGTAGGAGTAGGAGCACAAAATGAACTGGCTTCATCGTTTGTTCCATAAGTCCCACGCCGAAAGCGAGCTCGATAGGGAGCTCCGCTTCCATCTTGAGCAACAGATCGCTGGCTACTTGGCCGCAGGAATCAGTCCAGAAGAAGCGCGCCGCCGCGCTAATCTAGAATTCGGAGGCCTCAACCGCGTCAAAGACGAAGTGCGCGACACCCGCTGGGAAACACACCTCGAAAACCTTTTCCGCGACTTCCGCTACGCCATCCGCAATCTTCGCAAAGATCGCCGTTTCGCTCTCGTCGCGATGTTCGCGCTAGCCCTCGGCATCGGCGCTTCCACGGCAATTTTTTCCGTCGTCAACGCTGCACTTCTTCGCCCACTTCCGTACCGCGATCCCGAGCGTCTCGTCTGGGCCGATGAATTCGTGCCTCATATCAACGATTGGGCCGTCCCTAACCCGGAATTCACAAATTGGCGCACCCACAATCACACCTTTGAAGCCATGGCCGCCTACGATGGAGGTAGCCAGTCCAACCTCACCGGCGGTGGAGAGCCCGAACGCATCGAAACCTCGGGTGTCACCACCAATTTTCTCGCCGTTCTAGGTATCCAACCCGCACTGGGCCGCGTATTTCTCCCGGACGAAGACCGGCCCGGCGGTCCACTCGCCGTTCTTCTCACTGACACGCTTTGGCGTCGCAAATTCAGCGCTGATCCCGGCATCGTTGGAAAATCCATAGACCTCGATGGTCGAAGCTACGCCGTCGTCGGCGTCCTGCCCGCGAGCTTCCATTTTCCCGCCAAGCGCGAGGCCCCCCAATGCTTGTTCGCCTTCCAGCTTCCTCCTGAAGTCGACTGGGCCGCGCAAACCCTTAGACTTACGAGCGTAATTGGCAGGTTGGCGCCCGGCGTGTCGCTTAGTCAGGCGCAAGCTGATCTCACCACGCTCGCTGCGCAATCCAATTCGGTGATGCCCGCCGCATTCGTTCGAACTCGTGACGGTTTAAAGGTGCAGATAACGCCGCTGCACCAAAGGATTGTTGGAGATGTTCGCCCTGCTCTCCTCGTTCTTCTTACTGCGGTTCTACTCGTCCTGTTTATCGCGTGCGTGAATGTCGCCAATCTTCAGCTTGTCCGCACCGCTGGCCGCCACAAAGAGCTGGCTGTCCGCGTCGCCATCGGTGCGGGCCGCGCGCGACTCATTCAGCAATTAATCACCGAAGGCGTGTCCCTCGCCGCACTGGGCGGCTCAGCAGGACTTCTACTTGCGGCCATCGGCGTTCGCCTTCTTCGCATTTCCTTGCCAGCCACAATAGCCCACATTGGCGTCATTTCTATCGACCGCCGCGTCCTCCTGTTTGCGCTCATCATCACCTGTCTCACTGCTATCCTCTTCGGCCTCACGCCTGCATTCCGCGCTTCAAAGCCGGACGTGAACGATGTCCTCAAGGAGGGCGCCTCCCGAACTACCGGCTTCTACATTCATCGCGGATCTCACGGCGCGCTCGTGGCCGTGGAGTTCACGCTTGCATTTTTACTGCTGATCGGCTCCGGACTTCTGATTCGCAGTTTTATTCGTTTGTCCAAGGTCGCTCCTGGTTTCGATCCCACGAATGTGCTTACTGTCAGCACGGAGATCCCTCGTTCGAAATATTCCACTGACCAGCAGCGCCAGGCTTTTTTCTCAGTGGTACTGGAGCGCGTGCGCACTCTTCCTGCCGTGCACTCCGTTGGCCTCACGACTCAGCTCCCTTTTAGCCCTCTTTGGGGATCGTTTTCCTTCCTCATCGAGGGTCAGACCGAACCTCCGCGCGGCACTGCGCCCATGGTATTCGCCAACGAAGTCAGTTCGGACTATTTTCAAACCATGCGCATCCCTTTGCTCGCTGGTCGATCCTTCACTCTATCCGATCTCGCGCCCGAATCTCGGGCGATCATCGTCAGCGCGGCGTTCGCCCAGCACTTTCTCCCCGCCGATACCCCGCTCTCGAAACGCGTCCGCCTCCGCGGACCCGAGAGCCCGTGGAGCACTGTTGTCGGTGTCGTGGGTGATGTCCACTATGCTGGACTCGACCACGATCCTGATCCTCAGGTCTACGTCCCTTACTTTGGCGAAAACGCCGCTTCGGTCGTCATCCGAAGCGACCAAGACCCCCGCAGGCTCGTTTCTGCCGTTCGCGCCCAGTTTGCCGCCACCGATCCACGGCAGCCTGTTTTTGACATCACCACCATGCAGCAGCGCGTCGAAGACTCGATCGGAGTCCCACGCTCCAATATGACGCTCCTCACCATCTTCGCCTCCCTCGCCTTGGTCCTCGCCGCGGTCGGCATTTACGGTGTCATTTCCTATTTTGTCTCGCAGCGCACCCGCGAAATCGGCATTCGTATGGCTCTCGGCGCGGCGCCCTCCGACGTTCTTCGCCTCGTCCTTGGTCAGGGCCTGGTCATGATTCTCATTGGCCTTGCGCTTGGTCTCGCCGGTTCGCTCCTCCTCACACGCTATCTCGCAAATCTTCTCTACGGCGTTCGCCCGGCCGATCCACTCACGATCATCTGCGTAGCGGTGCTGCTTGTCATTGTCGCCATCGCCGCATGCTACGTGCCCGCTCGCCGCGCCGCGAGAGTCGACCCTCTCGTCGCCCTGCGTTACGAATAATCGCTCCGTTGTTCGATCGAGAGTGTGTGCACAAAAGGACGAGTAGCGGGATTCCACCAGTAGCCGCGCGACCCTCGAAACCACGCAAACATGATCGCCGTACTCGATTTGCACGGTCGGCACTCCGCCGCAGGGTCGGCTCGTTCTTGGCCGTATGGGATGGCGGAGAGGCTCGTTGTACCGATGAAGCCGGGTAACCCCCGGTGGTGGGAAGGAGCCTCAGTTGCAAGGAAACCCAGGAAGCAACGAAGGATCGAGGGATTGGCGCTGAGGCTAACAACTCCACTTGGTGTTCAGAAGTTGCAGTCGGCGTTGCACGACAAAACGAAAGGATCTGTCACACGCCCGAGGATTCCTTCCGAATAGCCCGTGATGCAGGTTCGATGCATCAGCCAGCAATCACTTTGCGTGCTCTATGCGATTCTTGCGTCTTCCTTCGAAAATGACTGTTTTGCCAAGAAAACTACAGCGCGAAATGGAAAGGCTATTCACGGCGACGGACAAGCTGGAACTGCCACTGGAGCGCCTGCACCGGCCGGTAACTGGATCGATCTGCGGTTACGCCGTTGTGGTGTTGGCAAGAACGATTAGCGGTGCCCTTTGATTTCCAGAACTCCGCAGTTCTGTCCATGCGCCCTGCCTGTTGCCTCGTATTCCGTTCTATAATCTCCGTGGAACCATGCCCCTCGCTCCAGGCACTAAGTTCGGTCCGTATGAAATACTGTCTCCCTTAGGCGCGGGTGGTATGGGGGAAGTCTACCGTGCTCGCGACACGCGCCTCGACAGGTCCGTTGCCATCAAAATTCTCCCGGCACATCTTTCCGCCGATCCCGCGCGCAAGTTCCGCTTCGAGCGGGAAGCCAAAACCGTCTCGGCGCTGAATCATCCAAATATCTGTTCCCTCTTTGACGTCGGCTCGCAGGACGGCAATGATTTCCTGGTCATGGAATATATCGAGGGCGAGAGCCTTGCTGACCGTCTCGCCAAAGGCCCGCTTCCCACCGAGCAGGTTCTGAGAATTGGCACCGAAATCGCCGACGCGCTTGACAAAGCTCACCGCAGCGGCGTCGTCCACCGCGATTTGAAACCCGGCAACATCATGCTCACCAAAACCTGCGCCAAGCTCCTCGACTTCGGCCTCGCGAAGGCCGTCGTCGCTCCCACCAGCGCCGTAACCCTCACCGACGTCGCCGCCCGTTCTCCCGTCACCGAACAAGGCACCATCGTCGGCACGTTCCAATACATGTCTCCCGAGCAGGTCGAAGGCAAGGAACTCGACGGCCGCAGTGACATATTTTCTCTAGGCGCGGTGCTCTACGAAATGCTCACTGGCCAGCGGGCTTTCGGGGGCAAAAGCCAATTAAGCGTCGCTTCCGCCATCCTCGAAAAAGATCCCGCCCCCATCACTACGATCAAACCGCTCACTCCCCGCAATCTCGATCACATCGTCCGCCGCTGCCTCGCCAAGGATCCTGACGACCGCTGGCAATCCGCCCGCGACCTCGCCCTTGAACTAAAATCCATTTCCTCCACCGACCCGGCCTCGTCTTCCGCTGCCGCTCTCCCCGTTTACAACCTTCGCGCCCGCCGCGAACTTATCGCCTGGTCCGTTGCCGCCCTCGCGCTTCTCGCCGCCGCGGCACTCTTCTTCTTGCGGCCCAATCCCGCAGGCTCCGCCCTGCCACTGTACTCGTCCATCGTCCCGCCTCCAGCCACCTCCTTCGAAATCGAAGGCGACCTCGGAAAGCAACCCGCGCTCTCTCCCGACGGCGCTTCGCTCATTTTCGGCGCCAGCGGCGAACTTTACCTGCATTCTTTCCGCACCGGTACAGACCGCGTCCTCACCGGCGCTCACGGTGCCGTCAATCCTTTCTGGTCTCCTGATGGTGCAAGTATCGGTTTCTTCGCCGACTTCAAGGTCAAAATGCTCGACCTCAATACCGGCGTCGTTCGCATCCTGTGCGACGCTGCTGCTCCCCGCGGTGGCTCCTGGGGCTCCAGCGGCATGATCCTCTTCACTCCCTCCCCGCGCGACGCCATCTTCCAGGTCTCTGCCAAGGGTGGCACCCCCACCGCCGTAACCACCATCGACACCAAGCTCCACTCCACCCACCGCTGGCCCTACTTCCTTCCCGATGGCCAGCATTTCCTCTACTACGCTTCCAATCACGCCGCAGCACAAAACCAGCAAAACGGCATTTACATCGCCTCACTCGATGGCAAGCTCAATCGCTTCCTCGTCAATTCTCCCGCCGCCGGTCTCTACTCTCATGGCAACCTTCTTTACGCCAAGGAGTCCGGTCTCTTAGCTCAGCCCCTCGATCTCAACTCATTTTCTCTCAGTGGTTCTCCTCGCCCGCTCGTCGACAACATTGTCGTCGATCTTGGCGTCTGGCACTTGACCGTCACCGCTTCTTCCTCCGCTGATGATCTCGTATACCAGACCGGATCTGCCATGGCTCTAACCCGCCTCGAGTGGGTTGATCGTTCCGGCGCGCACCTCAGCTACCTCGGCGACAAAGGTGTTTACAACGGCCCGCGCCTCTCCAAAGACGGCCAGCGTTTTCTCATTACCTTTGGCGATCCTTCTCACGATGTCTGGCTTTTCGATTCTGCCGGCCTTAACAAAACCCGTCTCACCTTTGACGGCACGATCTCCGCCGAACCCACTTGGTCTCCCGACAATTCCCGCTTCACCACCATCCTCGGCTTGGCCAACAGCACGTTTCACATCGTCACTCGCTCCATCACCGGTTCCGGGCAATCCGTCACCCTTCAGCAACAAGCAAATAACAACGCGGTCACCGACTGGTCTCCCGACGGTCGCTTCCTTCTCACCGAGCACACCACTCCCACTTCTTACGAAGTCGCCGCCCTTCCCGTCCAGTCGAGCGATCCGCCTCGCTCCGTCATTCCTTCTTCGAGCGGCCCCGGTCCTAGTTCTAGCGGACAGTTCTCTCCCGACGGCAAATTCGTCGCCCTCACTGTTCTTCTTTCTTCCGGGCCTGAAGTTTTTATCGTTCCCTTTGCGGGTGGCAACGGAATGTGGCAGGTTTCCACCGATGGAGGACACTGGTCCCGTTGGAGCCGCGATGGCAAGCAACTCTATTACGTGAATATTCGCAACACGATGAATTCCGTCGAGATCCACGAAAAAGGTGACGGCCTCGAAATCGGCCATCCCCTTCCACTCTTCACGTTTCGACCGTCGCCTCGCGTCTATCGCCTCGGCTTGATCAACTACGACGTCAGCCCCGACGGCAAACGCTTCCTCTTAGTAGAAGCCGCCGACGAAAACAACCGTCCCCTAACCCTCCTGCAAAACTGGACGAATCTCCTTCCCGCCCGTCCCTAACCCTACACGTTACGTCACACCGCCTTCCTCTAGCGCCGACCAGGGGGGCATCCTGTGGGCTTTGGATTTGTAAAGTTCTGGAACAAACAGACGCGCGATGTATGCCTGTCCGAACAGAGGGTGTCTCATGACGGCCATCCGGAAGTTACCGAATTACCTCGGAAGTTACCGAATTACCTCCGGTTGCCGACGACGCGCCCGAAACGCCAGCGCAAGATGATCATCGTCGCGTCACGCGGCCCTGGCATCGCAACGAACTCCACGGTGCGGGCCTGAGAGTGCTGGACACGGAGCGCTCAACGAGAATCGGCGTAATATTATGCGGGCGGTCGTCCAAATCTATGACAGAACGATAGTTGAATTCCTTGGAGGATTGCCGCCGCCAAACTGTCAATGGACTCATGCGCAGTGGACGCCCGAGGACAAGATGGCATTGATTTCAGTGACGCGTTTGCGAGTTCGGTCGTTTATCTATCTCCCGCAGTTCTTCTGGGACACATTCAAGTCCATGCGCCAGGCGGAGCGCAGCTCTGGTTTCCTCGGCGGCAGGCTATTAGTCAACGCCAAGAACGTCTTTTGGACTATGACGGCTTGGAAAGATGAGGCGGCAATGAATTCCTATCGCACCGGCGGCGCACATCGCATAGCTATGCCCAAGCTGCTCAACCGGTGCAACGAGGCCGCCGTTGTGCATTGGACCCAGGAATCTTCAGAAATTCCCTTTTGGCAAGAGGCACATAAACGCATGGCGGAAGAAGGGAAACCATCCAAGGTGAATCATCCCTCACCCGCTCAGGCGTCGAATCACATTCCAGCGCCGGAACCGAGTCGCATCGAACGAACACTTAGACCGACGTTCAGGGTCTAGTCCGCCACTACGCCGCTGGCCCGGCAAATCATAACCGTTCGAGGCAGATTTCAAAGCGCATTGCCGCGTTGGATCGCTTCGGACTCTCGCATACCGCACTCCGGTTACAAAAAGGTGCCTACTGGACCGATGAACACTCTTCTGTCAAAAAAGAGATTGCGTGAGTTAACGATAGCGCAACTGGGTTGGGACTGGTTCGGTGAAACTTTGTCGCCAGATTCACCCGTTCAGCTCGATTCTTGAGTGACTCAGGAGGTGTAAACCGTGATCGTCGAATACACGCGGTACAAGATAGATGAAAATAGACGCGACAGTTTCGAGAATGCGTACGTCAAAGCGGGAGAGTCTCTCGATGCCTCCAGCCACTGTTTAGCTTACGAGCTGTCGCACTGCACGGAAGACGCGAACTATTATGTCCTGCGAATCGAGTGGGACTCCGAGGACGGACATCTAAAACGTTTTCGGTCAAGCCCGGAATTTAAAGAGTTTTTCACTAATATTCGGCCGTATGTGAAAGACATTGAAGAAATGCGTCACTACAGGTTGACCGCTGTACGAGGACGGAATCAGTAAGCGGCGTCGCCAATGGCGAGAGACGGACAGCTCACAAAGCGGCGGAACGGAGGAGGTGTCATGAAAATAGGAATTATAGGCACGGGGAATGTCGGTGGAACTCTGGGGACGGGTTGGGCACGCAAGGGACACGAAGTTATGTTCGGAGCCCGTGATCTCGCTGATACAAAGCTGCAGCGCCTACTAACCCAATCCGACGCTAAGATGAGCACCGTGCAAGACGCAGCCGCTTTCGGTGATGTTGTAGTGATCGCGGTCCCGTGGCCCGCGACCGAAGAGGCCATCCGAAATGCAGGGAAACTCTCCGGAAAGATTCTGCTGGATTGCACGAATCCGATCACAACCTGGCCGCGAATCGAGACGGGAAACAAGATCTCGGGAGGCGAGCAGGTGGGACAGTGGGCCGGCGGAGCTGCGGTCGTAAAGATATTCAACACCACCGGTTACGCTAACATGGCGAATCCGAAGTACGGATCAGAACTGGTGACCATGTTTTACGCGGCGGATGATCCTTCCGCAAAGGTCACGGCTTCACAGCTCGCTGCAGACTTGGGATTCGACCCCGTGGACGCCGGGCCGCTGGCAAATTCTACCTTTCTCGAAATGATTGCCTCCTTTTGGGGAGTACTGGCATTCGAACAGAAACTGGGATTGGAAATTGCCTTTCGTTTGCTTCGCCGTTGAATACAACTATGCAAAGCACAATTCTTGATAAGTTCGCGTAAACCAGACATTGAGATCAAGTTTCCGGTTACGCAGTTAATCAGGGTGCGCCGGGCCGGGATAAACCGGCATGTTGTAGGGAATGAAAGAGTCCTACAAGACAGGAGACAGCGACTCCATCTTGGCCCTCAGTCTTGCGGGAGGCATCGCGAGGTGTCGCTCGAAGCGTAAGGGGTGCCGGTGCGCCGGGCTATTGAGCTTCGAAAAACGCGAAATCAGGACGCCGACTCTTTCCCGATGGAGGGAGGCACCACGGCTGTTTTCGCGATAGACGCGAGCAGTCGGTCCTGCGTAGTCGGAGAACCCGCGCACGTTAAGAAACAACAAGCGCGAGAACCGGGAGACCTCTGGAGCGCCTCGGCCCGCAAGGGAACGAGCCGATCCGCGAAGGCCCAAAGCCGCAATGCGGATGCGCACGCTCGAGAGGAGTCGGACCGCGCCATCGTATCGATGAACCTGACGAACAAAGAAGAGCGATCTTCGGCGGAGCCTGGGGAGAAAAGGGCGCGGGCCGAGGAGAACATCGTTCAATCTGACACAGGCCCGACACAGAGCGGGGAAACGAGTGTCCCAAGGTAATGCCGCTCGTACGGTTCTGTGCAGGGGCGATCAGTGATGGTCGTCCCTACCGCGACCACACCCCAGTCAACCGGAGATAAGCTCGATTATCAGCATTCATTTAGCACGAGGGCTCAACGTTGAGGTGGATTCGGCACTTGAGCTGTGTAGTAGCCAGGACGACTCTTGACGAGGAGACCCTCGCGGGTCGTCAGTACTTCCACGACGTGATAGTTAGAAGCACGGTCGTTTCCACGCGGCCTGTAAGCGAGAGTGTATTCATGCCTGGCCTGTTCCATTATCCGTGAGTACAGTTTCTCAAGAGCGTCCCGTTTTGCTGCATAGAAGATGTCGCCGCCCGTATCATTAGCGTAGTTAAGCAGCGTGGTGAATTTTCGGTGAAACGAATTGCTGCCCACAGCCAAGCTATAGAGCGAAACGTTTCCCTGGAGAAGCGCCGCGAGTGCATCGCCATAGGTAAAGTGATTGAACTGCTTGCCGTTCTCGCCGTCGGAGATTAGCAGGATGAGTTTACGACGGCCAGCATTGCGGTCGCGCAGCAGTTCCGCAGCGGCATGGATGGCGTCGTCGAGAGACTTGGTCGGAGCGTGTCCCAGATTAGTCGGCGCTGCAACGGGAGGCTCGCCAACACCGCGAGGGTGGTCTGAGGGCGAACCGACCCAGGGTACGGGAGGGGACGTAGAAGGCCCGCTGTGCTCCTGCGCAAGCTTTATTTCAGCAGCCAGCTTTTCCGGATCGCTCGTGAATCCGTCACCTTGATGAAACTTCAGATCGAAACGGCAAATAAGAGCCTCGTCACTGGAGGAGATCCCTCCTGCAATCGCGCGGAGGCTGGGGACCATCTGTTCCGCTTCAACGGATTTCAAATCGTCGTCAATGAGCACAACAAGCGAGAGAGGGAAAGCCTCGGCAGTGAAAACATCGATAGACTGTTCAACCTTGTCATCGAAAACTCGAAACTCATGTTGCTGAACGTCAGGAACCAGCTGACCGTCGCGATCTTTGACAGTTACAGGCAGGACTACCAGATCCGAATTGACGGCTATCTTAGCCAGAGCCTCACTTTGAGGAATGCTAGTTTGGCGGAGAACTTGGGGACAGAAGAGTCCAATCGACTTCGACCGAGTACCTGGGAGGATCGAAGCCACACAGAAAATTAGCAGCATGCGCAGTATTTTCGGCACGCAATGCACCCTGTCGATATGGCAATGGATAGTCTGACGTATTTCGATCGGAGAACGTTGCACGATTTCGAACCGCGAAGAATGGCGCAGCACCAATGCACTTCTTGGCAGCTGTGCTAACTCTGGTAAGTTCGGGAAACCGTACATCAAGTGTTTTTGGGCCGATTCCACATCTACGATACGGCGTTAAGCAGCATGTAGATTGTTGCCGAGCAGATAGCGGCGTTTTGCGACGTCAGTGATGACGGGAAACAAACGCGTAAGTCGTTTGTTTCCTGGAGAGTGCCCGTCACTCGGGAACAATAGCCAAGGCGTGTCAGGAATGGCTGAATTTCTGGCTGTGGGTAAAGTCTATCTAGACATTCTTACGACCGAGAGCAGCCTGCACGGGAAGAATTTCAGGAACTTCAATCTTCGACTTTCCGTACCAAGCTAGCATGCTTCGCCCTTCGATGCTCTTTACGTCTATGTCCGTGTTGGTAGCCCTCACGGTTGCCCGTGGTCAGCAAGTCACGTTTGACAACGTCGACGGTGTGATTGTTGCCCAAAAGCCGTGTGTGCTCAGTCCGTACGAGGAGCCAATCGTCTATGCGAATGACATTCACGAGGCGGCCAACAATAGAGGAGACCGAGACGCTCGAACCGTCGTGTGGTTCAAACGCTATATCCGATGAAACTCATGAATGTGCATTATGAATCCCCTTGCCAGCAGCAATCGGTGCTGGCAAACCGGGACCAACTCGTGATAAGTCGGATTACATCTGCCGTACCATTACTCCACTTCTCCGGTAACCGCGCGTTTATCGTCTATCAGGAGTTACACCATTACTTTCCGAGTGGCCGACATCCAACCACCAGCGCAGGAGAGCTCTGTTTGCGGTGGCCTTCCGATAACGCCACTCCCCAGGCCCCGTACTTTCCCCTTGTCAAACTAGGAGAGCATCGAGTACACTCCTAGTCAGACTAGGAGGCCGTTGCACTGTGGACAAAACCGCGGAACTACTCCCGGGCACATTGGATATGCTGATCCTTAAAGCGGTGTCCCTGAAACCCCTGCATGGATACGGTGTGATGCTACGCATCCGGCAGATCTCAGGAGATGCGATTGAGATTCCACAGGGATCCTTATATCCAGCCCTCTATCGTTTGGAGCACCACGATCTCATCGCGGCCGAATGGGGTCAGAGCGAGAACAACCGCCGGGCGAAGTACTACACCTTAACAGCCGCGGGGCGTCGCCGCCTGCGCGATGAAACGGCCGGCTGGAACCGCCTAGCAACTGCGATTGCGGCGGCCTTGAATACGACGTCGGAGGAGGTGTGACATGTTCAAGCGTTTGCGTTCTCTGTTTCGTGTGCTCACCCGGCGGCGTGATTTCGAAGACGGGATGTCCGAGGAGCTGCGTTTCCACATTGAGCAATGGACCGACGACCTGGTGCGCTCCGGCATGTCACCGGGAAAAGCGGCCCGACTGATACGGATAGAGCTCGGCAGCCCCACCAATATCAAAGCGGATTGCCGCAAGGCATTTGGCCTTCATTTGTTTGATGAGTTTCGTAGAGAATTAAGTTATGCCACCCGATTGCTGCGAAAGACCCCCGGATTTACAGCTACGGCTCTTTTGACCCTTGCCGTTTGTCTCGGTGCCAATCTGACAATTTTTGCCGTGATCGACTCAGTCCTGCTCCGTCCGCTGCCATTTCCCGAGTCCGACCGGCTCATGACGATATTCAATACGTATCCGAAAGCCGGCGTCGAGCGCGACGGCTCCTCCCTGACCAACTACTACGAACGCCGCGGTCAAATTCCGGCTTTCGTCTCGCTCGCGATCTATCGCTATGGCTCGGAGATTATCGGTGAGGCTGGCTCAACGGAACGCGAGCAGACCATGCGAGTATCTCCGGATTTTTTCTCTACTCTTGGGCTCGGCCCGGTGATCGGACGCACTTTCACAGAAGAGGAAACCACTTCTGAAACCGACCATGTTGCCATACTTTCCGACACATTTTGGCGGCAACGATACAACGCCGATCCCAATGTGATCGGAAGCCAGATTCGTGTAAACAGTGTTTCCAGAACCGTGATCGGCGTCTTGCCTCCCGCCTTTCGCTTTCTCTCTTCCGACACCCGGTTGTTCCTCCCCCTTGCATCGCGTGCTGAAGATCGCACGCCATTGCAACGGCATGCCGGAGGAAACGTCACCCAAATGATCGCCCGGCTTAAACCGGACGCCACTCTCACGCAGGCCCAGTCTCAAATCGATGTGCAGAATGCCACGTTGGAGGCAGACGACCCCCAAGCCAAAATGATTGCCGAGGCCGGCTTTCGTTCCCTGGTGGTGTCATTGCGCGCCGACCACGTCGCAGCAATCCGTCCCACTCTACTGCTGTTGCAAGCGGGCGCGATTGCCCTTCTCTTAATCGGCGCAGTCAACCTTGTAAACCTGCTTCTCGTCCGTGCCAGCGGTCGAGTTAAAGAATCAGCCGTTCGCCAGGCGCTGGGCGCAAGTCGGGGATACGTCGTGAGCGAAGTGCTAGTCGAGACCACCTTGCTCACGTTAGTCGGAGGATTACTCGGACTCGCCGTCGGCGCTGGTGGAATCCACCTCCTGCGCGTTTTGGATGCTGATCGCCTCCCATTGGGAAGTCGCATCGCCTTCGATGCGCGATTGGCATTGGTCGGCCTGGTCGCAGCCATCGTTATGGGCATCGTGCTCGCAGTGCCCATCGCTTGGTTCAATCTTCGACGCCATCTGGGTAATGCGCTGCAATCGGAGAGCCGGGGTGGAACGAGCGGCCGTGGCGCTCAAATCCTGCGTCACAGTTTCATCGTCTCTCAGATTGCCTTGGCTTTCATTCTGTTGGCCGGAGCGGGTCTGCTCGGCCTCAGTTTTCAGCGAGTGATGGCCGTTTCTCCGGGCTTCCAGTCCGACCACATCCTCACTGGGCAAATCTTGCTTCCATGGGCAGACTACCCGGACGGGGCGGCCCGCCTTGCATTTGTTGAAAAATTGATCGACAAAAGCGGCCACTTACCTGGAGTGTTGTCCGCAGGCGTGGTCAACAATGTGCCCTTCAGCGGCAAAAGCGGCAAAAGCGCCGCCACTGTAATGGGTCACGTTCTCCGCCCAGGCGAATCACCGAGAGGGCATTACTCGTACGGCGTCGGGGGCGACTACTTTCGCGCCATGGGTTTCTCCCTGCGGGCAGGAAGATTCCTCACGGCCGCTGATTCACATCGCTCCGAACGGGTCTGCGTTGTCGATGAAGACTTCGCGCGATACTACTGGCCGAAAGCCGGCGCTATTGGCCAACGTCTTTGGGAAGGCTCCGAAGCGGGGAAGGATGCCGAAGCTTTCACCGTCGTCGGCGTTGTTGGCGGGGCAAAACAAGCGGGGCTCAGCGAAGAGGAAGCGCAGGGCGCGATTTATTATCCCTATGTCTTCCGTACCGATGACAGCTTCTTCGTCGCCGTCCGCACGAGCCTTCCACCGGAATCGCTCGGGTTGGCGCTGCAAAAGGTGGTCAGGCAAATCGACCCCGACATACCGGTCAATGACCTTCGGTCGATGGAAACCCGCATAGCCGATAGCCTTGTCGCGCGTCGCTCGCCGGCGCTGCTGGCTGGTCTCTTCTCTGGCATAGCGCTGTTGCTCACGGCCATCGGCACTTACGGTGTATTGAGTTACGCTGTAGCGCAGCGTCGCCGCGAAATCGGCCTGCGCATGGCCTTGGGTGCGCAGCCGGGGCAAATCCGCGGCCAGTTCTTTTATCTCTCCTTACGCTTGCTCGCTGGCGGAACCATATTGGGCGCGATCGGAGCGTGGCTGACAGGCAGAGCCATGCAGGCGGTGCTTTTCCATGTGCCGGCACTTAACCTGGCGATCCTTGCAAGTACTGGGTGCGTGATGGGGTTGGTGTCTCTCGTCGCTTGCCTACTGCCATCTCAACGCGCCGCGCGGATATCCCCCATGGAGGCTCTCGCCGAGGAGTAGACAGTCTGCTCAACTCGTCCTCCTACGTGCAGGGTCGCAGTGTGGGATTCAGCCCGAGTGACGAGCAACTCGGATGTCCGGTTACGGCGCTAATCAGAAGGCGTTGGACGGACGGGTCGTTTCCTCTTATTTCAATGTTATTACTACTTTTAAGGACGTGCCACGTTATCGTGGAAAAAATGGAAATAGCCTACGAATCTGTTCCTCACTGGGCTGACGTCCGTATTCGGTGATTTCAAAGGCCTCGACGTGCTGAATGCTAGTCGCTTCCGCCCCGTAGCGTTTCTCGAGTGTAACCCGCCATTCCGGGGCCCTCTCTCGCACCACCATCGGTTGCGCCGCCAGCCATTTCTTCCTCTCAATGGCATCCTTAGGTACCTGATCAAGGTTCCCGGTAGTCCATGGCAACCATTCATAAAACTGTGAAACATGCGCGTCCAACATATCGATCTTCTTCTGGAACACATCGTCGATCGATACCACAATATCTGGCCGGAACGGCTGCGGCCTCGTGAAGCGGTCGCTATAGTAGAGAAATACGGGGTTCCGAGGCAGGGGCGGGGTATCTTTAACGATGTTGGGCACGATGACCATGTACGAAGCGTCCTGCACCAAAACACCCGTGTATCGGTGGTCCGGGTGATAGTCGTTGGGGCGTGGCCCAATCACGACGTCCGCCTTCCACTGACGGATCTCGCGGATGACTTGCTCGCGGACATCTAGCGTAGGCAAAAGCTTGCCATCATGGTTGTCGAGCACCTCGTATTCGATACCGATGCGTCGGCCGGCTTCCTGCGCTTCTGCGCGGCGGCGCCTGGCGAGTTCTTCTCCCCCTTGAGTCTGGTGGCCCGCGTCACCGTTGGTTAGCGACACGAACTTCACCTTAAAACCGAGCGCTGCATACTTGGCGCCCAGACCTCCTGCGCCAAGGTCACAATCGTCCGGGTGCGCGCCGAAGGCAATGACGCGCACAGGCTCATTCTGCGCGGACGCAGCAGGGAAGAACGGTGTAGCCAGAAGCCATGTGGCCCATACCGCACAATGAACAACTACAGCCAAGAACCGCTGCCTGAATAATCTCAGCATGCGCAAATTACCTCGGGCCAGATCATACGTCGGACTGCTCGATCTCAATTAGGACTTCCTCTCTTGGCTTCGGAGACTGGCAGCATGGTGAACTCTATGGGGGATTAGCAGGCCACACGAATTTGTTCGCTCGTACGATTCCATCCGCTTCGGCCTTCCCACGAACCAGGGCCGGTCGGTTGCGTCACCATTCTTGGTGCAGCGGAATAGCCGTGTGGACGGCATTGTACGTGATCGCTCCCACCCTGGTATTGCCGGCGTAGCCGAGCCAGTCAGTCAACATCGACGACCCGCTTTGGGACGCGTGTGCGCTAGTCCAATTAATCCGACCTGTCATCCAGCGCGAGGCAACTCAGAACACTGCAGCGTTTGAGGCGCCGAGATCGATGGGTTTCGTCCTGCTTGCGGCAGGTTTGAGCGTGGGCTTGATGTTGTGGTTCATGCAGAATAGATTCGTTGGGTCATATTTATTCTTCAGGGTAACGAGGCGGTCGAAGTTGGCCCCGTAAGCTTCACGCGCTACCGCCTCTCCCTCGTCGGAAACGTAATTCCCATAGGAACCAGTTTTCAGAAACGGCTTCATGGCGCTCCAGTAGTCTCTCGTCCACTGGATATTCTTCGCCGAATTGTCCGCGCCTTCCCAGTTCGACCAAATCATAAAATTGAAAGCGTTCTGCCTGTGTGGAAACGCCGTGTCGCTTACTCCCACTCGTGTCGCTGCTCCATGCCAATGCTCGATGCCAGGGGCGAAACTATACGGCGACGGCCCCTTCCCCATGTGCGCTGCCGTCGTCTCGATAGCCTCATCGCTCAAGCTCTGCACGAAGTTTGACTTCACGTACGTCAGTCGACCCGGCGGAAAGAACGGATCGAACAGACTTTGCATTTGGACATAGCTGAGCACGCCAAACATATCCCCAATGGTCTTGCCAAAGCTGCGCAGCGGCTTCAGTACCTTTTCTCCCTCCGCGAGATCTCCGTGGTACCAACCCACAATCGCAAATACCGCCCCGGCGTCTGGCATCGTCAATGACCCACACTGGATCACCAATTCGTCCGGTATCTGGGCAGCCCAGTCGCGGAAAAAACGCAAAGCTTCTCTCGCGAAAGGAATCGGATAGAGCACCGCCCCACCGAGTACGGGACCGACTTTATGCAAGCGGTACTCCAGGGAGGTCACAAGCCCCAGGTTGCCGCCGCTGCCCCGCAAGCCCCAATACAGTTCCTCGTTCTCTGAAGCGTTCGCGGTGAGCAGTCGCCCATCGGCGGTCACGACGTCCAAGCTGATCACGTTATCCAGAGCCAGGCCGTACTTCCCATGCAAATGGCCCCAACCGGCGCCAAGCGTCAAGCCGGATATGCCAGTTTTTGAAACTGTGCCCAGCGTCGTTGCCAGACCGAACGCTTGCGTTTCGCGGTCGAATTCCCCTAGCGTCAACCCTGCCTCAGCTCGAGCGGTTCGCCGCACGGGATCAACGCGAATACCTTTCATCGCTGAAAGGTCAATCATCAAGCCGCCTTCGCAAACTGACTTTCCCGCGACACTATGGCCTCCGCCGCGAACGGAAACAAGCACGTCGTGTTCGCGCGCAAATCGCACGCAAGAGATTACATCGGCGGGCCCGGCACAACGCGCAATGATCGCTGGCCGACGGTCGATCATCGCATTCGGAACGGTTCTCGCAGCATCGTAGCCCTGCTCGCCGGAGCGGAATGATTGACCGCGCAGAGACGACCGGAAATTCTGTATGGCGGACTCTGAGACCATGGGTGCCTCCGTAGATCTGGATTGACGTCCCCGAAATGGCCCGTTGGTTTGGTGCATTCTACCTTGCACGCTGATATTCCGCTCATTTTCATGGCAGGACCTGATACATGGCGGTCATGCCCGCTTCCAAGTGTTCG
>Ga0210410_10001146_pt1 | contig 25458 bp, 17 predicted proteins | sample IncBWC4MmetaG_FD_161058 | JGI IMG/M metagenome (GOLD analysis project Ga0210410, IMG submission 161058) | Forest soil microbial communities from Barre Woods Harvard Forest LTER site, Petersham, Massachusetts, United States - Inc-BW-C-4-M | ecosystem: Environmental > Terrestrial > Soil >... | reverse complement strand
TCCAGGAATCCATCTTCTTCAACGAACCCGCCACTCCGCCCGCCCCCGAAGCGCCCGCCCCGCAACCAACCACCCCCATCCTCACTCCCTCAAACGACACTCCCTCCGACGAACCCAACCCCGTTCCCACCCACTCCCAACCCATCCCCTTCCCCAAGATATAATGTAGGGGCGGAGCTCGCTCCGCCCTCTTGGGTTACGCACTTTCTCTGTGAACTCTGTGACCTCTGTGGTGAACTCTCTCCCGCTCGTTTTGCCCTCTCCCCAACTCCTTCAAAATCACCACTTATAAACTGATACAAAACAAACAACTTCATCCCCCTGCAAAATCAATCACTTTCAAAAAACAGGGGGGGAGGGAGAGTATCCAACTTATTAACAGAACCCTTACTAGCTCTTCCACCAGACGTTGCAACCGGCAGGAAGAAACTGCTTCAGCCTGTGAACTGTCAACTGTCGCCTGTGAACTTTCCCTCCTCGACTGGTCGCTGGCCACCGGTCGCTGGCCACTGCTATCATTCCCCGCTTGCACCCCCAGGAGGTGGCATGGGCTTCGACCAGCGGTTGGCGGAAGTGCGGACGGGATTTGAGCGGTCGTTCTGGGTGGCGAACGTCAGCGAACTGTTTGAGCGGCTTTCGTATTATGCGGCGTTTGCTTCGCTGGCGCGGTATTTGCACGAGGCGCTGAACTTTCCCACGGAGCGGGCCGCCGATCTTTCGGGGCTTTTTGGCGGCCTGGTGTGGTTCCTGGCGATTTTTGGCGGAGCGATCGCCGACCGTCTGGGATTCCGCCGCGCGCTGGCGATCGCGTATCTCATCCTCGCCGGCTCGTACTTCCTGCTTGGCTCGCTGGGCGCTCCATGGCTGGCTCCGTTGCGCAACGCCGTGCCGCTGGTGGCGCTGGTTACGTTTGTGCTAATGCTGCCGGCGCTGGGCGTGGCGATGGTGAAGCCGAGCGTGGTTGGCACGACGGCGCGGGCGTCAAACGAAAACGTGCGCTCGATCGGCTATTCGATTTACTACACGCTGGTGAATATCGGCGGGGCGCTGGGGCCGTTCGTGGCTTCCTGGGTGCACCGGCACCTGAGCGTGGAGAACGTGTTTCGCGTGGCCGCGGCCAGCGTGTTCCTGATGTTCTTCGCGGTGCTGGTGTTTTTCAAGGAGCCGCAAAAATCGGGTGACGCAAAAACCGCCAGCTTCGCCGAAACGATGCGCAACTTCGGGAAAGTGGTGGCCAATCCGAAGTTCATGATTTTTCTGCTGATTTTTTCCGGCTACTGGATTGTTTACTGGCAGGAGTTCATCACGCTGCCGATTTACATTCACGATTACGTGGATCCGAAGGCCGATACGGAGCGGATGCTTTCGACCGGGCCGCTCGTGGTGATTGCGTTTACGGTGGCGTTCAGCGTGTTGACGAAAAAGATGGCGGCGTTTCGCGCGGTGCTGCTGGGGACGCTTGTATCGATGGTGGCGTTTGCGGTGCTGGCGCTGCACGCCAGCATTTATGCGGCGTACGCAACGCTTGTGGTCATCGCAGTGGGCGAGCTGATTCAGCAGCCGCGGTATTACGACTACATTTCGCGCCTGGCGCCGCCGGGGCAGCAGGGAACGTATATGGGCTTCGCGTTCTTGCCCCTGGGCATCGGATCGTTTTTGGCGGGGCGGATTGGCGGCGCGCTGTTGCACCGGTTTGGAGAAGTGCAGCACCAGCCGCAGCTTTTTTTGTGGGCGCTTACGGGGATAGGGTTGGGGACGACGTTTTTGTTGTGGGTTTACGATCGGGTTGTGAAACCGTCGGAGGCGTAGGAGTGTAATAGCCAGGCTTAAGACTGGCCACTACAGGAGAGAAATGCGAAGAAAAGGCGCCCGCCTCGGAAGGCGGCCGCTACAAAGGCAAGAAGGCGGCATAAAGCCGCCCCTACAAAGAATTCGGATTCGTCAATACTAGAAGCCGGAAAAGAGGAAATAATCGAGGAAATCAATTGACCATGCGGCGAAGCGATTCCAGCGCTTGCCGAGCGAGCGAATAACGCGGTTCGATGTTGATCGCTTCCTGGAAACAGCGCATCGCCTGGCCATACATTTCCTTTCCCAGATAGGCGCGGCCGAGATTGTAGTGCGGAAAATGCCGCGGCTCGTAGCGACGGGATTCGACGGCCTGCTGCAGCCAGGGAATGGCTTCGTCAAACTGGCCGAGTTCGATCAGGTAGGCGCCAATGTCGTTGTAGGGATTGCCGAAATCGGGGTCCAGTTCGATGGCGCGCTTGCATTCGGCGATGGCGTCCATCAATTTGCCCTGATAGTGATACGTCCAGCCGAGAAAGGTATGAGCTTCGGCTGTCGGATGGAGCTCGAGCGAAGACTGGTAGAGCTCGGCGGCGCGATCGTAGTCGCCTTCCATCTGCGCTTGATAAGCATCCTGTAATACTTCCCACGCCCGCGTGAGGGTCTCTTGGCTCATGGGGGAATTTTGAACGTAAAAAGCGATTCTCGTCAAAGGTACGAAAGTGCTAGCTGTGCAAAATGGGCACCCTGTCCCGTGGACGGGGCAGAGGTGGAAATTTCGGCCGAGAATAGAGAAAATGATTGGGTTGATTTTGGGCAGGCTTGAAATCGAGGGGGGAAGCGTGAATTTTCTTTGGAAAAGTGCTGTGATTGCCGCGGGTTTCGCTGCATTGCTCGGGGCGGGCGCGCTGCTGACGAAGGCGGCGAACGCAAAAAATGCGGCTCCGAACGCGGCGGCGGTGGGACGCGGGAAGACCGTGTTCCAGCAGAAATGCTCCGTTTGCCACTACGACAACAGCGATCAGAAAAAAATCGGGCCGGGGCTGAAAGGCCTCGCCAAGCGCGGCACATTCAGCGTGAACGGGAACAAGATTACCGACGACAGCCTGAAGACGTGGATCGAGAATGGCGACCAGTTGATGCCGCCGTTCAAGGATGTGCTGGAGCCCGGGCAAATCAAGGACGTGATCGCGTACGTGAAGACTCTGTAGGCCGGAGCGGAAATTATTTTGCGCTGAAAGAAAAACCCCCGTGAGCCTGCATCAAGCGGGCCGCGGGGGTTTTCAAATTTTCTCGCTCCCTGGCGGGAGAAAGAGCTACTTCAGAACGGCATCTTTCAGGACCTTGGCCGGACGCAGACGGACAACCGTCTTGGCCTTGATCTTGATCGCTTCGCCGGTCTGGGGATTGCGGCCCATGCGGGCTTTGCGATGAGCCTTTACGACACGGCCGATTCCCGGGATAACAAACTTTCCTGCGCTGCCCTTGGCTTCCTTGACGGCCAACTTGTGAAGTTCATCAAAGAAAGTGACGATCGACTTCTTCGACTGCCCCACTTTCTCGGCGAGATGGGAAACGATTTTGGTTTTGCTCAGTGGCTTAGCTGCCATTTCTTCTGCCTATCCTCCTGATTTGTCTATCCATCCCGGTGCAGCCGGGACCAGCCACGGGCAGGAAAAACCCCTAATTCCCTGCAAAAAAACTCGGGCCGAACCGGACTATAGCGAAGGAAGAAAAAGAACGCAAGGGCAAATGAGCAAAAAAGGCCGAAAAACAGCGATTTTTTTTGAGGCATGTGCAAAACGTGCTGATTTCATGCGGTAAAACGCGCTTTCGAGGCAGATTCGGGCCGGATAGCGGTGTGTTATCCTGCCTAATTCCAAGTTAATCAAGGAGAAGCGACTGTGGGCACGAGCACAAACTGGGGAGAATTGGAGCAACGGATTTCGAAGGCGATCAAGACCGGCTTGCGCCCGGTGGCGGTGGCGTTCCTTGACGCAGAGCCCACGGGAGTGAAGAAATTTGTGGGTACACAGCCCTCCGGATGCAGTTTCTGGCGGCTGGCGGCGGAGGGACGCACGTTTTACACGATTCCCGAAAATCATTTTAACTGCGCGGTGGGCGCGTACACGCACAATATCGCGCTTTCGCCGGAACGGGAAAAAGAAACGGAACAGACTCTGAAGATGATGTTTGACCTGGGTTATGTGAAACCCGAAGAGGTGCCGCAGATTCCGCGGCTGGCGAAGGGGCCGAAGGCGGTCGTGTATTCGCCGCTGGCGGATTCGCCGGTTGACCCGGACGTAGTGTTGTTTGCGTTGCGGCCGGCGGCTGCAATGCTGCTGCAAGAGGCGGCGGGGCGAGCGGGAGTTGGGTCCGGAGCGCCTGCGCTGGGCCGGCCGACATGCATGGCGCTGCCGGCTTCGCTGCAGTTCGGAGCGATCGCGAGCCTTGGGTGCATCGGAAACCGTGTTTACACCGGGCTGGATGAAGATGAAATGTACATGGTTTTGCGGGGGAAAGATCTGGCGAAAGTCGCCGAAGCCCTGCAAGTGATCAGCGGAGCGAACGTAGCGATGCGGGATTATGCGCGAGGACGGCGCGAGCAATTGTCGCACTCAGAATTTGAAGGAAGATAACGGATAGAAGCCCACAGCTGAATTTTGGAAAATGGCCTCGCACGAAAGATCAGCGAGGTGAATGATGAGTTGCTATCGAATTGTGGCGATTCCGAGCGAAGTTGCCGAGGAAGTCCGGACAACTGGAAAATCCCCAAAATATGGTTTCCCTGCGCATCGCGAGGTTGCAGCGGGGCGCGCGCCATGCAGGCATTGCCTGAAGTTAATCCGGAAAGATGAAGAGGAATTGCTGCTGTTTACTTACGATCCGTTTCGGGAATTGAGCCAGCCGCCGCTTCCGGGGCCCGTCTATATTCATGCGGCGGAATGTTCGCGTCATCCGGAGATCGGCGTCATTCCGGAAGCGTATCGCGGGCGACTACTGACATTGGAGGGATACGGGGACGATCGCGCGCTTATGAGGGAAATTCGAGTGAGCGATGGTGCGGAGGACCGCGCCGCTGAGCAATTATTCAGGGAAGCGAAGATTCGCTATATAAATGTCCGGAGCACGGAAGCGGGTTGTTTCTTGTTTCGGTTGGAACGCGCTTAAGAGGGGTTTCTCCGGGGGAACTGCGCGAAGATCGCCGGAGAAAAACTGGCGGGCCGGTCTGAAGACCGGCCACTACAGGAGCAAAAGCGCCCGCCTCAGAAGGCGGCCGCTACAAAGGCAAGACGGCGCCCGTACAATCGGAGAGCGGGGATTAGAGGGCGGCTAGGTCTTCGTAGAGATGAGCTATGGCCTTGATGCCGCCGTAATAGTTTTCGAGAGCGAGATGCTCGTCGGGCGCGTGCGCGTTTTCGTCGGGAAGCCCGAAGCCGATGAGCACGCACGGCACTTTAAACGTGTCGTGCATCTGGGTGACGAATGGGATGGAGCCGCCTTCCCGAATGAATACAGCCTTTTTGCCAAAGCCTTTTTGCAGGGCGGACTGGGCCACCTGGAAAATCGGAGCCTGGTAGGCTGCGACCCACGGCTTGCCGGTGCTCAACACTTCAAATCGACAGTGCACGCCCTTGGGAAGAAGCTTGCGGATCTGCTTTTCGACGAGCCTGGCGATTTTTTGCGGATTCTGATTGGGTACGAGCCGCGTGGAAAATTTTGCGTAAGCCTTTGAGGGGATGACGGTCTTCGCGCCTTCTCCCTGGTACCCGCCCCAGATTCCGTTCAGTTCAAGTGTCGGGCGAATCCAGAGCCGCTCGACCGTAGTGAATCCCTTTTCGCCGTGGTAAGCAGGCGCTCCCACGGCCTGTTTGAAATCCTTCTCTTTCCAGGGCAGGGCGTTCAGCGCCTTGCGTTCCGCGGCGGGGACAGCGGCGACATCATCATAAAAACCGGGGACGGCAACTTTGAAATTCTTGTCGTGCAATTTGGCGAACAATTCCGCAAGCACAGTGAGGGGATTGGGGACCGCGCCGCCGTAAACACCGGAGTGGAGATCGCGGGCCGGCCCGGTCAGTTCAATCTCGTAGTAATTCAGGCCGCGCAGGCCGTAGGTGATGGAGGGAACGCCTTTGCCGAGCATCGAGGTGTCCGAAACCAGCAAGGCGTCCGCTTTCAGCTTTTCTTTGTGGCTCTGCACGTAGTCCCACAGGCTGACGCTGCCAACCTCTTCCTCTCCTTCAATGAGCACTTTGATGTTGACCGGAAATTTTCCGTGAAGTTGATGGAGGGATTCGAGGGCTTTCAAATGGATATGAACCTGGCCCTTGTCATCGGCCGTGCCGCGGCCGTAGATATTTCCATTGCGTACTTCCGGCTGGAAGGCGGGTGAGGTCCAGAGATCAAGCGGCTCGGCGGGTTGCACATCGTAGTGGCCGTAGAAAAGAACCGTGGGCTTGCCAGGGGCTTCGAGCGATTCGGCATAAACGAGGGGGTGAAGACGGGTGGGGACAATCTCGACAGTCTTGAAGCCTGAGGTGCGTAGACGATCGGCAACCCATTTTGAGGCGCGGTCGATGTCCGGTTTGTGCTCACTTTTGGCACTGACGGAGGGGATCCGGAGAAACTCGTAGAGCTCCCCGAGATGCTGCTCGCGGCGACTTTCAACCAACTCAGCAAGGTTCATATAATGCCCCCAGGCACAATGATAATGACTCAGTTCCAGGAAATAACTGCCTCAAAATGATGAAGAAACGCGCGGCAGCGGTTTGGTGTTGAAAGCACCCGGCGTGATGCCGTAGCCGCTTAGGACATTCTACGGCCAGCGGATTAGAGCTTACAAGTTGCCGGGCAAAAAAGCGTGGCGATTGGGAACACCTGTCCGAAAGGGCAATTGACGCTGTCCGAAGGCAGACCGATGATGGGCACACTATGCAAGAAGCCGCCTTCATTACAAACCGGCGCAGCCAGCGCATCTTTCACCGAATGAAGTTGCAAGCACTCGGCCGAAATCACGAAGGCAAGAAATTTCGCGAGGTTTGCGAAACCCTGGTGGTGAACTCCCACGGGGGCCTGCTGATGCTGAAGCATGAAGTGGACAACGATGAAATGCTGGTGCTGGTGAACCCGGAAACGCAGGAAGAGCAGGAGTGCCGCATTGTGTTTACCGGGGAGAGCGGGTCAAAGGGCATTCGGGTCGGTGTGGAATTCTTGACGCCCGCGCCGCACTTCTGGGGCATTGATTTTGACGGGCCTCGACAGATGGTGGCGAAGCCGGAACAAACACACTAGGCAAGCAGGCCCGTACTTTCAACCCCGCACGCACTGAGAAAGCTTCTTCTGTAATCAATTCAACGAGACCCATTTTGAGAGGGATAAACTGTTGTCCTGAAAGAAGTTGTGTGGACAGGGCATTGTGCAAATTATTTCACAAAATGGAACCAAAATTAGAAAAACCGAATCTGAAGATAGGTAACCAGAAGTACAACGTCATTTATATTCAACAACTTAGAAGTGTTCCAGTTTGGATTGTTACGTGCACTTAACCATTTGGAGTCGCTTTTCATTCGCCCATACGGCTCTCAAAGATGGGTAGTATTGCGGTCGGTTGACAACGGCTTAAAGGTACCCTGATGTCTAAAAAACTGGCACTGGCTTCAGCGTTTGTTCTCTGCTTAACGATTTTGAGTAGCGCGGCCTGGGCAGATAACATCCCCATTGCAAATCCTTCCTTCGAGAGCGCCGTCCCGTTCAGTATTCCTTGTGGCGTGGGGTGCGCGTATAACTACGGCCCGATCCCGGGCTGGACGACCATAAAAGGGGCGGGAACATGGCAACCGGGTTCCTATTTCAGTTCCATCCCGGATGGCAGTCTAGTCGCTTTCGCGACTCCATCTAACACATTGGCCCAGACGCTCACCGGAACTTCGGTCATGGCCAATTCTGTCTATACGCTGAACGTTTACGTCGGCGATCGCACCGATGCCATAAACGGGATTTACACCCTTTCGCTGGACACAATCGTGGGCGGTGTGACAAATACCCTTTGCAGCTTCACGGGAGATGCGAGCACCATAGCGCTCGGGACCTTTCAGCTGGAAGGCTGCAGCTACACGAGCGGATCAAACGTACCTAGTGGCAATCTGTATCTGCTCTTTGACGCCGTCACCGGGCAGTTGGACGTCGATAACGTAAGTCTCACCGTCCAGCCAACCAGCGTTCCGGAGCCGAGTTCGGTTCTTCTGCTGGGCGTTGGCATGCTGTTGCTGCTTGCTACTTTCGCGGCGCGGCGGAAGCAAAAACTTCAGTTCACTGCATAATTAAAGTTGTTTGCTATTCCGGCCTCACCCGGCAACCGGGTGGGGCTTTTTTCTATTGCTGAGGTGATTGTGGGGGCCAACCTAGCGGCGGCCGAGCGAGGATGAAGGCGGCACGTCCAGGGTAACTATCCCCTGACCCTCTCTCGCCTTGTAGAACCGGTTGGCATTCAGGTTTGTGAATGTTTCCTTTTTTCCGGAAGGCCAGGCGATTTCGACGCGGTCTACACGATCGTGATTGCCGAGGCCGAAATGAAGGCGCAAGTCGGACTGGGAAAGATAACTGCCGCCGCTGATCACCTCGCCGGTTTGAACGAGATCGCCGGCAATCACCTTGAGGCGCGCATTGAGGGCCAGCCGGTTGCTCCTGGTTCCTTCCAATTCGAAACTGATCCAGTGATTCGGTGGGCCGCCTTGCGGCTGCAGGATCACTGGCTGGCCCTTTAAATTTTCCACCACGATTTCAAGACGTCCGTCATTAAACAGATCACCGTAAGCGACGCCGCGGCCGACACGCGGGAGTTCGATATCTGGGCCGGCCAGATGGCTGATATTTTTGAACGTGCCGTTGCGCTGGTTTTCAAAAAGCAGCATCGGTTCGCGATACTTGGTGCCAACGTCCGCCGTGTCGACTTGCGGATAGACGTGGCCATTGACCATGAAGAAATCCGGCCAGCCATTGTTCTGCCAGTCGATGAAGCCATCGCCCCACCCGACGTAGGAGGTGGTGCCCGGGGCGATCCCGGAGCGGTAGGACTCATCCGTGAAATTCATATCGCCATCGTTGCGATAGAGCACGGTGTACTCGTTGCTGAAATGGGTGATGGCAATGCTGAGCCGGCCGGTGTGAAGGTAATCGCCGAGAGCGAGGCCCATGTTGGCTTGTTCTGCGCCATCCTGGCTGACAGCAACGCCCGACGTGTAGGCGATGTCTTTGAAATGGCCGTTGCCTTCGTTTCGGTAGAGATAGTTGGGCTGACCGTCATTGGTGACGAATAGATCGAGGCGCCCGTCTCCGTCAAAATCAACCCACACAGAGGTGAGGCCAAATCGGTTTTGGGGATCGGAGACGCCGGCGGACTTGGAGACGTCCGTGAACGTGCCATCGCGATTGTTGTGGTAGAGATTGTCGGGCGAACCCTTGAGGCCGCGAGGACCGCACTGCACGTCAATGCCCTGGTATTTGCAAGTTTTGCTGGAGCCGAAAACTGGGAGGTCGTTGAGGGTGAGCGCGACGTAGTGCGACACGAAGAGATCGGCCCAGCCGTCGCCGTCATAGTCGCCGAAGGCGGCGCCCGTTGCCCAACCGGTATCGCTTGCCAGGCCTGCCTCTTTGGTGACGTCGGTGAAGGTGCCATCACCATTATTGCGGTAGAGCACCACTCCCCCGAAGCAGGTGACCAGCAGGTCCGGCCAGCCGTCATTGTTATAGTCGCCAACCGCCGCACCCATTGCCCAGCAGGGATACCCGACGCCGGCCTTGTCTGTCACATCGGTGAATGTGCCGTCGTGATTGTTGCGGTACAGGGCGCTGCGGGCCTTCTGTCCTGCGCGAGCCATTTCCACGCTTTGCGCGTTGGTGAAATAAATGTCCTGCCAACCGTCGCGGTCGAAGTCGATCAGAGCGACACCGCCGCTCATGGATTCTACGATGTATTTTTGTTCGGGGCTGGAGAGGTGTTCAAAGTGGATGCCCGTCGAGTTCGTGATGTCCACAAGTTGAGGGAGCGGGGAGGATTTGGGATCGGATGCGCGATCCGTGGAAGATGGTGGTGGCGACGGTTTCCCCGGCCCGGCAGGAGACTGAGAAAACAGTGACCCAGCACCTATCGTGAGACAGAGCGCTCCGAAGATGGCGATCGCTTTGTTCATGCGCATCGGCGGGCCCGGTCATCGATTCCGATGGTCGAATCCAGTGACAAGAAATTTTCCTTAACGTCCGGCATTGCGAAGCTCAACAGCGTATAGCGAACTGCGCGCCGCGATGAACAGAGTCTTGCGGTCCGGGCCGCCGAACAGAATCTGCGAAGGACGCTCCGGCACTTCAATGGTACCAATCCGTTTCCCAGAGGGGTTGTAAACGTAAATTTGGCCCGCCGCGATGTAGATGTTCCCCTCGGCATCCTCGGCGACGCTTTCGCCGCCTACGTCGGCAAACAACTTTAAGTCGGTGAAATTCCCATCGTCGCCGATTGCGGCGCTGTAGGTATTCTCCTGATTTTCATCCGTGATGTAGAACCTTCGGCTGGTTGGCGCGGGCGCCATCCCGAAGGCAAGCAACACATCGTGGATCTTGGATCCGTAATAGAGAGCGCCACTGACGAAATCTTCTCCCGCGGGGATGAACACGCTGCGATCCAGGGACACGAATTGATAGGGCTTCTTTTTCTGCGCGGCTGCGGGGAAATCGTTTTCATTGCGCCAGTAATCGACGGGAAGAATGGGCGTCATTCCGGTGCGCGGAACACTTGCCTCGGGTTTGAGCAAAGTGATCTGGTCAAACTCCGCGCCCGGTTTGAAAGTGTAAACGGTTCCTTGGCCTGCGTAGGACACAACGATCAAATTGCCGGATTTGTCGAACGCCAGTTGGACGGGATCGAGGGCATTTTCGCGGACGACAGAGAGCTGGTGCTCGGGCAGCGACCAGCGATAGATGGTTTGCTTCCTGGCATCCACAAAAAAGAGATTGCCAGATGCATCGACCGCTCCCCCCGAAATATTGAAGAAACCACCCGCCACTTTTTCCAGCTTGGCGCCCGGCAAGAGAACCGGGAGGGTTTCGGGGGCGCGTGGTGAGGGCGCGCTGCCTGAAAGAGTGAGCCAGGAAAATTCGCGCTGGCGAATCTCGACGTTCTGGGTCTGATCGAAAATCGCGCTGTCGAAGGAAGCTTTGCTGTCGCTGTAACAATGGATATTGCGGAACCTGATGTTTTTGGAGCCAGAGACCTTGATCGCGTAAGAAAACGGCTGGTAACTGCTAACCACGCGATAGACGTGGAAATTGGCGATGGTGATATCGCTGGAATCGCGAATCTCGAGCGGCAGGGCAAAGCCGCCTTCGCCTCGCTCCTCTTCCGTTTGCAAGGCATAAATTTGCCAGTTGGAAGCTTTGCGAAGAATCACTTCGTTGCGGACGTGGTGCTCGCTGGAAAGTTCGTAGATGCGCCCGCTGGTGGAAGTGTTCGAAATGTATAGGCCGGCCTGGGCAAAAGTGCTGGGCGTCCAGATGTCGACAAACGTTCCTCCACCGCCATCGGTGATCCAGAGGCTCGGATACTGGGCATCCCAGCGGCGGTTGATGTTGGAATCCGCGGTGTGCGTGTTGTTGTAAATCTGCTCCCAGACTTTGCGGCGTTCCTCGGGCGTGGCGTTGGGGTCGACAGTGCCATGGCCGCCAAGAAAGCGCACGTCGTCTACCATGGAATCTTTGCCCGCCATCCATTTAAGGCCAACGGCGCGGGGATTGATGCCATTCGCATAGAGGCCAAGGCCGGTGACGATGTTGACTCCACCTTGTGGAGCTTCGAGCAGCGGTTTGGGAGTTCCCACGCCCTGGAACGCAGGGGTTCCATCCTGAAGAAAAATGCGTGTGACGCTGGGATGGAGGCCGATCAAAACCGTGTCAGGCCGGAGAACGATGGTGTCGGTGACGCGATATTGGCCGGAGGGAAAATAGAGTACCTTGTGCGCGGAAATGGCATTGCGAATGGCTTCCGTGTCGTCGGTGGCGCCGTCGCCGCGTGCGCCGAGCGTTTGGATGTTGACCCATGTGTCCATAGCCGGCAGTGGGCGAATATCGGATTCGGCGGGCTCCGGGAGAGCAGACAGCGGGGTGGTCTCAAAGACATCCTGGATGGCTGGGATCGCGTCGGCGTCCTCGAAATGAAGACCATGGGAGAATGTTTTGACGGCATAGATTGCTTGCGGGCCGGCCACCTGCCTTCCGCTCTCGCGGTAACTTGCAAAGACGGGGACACCGCGGCAGACGACGTTCTCCATATTAATTTCCGTGCGGGCGCTTTTTTCAGCGCTGATGATTACGGCGGGGCCGGCGATATTTTCCATGCGGGCATCCTTTACCCACAATTCTTCGGAGAAATCGGGGTCGATGGAAATCGCGGTGGGAACATTCTTGAACCGCGGACGGATCAACGTCAGGCCCGCTTCATGCTCGCGAATGGCGGCTTCACTCTGGCCTTCGAAAGTTGAGTCGATCACGGTGAATTGCCACCCGGGCGAAGGTTTGCGGGTCCAGATGGCATATTTTCCGCCGAAGAAATGTAGATCAACGGCGACGTTGCCTCCGTCGTGAATTCCCGCGAGACCGGAACCGATGCGGAAGTCCATGTGGGCGAGGTAACAGTGCTGCGCGTAATGGGCGCGAATGCCGACGGCGCCGGGGTTTCCGTCTTGAATTTCGATGTCAACGTTGCTCAGCGCGGAGTAGAAGGTTCCAGGATTAGCGTCAGAAGGAGCCGATTGATTTGTTCCCGGGCGGCCGCCGGCGAAGAAAACCATGTAGGAAGGCCCTTGTTGAAAACCGGGAGTTTTTGCGCCGAGCAAAAGCACGGGGCGAGTTTTGCCGTATCCGATGACGCGAATCGAGGGCCAGATGTAGATGGTTCTGGTGATGCGGTAGCGGCCGGAAGGGAGAAAGAGAATGCCCTGCACGGTGGTTTCCTGCACCTTGTTGATGGCTTGTTGCAGGGCGTCGGAGTCATCGGCCACGCCATCGGCGTGAACGAGGAAGTGATCCGAAGTCAGATAGACCGCCTTTGCGTCGTCAAGCCGGGCTGGATATTGCGAGTTCGCACACAAGCGAGCGCAAGAAATTAAGGCGACGGCGAGCACGTAGAACAATTTCCTCATGCGAAAACCTCGTTGATTATTTGTGTTTCTACTGCTGGGGCGCGTCTTCCTCTTCGTGGACTTTTTTGTCCGGCTCCAGGCGCATCTGGCGATAAACTTCCCGGAGCTTTTCTTTCATGGCTTTGTATTTCTGATATTCCGCGAGTTCGCGTTTTGCGTCTTCCGTGTGGCCCATCTGCCGGTAAATGGTGCTGAGCCGAAAGTGGGCGACCGCGCTGGTGGGATCCAACTTCACGGCGTTTTCGAGAAGAGGCAGGGCTTTTTCGGGCTGATTCATGGCCATGAGAGCTTTGGCGAGGCCGATGTTGGCTTCCGGATCATCGGGCTGCAGCTTTATGGCGCGCTGGTAGCGTTCGCAGGCGCCGGATGTATCGCCCTTTGCCGCGGCGAGATCGCCGAGACGGCATTCGGATTTTTCGTCGAAGGGATTCACGGCCAGGGCCGCTTTGTATTCGAGTTCAGCCTGCTGAGGCGCGTCGGGAGCCGAAGAACTGTTGAGCATCTCCGCGAGTTCGAAGTGCAGGCCTGGCAGGTTCGGTTCAAGTTTGAGCGCTTCGCGATAGTTGGCGATTGCCTCGGCTGAGTTTCCCTGCCTGGCGAGTTCGTGGGCCATCATCTGGTGGGTGCGGGCGGAATTGGGAGCGACAACGATCAGGCTGAGGCGGGATTCGTCGGCCAAATCGGAATAGAGCCGATAAGCGGTGTAGAGGATCTCCACTTTTGTGGGATCCAGTTCGCGCAGGACACTGACTGTGGCGGCGGCTTTGTCCATTTCGCCAGTTTTGGAATAGATGTCGATCAATTCCATGCCGGTATCGATGCGAATCTTTTGTTCCTTCAGTTTTGGAAAAGCTTTCTCCAGATCAGCGGTTGCGGCGCGGATGTCTCCGGTGCGCTTTTCCGCCATGCCGAGCAGCGCCTGAATTTTTGCCAGTGCGGGCTGCAGCTTCAGCGCGGCGCGCAATTGGGGAATGGCGTCGGGGTATGCGCCCTGGAAGAACAGCAAGACGCCGAGATTGCCGCGGGCATCGGCATTGTTGGGTTCGAGGACGACGATGGCCTTGAATTCTGCCACCGCGAGATCGGGCCTGTTTTCGCGGAGATATTCCTGGGCTTTGCGGGCGTGTTCCTGGACTTGCTGCTGAGTGCTGGAAGCGGGTTGAGAAAAGCAGGCAGTGGCGGCTGTAAGGAGCAGAGCGAGAAGAGAAAAACCACTTTTTAATTTCCGCATGTCGCTAGTATACGGCGAGTGATTGGCCATTCCTGGTCAGGTCTCAGAGAAAAAAAGGAGGACGGCGATGTTCCGCCGTCCTCCCCTCGACGCGGGGTTGGGGGTTAGAAAGAGAAGCGAGCCGAAAGCTGTCCGCTACGCGGGGCAACGGTGGTTCCACCGGCGGTCAGGGAACTATCAATCCGTCCGAAATTAGCCTGGCTTATGTCGCTCTGGGGCGGTTGGAAGCTGGGATGGTTGAGGGCGTTGACGAAGTCGGCCCGAAGCTGCAAACCGAAACGCTCCCGGAAATGGAAGTCCTTTGCCAAGGACATGTTCAGCACTGTCAGGCGGGGACCACGCAGCGTGTTCCTCCCGTTCGTGCCGAAGGTACCGGTGGTCGGATCCGTGAAGGCAAGGGGGTTAAAGTAACTGATGCCCTGACCGCTTATGGCGGGAACGTTCGAAAATGGATCGCCCAGCTTGTTGAGATACCACACGCAATTATTCCCGCATTGTGAGTTGCTGTTGTTTTTGGAGTCGTAGACCGTGAATGGGTTTCCGCTCTGGTGGATGAATGTTCCGGAAATCCGCCATCCACCAACGGCCAAGTCCGTCAAGGCATTACCATGGAGGTATCGCTTGCCCTGTCCAAAGGGCAACTCATACGCGACGATTGCCTTTAAGGCGTGTGGAATGTCGAAATTGGAATTACCATAGTTCAGGCCGGGGTTGTTTCCGACCTGCCAACGCTGATTTCCTCCGCGGCTGCCCCATCCGGCGGAATCCTGGTCATCCAGGAAATGAGACCAGACGTAGTTGGCCTGGAAGGTCAGCCCGTTGCTATATCGCTTCTGGACGGCCAATTGCAGCGCATTGTAGTTGGAGATGCCGTTGTACGTATTTCCGCTGATGCTTCCGAACAACGGGAAGGGACGATTCGCTTGGATCGTGCCCTGTGCCATCAGCGCCGGGTCGGTCACCTGGTTGAGGTCGGTCGGGAATTGCAGGTTGTAGCCATGGCTGCCGACATAGGCTGCGGATGCGGCAAAGTCCCGCGCGAACTGATGCTCCACGCTCAACGTCCACTCGTTGATTCTGCCCACTGGAACGTCGTAAGGGGTGTACGTCACACCTCGCGGATTAGCTGGATTGATGTAGGTGAGAGGGTTCCGCGCGGCTGGGGAGCCAACAACGTAGTTGATAAGGGGAGCAGCCGCGGCCGCGGAGGTACTTAGAGTAAGCCACGGTCCACCAGTACCGCCGTTCGGATCCGCGCCGCTGCCTTGATTGGTATTCACGGAACCGGCGCCTAAGCCATTGCCATAGGTGTCTTCGCTGAAGTTATACGAGTACATGCCAAAGCCGCCGCGGACGGTGGTGTTTCTGAACATACTCGGACTCCAGGCAAAGCCAACACGGGGCAAGAAGATATTGTAAATTGGCTTCTGCAAAGCGGTGCGATTGTCCTGGCCCGCAAACCACATCGAACCGAGCGCGCCGTTATAAGGATTGAAGAGATTCGGGTCGAATCCGCCAATCGCATTGTGCAACTCGGTCATCCCCGTGGTAGCAACGTAACGCAACCCGAGGTTTATGGTTAGATTCGGCCGAAGTTTGAAGTCATCCTGAACGAACAGTTGCGGACTCTTAATGCGCATGTAGGTCACGGCCTGGTTGGTGGCACTCCAGGTTTGTGTATCACCCAAGAGGAAGTCCGCGACGTTTGACCCACCCGCAATGCAGGAAGGCGTGTTAGAAGGGCAGTTTTGCTGGGTGTATTTGCCCGAGAAGTTGAATGTGCCGGCATCAATGTTGCCCCACGGCGTGGTGTTGCCATCGCCCATTAGCACTTCCACACCGAAGTGAAGGATGTGCCTACCTTTGATCAGGGTCATCATCTCCGACGGGTTGTAAAGGTGCTCGATATAGATAGCGTTCGTGCCGGGCTGTAGCCAGTTGCAGCAGGAACCGCCCGAGAAATGAATCCCCGGGAAAATGTTGGCCTCGGCGTACTGAAGGCCCAGCTGTGTTGCCGAATCGAACCCCTTGGTCTGCGGAACGAACCAGTTACCCTGTTTGGTATAGCCCATGCGGAATTCGTTGACCAATGTCGGAGTGAGGGTCCACGTGTCCGAAAGCTGAACGTTGTAACCGTCGATGTCCCCGGAAAAGCAGTTGAGGGGGCAGGGGAGGTCGTTGGTATTTTTCCCCGGGTTGTCCTTCTGCGTGATGGAAAAGGTGACGCGGTTGTTACTGGAGAGATCGTAGTCGATGCGCCCAAAATACCGGAGATTCGGGTTGGAATTTGCCTGCGTGATGCTGTAATTGTTCTGGGTTGCTCCAGGCGCCCCATGGTTCGGTAACGGATAGTAAGATAGAAGCTTCAACGCAACCGGATCGATCCGGTTGGCGGGGATAATGTTGCCCGCAAATGCAGTGCGAGTTCCTCCGGCTCCCGCTGTTGTGGGATCGTAGATGTTTATCGGGTTGCCTTGGGTGTCCACGAGACCGCTGAAATCATACTGGCCTGGATTTGCGGTTCCCATGCCTCTCATTGCCAGGGTAGGAACAGTCCCGACGTGAGCTGAGCCCGCCCCGTTGTTTGTGATCTTGTCGCGCACGAAGAAGAAAAAGAGTTTGTTCTTGATGATCGGGCCACCGACGGAGCCGCCCCACTCGTTGTAGCGCAAGAGCGGGACTTTGCTGTCGGGAGCAGAGAAATAGGATCTGGCGTTCAGGATGTCGTTCTGCCAGAACTCGTAAGCAGAACCATGAAACGTGTTGGTCCCGCTCTTGCTGATCTGATTGAACACCGCACCCCCCAAGCCGTACTGCGCCGAGAAGGCCGACGTGGTGACCTGGACTTCCGAAATGCTCTCGAAGATGGAATTGTCAACGTTGCCGCTGACGGGCAAGACCACGGTGGCGCCGTCGGCGAGGAAGTTGGCGTAGTTGGGGAGGTTGCCGTTTATCGAGATGGCGTCCCCCGCGTTGTACGAACCGCTACCTTCGGAACCGGGTTGTGAGGGGGCGCTGGAGGCGCCAGGGAGGAAGATATTGAAATTAGCCCAGTCGTTGCCTGTGATGCCCGCGCCGATTTGCGGCAACTCGTTAAGCGTCTTTGCCTCCATAATAGTGCCCTGTTGGCCCGACTCGGTTTGGAGGAGAGGCGCACCGCCAGTCTCGACGACGGTTATTTCTTCTTGGATCTTGCCGACTTCCAGCCTTGCGTCTACTGCGATCACGGATACTTGCAGCACGATTGGGCCGTAGGTGGCCTTCTTGAAGCCGTCTTTCGAGAACGTAAGCCTGTAATTTCCGGGACGAGTGGAGACGGTATCGTAAATACCGCTATCGTTGGTGACAAAATCCTTCGACTCGCCCGTGTCGATATTAAGCAGGGTAACGGTGGCCCCGGCCACAACGGCTCCGGTCGAATCCATGACCGTTCCGCGAATGTCACCTGAGTTTGTATTCTGGGCAAAACCCGCACTGGCAGCGAAAAGCAGGCACAGAAGTGCCCAAACGGAGCGAAATGCGAACTTCATATTGTTAAATCCTCCCCACCGGCTAGAGATCAACACCCCAACTTGCAACCCGACCAGGACGATTCCCCTGACCAACCGCGATGTCCTGTCCCCGTTTCGGAAACCCTGTTCCTAGCGGTATAGACAACCGGTTGTCTTATGACAATCAGGAATTGCGTGGACCGACTCTGGCCGCATTAAAATCCGTTTACACTTGGTTGTCAAGAAAAAAATGTGATGAAAGCCATTTAGGTAATCGATTGTCTACCGTTTTTCCTTTCCAGGCTGCCAAGCGGCACGGAAAATGAAATTTCTATTGTCTTTGCGCCGCAAGTCGGCTAACTTGCGAACAATCGTTTGTTTACCGGGTGTTTGTAGCTCTAGGTGTATACGGAAATTTGTATCTGGTCGAGGGGCCCATGCCACAAAGCAATCGAAGAACATTCTTGAAGCTTGCCGCCGCAACGGCGGTCGCTGCAAACAATCCAATCAGCTGGGCCAGTACTTCTACCCAGGCCCGGGCGTGGGCCACATCGCGGGACCGGCGGCTGCAGGAAATCAACTTGGCTCCCTGGCGAAAGGCTTCGGGAAAAGGAACGCCTGGAATACAGATCGATCCAAGTGTGCGGTACCAGGAGATTCTTGGCTTTGGCGCCGCGTTCACAGACGCTTCATGCTATCTACTGTCCGAACTGACGGCGGAAAAGCGCCAGGCCGTGCTTGCCGATTTGCTGGGGCCTGACGGGTTGCGGCTTTCCGTCGGGCGCACCTGCATCGGAGCGAGCGATTATGCCCGTTATCCGTACAGTTTTGATGACAGCACGGATCCCGATCCCGAGCTGCAGAAATTCAGCATCGAACACGACCGCGAATATATCGTGCCGATGCTGAAAGAAGCGCAGAAGTTCAATCAGGAATTATTCCTTTTTTCGTCTCCGTGGAGCCCGCCGGGATGGATGAAGGCGAATGGATCCATGCTGGGCGGTTCGATGCGAAAAAAATATCTTTCCGCCTATTCGCAGTATTTTGTGAAGTTTCTGCAAAGTTATTCGGCGGAGGGGGTGAAAATCCGGGCGGTGACGACGCAGAACGAAATCGATACCGACCAGGATGGGCGGATGCCGGCGGCATTGTGGGGGCAGGAGTACGAAATCGATTTTATCAAGAACCATCTTGGCCCGGCGCTGGAGCGGGCTTCGCTGGATACAAAGATCTGGATCCTCGATCACAACTACAATTTGTGGGGCCGGGTGATGGACGAGCTGGGCGACGCAGCGTTCGCCAAGTATGTGGACGGCGTTGCGTGGCACGGTTACGTGGGAAAACCGGAAGCGATGGCTCGCGTACAGGAAGCTTTCCCTGCGATAAACAACTACTGGACCGAGGGAGGGCCGGACTATAAGAACGCGGACTATGCGACCGACTGGGCAAAATGGTCGCACACGTTTACCGGAATATTGCGGAACTGGGCCCGGTGTATCGTGGGATGGAACATGGTGCTGGATGAACAGGGGCGGCCAAACATTGGACCGTTCTCCTGCGGCGGGCTGGTTACCCTGGATTCAAAGACGCATGAAGTAAAGCCGAGCGGCCAGTATTGGGCCTTTGCCCACTACTCGAAACTGGTGCAGCGGGGGGCGCACGTGATTGGGTCCCAGGGAACGCTGGCGGACGTGGATCATGTGGCATTTGAAAATCCTGATGGCAGCCGCGTGCTTGTGATTACCAATCAGGGAGCGGAACAGAAGGTGGAGTTCGCGGAAGGAACGCGAGCGATGGAATTGACGCTGGATCCGGGGTCCATCACCACGCTTCATTGGTAGCTCCTGCTGCGGCGAGTCACGGCAGATTTGGACTAAGACGTGGAGATAACTTGTGCGGGCAAAACAGTCGTGGATGGCGGCGTCCCCGGAGAACCACCGTTGAGGCGCGAGCCACAGTTCACAAAAAGCATGCTCTTTGAGTTAGAATCCACCCGATAATAAGGCCGAAAACCTTCGAACGCGCAGGATAGTGCTCCCGCAAAAGCGGACCGGGTCTGAAGGGAGTGCGTCTTTGGCGGGGAATGTTTCGCCGACCGGGTAAGCAAGCGAAGAGCCTGTAAAGGATCCATACCGCATTGGGGAAGAGACCCAAAAATAATCCCGAGCCGATAGGTCTGAGAAAGCTGGCGGAACATCTCGGACTGAATCCGGCGACCGTGTCCGTTGTTCTGAACGATGTGCCCGGGCGCTCCATCCCTCAGGCAACGCGGGATCGCATCAAGGCCGCCGCGAAAGAACTGAATTACCAGCCGAGCCATCTGGCCCGCTCGCTGCGCAACCGCAGGACACTGACCATCGGCGTTCTGGTTCCCGAACTGGGCGATGGGTACCACACTCAGGTGATGAGCGGAATCGGCGATCACCTGATGGAGGCGGGCTATTTCTATTTCACTGCGCACCATCGCCACCGGAAGAATCTTATCGAAGAGTACAGCCAGATGCTTCTGGGCCGTGGCGCGGAGGCTTTGATTTCGATCGACACGAAACTGGAGCACGGCTTTCCTGTCCCCGTGGTCGCCGTCGCGGGGCACAACCAGATTCCCGGGATCACCAACATTGTTTTGGATCACCGTCTTGCGGCGGAGCTTACGCTGACCCATTTGCACTCGCTGGGGCACCGGCAAATCGCTTTTATGCGCGGACAATCCTTCAGTTCGGACTCCCAGGAACGCTGGCAAAGCATTGTGGAAGTTGCGGGCGAGATCGGGATCGAAATTCGCCCCGAACTCACGGTTCAGCTCGCCCGCGACATCACTTCGCCCGAATTGGGTTACCCCGTGATGCAGCAACTGCTCTCTGGAGGAAAGAAGTTCACCGCGTTGGTGGCTTTCAATGACCAATCGGCAATCGGCGCCATCCGGGCGTTGCAGGATCTCGGCTGAAAGTTCCAGACGATGTTTCTGTGATTGGATTCGATGATATCAAGGTGGCGGCGTTCAACAACCCCAAGCTAACAACGATCCGCCAACCGTTGTCTGACATGGGACGGATAGCCGCCCAATGCGTTTTGAACCGTCTCAACAGGTCAGAGCAATTTCGGAACGAAATAATGGTTGACCCGGAACTCGTGGTCCGGGACTCAACGCGAGCAATTCGGTGACACGGACAAGATTCAGCCTCTCGCGCGCAGGGGTGTCACACGCTTAGGCTACTCGCTGCGAGAGCTCAGTTGTACCCTTCCATTGTGCTGCGGGCCGGTTGGGATCTCTGCCAGAGAATCTCCGAATCCTCCGCTTGATATGGATAGAGCCGCTCTGATTCCGTATTTGTGGGAACGAGCACGATATCAACACGGCGATTGTAAGCGAGCCAGGTCGTACGGGAATCGCGCACCCACTTTTCAGGAGGCTTGGCCGGATTTTGGGTCTGCAGGTTGCTAACGGTCGCCCTGTCCAACGGTTTCTGCTTGCCATACGCTGCGGTGTCAATCTTTTCCGCTGCGATTCCTTGAGAAACCAGGAAATCCTTAACGCGTTGCACTCGAAGTTCGGACAGAGAATCGTTGTGCTTATCCGCGCCGCGCTGGTCCGTGTATCCGCCGAGCGACAACTTCGCGTCAGGGTCGTATTCGAGAAGCTTTTTAAATTCGGTGGCGGTGGTTGTCAAAACTTCTTGCTGGCTGCGCACGAGTCCCAGCATCGGGTCGTCCTTGGTGGGATAGTCGGTCGGGAAGAAAACGCTGCGGAGCGACACAGTAGGAATAGGTTCGACGGAACCCTTCAGGCGTACCATCACCGTCTTGGTGTCAGAGCCACCGCAAGCGTTCGTGGCGTTCAGGGTGTATTTGAACTGTTCGTCCACGGGACCGGTGCCGCTTTGCGATGGGCTCAGGGTAATGGATTTCGTCCCGCTAGCATCAACGGAGCCGCCCGGATCCAGCGAGGTTGAGTCAGAGTTGGCCGACGACCAAGTCAGAGTGGTGGTCCCTTGCTCGATCACCTTGTCGCCGATGCGGCGGTACGAAACTTCCATCGGCGAAGCGCTCAGAGACGATTGCACCACCGGATTGACTTCCACCGTGGTGCTTGGCGTTGTCACGCCACCTGGTCCTGAAGCTGTGAGCGTATACACGGTGGTTTGCCGAGGCGAAATGGTTTTCTCGCCCGACGTCGGAACGGGGCTCATGCCACTCATATCGGCTTCGACCGTATCTTTTGAAACCCAGGCTAGCTGTGTATTTTGGTTGCAATCGATTTTCGACGGGTTGGCGGAGACCGACCCGCTGACGGGCGCTACCGCCACCGTAGCGCTTGCAATGCCGGCCTTAAAGCGCGGTGCCGCGGCAGGAAGCGCTCTCCGGCCGCAATTGATTTCGCACGACGAGCCGCGCTTCCAGGGCTTGGTCCGCGGTTGTCCATAGATATCAACAATCACGCGCTGGTCTGCCGCGACCGTAACCGGGCCGGACCACAGTTCCTGGCCCAGCCTTGTGAGCGTCACCTGGTGCGTTCCTGGTGGCACGACCAATTCCTGGTGCCAAATAAAGTCGTTATCGAACTCATCTACGTGGCCCACGAAGTACTGGGGCTTCTTGCCATTCAGAAGAACGGCAGCGCCGAGCGCCTTGGAGGTATCTGCGACTTCGATCTGGATGCGTCCGCGCGGGCCTGGCACGGCCTCGCCGGCCGGTTCCAGCTTTATCTCCACCGGGACGATCTTGTCCGAATCGATCGAGACGTCTTGCTCGGCAAACTTGTACCCGTAGTTGGCGATAAGCACATGGTGTGTACCGACATCGAGCTTGATGGTTCGATTGCCGGGACCAATGGCCTTGCCATCAACAAATGTGTAGGCCTGCTTCGGGGTCACCGACATCTTCAACTTCCCTGGCTTTGGGTTTTGCGCAAAAGCGACCGACCCAAGCAAATATGTGACGCCTACCAGTAAGTGAACAGTTCTGACGCTTCGAGCGCTCATAAAATCACCTCCAGGACACCTCTTCGTGCGAAGCAAATTGCCCTGAGTGCAGGAAAGCGTGGACGGCGGGTGGTGGCGGCGCAATTGGCAATACTGACAGTGTGGGGACTACGCACGCGATCTACCCGGAATCACTGCGCGGTTCCAAGCAGAAGATTTCAAACGCCGTCACTCACCGTGGGAGAGCTTGCTAGGGCCAACGACGGATCGCGGCATCGTTAATTAATTGTGTAAGTTTCCGGTGATTTCGCTGTCTAAGAGACAGGGAGCACTGGTATATATGGTTCTAGGACTGATAGTACTCTGATGCGAAGCCACACTCGGGTTTCTATTGCAGGTCTCTTGGCTCTAGCCTTTGCTTCCTGCCTATTCGGCCGCGGCCAGTTTTGGGACTTCCTGGGTTACGTGCAGGTCGACAGAAGTCAGGACCATGGCCGGATCCGGATCGCGCGTCATGACCTGTGCGTTCGCACGATTCAGTTGCGAGTCAGCGGCGAGGCGATTTTCTTTGACCGTCTTGTGGTCCACTTCGATGATGGCACCTCTCAGGAACTGATGGTCAGCGATCGGATTTCACCGGGGACAAGGAACTACGGCCTGCTAGGCGAACGGTCTCTCGAAAGCGTTGAGCTTTGGTATTACAGAGAGCCTTGGGGCCAAAATCCGAGCGTGAGTCTGTATGGTGTTCGTTCACCACAAGGCGACGGCCACAATATGGCGCAAGAACACTAAAAATCGTAGGGCGGTGGCTCAGTGGGAAAAGCCAGAAACAGAGAAGTCGAGGAACGCCTGAAACGCACGATCTTGAAGAATTAACGGCACAATTGGGTCTCCGACTGATGTGGAAGACATCCTTTGAGTTGGCGGCGGTTTGCTAATTCACTCTGACCCGTTCGCACTGATCCATTTTCATTGCTTTTATTTCCGTTAGAGACTCCCCAGTTGCACTGAAAGCCCTCATTTGCACACCAATGCTTACCAGACGCTTACCAGAAATCTAACCGATTCCGCGGTGATTTCTCGGAACTCGAGCCGCGCAGGACCGCTGCCTGAGTCTTGACGGGGTGATTGTTCAACGTCTCGATGGCCGATTTGTGGGTTGAAAAATGCTCAAGAAGAAAGACATCACGCCCAAGCGGCCTCGTACCTAAATCACACTTCAACGAAAAGTTAACCATTCATCTAGGTGGCAGCGAACGATAGTTGCCGAGTGGCCGCGATTCGGCCGTAGCGGCTACGAGAGAAAACATCCGTAAGCCTGCGAACCTAATCTGCCGCCCGTGGTATGCGGCCATCAAGTAGTGGGAATCGTGCCACCGTCGATCACGTAATCAGCCCCGCTGATAAACGCGCCGCGGTCTGAGGCCAGAAAGGCTACCAGCTCCGCCACTTCCTCGGGGCGGCCTGTCCGGCCGATGGGAATGCCTCCAAGCATGTCCATAATCCGTTGCCGCGCAGCCTCCTCGCTTATGCCGCCGCCTCTTGAAATGTCGGCGATCATTCCCTTTGCGCCCGTGGTCTCGATGAAACCGGGCGAAATCGTCGTTACTCGCACTCCCTTCGGAGCAACGGCCTTCGCCAGCCCCTTGCTGTAAGTAGTAAGAGCTGCCTTGGCCGCCGCGTACGCGAGAGTCGAATTGGGAAACGGTAGACGATGAGCGACGGAAGAAATATGAATGACGACTCCAGACTTACGTTCGATCATTCCCGGAAGGAAAGCGCGGTCCAGGCGAACGGCGGCGAGCAGGTTGACCTCCAGTATCCTTTGCCAGTCCTCGTCGGAGAGCACCTCGAATCCGCCTGCTTTTGTTTCTGTTCCACCGACATTATTCACCAAGACGTCGAGTCCACCCCACTCTCGCTGAATGTACTCGACGACGTTTTGGACACCACGGGCCGTTCCAAGATCCGCCTTTATAAAGAGAGCAGAATCCTGGCCGCGAGCTGCCTCAGAGCGCGCGGTGGTGGCCACCGAGGCACCGCTCAATGCAAAGCGGCGTAAAATCGCTTCCCCTACACCCTTCGTGCCACCGGTCACCAGAACACGCTTGCCTTTGAACTCATCGCCAAAAACGGCAAATGGATAGCTGTTTGTCATGTTCCCTCCAAGAGAAATGATGATTTGAAGGATGTTTAAACCTAGGCGGGCAGGTCGGTTAGATGCCTAGTTTTAAATCCAGGCGTTCGACGCTGCCACCGCAGCATTGGCCCGAGGTCTGGCGCCTTGATGGCTCGTACTTTTTATTTGTATAGCCAAGGCTTATAGGCAATCTCGATGTTGTATCCGTTCGGGTCGCCGATGTTTGCCGCGAAGTAGTCGGCATGCCATTCGGGCCGAAGGCTCGGTTCCTTGTTTGAAGTAGCTCCCGCGTCTATCGCGGCCTTATAGCAGGCCCTGACAGCGTCCGCGCTCTTGGCGGTGAATGCGACGTAAAGATCTTTGGCGACTTCGCCATTCTTCAGCCAGAAACCGGGAATGTTATTGATGGCGAAACCGCGCTGGGGAGCGCGATCGAACTTGTAGGGCATGTCAATGCCAAGCGGATCAAGCAGCTTCTTGTAAAATTCACTCGATCGTTCCAGGTCAGAGACGGGGAGATAAATATGGTCAATCATGGCTTTCCTCCTATCGTTCGACGGTGACAGGCTCGCGGATCCGCGCCTCGTGCGGCCACCCTCAGCGAACCTTGGCGAAGCAGTCGCGGGCTGTTGCCGTTCAGTTTGTGATATGCGTCCTCGCGACCAGCCGCCGCAGCATTGGCGCGAGATCTGGCGCCTTGTAG
>Ga0210410_10001144_pt1 | contig 25468 bp, 19 predicted proteins | sample IncBWC4MmetaG_FD_161058 | JGI IMG/M metagenome (GOLD analysis project Ga0210410, IMG submission 161058) | Forest soil microbial communities from Barre Woods Harvard Forest LTER site, Petersham, Massachusetts, United States - Inc-BW-C-4-M | ecosystem: Environmental > Terrestrial > Soil >... | reverse complement strand
GTTCACCAGCAGGTGAAACCCTAATATCGCCGCCACGCCCATCACCAGAAACATTCCTGAGCGGTCCATTGCCCGTTGCGCATTGTGGACCAGGCGTAGCAGCAAAGCCGTGTACAAACCCAGCGTTATGAAAACGCCGATAAATCCTGTCTCTTCAGCCAGCGCGGCGAGAATAAAGTCAGAATAGCGGATGGGAACAAATCCTCCCTGATTCTGACTGCCGCGTCCCAGGCCCTTACCCCAAAATCCGCCTGCACCTACCGCAATTTCTGACTGCAAAATCTGATAGCCGGATTTCTTCGGATCATCTTCCGGCCTCAGGAACGTCTCAATGCGTTCCTTCTGGTATGGCTTTAACACGAAATGCCATGCTACCGGAAGCAGCAATCCCGCCAGCAGCAAGATTACCGCGGCATGCTTCCATTGTATACCCGCAAGGAACGCTCCGACTACTGCCACGGGAATCAGAACCATGGCGGTGCCCAGGTCGGGCTGCTTCAAGATCAGAATGAACGGCACCCCGACCAAAAGGCCCGCCTTCACTAAATCCGGCAGCGAAAGCTGGTCAGTGCGCACTTCGCTGTAAAAGCGAGCGAGCACGATAATTATAATCAACTTAACCAATTCTGACACTTGAAAAAACGATCCGAGAACGGGCAGCCACCTTTTGGCGCCCAGGCGCGTTTGGCCCACGGCGAGAACTGCGACGAGCGCGATCAGTCCAATCAGGTAAAAAATCGGCGCCTGCTCCAAAATCATGTGGTAGTCGATGCGGGAAATCGCCAGCATGCAGATGACGCCGGTCAGCAGCCAGTAGATTTGCTTGATATATACGGCTGTTCCGGGCTGGGGATTGTTGTGCGTGGCGGAATAAATTTCCACCACGCCCATGGCGCAGATAGCGCCGGCGATGGCCAGCAGCCACCAGTCGTATTCGCGGATTCCGGCTCGTTCTTTCATTGGGCTTTCATCGCGCCGCTAGCGTTGTTGATGCGTCGGCTTTCCGGCTCCGTCTTGATTCTTTGGCTGCGGCAGCGCGTCCGGCGTCGGCGCAGAAGGCGTCATCTTCGGCTGCGGTGTTGACGGTTGCGGCTTGGATTGCAACGGCCTTTGCGCTGGAACTTTCAGCGCTTCAGCTGGCGCGTTGACGGCGGTCAACTGTTGTCTGTTCTTTTTGTTTTTCTTATCGTAATAGGCTTTGACAACATCTCGAGCAATCGGTGCCGCAATTTCGCCGCCGTGTTTCATGGTGCTTTGCACAAGTGCGGCGACAACAATTTCCGGATTCCTTCGCGGCGCAAATCCGACGAACCAGGCGTTGTCCTTGAACTCGGCTTTGTTCTTCGCCTTGGCCAGACCTTCTGCGCCGATGGTCTGCGCGCTGCCTGACTTGCCGCACATCTCGATTCCCTCGAGATGCGCGTTGGTGTAGCCCGTGCCGCCGGGCTTCACCACGTCATTCATGTACTGAGTTATTTTTTCCACCGTGTCTTCGGAAATCGCTAGGCGCGTTTCCGGCACCGGATCGGAAGTTTTCAGCAGGTGTGGCTGCTTAAAGACGCCGCCCATCGCAATTCCGCCAATGGCCTTGGCAAGCTGCAGCGGCGTTGTCGTGATCGCGCCTTGGCCTACACCGACGGAAATATTTTCGCCGACCATCCACTGCCGGTGTTGCACGCGGCGCGCCCAGTCCTCGCTGGGCATCAGCCCCGGCTCCTCGCTGGGTAAATCAATTCCGGTACGCTTGCCCAGCCCGACCTGCGAGCCGTAGTAAGACATGCGATCGATTCCCAGGCGCAGGCCGACGTTGTAAAAGAAAACGTCGCAGGATTGCGCAACGGCTTTTCCCAGTTCGACTGTGCCATGGCCTTTCGGATCCCAGCAATGAAACACGCGGCCGTAAAGCGTGGTCTGGCCCGGACAAAATACCGTGAAATTTTCCGGCACGGCTTTTGTTTCCAGCATGGCCGTTGCGACGATAATTTTAAAAACAGATCCCGGAGCGAGTTGCGCTTGAATCACACGATTCATCAACGGCAAATCCGGATCGCTATTCAGCCGCTGCCATTCCTGTTTGGTGACGCGCACCGCAAATGCATTCGGATCCGGCGAGGGACGACTGACAAACGCCAGAATTTCGCCGGTTCGCGGATCCATCGCCACCACAGCGCCTTTTTTATCTCCCAGCGAGGCTTCAGCTGCGACCTGCAAATCGTAATCAATGGTCAGGGTAATCGGCTTTCCGGGAGTAGCTTCGGTTTGTGACAATCGGCCGGTTTCTTTGCCCACGCTGTTCACGATTACGCGACGAAGACCGTCCGTGCCCATTAATATGTCGTTGTATTGCTTTTCAAGCCCCGCTTTGCCGGACATATCGCCCGGCCGCAATTTCCCATCACTGGCGTCAATTTCATTTTCACTGACCTCGCCAACATAGCCGATGGCGCTGGCCAGAAATCCATCCGAGGGATAACGCCGGCGGCTCATGGAAATCATTTCGAGCATCGGCAAATCCACGCGGTGCGATTCGATGTAGGCGATATCCGCCTGGCTGGCTTCCGGCTTGATGACGATGGGATCGTATTTCGGAAGATGTTTCGCGGCTTCAATTTGCTGGTGAATATCTTCCGGAGTAATGCCGAGACCCTCCGCGATTTGCGGAAGCGCTTTGTTTACAAGCGACATGTCGTCGCGCAAAAGCAAAACGCTGAACGACGGATAGTTATCGACCAGGACGCGGCCGTCGCGATCCAGCATTCGACCGCGAGGCGCAATGAGAGGAATTGTTCGGGTGGTATTTTGTTGAGCGAGTTCGGAGTAGTGGCCGGAATCGAGAACCTGTAATTTCCAAAAACCGACCAACAGAAGCAGGGTTAATCCCACAATGACGTAGGAAACCATTGCCAGCCGCCCTTGCGGCAATCGACTGTCGTTACCGAGACCGAACGCCACGCTTACTCAACCTTCTGTGAGGAACAATTCACACTAGCACTTGCACCATGTCGGTGCAATACGTCCGCGAGGACAGGTATGCGTTTTACGCAACTCCCGTTGGGCATCTCACACGGCGTAACTTCGCCCGCCGCAGTGCGGTATGCTTTGAACGTGGCTGGCGAATCATCTTCGAACACCGAGCGCGCCCGCATCGGATTGTGCGCGGACTGCACGCACGCTCGGCGGATCGAATCCGCGCGCGGTTCGGAGTTTTATTTCTGCGGGCTTTCCGCCACGGATGCAAATTTTCCGAAGTATCCGCGCCTGCCGGTTTTGGCGTGCTCCGGCTATTGCGCGAGGTTGCGCGACACTTAGCACAATTTGATTTTTTGAGTTAAGAGCTGCAGGCCGATCAACTTGGCAGGCGAAGTTTGTCTAAGAGCGGAAACAGAAGAACTGCCAACGCTGCATTCACGCCGGCTGCAATGGCCAGATGAGTCGTGAAGAATACTTCAGACTCGCCGAGCAGCAAACGGCGCGTCAGCACATACGTCGCTTGATGAATCACGAAAAATGCCACGGTCAAGCCGAACCTGCTGAGCGGATTATCCACATCAATTCGTGAGCCGAAGGAAGACGCAAGGAAACCCGTCACCGTTTTCGCGATACCGTAAAGACCGATAAACGGGCCGCTCAAACTATCCTGCAGAAGTCCGATGAGCATTCCCAGCAACAATCCTGAGGAAGGATTGCGTTGGCTGAATCCAAAATACAGGGTGATGAGCAGCGGCAATTCCAAAATTCGCAGACGCGGAAAATAGACCGGCAGAAAGCTTTGTAGAAGGAGAGCCGCCCCGGCAACGAGCACCACCGCCCACACACGGAACTTGTGGACTTCGATGTGCGTTTGGGTTTGAGTATATTCGGCCACGTTATATGAGGTTCAGCGTTTTACCGGCTGTGCCGTTGGCGCGCCTGACGGGACATTCGGCGTGGTGCTCGCCGGGACAGACGCCGGCTTGGTGATCAACTCCTGCCGCGTCAAAAGCACCATCACTTCCTCGAGTTGATCCAGATGCGCGGCGGGCTTCACGCGTATCAACTTGAATGGAGGCTGGCCGGGTTTTACTTCGGTGATGGTGCCCACCGGCAAATCCTTCGGAAAAATCTGGTCCTGTCCGGAGGTCAGAACTTGTTGTCCGACGTTTACAGTTTCGTCGTTGCTCACATACTTCATGGTCATCAGTGGCTCGCCAGTTCCGCCCACCGGGCCTTGTATGCGCGAATCCGCCGTCAGTGCGCCGACGCCGCTATCGCGATCGGTAATTTCCAGTACGTTGGATACGTGGCTATACACTTCCAGCACTTTTCCGACCACGCCATCCGCGGTGATCACCGCCATGTTTCTGCGAATGCCCTCGCGCTCGCCGCGATTGATGTAAAACGTGTGGCTGGAACTATCGGCGCTCGCGGCGATTACCCGCGCGGCCACCATCGGGACTTCCGCGTGAGCGTTGATGAATCCCAGCATGGCGGCCAACCGTTGTGCTTCAGCGGACTGGCCCTGCAGCTCGGCATTCTGAATTTTCAAGCGATCCATTTCCGCTTTCATCGCCAGGTCGTCCCGGTGGGTGTGTACCAGAGCGAAATATCCATTCCACGTGCCGCGGACTTTTGTGATGGTCCACGTGCCAGCGCGTTCAAACGGCGTCACCATGCCCACCGCCCACACACGAATCAGCCGCACGTGTTGCGTGTCCCGCCGGATTTGCACGGCAAGCAGCAATACTTGCGCGAGCAGAACGCCGCCAAGCAGCGCAAGTGAGCGATGACGTCCGGGAACAGCAATCATCAGCCCCTCACCTTAATCAATGGAAACGAGCCGGAGTAGACGGAAGTCCGAAAGCATTTTGCCCGTGCCGAGAACCACCGACGCGAGCGGGTCATCCGCAACAGAAACCGGCAAACCGGTTTCTTCGCGAATGCGTTTATCAAGATTCTTGATGAGCGCGCCGCCGCCGGTCAGCACGATGCCGCGATCGCTGATGTCCGCGCTCAATTCCGGCGGTGTCCGTTCGAGCGCCACGCGAATCGCATTCAGAATTGTAGCGATGCATTCAGAAAGCGCTTCGCGAATTTCGCTGTCGTCGATGGTGACGGTGCGTGGCACGCCTTCAATTAAATTTCGGCCCTTTACTTCCATGGTCAGCGGCTTTTCCAAAGGATAGGCAGAGCCTATTTCCATTTTGATTTGTTCCGCGGTGCGTTCGCCAACCAGCAAATTGTATTTGCGCTTCAGATAGTGCATCACCGCTTCGTCCATTTCATTTCCGGCTACACGGACCGAACGCGAATAAACGATGCCGCTCATGGAAATGACCGCGATATCCGTAGTGCCGCCGCCGATGTCCACCACCATGTTTCCTGACGGTTCTTCAATGGGAAGTCCGGCGCCAATCGCCGCGGCCATGGCCTGCTCCACCAGATAAACTTCGCTGGCGTGCGCGCGATACGCGGAGTCCTGCACCGCGCGTTTTTCCACGGGCGTGATTTCGCTGGGCACTCCAATCACGATGCGCGGGTGCACCAGCATCCGCCGGTTGTGCGCTTTCTGAATGAAGTAGGTGAGCATTTTTTCGGTCACCTTAAAGTCGGCGATCACGCCATCCTTCATCGGTTTGATGGCCACCACATTGCCCGGCGTGCGCCCCAGCATATCCTTTGCTTCTTTTCCCACCGCTACCACTTCGCCGGTATTTTTATTGATGGCGACGATGCTCGGCTCATTTACGACGATGCCTTTGCCCTTTGAAAATACCAGCGTGTTCGCGGTTCCCAAGTCAATGGCCAGGTCGGACGAAAACAAACTGAACACCGACCGGAAGTTGTATCCACTCTTCGACATTTTTCCCCTCAGGTTAAGGCCGCATTACCCGTGTCCGCCGCTGCGGCCATTCCGGATCATGTGCTGCCGAGTTCACAAAATTTTTGAAAAACAAATTCTCAAATCAAGGAATTACAATATCAACTCTCTTGGTCGCTGTCCCGCCTCTGCGGTTTTGTCCGGTAATCACGATGGTGTGGCTGCCTTTTGACAACGCTTCCGTGAAATACGCGAAATGTCCGTCAGCCTTGATTCCCGCCACATTATTTCCGTTGATAATCAGCGCCGCGCTTGGCTCGGTGTGGCCGATAATCTCCACCATGTTGCCGTGCAGCACAGTATCATCCACCACCAGCATCATTTCGGTGGTCTTGCCCTGAGCGACGAGGGTGAATTTGTAAGTATCGCTCGGTTCGCTTTCTTTTTTCCCGGGCCCAATCGCGGTCACGTTCCAGAAATACTCGCCGGTATCCATGCCGGTCGCTTCGGTGGAAGTGCTGGTTGAATGCAGTTCCTTCGCCACCGAATTGAATGAGGCCGTCGAGCTGATTTTCAGCACGTAATCCACGGTTCCGGGAACCGGTTTCCACTCGAATGAAATCTTAGCCTGTTTGGGATCAGGTTCAATCAGCGGCTGCATATTAAGCGGAGCCACCAGATCCGGCGGCGCCAGTACTTTTGTTTTCACAATTCCCGTGCCCGGCGCAACCGCGGCGCGTTCGTATTTATTCAGCGAAACAGTTTCATTCGGAGTCTTGACGTCCGCTCCTCCAGCGATAAGAGTGATGTCGCCTGCGTTATTCTGCGCGTCACTGTGCACAGCCGCGCGGCTATTTTCTTTCATCGAAGCTCGTGCATCCGCGAACGAAACTCCCGCCGTTGAACGCGGCGAATCCCACGCCGGCGTCGTCAAATCCACCGCGCCGGAACTGATGTGCACGCCGACACTTGTTGATTTGTCCTTGGCCTCGGAATTCTCTTCCACGGTCACAAACGTATCTGCCTTCACGGTGTAAGTCGAGCCGTCAGGAAATACAAGTCTGGCCAGTCCGTCGCTTCCGGTGCGAATCAGGTCGCCCTTGTCGAGAGAGACTCCGGGTTCCGCCGCAGTCCATGTAACTGAATTCACTTTTTTCACTTGCACAGTGCCGTTCGCGCTTACGAATCGCGCTTGTCCTGGCGTCAGCGGGCCCGCGTCGCTTTCACCCGCGGCGAATTTCTGCTCAATCTTTCCGATAACTTTGTCCACCCACGCTGGATTCATTAAATAAATAACGCCGACCCCAAGCGCGAGCGCCAATAAAATATACACGATCACCGTTTTGTAAGTGACGGCGGTCCAATACACTTCTATGCGATTCACTTTCTGTCGCGGCAAATCGGGTTGGGAGCCTCTCAGCATGTGTTAGGCCGTTGATTTCGGGCCTGTTTGAAATCTAGCATAGCGGCAACCGCCGAGAAACAAACGCAAGAGACACGATTTCGGCAGCCGCAACACCCCGCGGCCATATTCCGCCCCGGTCAGTCTTTGACCATTCCGTTTGAGCGTCCCCCGCGCGTCTTCATGTATAATCAATGGCTCGCTCGCGGTTCAGGGGACTCGATGAATGCTTAAGTCAATGGAACGAAATAAACTCGGCACGCGCATCGTGCTCGGCGTTTTTGTCGGAATGATCGGCGTCGGGATGCTGCTGTACCTTGTGCCCAACAGTGGTGGCACCAGCGCCTCCAGCGCTGATGTCGTGGCCACGGTGGCTGGCGAACCCATCACGCGAACTGCCGTACAGCAACAGTTGCAGCGGATTCAGCAGGGCCAGCAGATTCCCGCTGCCCTTGCGCCACTTTATGCGCAACAAATTATTGAACAGCTTGTATTTGAGAAAGAGCTGGAAGTCGAAGCGCAGCGCCTGGGGGTGAGTGTTTCCGACGCGGAACTTGCCGACCGCATCAAGCTGCTGCTGCCGACCGCGTATGAAAATGGACAATTTGTGGGAAGCGCGCAATACGCTGTTCAAGTGAACCAAAGGTTTCAACTGGGCGTGGAAGAATTTGAAGAACTTGTGCGCCAGAGTCTGGTGCAGGAAAAAGTCGGCGCGCTGGTTTCCGCCGGCGTCACTGTTTCTCCTGACGAAATTTCCGCCGAATTCCGCCGCAAGAATGAAAAAATTAAAATTGATTATGCTGTGATTCACCCTGACGCGCTCGAATCGCAAGTGCAAGTCACCGACGCGGATCTGAATGGGTACTACGATAAAAATAAAACGAAGTATCTGGTTCCCGAGCAGCGCGTGGTGCGCTATTTATCGATTGATCCCGCGCAACTGGCTGCCAAAATAAATATTCCGCAGGCTGAACTCGAGTCCACCTACAACCAGCATCTCGACTCGTTCAAAGTTCCCGAGCGCGTGCAATTTTCGCAGATCCTTTTTAAAACAATCGGCAAGACCGACGCCGAAATGGCGGAAATCCGCAAGAAAGCAGCGGATGTGGAGGCCCAAGCCAAAAAGGGCGCGAAGTTCGAAGATCTCGTCAAGAAGTATTCCGAAGATCCCAGCACCAAGGATAAGGGCGGAGACATGGGCTGGATCGTTCGCGGACAGGCCATGCCTGAACTGGAAAAGGCCGCGTTCAGCGTTCCCAAGGGCGAAGTTTCGGATGTAATCACGACTCAGATCGGGATTTACGTTATTAAAGTGACGGACAAAGAGCAGGCGCATACCAAGACACTCGCCGAAGTGATGCCTATTATTCAAGGCGCGCTTTCCAAGCAAAAATCCGAGACCATGGCCAATGATCTCGCGCAAAAAATTGGCGACGAACTTCGCAAAACGTCGAAGCCTTCGCTGGATGCCATTGCGAAGCAGTACGATTTAACCGTAGAAGAAACGCGCCCGCTGGGCATTACGGATTCCGCGCCGGAACTCGGCACGGCTCCTGACATCAAGGAAACAGTTTTCCGGCTGCGCATGGGCGACGTTAGCCAGCCGGTGCGCACTGACCGCGGCTTCGTGGTTCTCGCCGTAAAAAATATTTCACCGGCGCATCAAGGCACTCTCGCAGAGATGCACGACAGGGTTGTCGCGGATTATCGTCACGATAAATCCGTGGAACTGGCCCGCCAGCGCGCAGCGGATCTTGCCAAGCGCGCGCAATCCGGCGAGGACTTCGCGAAGACCGCGAAGTCGCTCGGACTTGATATGAAGACCAGCGATCAGGTGGCGCGCGACGGATCCATCACCGGCGCGGGCACCGTCAAACAGTATCCCGGAGCGTTCACATTGCCCGTTGGCAAGACCGGCGATCCCGTTTTCCTCGGCTCAGATTGGGTCGTCTATCGCGTGGCCGATCACCAGCAGCCGAATCAGGCCGATTTCGATAAGCAGAAGAAGGACATCGAAACGGGGCTTCTGGACGCCAAGCGCCAGCTCGCCTTTGAGAGCTTTAAGTCCGCTCTGGAGGCCCAAATGAAGAGGGAAGGCAAGCTGAATTACAACGCGGACGCCATGAAACAGCTTACCCGGCCGTCTTAGGTCTGTCGCTTGAATTCGCGGACGAATCTTCGGCGATTTGCGTCGGTTTTTGGACCATGCTAATAAGCTAGGTCAAGTAATGAGTCCCATCTCGAACACGACAATCGTCGGTGGAATCCTCGGAGCATTGGGACTCGGTCTGGCATATGGGCTCTGTTTCTGGCGCATCTTCAGAACTAATCGCGGTGACAAATTCATTGAATGCGCCTGCATCACGGGAGTTCTGTTTTTTGCCGGATTTGCGTGCTACCGGATTCCAAACTTTCCTAGCTGGATCGTTTTTTCCTTGATGATGCTTTCCGGGCTTATGTCGTTTGTTTCCATCTTTTTCATGCTACAGCAGGGATACCGCGCCATACGCTCGCGCAAAACGCGACATCGCTCTCGCCCCACGATGGAATGACTACCAACCGCTGGATATGTGAGCTGGACGATCTAGAAATGGATTCATAAAATACTGAAAATAAATGAGTTATTGTTTCTTTTTGCGATTGTTCTCCGCGCATCCTCGCGGTAGAATTGTCTCCAGTCCGCAAGACTTGTCCCGCAGCCCGCGGACTGATTCATCGGTCAGAAACCTTCCTGAAGCGGCTTCATCTGATTGGATGACGACTATGCGATATGCAACCAACAGCGCAAGGGCAACTTCCATGAGGTCCAGCTCGTTCCGCGCGGAACGAAGCTCGCGCAAGGATGCCCGAACGCTGCCGTCCGCGTCGAAGCGCGTGGCAAAACCCGCGCCGGCTCCTCCGAAGAGGCTGGGCGCCACGCGACGACCGAACAGCCAATCAAATCAGTATCGCTGCAGCATCGAAAAGAATCAGGCCGGGAAGTTTGGCGGCAGAATTCGCGCGCATTTTGCACGGCAAGATTGGGACTTGAACGTTTTTTTCGTGGCGGCTTCGCTTGCGCGCGCGGTGCAGAAACTGGAACAGAGTTTGCGATTTCTGCAAATGAATGAAGAGCGTCTGTGGTTCTGGGGTGTAGATCGCAGCGACGATCCAAATTTTGCGGCGGAACTGCTGGGAGAAGCGGGCCTGAAGTTGGATCAGCGCGCGGAATTCCCGCGGCGTTCCGCGTTCATCGCCATTGCTCCGGACCGCGATTTGCTCGCGGACACACTCGCGCTGATTCGGCAGGAATTTGGAAAGTTGAACGCCAGGGAACGTCCGAGCAGCGATTAGCGCGCTCGAAAATAATTGGCAGCTATTCCTCACGCAACATTACTTCGCCCACACCGATCCGTTGTTCATTCAAAAATACACGGTATTTGTACGAGCCGGGATTGGTTCCCGGCTTGGGCGGCCCACTCAAAAGGCGTGCGCCCGCAGGCGCCTGAAACACGTTTGACGAGAACGGGCAGCGGTGCGGATCGAATTCCACTTTCAAATTACCGGCGGCGCAACTCCATTCCACCTGATCGCGCGGACCAATCGCGATTGCTTCCGGAATCATTCCAATTAAAACGAGTTTTTCCGCCATCGTCTATGTGCCTGCAATCTTTCTGAGCGGGAGATTTGTTGCGAGCAGCAACGGTAGCACAGCCGCAAGCGAATTACACCTCGCGCGCAGCTTGCATCATCGATGCTATGCCGCTATTTCAGCGCTTCAACCGCCGCTACAATGTGTCGAGCGGAAATTCCAAATTTATCCACCAGCTCATCAGGCTTGCCCGAATGCGGCACCCGATCCGGGGCCAGCCGTTTCACCGCCGTCGGCCACGCCCCTGCATCGCCCAGCGCGGAAATCGCCGCTTCGCCCACGCCACCTTCGCGGTAGTGATCTTCCACCGTCACCAGTTTTCCGTGCCCGGCTTTGATTTCCGCGCCAAGCTTCGCGCCATCCAGCGGCTTCACACAATAAAGATCCACCACTCGCACGGAAATCCCCTTGGCCTTCAACTGATCGTAAGCCTTCAGCGCCTCGTGCACCGTGATCCCCGCCGCGATAATCGTTGCCGCATCATTCGCGCTTTGCCGCAAAACTTTAAATCCCGGCACGGGAAATTCTTCGTTCAGCGCATACAGAATCACCGTCTTCGGCCGCGAGGTGCGAATGTAGCTGATGCCCGGAGTCCGCGCGGCAATCTCTGTCAGCCGTTCGGCGGAAACCGCATCCGAAGGATAAAAAACCGTCGCGCCGGGAATCGCGCGGAACATCGCCAGATCTTCCAGCCCCATTTGCGATGGACCGTCTTCGCCAATGCTTACTCCGCAATGCGAGCCAACCAATTTAATCGAGCTACGGCTCACTGCCGCCATGCGCACCTGATCGAATGCGCGCGAAAGGAAGCACGCGAACGTCGCCGCGAACGGTACGTATCCCTGCGCCGCCAATCCCACCGAGAGCGCCACCATATTTTGTTCCGCGATGTAACCTTCAATCAGTCTGTCCGATGACACTTTTTCAATTCCATCCGAAAATGTGGAATTCTTCACGTCGCCATCCACGGCCAGAACTTTCGGATTCACCGTCGCCAGTTTGCGAAGCGCAAATCCATACGCTTCGCGCGTGGCCACCAACTCTCCAGCTTTGTAATCCGGCGCGGCAGGCGCGGGAAAATCCGGCGGCACGGGAACAGCTTTGCGCGCATAAGATTTCCCGTCGTCAGGAATAATCGGAGGAATTGTGCCCAATTCCGCCAATGCTTTCTCCAACTGCTCGGCGTTCAGTGGCTTGCCGTGCCAGCCATCTTTGTCATTTAAAAAGCTGACGCCGTGTCCTTTATATGTAAGCGCCATAATCGCGCTCGGTTTATCCGTCACTGCCTTGGCGCGATCCAGCGCCGCCATCACCGCTGCCGCGTCGTGCCCGTCCACAATTTCCGTGTGCCATCCTTCGGATTCAAATTTCCGCCGGTAAATCTCCATGTCGTGCAGATACATTGTCCGCTGACTCTGCCCCAGCGCGTTCACATCGCCAATCGCCACCAAATTTGTAATCCCCGCATGAGCCGCGAACGCCGCTGCTTCCCACACATTTCCTTCGGCCATTTCGCCATCGCCCATCAGAACGTAAACTCGTGCGCTCGATCCGGCGCGCTTCGCGCCCAACGCCAATCCCGCGCCGACGCTCAAGCCCTGCCCGAGCGATCCCGTTGCCGCATCCACGCCCGGAATCAGCGGCGTGGGATGTCCTTCTAATTCGCTATTCAGCGTGCGCAGCGTCATCAATCTCGAAACCGGGAACACTCCGGCTTCCGCCAGCGCGGCATAAAGTACCGGCGCCGCATGTCCCTTGGACAAAACGAACCGATCGCTCGTAATCGCGTTCGGATCGGCGGGATCAAATTTCATGGCGTGAAAAAATGTTGCCGCCACCAGCTCCGCCGCCGAAAGGCAGGACGTTGGATGGCCCGAGCCCGCCGCCGTGGTTGCGCGCAGCGAATGGATGCGCAGCAGCCGCGCCTTCTCCTGTATAAATTTCACATCATCGCTTTGCAGGGAACTTTTTGCCGTGGCGCTCATTCGGAACTCCTCCGCGGATTCAGTTTGAAACTATATTCTACAACGAATCTCATTTTTGCCGTCCCAATCGTATTGGATTCCGCTGCGGCGAAATGGTTCCGATTGTCGGCAGATTTCTCACACACAACCCTAGCGAAAAACTCGCTTCCGCGATACAGTCTGCTTCCGTTGTTGGGGCGCTCCCGCTCTTTTGAATGGAAAGCACTACGAGCACATTGCTCAGGAGGAAGTACGTATATGAAACGCAGTCCTTCGCCAAATTCTTTTGTAGATTTCCGGCGCGTGTGGCCGGGCCTGATTTTAATGATGATTATTTCCACCGTGCTTGTTGGCGGCCTGTTGGCCCAGGGCGCGCAGAATCAGTCCGGAATGATGCAGCCGCACGAATCAACGCGCGTTACGCCGAACTGGGAACTCTCCGAGCGCTGGTCACCCGCGAAAATCGGAAAGCTCCTTTTCGACACTAGCGTCACACCGCACTGGTTCGAGCAGTCCGACCGTTTCTGGTACAGCTACGAAACTACGGACGGCACGCGCTACTGGATCATGGACCCGGTGAAGAAATCGAAAACGCCGCTGTTTGACAACGCAAAGGTTGCCACGCAACTGACGCTGCTCACCGCGCTTCCCTATGACGCGCAGCATCTCGCCATTCGCAATCTGAAGCTTACTAAGAATGACACGACGCTCACCTTCGACGTGCAGGTTTCCAAGGACGCGGTGATTCCGAACGAAGAAAAGAAAGAAGAAACTAAAACCGACGACACCAATCAGGAAGAAAATCAAACGCAAGTACAAGGCGGACGCGGTGGTGGACGCGGACGAGGCGGCGCTGCAGGTGCTGCAGCTCCTCCTGCGGAAAACACGCGCACAATTTATTTTTCCCTGGATATCGCCAGCGGCAAAGTTACGCGCCTCGACAAATTTGACGCGCCCGCGGCCCGCCCACGCTGGGCTTCTTCCATTTCACCCGACGGCAAAACAATTATTTTCGCGCGTGGACACAATCTTTTCATGATGGACCAGGAGAATTACAAGAAAGCGCAGAAGAAAGCCGGTGACACCACCGTTGTCGAAACACAGCTCACCACCGACGGCGAAGAACACTACAGTTACGCGCGAGTTCTGCTTGACGAAGAATTGCAAATGCTCAAGCGCGATCAGAAGGATGACAAAAACAAAATCGGTCCTCGCACTCCTTCCATCGGCATTCAATGGTCCAAGGATTCCAAAAAATTCAGCACCACTCGCGCTGACGAGCGAAAGGTCGGCGATCTGTGGGTCATCCACACCCTCGCCAATCCCCGCCCAATCCTGGAATCCTATCGTTACGCCATGCCCGGCGAAGAAAATGTGCCGCAGTTTGACACGTATGTTTTCGACGTTGCCAAAAAGGCGCGCGTGACGATTGATGCCGCGTCGTTTAAGGATCAAACCGTCCAGGTAGCTACCGATCGCATCACTAATAAAATGCGCGAGCAGCAGCAGGAAAACACGGGCGTCGGCGGTGGCGGAGGAGCGATGTTCGGCGGCATCACGCCCGTGTGGCTCGCCGATACTTCCGACAAACTTTATTTCGTTCGCAGCAGCCGCGATCTTCACCGCATCGACGTCTGCGTCGCGGATACCAGCACCGGAAAATCGAAAGCGCTGATTCAGGAACGCGCCAACGTCTTCATCGACGTAAAACCGCTGCGCCAAATCAACAATGGCGCGGAACTTTTCTGGTGGTCGGAACGCGACGGCTGGGGCCACTACTATCTCTACGATGGCGAAGGCAAGCTGAAGAATCAAATCACTTCCGGCGAGTACATGACCGACGCGATCGTTTCCATTGACGACAAAGCGCGCGTCTTGTACCTCACCGGAAACGGCAAGGAGCCGAACGAGGATCCGTACTACGACCATCTCTACCGCGTGAATTTTGACGGTACCGGGATGAAGCTTCTCACTCCGGGAAATTCTTCGCACACCGCCGCTGCTCCCGACGACGGGAAGTATTTCATCGATACATTTTCCCGTGTAGACGCCGCGCCGAAGACCGTTCTGTTGGATCAGCAGGGCGCGCCGGTGGCCGATCTTGAAACCACGGACACTCGCCGTCTGCTCGAAGCCGGCTACAAATTTCCAGAACCGTTCCACGTGAAAGCTGATGACGGCATCACCGATATTTACGGCGTCATGTGGAAGCCGTTCGATTTCGACCCCAATAAAAAATATCCGCTCGTGGAATACGTCTATCCGGGCCCGCAAACTGAAAGCGTGGACAAGGCTTTCACTCCGCGCAGCAGCAACACCGCGCTCGCCAATGTTGGTCTTATCGTCATTGAAGTTGGAAATCGCGGCGGCAACCCCAATCGCGATTTGTGGTACGAAACGTTCGGCTACAACAATCTTCGCGATTATGGGCTGGCCGACAAGAAAGCGGCGGCAGAGCAACTTGCCGAAAGATTCTCCTATATCGATATCAACCGCGTCGGAATCTGGGGACACAGCGGTGGCGGATTTATGAGCGCTGCCGCGATTCTCGAGTATCCGGATTTCTTCAAAGTGGCCTGGTCTGAATCCGGCAATCACGAAAATAATGTGTACAACAAATACTGGAGCGAGAAATATCACGGTGTGAAGGAAGAAGCACAGAAGGACGGCACGGTAAAATTCCTTTACAACATAGATAGGAATTCCGAACTCGCGAAGAATCTAAAAGGCCACTTGATGCTCACCACCGGCGACATGGATAACAACGTGCACATGGCCAACACCATGCGCCTCGCCGATGCGCTCATCCGCGCCGGCAAGCGCTTCGACATGTTTGTCCTGCCCGGCCAGCGCCACGGTTACACCACCGATGGTGATTACATCAACTTTGCCCGTATCAATTATTTCAGCCGCTGGCTGCTTGGCTCCGCACAGGATGGGCCTGACGTGGTCGAGGTTCAGCGCGAACGCGCCAATACCGGCGATTCAGCAGGCCGCGGCGGCCGCGGTGGAACGGGAACACCGCCGCCTCCCGATGGCGACGGCCAATGCTGTAATCGTCGCTAACCGCAACTCTGGCGCAGCGGAAAAAGTCGAGTAGCACCGACATTCCTGTCGGTGCGGCTTTGACTTCTTCCGCTGCGTCATTTTACTTTGGGAATTCGGCATGAAAAAATGAAATGGCACGAACGAATTGGCACCTGGCCGATCCGAGTTTTCTGCCTCATCGTTGGCGCAATTATGACGTGGGCTGGATTTTACGGTTTTTTCCACGGTCACCTCTGGTTCACACACTACAACGCCGAGGTCGGTCAATTCACAACCGGCAATTCCTTAATGTTTGGGATTTTCGGCTTACTCGCTATCTTGCTCGGCGTACTGATGCCAAGAAAGTTTCCCGAGTGAACCCTTTTTTCGCCGCCGCGCATCTCTCCACTAGATAACCATGCCCAGAACACCCGCAATTTTCTTCGGTCACGGCAATCCCATGAACGCCGTGCTTCACAACGACTACACCGAAGCCTGGGCGCAAATCGGCTTGCGAATCTCCAAGCCGAAATCCATTCTCTGCATTTCCGCGCACTGGTATGTCCCTGAAACCGGAGTGACCATCAGCACTTCGCCGCGCACCATTCACGACTTCGGCGGTTTTCCCGAACAATTATTTCAAGTGGAATATCCCGCGCCCGGCGACCCGGCGCTCGCTCGCCGCGTTCAGAAAATGCTCGCGTCTCTTCCCGTGCGCCTGGACGAATCCTGGGGCCTGGATCACGGCGCATGGTCGGTTCTTTGCCACGCCTATCCGCACGCGGATATTCCCGTCGTCCAGCTAAGCATTGACGAAAAGCAGCCGCCCTCATTTCATTATGAAATTGGCAAACGTCTCGCGCCGCTTCGAGACGAAGGCGTGCTCATTGTCGGCAGCGGAAATCTCGTCCATAATTTACACGCCTACGGCTGGGGCCGCCACGTTCCCGATCCGTACGACTGGGCAGTTGGCTTTGAAGATAAAGTAAAACAAATGCTCGTCGCCGGAGTTCACGCCCCACTGCTCAAATATGAACGTCTTGGACGTGAGGCAATTTTATCCGTGCCCACGCCCGATCATTACTTGCCGATGCTGTATGTCGTCGCGACGGCGCAGCAAGACGAGCCCATCACATTTCCCGTGCAAGGCGTTGACGGCGGTTCGATTTCGATGTTGACCGTGCAGGTTGGCTAAAGAATTCTTCTCGACTCTTGCTAAATCATCTGTGCACCTAAAGCGCAGAATGCGATGGCGATCATTCGGCTACATTCGTCGTTTTCGATCAGTACCGAATGAGCCCACAAACAATTTCAGAGACTGGTCAAGCAGGGCCAACGAATCTTCCTGTCCCGGCGAATCATCCGCCGCCCAATAAGCCAGCACGCCCAGATACAAAGTCCAATAGATCTGCACCGTCACAGCGGGAAGCGCGGGAGGAAATCCATGAGAAACCAGGATCGTCTGCACCAGCTCCAGGTGATCCACTCGGATGGCGTCGCCGGGGCTGTCGGGTGTCTGGCGCGCTAGCCGACTAAAGATCGTTTCCGCGGCTGGCCCAAGGAAATTGCGGAAATCGCGCAAACTGCGAAGTCCTGACCAAATCAACAAAAAAAGGTCGGCTTCCAACGAGTCCTCGTCGCGCCGCCCCGCGCGAAACGCTTCGCCAGCCTGGTCCAGAGCTTCGCCGATGAGCGCGGCGGCGATGCCTTCCTTCGTGGGGAAGTAATTGAAGAGAGTTCCAGTGGCGATTCCAGCTTCGAGCGCAATCGCCCGTGTAGTCGCGTCCTGCCAGCCGTCCCGAGCGAATAGACTCGTCGCAACGTCAATAATACGTTGACGGGTAACTGTCTTCGCCTCGGCCGTAACTCGCATATGTGTGCCTCTCTCATTAAAATGAGCGTGCTCACAATATGAATGCAAGCAAGTCCTATGTCATATAAAATGAGCACGCTCATTATATCAGAATTTCGCCCGCGCGGAGCACCAATCGTGACGTTAGAATCGGGAAACTAGAGGTAGGGCATTCCGACCCAGCCAAGCAGTCCGAGGTTAGCGGCCCGTTGACTTCCGAACTAGCCCGCTACTGCTGCCCGGGCCTTATTTTTTTTTGAATAGAGCGACCGGTCAGCCGCTTCGAGCAATTCCGAAATACTCACCCCGTCGCGCGGAAACACCGCCGCCCCGATACTCACCGAAATGGGCGGTTTCTCAGTATCTCGCGCAACATTCTCCGCAATCCGCCGCATCGCGCGACGCGCGCCGTCATCCTCGGATTCCGGCATCACTACAGCGAATTCATCCCCGCCGTACCGTGCCGCAAGATCGGTGCCGCGGCAATGCACACGCAGGATATCCGCCAACCGGCAAAGCGCGCGGCTTCCAGTCACATGTCCGTGCGTATCGTTAATCTTCTTCAAGCCGTCCAGATCCAGCAGCAGCACGCAAAATGAGCGTCCGGTGCGCCCGAATCGCTTCATTTCCGAATCAATCACATCCACCAGACGCCGGTAGTTCGCAAGTCCCGTAAGCGGATCGCTCAGCGCCATCTCCTGAATTTTTTCCATGGAGCGCTTGCGCTCGGCCGTTTCCGCCGCCATCACTAACGTCATTACCACCACAACACCCATGAACGCTTGCAGTAGCAGCAGAGATTCATTATGTGAAGGCCGCACGAAAGGCCCGTCTCCGCGCATCGTTCCCCAAATCGCAATCCCCGCCAGTATGGCCAGTGCCGTCGCCGCCTCTCGCTGACCGAACCGGAACGCTGCCCAAATCAAAAAAGGAATGCACAAGAATTCTACCGGCTCATCGCGCACCACCGATGCAAAAAGCCCGCCAAATATGACCAAACTCACGGTAACCAGTAGAATCAGTACCACCGTCGCTTCTGCAATCTGATCCAGATTCCATCGTGGACGAGGCATTCCGCTCCACAGAACGAGCAGCGGAGTGACCACGATTATTCCAATCGCGTCTCCCTGCCACCATGTCCACCACATCGCCCGGTAGTATGACCATTGCGCGAATCCGCCCAGCGCCAGGCTGGTAACGCCGAAAATTGCGCCGATGCACGCGCTCAACCCGCCGGCCAGCAATGCAAATTTCAGGATGTCTTGTGTGCGATCAAACGCGTAGCGGCCGCGGGCAAACTTATTGAGCAAATAGACCGCCGCCAGCGCCTCCAGAGTGTTTCCCGCCGCAATACCCAGAGAAGTGGCGACGTTCCCAGCAGTTGTCACGTTGACGAGGAATGATCCGATGAAAATGGCGGGCCAAACTTCAGTTCCAAGCAGCAGAAACGCAGCAACCGCGATGCCCGCAGCAGGCCATACGGGACTTATGCTGGAGTGAACGAACGCAAGCTTCAGGCCGAGTTTGCCGACGACAAAGTACACCGGCGCCAGCAGGCCGATTGCAGCCACTCTTACAGACGTCCCAAGGCGGCGCATCGAATCTCCCAAGCGAAACGATTGTACCTTCTTTAAGTTGGATGCGGAAGAGTGCCACGGCGACTGCGCGCCTTGCGTCTAGGTGCTCCAACTAGTAATCAGGTAAAATACCTATGGCAATAGAAGTACCAATTCTTTCCATGCGCGGATTGCACCGCTAAGTGCCATTAGAATCAATTGGTTACCAAGGATTTGGTCTCGCGGATTCCTACATCCATCGTGTCCCCAAGTCCGCAAAGTTTTCACTACCGTATAGATTTGGCGCTCTTTAGTCCCGGCGTTCCAAAGTGATTACCGCTTTCCTTGCTGCATCCCGAAACTTCGGCTATAGTCAGCGCCTCTATTATTCCTCCCACACAGGGGTCGGATCTGATATGCCAAGCTTTCTCAGGCGCTTGATGCCGCGCGAAGATAATTTCTTTGAGATGTTCATCGCTCTGGCGGATAACTGCCATCAGGGCGCTCAAGTGCTGGTAGAAATGTTTCAGAAGGGCGATGACCTTGAAAAATACGCCGAGCGCATCAAGGACATTGAGCACGCCGGCGACAATCTCACCCACACTCTGCTCACCCGCCTGAACCAAACATTCGTCACGCCATTCGATCGCGAGGACATTCAATCGCTGAGCAGCCGCATTGACGACGTGCTCGACCTGATCGACGCGGCCGCGAGCCGCATGGTCACTTACAAAATCGCCGCGGTCCGCCCCGGTGTTGCGGATCTCGCGCGCATTCTTTATGACACCACGCGCCAGGTCGTCGTAGTTGTAGGCGCGCTCAACAAGCACGATAGCGTCCTCGAGAAATGTATTGAGATTAATCGCCTGGAAAATGAAGCCGACCGGCTATCGCGAATCCTGATTGCGCGCCTGTTCGACGAAGAAAAAGATCCCGTCCAGATCATCAAGTGGAAAGAAATTATCGAAGTGATCGAAGCCGCCGTGGACAAATGCGAAGACGTCGCCAACGTAATTGAAACCGTCACCCTGAAAAACGCGTGAAGATCAGTCAGCGCTTATTAAGCATTCATGATTCCGCGCTGGCGGAGCCCCTCCCATGAGCGGTTTCCACCTCGTCATCATCATCGTGGGCATCGCCCTCGCCTTTGATTTTTCAAATGGCTGGCACGACGCCGCGAACTCCATCGCTACGATCGTTTCCACGCGCGTTCTTTCACCCGGCAAAGCCGTACTTTGGGCCGCATTTTGGAATTTCATCGCCGCGTTTATTTTCGGCACGGCCGTCGCCAAAACAATCGGCAAGGGCATGGTTCACCTCGAATCCGTGAACGAACAAGTCCTCATCGCCGGACTTCTGGGCGCCATCGCCTGGAATTTGTTTACGCTGATTCTCGGCCTGCCCACTAGTTCTTCGCACGCCCTGATGGGCGGCTACGGAGGAGCGGCCATAGCCCGCGCGGGATTTGGCGCCATCATTCTTTCCGGATGGACCAAGCCGGTAATCTTCATCATCCTCGCGCCGTTCATCGGAATGTTCACCGCGATTCTCGTAACCATCGGAACCAGTTGGGCCGTTCGCAAACAATCGCCAACAAAAGTGGATCGCTGGTTTCGCCGCCTCCAGCTTCTTTCGGCCGCGGGTTATAGTCTGGGCCACGGAACCAACGACGCGCAAAAAAGCATGGGCATTATCACCACCGCGCTGGTTGCCGGCGGATTCCTGAAAACTTATTCCGTCCCGTTCTGGGTGATTATTTCCTGCCATTTGGCGATGGGCTGCGGCACCATGGCCGGAGGCTGGCGCGTGGTCAGAACTATGGGCCAGCGTATTACAAAACTGAATCCCTTCGGCGGATTCGCAGCGGAAACTGCCGGCGCCTTAACGTTGATCGGCACCGCTCATTTCGGAATTCCCGTCAGCACCACCCACACCATCACCGGAGCCATCGTTGGCGTTGGCGCATCTCGCCGCGTCACCGCTGTTCATTGGGGAGTCACCCGCCGCATCATGTGGGCCTGGCTGCTCACCATTCCCGGCGCTGCCGCGATAGGATCCGGCATCTACTATCTTCTCGCGCACTGGTAGCATCGCGCTTCGTGGCGCAACGACAACTTCATTGACATTCCCCTCTGGACGGCATACGTTCCACCCAACCGGTCGGTGCACGTTGTCCACTCCTAGCTGTTTTTGGGTCAATTTCTCAATCTGAGTGAAGTGTCACGCGCCGGATGAATTTCAAATCTCCGTTTCAGGAAGGTACAAATGAAAAATTTCGCTCCTTACATCGCAGGGTGTCTCGCTCTGCTGACCGTTTCCGTCGCCGTCGCGCAAGATACACCCACTCCGCCGCCGGCCATGATCCAGATCTATCGCGAAGAAGTGAAGCCGGGAAAAACATCGCTTCACGTTAAATCCGAAGCGGCCTTCCTTCGAGATTTCAAGGGCGCGAAACTCACGCCAAACTACACCGCACTCGCCACCATCACCGGACCCGACGAAGCCTGGTTCATCACGCGCTATGACAACTACGCCAGCTTTGGCAAGGATTTGACGGCTCAGGATAAGAGTCCCGCGCGCGCCGGTATGGATAAGGACCTCATCGCGGATGGCGAACTTCTATCCCGCTCCAGCAGCATTGTTGCCCGCTACCGCGCGGACCTTAGCTACCGCCCCGGCGTCAACATTCCTCTCACGCGCTATTTCAACGTCTCCATCGTTCGCGTCCGCCCCGGACACATTCCGGATTATGAGGACTCCCGAAAAATCATCAAGGCGGCCCACGAAAAAGCGGCCCTGAAATACAACTATTCTGTCTATCAAGTGATTTCTGGGATGCCGGCAGGAACTTTCCTGGTCATGTCCTACGGAAAGACACTCGCCGATTTTGACGCCGCAACAGAAATTCATGGCAAGGCGTACGACGACGCGATTGGCGATGACGGGCGGAAAAAGCTGAATGAGAATGCTTCGGCCGGAACAATCGGAGTCGACAACATGATTCTCGCTGTTGATCCGCGGATGAGCAACCCAGACAAAGCAACCATCGACGCGGATCCCGCGTTCTGGGCGCCAAAGCCCGCAGCTCCGGCAATGAAGCCTGCCGCGGCAGACGCACCAAAGAAATAGTCTCGACTCAAAAGAGTGGCGCGGAGTTTTTCGCAGTGCAGTTCGATTTGTCGTAGGGGCGGGCCCTTTTGCATGAAACGGGACCCGCCTGCCGCGTTACTTCTTAAATAGTTTGTGGCGAATATCTGGCCAGAATTCCTTAGCTTGATTCGCGATCACATCAATCGCGATTTGCGTCGCATAATCGCCGGCCCAGCTGGAAGCATTCAACTCCGCACGCGAGTGGTAGGTCAGCGAAATTCCCGCCGCCACTGCGTTGCCGCCGAATTCCGAAAAATTAAACTCAGTTCCGCCACGGTCATTGCGGATTACGAAAATCCGTTTCAGTGCATATAGCGACCGGCTTTTCTTGGTCCCCGTACCCAGTCGAAAATATCGCGGGTCTTCGTGCAGCAGGGAAGGAAACACTCCGGTGGTCATGAAGCTGCCGATTACCGTGTCTCCATATCCCGCCGCAAGGCGCTTTCCATAGGGCAACCAGCCCTGTCCCCATGACGGATCGTCATTCTTCGCTTGCGCGATTGCCGCCAGCAGCGCCGCCAAGGGAATCGAATACGTATCAAACGCATCTTCCGCGCCAATCTTGAATTTCTGTTTCGCGGTCAGCGGAATAAATTCTTTGGGATGCTCCACCGTCGCGTAATTCGCTACCACCAGGAATAGCCGGTCGTTCTTGGGATTATCCGGATCATCCTTCTGCACGTCTTTCTTTTCGTCCTTCTTGTCTTTATCCTGCGCAGTTTTGTCTTTGTCCTGACCGGTCTTGTTTTTGTCCTGGCTGGTTTTGTCTTTATCTTGACCAGACGCCTGTTGAGTTTGCGTAGATTGCGCCGTTCCGGAAGTCTGCTGAGTCTGCGCGCCCGGTTCATCCTGTAGAGTTTTCGCTGCGCCGGACGCGCTTGAGCTCTGCTCCGCCTGGGCAAACGCCGGAGCGGCGACAAGAGTAACCGCGAGTATTGCCATCCATATTGTTAACTTCAGTTTTTTCATTCCATGATTCCCTGGGTTCGTCGAGGCGCCCGTCACTTGTTTTTGTGCAGCTTGTGACGAATGTCCGGCCAGAATTCTTTCAGTTCGTTTGCGAACGCATCAATCGCAATCTGCGTTGCATAGTCGCCGCCAAAACTCGAAAAATCGCGCTCGCCTTTCGTATGGTAGGTCAGTGAAATTCCTGCTGCCGTGGCATTGCCCATAAATTCGGAATAATTAAATTGCGGCTTGCCTGCGTCCGTGCGGCCCACAACCAGCCGCGTCAATGCGTACCACGAACGTTTGCGAAATCCGCCTGCGCCCATGCGGAAATATCGGGGATCTTGATGTAGCAATGACGGAAACACGCCAGTGGTCATGAAACTTCCAATCACAGTGTCGGCATAGGTGGCTGCGTAGCGCTTACCGTACGCTCCCCAGCCCTGGCCCCATTGTGCGTCGTCATTCTTCGCCTGCGAGATTGCCGCCACGATGCCGGCCAGCGGCACCGAGTAAGTATCGAACGCGCCCTCCGCGCCAGTCTGGAACTTTTGTTTCACCGTCAGCGGCGCGACGTTGGCCGTAGGGTGCTCCACCGTTCCGTAGTTCGGGATCACTAGAAAAATGCGGTCGTTCTTAGGATTGCTTGAGTCGTCCTTCTTGTCGCTATTTTTGCCTTTTTCCGACGCGCCCTTGTCCGGTTCTTGTCCCGTAACTTGTTGCGTTTCTGGGGTTTGTGCAGCGGGGGTAGATTGCGGCGCGGCCTGTGTTCCTTGCGCCACCGTTACGGACACCGCCGCGAAGACCAGGGTGAGCATTATCACCCGCAACGCACGCGCGGACGTGCGCACAATCGTTCCCGAAATAGGGTCGGTCATAGCCTTTTTTGTTTCCAAAAGTGGGACTTGAAATACTAACACGGACGTCTGTCTTGCCCCTGATTCGCAGCCACTTATCGCAGCACCGTTTCCGTAAGCGCAACACTCCCGTGCGCGTGCCCTACCTACCGTTTCGTCATTTCAACGTAACCTGTCTGATGCGGGCAATGCGCACTTGGGTTGTGAGCCTATCCATCGCTGGATCAGCTCCAATCCCGCCTCTCGTATCGCCTCGTGCATCACCTGCGCTCCAGGCCTTATAAACCCTTAATTTTTAGTTTAGTTTTCGTGAATATGAATATATGATTCGGCCTATATTCGCATTGCTGTCCGTTTCGCGCGGCGAAAAGTAAGAGAACGAAAATGCCTTTGTTTTTCCACGTCGACAAAGCACGAAAGCTGGTCATGACCACTGCTTCCGGCGTGGTTACTCGATCAGACGTTGACACCCACTTCCAAAAGCTCCTTAAGGATCCTGATTTCGATCCCCGCTTTTCGGAATTGGGCGATTACACACACCTCACCAAAATTGATTTTACCGCCGATGATCTTCGAGACTTCGCGCGACTGAACGTATTCGCTCCCAGTTCCCGCCGTGCCATCGTTGTCGGCGATGATTCAACCGCCGTGTTCGCCGAGATGTTTGCTCTGCTGCGGCAAGTGGAAGGTGAACGCGACGTTCGTGTTTTCCGCACTCTCGAAGAAGGCGTGGACTGGATTCTTCCGCGCGTGCCCGCGCGATAAGAATTGCCCCACCGTGCGAAATTTCAATTTTGATCTGACATTCTCTGTTTCGATTTTGTAATATTAAGATACTCATAATATGCGGATCTTCAAGCCACTAGTTGCGGTGGCCGTGTTACTCGGAATTTCTTGCCAACCCGCGCAGGCCTGTACCTGCGGCGTCACCGAGCAAAATGCGCGTGATGACGCAGAGAGCGTCTTCAAAGACGCTACTGTAGTCTTCGAGGGCGAAGTGCTTTCCACTGAACCGGCGAAGCAGGCAGACCTCTCAAGCTTTGCCCCTGGCGAACAACAGAATATCGCCAACCGTGAGCCAGTCTCCGCCGAAATCACATTTCGAGTACTTAGACAATATAAAGGTGCCCCGCAGTTAGAAATCCGAATGTACACAGGCGCCCGTGATCTGGCCGAACCGTGCCAGGCTCGCTACCATGCGGGCGACCGGTGGTTCATTTATGGTTTTCTGAAAAATGACGGCAAGCTGTACTTCACAGACTGTAACCGCTCAACATCTCTCAA
>Ga0210410_10001143_pt1 | contig 25469 bp, 22 predicted proteins | sample IncBWC4MmetaG_FD_161058 | JGI IMG/M metagenome (GOLD analysis project Ga0210410, IMG submission 161058) | Forest soil microbial communities from Barre Woods Harvard Forest LTER site, Petersham, Massachusetts, United States - Inc-BW-C-4-M | ecosystem: Environmental > Terrestrial > Soil >... | reverse complement strand
TCACTTCAAATCCGTGCTTCTCCAAATTCTTGCAGGTGTCGAGAACCGCCTTGTGCTCGATCGCCTGGGTGATGATGTGGTTGCCCTTTTCGCGGTACATCTCCGCGACGCCCTTGATCATCAGGTTGTCGGATTCTGTCGCCCCGCTGGTGAAGATGATCTCCTTCGCGGTCGCGCCGATGAGCGAAGCCACTTGCTGGCGCGCGTTTTCCACCGCTTCCTCGCCGGCCCAGCCGAACGAGTGGTTGCGGCTCGCCGCGTTCCCGAATTTCTCGGTGAAGTACGGCAGCATCGCCTCCAGCACCCGCGGGTCCATCGGGGTAGTGGCGTGATTGTCCATGTAAATCGGCAGCTTGACGGCCATTTCCGTGTTCTCCTCTAACTCTTGGACTTCCCTACTTAGCGGCTTACCGCCAGTTGGTCCATCCCTTTCAATTCCACGAGCGCCGGTTCCTGCTTCTCTTCGCTCAACTGCGCGATGCTCACCGTGCTCAAAACTCCCAGAATGCTTTCGTTGACCCGCTGCAATGGTTCTTTGATGGAGCAACGGTCCGTTGCGTCACAATTTCCGTGGCTCGTCACGCAAGAAGTAATCAGCACCGGCCCATCAATCGCCGTAATCACTTCCAGTGCACTGATCTTCGCCGGCTCTTTCGCCAGTTGGTAGCCACCGCTGGAGCCGTGCTTGGCCACCACCAGGGTTTGCCGGGCCAGCTTTTGCAGCACCTTGGCCATCAGCATGGAAGAAATCCCGTACTCCTCGGCAATTTCGCTGGCGCTGCAAGCGTGCTTCTCGCGATGATTGGCCAGATGCTTCATGGCGATCAGGCCGTAATCCGCCTTCTTGGATAATTTGAACATCGGGCGTCCCCAACGCGGTGATGCGGAGCGAAACCAATTACGACTGAACCAGTCGCATATTCACTATACGACTTTATTCCGCTCTTTGTCAATCCCACGCCAAGAGACAACTCAGAGACAAATCGTTATTTCTCCGTCACTTAGACTACGACCTGTTTGGTCTGAGATGGAGATCTTTCCACTTAAACACCCCATTTCGCGCCTGAACGGTGCTTAATCCGGCCTGAATGGCTCCGATTCCCAGCGTCTTCCGCGGTATTCTGGATACCGCACAAAATTGCGGAGGCGCACGAACCGACATGGGGCCAATTCGAAGAGTGAACGGAATCTGTTGGACACTTCTTATAAGTTCTCTGCTGATTGTTATCCGGGCAGGTAGCGCGTTGGGACAGGAACCAGCCGTCAAGCGATCGGCAACTGCAAAAACCCCTTCGAAGACCGCGAAGAAAAAGTCGCCTGATACAAACACTCTGGTTGGCGCTGGAGATATCGTCGGCTGCTCCGACCTCTCCGGGGCCGAAGCCACCGCCAAATTGATTGACGCAATTCCGGGAACGGTTTTCGCCGCGGGTGACCTGGCCTATCAGCGCGGCACCCTGGAAGAATTTCAGAAATGCTATGGCCCGACCTGGGGCCGCTTCAAAGCGCGGACTCGCCCCACTCCCGGAAACCACGAATACAACGGCGCAACCGCCACTGGCTATTTTCGCTATTGGGATGGCCGCGCCGGCGAACTTGGAAAAGGCTATTACAGCTACGACCTCGGCGAGTGGCACATCGTCGTTCTCAACACCAACTGTGAGTCTAAGGAACTGGGGGGTTGCGCGGAGGGCTCGCCGGAAGAATCCTGGTTGAAAGAGGATCTCGCCGCGCATCCCAGCGCCTGCACGCTCGCGTACGGACATCACGCCCTCTTCAGCAGCGGCCTCTTCCCAAAGCACGCGGAGCATCCCGAATTGCGCGCCTTCTGGCAGGATCTCTACGACGCGCACGCCGACCTCGTCCTCGCGGGACACGAACATTCCTACGAGCGGTTCGCCCCGCAAAATCCGCAAGGCGATCCCGACCCTGAACATGGCATTCGCGAAATTGTCGTTGGAACCGGCGGCCGCAGCCACACGCCGCTGGGCTACGCAAAACCCAACAGCGAAGTCCGCGACGACAAAACGTACGGCGTCCTGAAGCTGACACTCTCCCCCGGCAAATACCGCTGGGAATTCATCCCTATCCCCGGCAAAACTTTCCGCGATTCCGGCGAAGGCACCTGCCACGCGCAACCCAGCCAACCCAAAAATTAATTTATCCCCAACAACAAGTAGCGGCCACCTTCAGGAGGCCCCTCTTGATTTTGTAGGGCCCGCCGTCCGCGGCGGGCCGCTCGCAGCATCGTCGAATATTGAGCACTTGAAGCGCCGGCACATGGCGGCAATCGCCAGCCGGCAGGATGCCGGCGCTACCAATTCATTTCGCGCAACCACCAGCAGAAGCCGATTCAACCATCTTCTGAAGAGCCGGCAGCTCGGGGATTGTCAGCTGGGATTTGTGCGCCTTCTGCTCCAGCGCGTTAAGAGAGTCGAGTTGTGTTTTCTTCTGATCTGCAGAAAACGGCGCGCTCCTCTGAATGGCGTCCAGCGCATCCATCGCAATTTTCGCAGCCTGCGAAAGAGCCGCGGAAGCCGGCGCCGCCTCTTTCACCAGCGCTGAGCGGTGCGCGAGTGTTTGCAAGCGATCATCAATCGTCCCCCACTCCCCTAATTGCGCGCGGATCTCCGCCCCCACGGCTGGATCCTTGCAGCTTGATGCGACGAATTGATCCACTAACATCGAAAATCGCCGAGAAACGTCGCTTTCCGGGTAAACCGCATCCACTAAGCGATTCAAAGGTGTAAGGCTGGTCGGCGGAGTGCTTGCGCTCGCCTCGCGCGCGTAGTCTTTCTCATGCTCAAGCGCCTGCGCCAGTCCTCGCAACGCTTCGAATTCCGCGGGCGACCACGAGCCCGCAATGCGCTGCAGCATCGTCCGCTGAAACGACCGGTGCGTCAGCCCGAGCCATTCGAGTCGCGTGGCCTCTGTGTCCATCCGCGCGTACATGGAAGCGACATCGCTCGTGCCCTCCGGCGACCACAGTCGCTCCGCAATCGCCGCGTTGCGCGGCCAGATGCGCGAATCGATGTTTTCCGCGTTCACGTACTCCGACCAGATGCAGGATTCGCCGCCCACTATCAGTTGCTTCTGCTCCGGCGTCAGCGAGGCCGCAGGACCGCCCAGCGGATCCATCGCATAGTGGCGCGCGGCGCTCCAGCCGAGGTCCAGGTAGTAGCCGTTCGAAAGAATGCCGCGGTATCCCATCTTCGCAGCGGCCGCAAGCGAATCTACCCCGCGCCACGATTGAATCACAATCGTTTTCGGCACGCCTGGCACCAGCACTTCGTCCCAGCCCACCGGCGTTTTCTTATGCTTCGTCACCAGCTCCTGCACGCGGCGGCTGAAGTAGGCTTGCAGTTCCGCATTATTCTTGATGTGGTGTGATTTCATGAACGCCTGGACCTTCGGATTGGCGTCCCACTCCTTGCCGTTCACTTCGTCGCCGCCGATGTGAAAAAACTGGTCGGGAAAAAACCTGGCCATTTCGCCGATAAATTCGTTCAGGAATTTATAGGTTTTCTCGTCGGTCGGGTCCATCGCCGGATCGAAGACGCCCCATTGCCGCTCGACCGCGTATGGGCCTTTTCCGCTGGCCAGTTCGGGATATCCAGCGAACCACGCCGTGCTGTGGCCGGGCATGTCGAACTCCGGCACCACCCGGATGCCGCGGTCACGCGCGTATTCGACGACGTCGTGAATCTCTTCCTGAGTATAAAAAAGGCCGTCGGAACCCTGCTCATGCAGCTTTGGAAATTTCCGGCTTTCCGCCCGGAACCCCTGATTTTCCGAAAGATGCCAGTGGAAGACATTCATCTTCACAGCTTCCATTCCATCCAGATTGCGTTTAATAACGTCCAGCGGAATAAAATGCCGGCCGGAGTCGATCATCAGCCCGCGCCATAGAAAGCGCGGCCGATCTTCGATATGCACCGCCGGAACGGAAAAGCCGTCCGGAGTGATGGCGATCAACTGGAGGAATGTTTGCAGTCCGCGCAACGCGCCGAGCGGATTTGCGGCGCGTAACTTCGCCCCGGAAGAAGAAACATCCAGCGTGTAGGATTCGTCCTCTCCAAGTTCCTGGATGGCTTTGTTTTCGTGGTCAGTATTGATTTCAAGCGTCGCGGCGCCGCCAGTCTTGTTTGACGGGAGTAAAACAATCCCCGTTTGCCGCCGAATCTGATGCAGAAACCGCTGGCCCGCTCGCTCGAGGCGCGGCTCGCGATATCCAACAAAGGCGATACGGAAGCCCGCATCAATTTTCAGCGAGCCGTCCCCGCGTTCCACCTTCGCCGGCAGGGGCATGATGTTTAACGGCATGTTCGATTGCGCGCGCGCCATGCAAGCTCCCGTAGCCACCAGGAAAATCACCGCCAGAATGCGCATTACCCGTGGCCTCGACCCGTTCATTGGCAATTCTCCCCCGCAAATTTAAATCGGTTTAAAGCCGCCAAATTCTTCATACGCGCCGCAGTAAGGGTGTCACAACTCTCGCGCGGCGACAATTCCCTTTGAAGAATTCCGCAATCGCAACCACAAACAACAAACGTGTCATCCCGAGGCTATCCGACAAGGATAGCCGAAGGACCTCATCGTCAAAATCGCACAAGGCTCGCCTCTCAGGATGACATTCTTCGTTACTCCACGACGACGGATAAATTGCTCTTCACAAGAAATGCAGGTTAGAATGTGCCGCGGCAGTCCATGCCACCTTCATGAAAACTTCGATTGCCATCTATCCCGGCTCTTTCGATCCCGTAACTAACGGGCATCTCGACCTGATAGGTCGCGGCGAAAAAATGTTCGACCGCCTGATCGTCGCGGTGCTGAAAAACATGGAGAAAGAGCCGCTCTTCACGGTGCCCGAGCGCGTGGAAATGCTCCGCGAAGTCACCAAACAATGGCCGGCCGTGGAGGTGGACGTCTTTCAAGGCCTGCTGGTGGATTACGCCCGCAAGCGCGACGCCGCCGTAATCCTTCGCGGCATTCGTGCCATTTCCGACTACGAATACGAATTGCAGATGGCCCTGATGAACCGAAAACTCGAACCTCGCCTGGAGACCGTGTTCATGCTCCCCGGCGAATCCTACAGTTACTTAAGCGCGAAACTCGTCCGCGAAATCGCGCAGCTTGGCGGTCCGCTCACCGGCCTGGTCCCTCCGCTCGTCGAACAAAAAATCCGGGCCAAATTGGCTGCACCCTCCGCCTAAACCCGCGCCCCCTCTCCAGCAGCGGTTCTCGATTGAATTTCCCGCGCTTTTCCTGAAAACTAGTCAGTTACAACCCCGCTCCAAGGAGAGCACGTGCAACTAACCAACCGCATCAACCGCATTCAAGTTTCCGCCACCGCCGCCGTCATCAACGCCGCCGAACAACTGAAGGCCAAGGGTGTGGACATCGCCGACTTCGGCCCGGGCGAGCCGGACTTCCCGACGCCCGACCACATCAAGAAAGCTGCGATCAAAGCGATCGAAGAAAACCGCACCAAGTACACGCCGACGGGCGGCATCATGCCGCTGCGCGAGGCGATCACGGCGTGGCACAAGCGCGAACTCGGTTCCGCCTACAGCGCGAAAGAATGCGTCGTCACCGTCGGCGGAAAGCATTCCATCTTCAACGCCATCAGCGTGCTCGTTCAAAATGGCGACGAAGTGATTCTGCCCGCGCCTTATTGGGTCAGCTTTCCGGACATCATCAAGTACGCCGGCGGAACGCCGGTGATTGTGCAGACGCGCGCGGAAGACGGATTCGGCGCCAAAGCCGCCGACATCGAAAAGGCCATCACGCCAAAAACAAAAATGGTAATCATTAACTCGCCCAGCAATCCTTCGGGCGGCGTGGTGGACGGGCCGGAGTTCGAAAAAATTCTCGCGATCTGCAAGAAACACAATGTCTGGGTGATGGGCGACGAATGCTATTCGCACTTTGTCTACGAGCCGCATAAGCCATTTTCCATCGCCAGCGCGAAAGATAGCAAAGCCAGCGTCATCATCATCGGCAGCGTTTCGAAAACGTTTGCCATGACCGGCTGGCGCATCGGCTACACGCTGGCACCCGAAGAACTCATCCAGGCCATGATCAAGGTGCAGAGCCAATCCACCTCGAACCCGACTTCGATCGCGCAATACGCCGCGCTCGAGGCGATGCGCGGCTCGATGGACACCGTGCCGCCGATGCTCGCGGAATATGCGAAGCGGCGGAAGCGTATCGTGGAAGGATTGCGCGCGATTCCCGGCGTGACCTGCGAATGGCCAGGCGGCGCATTTTACGCGTTCCCAAACGTTTCCGCGCACCTGGGCGAAGGCAAAAACGTCGCGGCAAAAAACTGCACCGAGCTTTCAAAGCTGCTGCTCGAAAAAGCGCACGTCGCGCTGGTTGCGGGCGAAGCCTTCGGCGCTCCCGGTTTCCTGCGCCTTTCGTATGCGACTTCGATCGAGCGCATTGAGGAAGGGCTCCGTCGGTTGGAAAAATTCTTTTCCCGCGCGGAGGCCGCCGCCTAGACCGTGATGCAACCTGTTCTCTCGCGCCTTGAACCTTTTTTCAGTCCGCGGATCTGGGGTCAGCGTTCTCTCGCTCCCTGGTATCCCGACAAGGTGAATCTGAAAGAACCGCTCGGCGAAGCATGGCTCACCGCGTTCGATTCGCGCGTGTCCAACGGGCCGTTCGTCGGGAAAACGCTGCGCGAAATGTGGCATGCGATGCCGCCGGATTGGCGCGGACGACGCCACGCCACCGTTGCCGAATTTCCGGTGCTGATCAAATTTATTTTCCCCAACGACAAATTATCCATCCAGGTGCATCCCGACGATGCCTATGCCGCCAAGCACGAGCAGAACGCCGGCGAGCGCGGAAAAACGGAAATGTGGCATCTGGTCTGGGCGAAGAACGGCGCGGAAATACTTTTTGGTTTGAACTCTGGCGTGGACAAACAGGCATTTCTGCGAGCCCTCGCGGACAACACCGTGGAAAATCTGCTCCAACACATTCCTGTGCTGCCTGGCGACACGTACTTCGTTCCCGCCGGGACGCAGCATGCCATGGGCGCCGGCCTCGTGGTCTGCGAAATCCAGGAATACTCGGACCTCACCTATCGCGTTTACGATTTTGGCCGCGTCGATTCCTCCGGCAAGCCGCGCGACCTGCACATTGAGAAAGCGCTCGAAGTGACGAATTTCAGCGGCGGGCACGGCGGCAAGACCGAGCCGCTGGCCTTGCACTCTCCTGATGCGAAGAAGTATCTTCTGGCGGCGTGCGAATACTTTTCCACCGAGCGCTGGGATTGCAACCGGACGACGCCGATCGAAAGCGATCCCGAGGAGTTTCAGGTTTTCGTGATACTCGAAGGCACCGGCGCGTTTCATGATTCGGAGCGGGCTCTTCCGTATCGCCCGGGGGAGGCATGGTTTCTGCCGGCGAATTTGCCTACCATCCTGCTGCAGCCGGATGGCGCAAGTTCGGTCCTGCGCGTAACCGTGCCGGACACCCGCGCCCTGCGTCAGCAGTTGCGCAACCAGGGATTTGAAGACCAGGCGATTTCGCGCGTTGTGATAGGTGCCGAGTGAAAAAGGAAAAAGCGCTGGGAACCCACGCCGTGATTCTTGCCGGAGGCCGGGGCACGCGTTTCTGGCCGCGCAGCCGTACGCGTACGCCGAAACAACTCCTGAATATCGTCGGCGAAGGATCGATGCTGCAGCAGACGGTGGAGCGCCTCGCGCCGCTCGTGCCCGCGCAACGCATCTGGACGGTGACCAACGCCGAGCAAGCCGCTGCCCTGACAAGACAGTTGCCCGCACCGGCTCGTAAACATGTCCTGGCCGAGCCGATCGGAAGAAACACCGCCGCGGCAATCGCATTGGCCGCGATTCATGTGCGCCACGCAGCGGGCGGAGATGCCCTGCTCGCCGTGCTCCCCGCCGATCATCACATCGCCCAGCCGGACCGCTACCGCGAAATCATGCGCGCTGCTTTAGACGAGGCGTGCAAGCCCGGCCGCATGGTGGTTCTCGGCATTCCTCCGACGCGCCCGGAAACAGGCTACGGCTATATCGAGAGGCAGGGAGATTCCATTACCTCGAAGGGAGCGCCGATTTTTGCCGTTCGGTGTTTTAAGGAAAAACCGGATCTCGCCGTGGCCAAAGAATACGTGGCCTCTGGAAATTTTCACTGGAACGCGGGAATGTTTTTCTGGCGCGTCTCCACTTACCTGGAGGTGTTGAAGGAATTCCTGCCGAAAACCCACGCGTTGATCGAGGAGCTTGCGCGGCACATCGGAAAACGGACTTACGCCGTCAAATTGAAGCGCGTTTACCCGCAACTAGAAAATATCTCTGTGGACTACGCCATCCTGGAACGCGCCACGCAGCATCCCGGCGCGCCGCGCGTGTTTGTCATCCCCGCGGAAATGGGCTGGAGCGACGTCGGCTCCTGGGCCGCGGTCCACGAACTGCTCGCCAAGCACCCCTCTGAAAATATCTTTGCGGGTCCAGGCCACACGCTAGATGCCGAAGGCAATTTCCTTTGGAGCCCCGGCAAATACATCGCCGCCATCGGCGTCAGCGGCCTGGTGGTCGTCGAAACGCCCGACGCCCTGCTCATCTGCCCCCGCGACCGCGCCCAGGACGTCGGTAAAATCGTCAAAGCCCTCGAAGACCGCAAGCACAAGAAACTTCTGTAGCCTTCACGACAGCGTCACGCCGCTAACTCTTTCTGCAGCGCCTTTCCCTTCCGGAACCACGGCCGTTCCGCCCGTTGCATATACCTCGGCAGAGTCCGCTTCTTGGCCACCAACTTCTGCGTCCACTCGCGCGCTTCCTCTTTCTTCCCCGCCAGCTTCAGATAGTTCGCGTAGTTGTACAGCGTCTCCGGCGTCGTTGAAAATTGCGCGGCGGGCGCGAAATAAGTCGCCGCTTTTTCCAAATCACCCGTGCGCGCATACGCGTCGCCGAGCAATCCCGTTGCCCGGTAATAATCAAATTTTGCGTCCTTCCCAACAACGTACTCCAGGTCTGGAATGGCGCCCGCAAAGTCTCCCATTCCCAGCGCCGATTTCGCCCGCAAATAAAATGCGTGCGGCGAATCGCTCCGCTGGGATATCGCGCGGTTCAATAACTCTCGCGCCTTCGCGTAATTCTTCTGCTCAAAATACAACTCGGCCAGTTCCTCTAGATTCCCCGCCGACGGATTGTCCAAAATTTGTATCTCGAGATTCTGAATCCGCGAGCGCCTGCCGAATCCCTGAAACGTCCCCCGCAGCAATCCCAGGTCGGGAATCATCTCGGCAGCCACGTACACCCCGGCGCCCAGCACGCCGCCGAAAATTATGATCCACAGCCAATAGCCTTCCGGACGCCGCCTCACGAAGTGCCAGAGCGCCACACCCTGCACGATAAATCCCCACGGATAGATGAGGAAACTCAGTCCTCCCATGCTCGCCCACCTCATACCTGTCTCTCAGGATAATGACTTTGCCAACAGAATCCGGCATCGCCTCGCGCGTGTCAATCCAACCATTCCTGATATCGTGTAAGAGTGACTGTCCCTTTGTACATTCTTCTGCACTTCATCCGCATGTCTGGTTCGCAGAGGAATCCAACCGTCGGCCAAAGGTGTGACGCGACGCAATCGTGTGGCCAAAATGGCTCCGTCTATCACTTTTCTTTACTCGTGGCTAACCCCGCAATCTTTGGCGCACCGCTTTCCTCGCGTATACTCACTAACAATGACTTCGATTCAATTTGGCACCGACGGATGGCGCGGCATCATCGCCGAGGATTTTACGTTTGCGAACGCGCGTACAGTCGCCACCGCGATTGCACGCTACGTGGTGCGCGACGAGGATGCGCGCAAGGGCGTGCTCGTCGGCTACGACCACCGCTTTGCTTCGGACCGCATCGCCGCGGCCGTGGCCGAGGTGATCAGTTCGACCGGTACCCCGGTCTGGCTCGCCGATAAACCCTGCCCCACTCCAACGATTTCGCTGCTCGTCCGCCAGCGCCAGGCCGCCGGGGGACTGGTCATCACCGCGAGTCACAATCCCTATTCGTGGAACGGTATCAAATACAAGGCCAGCTACGGCAGCAGCGCGCTGCCCTCCATCGTCGCGCAGATTGAAAAAGAACTCGCTGCCGTAGAAGCATCCGGAGCGCCGCCGCTGCCTCCGCGGAAGGAGTTGATTCACGCACTGGAGCCGCGCGCGCCCTACCTCGATACCATCGAAAAGCTGATCGACTGGCAACGCCTGCGCGACGCAAAATTCCGCTTCGCCGTTGATCCCATGCACGGCTCGGCGGCCGGCCTTCTGAAGGAGCTTTTTACGCGCAACGGCGTCGTTTGCGACGAAATTCGCGGCACCCGCGATCCGCGCTTTGGCGGCGTACACCCCGAACCCATCGAGCCGCACATCGATGCGCTTCGCAAGGCGGTCCTCGCCGGAAAATACGATGCCGGACTTGCCGCCGACGGCGACGGCGACCGCATCGGCGCCATCGACCGCGACGGCGCGTTCGTCGATCCCCACCAGATTTTCGCGCTGATGGTCTGGCATCTAATCGGCACGCGAAAACTTCCCGGCGACATCGCCAAAACATTTTCCGTAACGAAGCTGATCGACAAGCTAGCCGCCAAATTCAACCGCAAGCTTTATGAGGTGCCCATCGGCTTCAAATACATCTGCGAGCTGATGCTGCAGCGGGATATCCTGATCGGCGGCGAAGAGAGCGGCGGCATCGGCACCAGCCTCTATCTGCCGGAGCGCGACGCTTCCGTCTCCGCACTGTTCCTGGCGGAGCTGATGGCCTGGCACGGCAAATCGCTCGGCGAACTCCTCGCCGTGCTGCACGCTGAATTTGGCGAATTCCGCTATGGCCGCATCGACCTGGACGTGCGCCGAGGGCAAAAAGAAAAGGCCATCGCCTATTTCACCAGCGAAAAAACCAAGCGCGTAGACAGCTGGGATGTCACGCGCCGCGAAAATATGGACGGCATCAAGCTGTATCTCGGCGACATCGGCTGGGTGCTGGTGCGCCCTTCAGGCACCGAAAACCTCCTGCGCATTTATTCAGAAACTTCGCTGGCCGCGACGACCAAGCGCGTTTTGCAGGCGACGGTTGCGGCAGTCAACGCCCTTTAGGGAGCAAGCGATGAAAACCGTGAACTTAAAAGACAAATTCGGCAAATTCCAGGATTACTGCAACCCACGCGTGCTGGGCGAAGTCAACGACTGCCAGGTAAAGGCCGTCAAACTGAAGGGCGAATTCATCTGGCACCACCACGACAACGAAGACGAGCTTTTTCTGGTGGTTAAAGGTACGCTGCGCATGAAATTCCGCGACCACGAAGCTGTCGTGCGCGAGGGCGAATTTGTGATTGTGCCCCGTGGCGTCGAGCACCTTCCCGTCGCCGATGAAGAAGTGCACATTGTCTTGATCGAACCAAAAACGACATTGAACACCGGAAATATCCAGAACGAAAGGACAGTCAGCCAGCTCGAGCGGATCTGAAATTTTCCCCTCGCAGCCTGAAAGACAGGACTCAGCCATGCAACATCGCTTCTACACGCTCGATGTCTTCACCACTACGCGATTCCAAGGCAATCCGCTGGCCGTGATTACCGACGGCGACGGCCTGTCCAACGATCAGATGCTGGCCATCGCTCGCGAAATGAATCTTTCCGAAACGGTGTTCGTGCAGAAACCGACCGACGACCGCGCGCTGGCCCGCTTGCGCATTTTCACTACGAAGGAAGAGCTGAAGCTAGCGGGGCATCCGGTGATCGGCACCTGGTTCCTGCTTGCCGAACTCGGCGTCGTTCCCGCACAAGAAGGCGGCGTACACGTGCTGCAGCAGACGGGCGCCGGAGTCTTGCCGGTCGAAATTCGCTTCAAGGACGGCCGTCCGCAGCGCGTCACCATGACGCAAAAAGAAGCCGCCTTCAAGCCATCCAAAATCAACAAGAAAAAGCTGGCGGAATCTCTGGGACTGTCGCTGAAAGATCTCGATCCCAAGCTCGAGCCGGAATTCGTCTCCACCGGAATTTTCAACCTGATGGTTCCGCTGCGCAATCGCCGCGCCCTCGGAAAAATTCAACTCAACATGGTGGAACTCGCCCGCCTCTTCGGCAAGCAGGGCGCGCTGGCCTATTGCTTCGCGCTCGGCGGCAATTCCTCGGCTTACGCCCGCGGGATGATGCCGTGGGAAATGTATGAAGACGCGGCCACAGGCTCGGCGGCCGGATCCCTCGGCGCGTATCTGGTGAAGCACGGGAAATTCGGCGCCGGCCACACGCTGCACGTCGTGCAAGGCGTCGAAATGGGCCGCCCCAGTGAAATCGAAGTGGAAGTCTCGCAAAACGGAAAAAAAATGACCCCGCGGGTAAGCGGCGCCGCAGTAAAAGTGTTCGAAGGCACCATCCGCACGTAGCCGGATTTACTCAACGGCAAACGGCCATGTTGGCTTCGCGATTAGTGGAAATTGCTAATCAACACGACATCGCTGGTCACGTCGCCCTTAGCCAAAAACAACTGCTTACCCTCGCGAGACCACGAGAAATCAAAAATTCGACCCGAAGCGAAATTGGTCACCTGCCGCGGCGCTCCTCCGGCGAGCGGCTGTTCCCAGATATTTGTCGCGCCTTTCCTTGTCAGCGTATATTGCAGACCTTTCTGATCGGGCGACCAGCGGAAAGATGCGGCCCCGCTCGGCCGGGCAAAAACGTGTATCGGGGTTCCCCCCTCAGCGGTAATTACAGCCAGCTTGGGTGTCGGCACAGGACCCGGTTCCTGATATTCGCAGGCAATCCATTTCCCGTCGGGCGATATATACCCGCTGACACCAAGCGCTGAGCTGAAAATTTCCCTGGGAGTCCCGCCCTCGACAGGAACCCGGTAAAGTTTCTTGTCTGTACTGAACAGTATCCATTTGCCATCTGGTGAGCAGTCGGAATTGAGAACCTGATCGCTGAGTTTTACGGGATTTGAACCGTCGATATCGGTCCGAATTAGGCGGAGTCCATTTTCCTGATAAGAATCGAAGACCAGGTAGCGGTCGCCGCACGCGGACATGGAAATGTAGTTGAGAAGATTCGGCAGCAACAGCGCCCGCTGGCTGCCGTCGGCATTCATCAATACCAGGTCGGTACTTCGGCTGCGCACCAACAGCTTTCCGGACGGGCCGGGCGCCACTCCATCATCGGGAGTTTCTCCTGTGGTGATCTCTTTCGCCTGGGCGGTTTGTCCCAGCGGCAGCATCCAGATGTGCGAGCTCTTCCTACTTTCCATCGCCGCTAGCATCTGCCCATCTTGTGTCAACTGGAGTTCCAGACCGTAATTCGAGAGATCGTTGGAGAAGCGCCGTTTTTTGCCGCCGGGATACGAAATCAGCCACAATTGCGTGCGATTCTCTGGGAACATTACAATGGGAGCCAGCAAAGCGCTGCCGTCAGGCAACCACGCCGGCCGGCCGATTTGCTCGGGGCCGGAAGGTATCTCTCTGGAGCTGCCGTCGGCCACATTGATCGCGGTCAACACCCACCGCGATTCTTTGTCCCTCTTCAATCCCGGCGCCACGATCGTTTTGCCGTCCGGCGACCACACCGCGCCAAAGAGAAAGCCCGGCCAGTACGGAAGTGTGCTGAAAAGGTGATCGCCTCCACCGTCGGTGTTGGCAATCCGGAGTTCGACGACATTGCGATCCGGAGCGCCCCTCATGAAAACGATCTGCTTGCCGTCCGGCGAGAAACTGACTGCGCTGTCAATGTCTCGGATCAACTGCCGCGGTGTACCGCCGAGCACCGGCATCGTATAGAGGTAGCTGTAAAACGTGGTGGACTTGTCAGAGCGCGTGAAATAGATGTAATTGCCGTCCGGCGAAAAGGTAATCCCGTGGAACGCCACCGCATCTGGCGGCAGTACCTGCACGTCGCTTTTCGTGGCCACGCTGCGCACCCACAGGCTCTGTTGCTCGCCATCCACCAGGACGTAGACGATGTACCGCCCATCCGGCGAGATAGCCACCGCGCCTGCCTTGCCGCTGTCGGTCAGCTTTGCGATCTGCATATTTTGCAGATTCAGTTCATGCGGGCGGTTCAGAAATTTGTATCCGGCAAAAGTCAAGCCAGCAAGCACGACGATCCCCGCCAGTAATAAGGGTTTCGATAGCCTGCGCTTCGCGGGGACCGATTGCACGGCGGCAGAGCCGGATGGCACGCTGGCAATCTGGCCACTCGATCCCGATTCCGTTGCAGAAGCAAGCGAACCGCTCTGCACAGTTGCGCGCCCGGAACTCGTGTCGCGTTTCAGCCGCTTCAAGTCCGCGCGCATTTCCGCCGCGCTCTGGTAGCGCAGGTCGCGGTCTTTCTCCATCGCCTTAGAGATCACCTGCTCAAGTTCGATGGGGATGCCGCTGTTCAGGCGGGCCATCGCGATCGGATTCTTGTGGAGAATCGCGTCGAAGATTGCCCCGGAACTTTCGCCCTGGAACGGCAGAAAGCCGGTGGCCATCTCGTAAAGCACAATTCCAAAGGAGAAGAGATCCGTGCGCGCGTCGAGTTCCTTGCCGAGGACCTGCTCCGGCGACATGTAAGAAACCGTGCCAAGCGAAGTGCCCGGGCTGGTCAATTGTGCCGTGTCCACGCCCATCGTCGCCAGGGTATCGGTTCGCCCGGCAGATACTTTCGCGTTGGCTACTTTGGCCAGGCCAAAATCCAGAATTTTCGCGTGGCCGCGCTTTGTGACAAAAATATTCGCTGGCTTGATGTCACGATGGACGATCCCTTCGCTGTGGGCGGCATCCAGCGCGTCCGCGATTTGGATCGCCAGATCCAGCAGGTTTTCAAGCTCCATGGTGCGGCTGGTAATCAGGTGCTTCAGCGTCTGGCCGTCCAGAAATTCCATCGCGATAAACGCTTTTTCCTGCGCTTCGCCGATGTCGTAAATCGTGCAGATGTTCGGATGATTTAGCGCCGACGCAGCTTGCGCTTCTCTCTGAAACCGCGCCAGCGCCTGAGGGTCTTTCGCCACATTGTCAGGAAGGAATTTCAGGGCGACGAAGCGGTGCAACCGGGTGTCTTCCGCCTTGTAAACAACGCCCATGCCGCCGCCCCCAAGACGTTCGACAATGCGGTAATGGGAGAAAGTCTGATCGATCAGCGCGTCGTTGCCGGACATGTGCCGCACATCTTAGGTCGCTCTACCCGTCAAGTCAACGCGGCAGGACTGCCAGCCTGCATATTCATCACGCTTTCAGCAAAGGGAGCAGCGTAGCGGCCACCTTCAGGTGGACCCTCTATGTTTGTAGCGGCCGCCTTCTAAGCCGCGCGGCGTTTCGAAACTCCAAAAACGACTACTTGGCCTTGAGCGTTTTTTGGTAGGCGTCGAGGATTCCGTTGACGAAACCGCCGGCATCATCGGAGGAATATTTCTTGGCGAGATCCACGGCTTCGTTGATGACGACTCTCACTGGCGTGTCTGTGGCGCGCATTTCGTGCATCGCCAGGCGGAGAATCGCGCGATCGATCGCCGCCATGCGGTCGAGGCGCCAATTGGCGGCGTGCTTGCTGATCAATTCGTCAAGCGCGGTGGCGTCATGCGCTGCACCCTCAAACAGTTGATTGGCAAACGTCCGCGTCTGCGCCGCGGCTTTTGCGCTTTTCCAGAAAGTGAGTTCGAGTTTTTCGGCCATTTGCTGGCTCATGTCCCACTGAAACAGCATCTGCATCGCGAATTCGCGCGATTTGGTCCGCAGGCTCACGTTATTTGCGCCGTCCTTTACCTGTCGAGGCAGGCTTGCCCGCATCGGTGGATGATTTCGCAGAGCCACGCAGTTTGGGTGACAACTGCGCCATTTCGATCGCCCCCAGCCCGGCTTCGAACCCTTTGTTGCCACCCTTCAATCCCGCCCGGTCAATCGCCTGCTCCAGCGTGTCGCACGTAAGCACGCAGAACATCACCGGCACACCCGTATCCATCTGCGCAAGCTGCAAGCCGCGCGAGGTTTCCGAGCACACATAATCGTAATGTGCGGTCTCGCCACGCAGGACGCAGCCAATCGCGATCAGCGCATCATATCGCCCCGTCAGCGCCAATTTCTTCGCAGCCAGTGGCAATTCAAACGCGCCCGGCACGTGAATCACATCCACGTCCTTGCTCGCCGCCCCGCCGCGCTCCAGCGCATCCACGGCGCCCTGCAGCAAGCGTTCGGTAATGAAACTGTTGAACCGGCTCACAACAACGCCAAAACGAAATCCCTTGCCGCTCAACCCTCCGTCAATTTTTCCCGGCTGAATCATCGCCCTCATTTCCCCATCTGCCGAAACTTCTCCAATTCCGTTCCTTTACCTCATTTACGTCCTTTACTTCCCCCTAAACACTGCCGGCCGCTTCTGCAGAAACGCCTTCGTGCCTTCGCGCATATCGTCCGTCGCGCAGCACAAGCCGAAGAGCGTCGCCTCCAGAAACAGCCCCTCTTCCTGCGGCATTTCCACGCCCCGCTCGATCGCTTCCATGCAGTATTTCACGGCCAGCGGCGCTTTCTCGATAATCTTTTTGGCCAAGGCCTCGGCGGCGGGCAGCAGTTCAGCAGGCTCGTAAATGTGATTCACCAGGCCGATGCGATGCGCCTCTTCCGCCGTAATCATTTCGCCGGTCAGGCAGAGTTCGTGCGCCACGCCCTTGCCACACAAGCGCGCCATCCGCTGCGAGCCGCCGTAACCGGGGATAATGCCGAGCTTCACTTCCGGCTGGCCTAGCTTCGCGGTCTTGCTGGCGATGCGAATCGTGCAGGAAAGCGCCAATTCGCAGCCGCCGCCGAGCGCAAAACCGTTGATCGCACAGATGCAAGGCTTCCCCATCGTTTCGAGCAGGTGAAAAACGCCCTGTCCGAAAATCGAAAACTCTTTTCCGTTCACCGGAGTCTGCTGCGCCAGTTCGTTGATGTCCGCGCCGGCAACAAACGCCTTTTCGCCGGAGCCGGTAAGAATCAACACCCGCACCGAAGCATCATCCCGCGCATCGAGCAGAATCTGCTGAAACTCTTCAATCGTCTTGCGATTCAGCGCATTCAGCACCTTCGGCCGGTTGAACGTGATCCACGCAATTCCATCTTTCTTCTCGTACAACAGATTTTCATAAGCCATGATTGTTCCTCAAAACGCAATCGGCTTTGGATTCGCAGGATCGGAATAGTCGTAAAACCCGCGTCCGGATTTCTTGCCGTTCCACCCGGCCAGCACCATGCGCTTCAGCAACGGCGGCGCGGCAAAGCGCTTCTCTTTGAATTCATCGAACATGATCTGCGAAATGTAATACGTGGTATCGAGACCCACAAAATCCAGCAGCGTAAACGGCCCCATTGGATAGCCGCACCCGAGCTTCATCGAATTATCAATGTCCACGACAGAGCCGACGCCCTCTTCCAGCGCCCGAATCGCGTCCAAGAGATACGGCACCAGCAATCGATTGACGATGAATCCGCCTCCATCGCTCGCCCGCACCGGCGTTTTACCCAGCTTCGCGCCAAACGCAACCATCTCGTCGTATACGGCAGGATCAGTAGAAATGGTTTTCACCACCTCCACCAGTTTCATCACCGGCACGGGATTAAAAAAGTGTAACCCTACAAATCGCTGTGGCCGTTTCGTGGCCGCGGCAATCTCCGTAATCGTCAGCGAAGACGTGTTGCTGGCAAAAATCGTTTGCGGCTGGCAAAGCTTGTCCAGCGCGCCAAAAAGCTCGCGCTTCACCGGCAGTTGCTCGATGATCGCTTCCACAATCAGGTCACAATCCTTCAAATCCTCCAGCGAAGTCGTGCCCTTCAGCCTGCCGCGCACTTCATTCTTCGCCGCTTCCGTCAGCGTGCCCTTTTCCACCAGCCGCGCCAGGTTCTTCTCGATGCTTTTCAATCCCTTTTCCACCAGCTCGGCGCTGACCTCTCGCACCACGGTCGTGAATCCCGCCTGCGCGCAGACCTGCGCGATCCCCGAACCCATCAAGCCACACCCCACTACACCCACTCTTTGAATCGTCATGGACTCCTCACGTCTGCTAGTACACGCAAAAACGGCGGGAAATTGCCACCCGTGAAAGTGTACCAAAGCTGCCTTGAGAACTCACTTTGCGCGGCTTGCTGCAGAAAGCGCCCGCGCACCCGGGAATTGCTTATCCGAATAGATAGGGAGGCTATCCGATCCGCGAGGCTCTGCCATAGTGTTACCTCCGGAAAAATGGAACCTGCGGGACTCTAATAACTCACGAGCTATGAACCACTTGCTTTTAACCAAGTTGATTCGACGACGTCATACTGACGCGCCCCAAGCTCGGGAGTGCGCAAACGACACAAGTCCAGGTGCCAATCAGATAGGGATCCTTCCGCAAACGTCTTGACCCAACACCGCCACAAGCAGGCACCTGATAGAAAAATCCCCGCTATCCCATTGGGAGCAAAGCGGATCTCGGCAAACTTCTTTGGCACGTGAAATTGGCACCATCGTGGCATGTGTCATGCTCCCTAAAAAGGGCGTGAACAGTACGAGAAATCGGGACCAAGGCAGCTCACAAAAATCGTGAACTTTCTTCCCGCCTCTCGCAGCTTTTGTCTCATTAGGAGGATTTATGAAAAACCTGCGCTCCGTCCTTTTCGTTTTAGCCGCACTCCTGCTTGTCCCCGCCGCCCGGGCCCAGCAAAGGGGTGTTAAGGCCGACGTGCCTTTCGACTTCGTCGTTGGCAACCAAGTCTATCCCGCCGGTGAGTACACTCTCCGAGCCGCTCTCAACGACACCGGTATCATTCGCATTGAGAATGTTAACGAAGTTTTGTCAGCTTTCACTCCTTCCAACTCGTGCGCAAAAGCCACGCCCTCAACGGAAACCAAGCTCGTGTTCCACCGCATGGGTGGCCGCTACTTCCTCTACCAGGTGTGGACTGCCGGCGATCTAACCGGACGTGAATTCCCCAAGGGCCGCATCGAGGTCGAACTTGCACAGAACCACGCAACGCCTGAAGTCGTAATCGTCGCGGCCGTCACTCCCCGCTGACAAGCTGCCTATCACCCAAACTTTCCAGGTCAAAGAGGGAACGTTTTCACGTTCCCTCTTTTTTTCTTGAAAGCCTTGCAAGCCCACTTATTTTTCTGCAGTGTCCGAATTGTCGCGCTTGGGTAGCGGAAGGCGCCAGTTTTTGATCTTCTATCTGGTGATAAACTGCAGCACGGATACGTTCCTATGCCATGGCTTGCAAACCGATTCAGAGCTTTGGTTGTACTGCTGTCTCTTTGCCTGGCAATTACAAGCGGCCTGGCTCGTGCGCAACAGCACGCATCCGATGCCTCCGCCATTCATCAAACTGTGCAGGGTACGAACGACATGTGGTGGAAACATGCGGTCATCTACGAAATCTACCCGCGCAGTTTTCAGGATTCGAACGGCGACGGCATCGGCGACCTCAACGGCATCACGCAGCGCCTCGATTACCTGAAAGATCTCGGCGTGGACGCCATCTGGATCACGCCGATGTATCCTTCGCCGCAGGTGGACTTCGGCTACGACATCGCCGACTACACGGCCATCGATCCGCAATACGGCACCATGGCCGATTTCGATCGCCTGGTGAAGGAAGCAAAGGCGCGCGGCATCCGGGTAATCATGGATTTCGTTCCGAACCACACCTCCGACAAACATCGGTGGTTCGTGGAATCAAGCTCCTCACGCACCAACCCCAAGCGCGATTGGTACATCTGGCGCGACGGCAAGGGCCCGGGCCAGCCGCCCAACAACTGGCTCTCCTGGTTCGGCCATTCCGCCTGGAAATTCGACCCAAGGACCGGCCAGTTCTATTACCACCATTTTTATCCCGAGCAGCCCGACCTGAACTGGCGCAATCCCGAAGTCCGCAAAGCGATGTACGGCGTGCTGCGTTTCTGGCTGGATCGCGGCGTGGCCGGATTCCGCCTCGACGCCGTATCGCGACTCTTCGAAGATCCGAATCTCCACGATGATCCGCTGCTGCCGGGAACGAACGCCTACGGCGACCAAAACATCGAACACAAATACACAGACAATCTGCCCGAAGTGCACGAAGTCTTGAAGGAGATGCGGCAGGTGGTCGACGAATATCCGGGAAATCCCGTGCTCATCAGCGAAACCGACGAGCCAAACATCGCCGAACTCACCAAACTCTACGGAAGCAAGCTCGACGAAATCCAGCTCCCGATGGATTTCCAGGTAGCCGATGTCAACCAGCTTTCCGCCGCACGCTTTCGCGAACTGATCGACCAGATCGAAAACAATCCCGCCCGCGGCCAGCCCTATTTTTTCTTCAACAATCATGACCAGGATCGCACGTGGGACCGCTACGGCGATGGCGTTCACAACGACGCAATCGCGCGGCTGCTGGCGGCTCTGCTGCTGACCACGCGCGCCACGCCACAGCTCTACTACGGTGAAGAGATTGGAATGGACACAACGCCGCCCGCCCGTAAAGAAGACGTGAGAGACCCAATCGGCAAATTAGGCTGGCCGAAAGAAAAAGGTCGCGACGGCGAGCGCACCCCGATGCAGTGGGACACGTCAAGCAACGCAGGATTCACTACGTCCCCAACGCCCTGGCTGCCCGTTCCCCCAAGCTACAAGCAGCGCAACGTGGCAGTGGAAGAAAAAGACCCGGATTCGCTGCTGAACTTCTACAAGCAACTGATTCGCCTGCGCCGCAATCACCCGGCGCTCCGCGGTGGCATGCAAACCACGGTGAATTGCCACGACGCCGACGTGCTTTCATTCGTGCGAGTGAATCCAAACGGTACCGAATCCGTGCTCGTAGTCTTAAACATGAGCAATAAGCCAAAGAAAGTTGCCTTCAACCTGAAACCGCAGGGAATCAACGGCAGCTTTGCAAAGCCCCTGCTCGCCTATCCCTCAACAGGCGCAACCAATGTTCCGCTGGACGCGGTCTCATTGCCACCCTTCGGCACCCTCATCGCCGCGGTCAGATAAAGGCCTGGAGCGCTGCGGAATAATCCGTTGACTTTGACCGAAATTTGCAAGAAAGTATCAACGCTGTTTCCTACCGCGCTATCTCTCTCGAAGGAGAAATCCAAGAAATGCCCAGATACCGAGTCTATGTGTACTCGCTAGTGTTGTGTTTGTTGGGCGGCCTTGCAGCATCCGCTCAGCAAAACCCGGTGAAGATCACGCGCCAGCCCATTGCCGTTGACGCGACTTTCTTCACCACCCTGAATTCCAAACCAAAGCATTTGGCATTCAACAAATTGTCTTCGTCCACGAACGCCGCTGCCCAGGTGCAGAGTCCGCGCATTGTCTCATTGCCAAGTTTTACCCGCTCGTTCACTTTCGGCGGACAGGTTTTCCCCTACACCATGGTCGGCAAGGACCCGGCAAGGAAACAGACCACCACGATACCCACACAGTACATCCCGATGTCCTTTTTCTTCGACGAATTCGTGGACCAGAACGGCAACAATATAGTGATCGATACCACGGTCATCAACGATGAAATCGAAGACTCTCCGCTCTTCGAAAATTCCCAGTTTGCCACGGGATTTACCCAGTATGAAGACGCCGTGATGCGTGCCGAATTCTTTCCCCTGTTCAGCAAGGATCGCGACAACGACGGAAATGACAGCTACCACGTGCTCCTTGGCCGTCCGAAAACCCTTATTCCGGTAACCATCGAAGTGCCGCCGGGCTCGTCCGTCGTGCTGCAGGCTCCGGACGGAAATCTCCTCGCGATCGTTGACATCAACTTCATCGTCTCGCAGTTGAACACGCTAGTCCAAACCGAACCCATCACCGTAAATGCCATTCCCATGTTTGTCACTCGCAATGCCCTTTACGGAGACTTCGTCAAGCAACAACCCGTGAGCTGCTGTATCGGCGGGTTTCATACCGCCTTTGAGTCCAACCAGGTGGGAAACAACATATTTGTGCAAACGTTTGACTTCGCAACATCACTCAATGCGGACATCGCCGATTTCGCCTTCGGCGATCCGACGATTTTTGCCGACATCTTTCCGCTTTCCCATGAGCTCGGCGAGACGCTGAACGACCCGTTCGTCAACAACGCCACGCCCAGTTACCAGATACCGGGCGCCCCTGCCGGAGTTTGCCAGAGCAACCTGGAGGTGGGAGACATCATCGAAAACCTTGCCAACCCTACCCAGCCGATCACTCTGCACGGCTTCACCTATCACCCGCAAACCCTGGCGCTGCTGCAGTGGTTCGAGGGTAAGACTCCGTCCGATGCGATCAATGGCGACTACAGCTTTCCTGATGCAACGGCGCTGACATCGCCGTTCATGGCGTGCCCTCCACCTCCGCCCCCGGCAAAGTGAAGTTTGTTCCTGTTTCTTAATGAAAAAGGCGCCGCTACCGGCGCCTTTTTCATTTCCTGCGGTGTCTTCGCAGCGTTGACTAAATTCACCTGTACGCTTCGGCTATGATGGCGATGCCCTGGCCACCACCGATGCAAACCCCCGCCCGCCTATCCCAACACCAGCACAACAGAAGTTCCGCTGGACGCAACCGTGCTGCCGCCCTTCGGCACATTTGTCGCCGAAGTGAACTGAACGGTTACCGCAAACAGCTCCTGCGTGTTCTTGGCTAGCGTCGACGGGGCTACTTGGCAACGGGAAGTGCCACTGGTTGCTCTAGCCGGAACTCAAGCAAAGACTCGCTCGGGATCTGCAACTGCTCCCCCTTCTTGGAAGCCGCAACCGCTGTTCCCGCCCCGGCGCCTGCCAGCGCGCCAATGCCCGCTCCCTTTCCGCCGCCTGCCAGTCCCCCGATGAGCGCGCCCAACCCCGCGCCGCCAACCACTTTCTTCGCGGTCTTTCCGCCTTCGCCCTTGCCCTTTATTTCATACGTGCTCGTGAGCAACGGATACGCCGTGCCGTTGATCACAATGTCCGTCATCTCCAAAGTCAGGTCCGAACTTCCAGACATTCTTCCTGCGGAAGATGCATTTGCCAGGCGTCCATAAACTGTCGTGCCGCGGGGCGCAACCACCTTGTCTTCCGCCTGCAGGTTGGTTTCCAGGGTCGCCGTGAAACGGTAACCCGTTTTCTGTTTGGTGGTATCGATGGGATCGATCGTTCGAATCAGGATTCGCGTCCCCGCCGGAACGGTGATTCTTTTCTGATCTTGCGGCGCCACGCCTGCCCGGGAATCCGCCCCAGAGTTTGGTGTAGCCACGGCCATCCCCGCCAACAGCATTGCCGCCAAAACGAATCTCTTTCGCATTTGCCTTTCCTCCCTCTTCCGGAATTTACATGCTCTGCCCGGCGATGGGCAGCGATGAAATGATCTGTAGATCAATAATGGTCAGGATCTGGTGTTCCACCATTGCGAAGCGCGCCGCGGTGACGCCACCCAGGGCCTGCTTGACCTTTTCATACGCCTGCGCGAGCAGCTCTGCGCGCTGTTTCTGATAAGCGATAAATTTCTGAATCAGTTTGTCCGCCTCTTCGTCCGACAACTGCGCGTAGTTTTGCGCGTATTCCTTGATATTCGCGATTCTCTGATCGTTCAGCTTCGCGAGCGCCTGATCGTATTCGCTGTAGATGGGCCAGAATTTCGCCGCATCCTGGGCGTTCAATGCCATCGTGGCGCCCATAATCTCCGCTTTTTCCTGCTGGACTTCTCTGCGCATCAGCGCCAGATAAGCATCCATATTTTTCTTCTGCGTACCCGCGTCGGATGTTGCTGCGGATTTGCCCGCGGGCTGTTGCGTGTCAGTTTGCGCTCGGCTTTGAGGCGCTAGGAACACCGTCAGGACGAACAGTATCGCCAGCGATACGCGATTCTCGAACTTCATATGGTTTTGCCCTTTCTTGTGGAATTCAACGTCACGATCTTGCGAACAATCATGGGCGGGAGACTCGTACCGGGTGAACCATACCACAGATCGTGATAAATGGAGAGACACTTGGAGACTACGCAACCGCTCAGACCCTATCTGGCGCGGCACTCATCCTGCAAGCGTTGCGACTCGAAAAGGCAGCAAGGGGTGGCGGGACGCTCTGACTAATGCGCGAGAGCTTCGACGATGATGGCGATGCCCTGGCCGCCGCCGATGCACGCAGTGGCCAGGCCATAACGCAGGCCTTTGCGGCGCAACTCATTCAGCACGGTGATGACCAGACGCGTGCCAGACGCTCCGAGCGGGTGGCCTAGCGCGATCGCTCCGCCATTCACGTTGGTTTTGTCGCGGTTCAGACCAAGTTCCTTTTCGACCGCCAGGTATTGCGCGGCGAAAGCTTCATTCACTTCCACGCGATCGATCTGCTCGAGCTTCATTCCCGCAAGCTGCAACGCCTTGCGCGTCGAAGGCACCGGCCCAATCCCCATGATGCTGGGATCCACGCCCGCCACGGCCCACGAAACGATGCGCCCGAGTGGCTTCAGCCCGCGTTCCTTCGCGGTCTGCTCGCGCGTTAGCACCGCCGCCGCCGCGCCGTCCACGATCCCGCTGGCGTTCCCTGCAGTGACCATACCGTCTTTCTTGAACGACGGCGGCAGCTTCTCCAAAATTTCCATCGTAGTTTCCGGCCGCCGGTGATCGTCTTCTTTCACGAGAATGGTTTTCTTGCCCTGCTTCACTTCTACCGGCACGATCTCTTCCGTCAGGTAGCACGATTTGAACGCCGCATCCGCCGCCTGCTGGCTGCGCAGCGCATACGCGTCCGCATCCTTGCGCGTAATTCCCTTCTGCTCCGCAAGCTTTTCCGCCGTCAGCGCCATCGGCAAGCCGCAATACGAGTCCGTCAACCCGACAAACAGGAAATCCTCCAGCGCGCCGCCTCCAAGCTTCAGTCCGGTACGCGCGCCGCGAATCACAAACGGCGCCTGGGTCATATTCTCCATGCCGCCCGCCAGCACCATGCTCGCTTCGCCCAGCAACAGCCGCTGTGCGCCCTGCACAATCGCCTCGATACCTGAGCCGCACAAGCGATTCACGGTCACCGCCGGCGTTTCCATTTTCAGCCCGGCCTTCAATCCCACGTGCCGCGCGCCATAAATCGCATCGGCGCTGGTTTGCATCACGTTGCCAAAAATCGCGTGATCGAACTCCGCCGGATCCACGCCGGACTTTTGAATCGCCGCCTTGCTCGCATGTGTGCCCAGCTCAATCGCCGACACTTCCGAAAACGCGCCCGTATACCGCGCCATGGGCGTGCGCGCACCCGCAACAATCAGCACATCCGTTGGAAACATGATTTTCCTTTCCTGCTGGCACCGCGTATCAGTTGAGATCCTTCGCAACGCGAAAGGCGCGCCGCTCAGGATGACAACTCATTGTTGTGCGTTGAACGACAAATAAACTGCCCGGCGCCGGAAGCACCCGCTAAAGCTTGGGAATCTGGGAAAGCACGATGACGTCCCCGCCGCGCTTGCGGGCTTCCTCCACGCTGAACTCCGCGCGATTGATCAGGTCGGTCACAATATCCTCGCTGTCGAACTCCT
>Ga0210410_10001141_pt1 | contig 25472 bp, 27 predicted proteins | sample IncBWC4MmetaG_FD_161058 | JGI IMG/M metagenome (GOLD analysis project Ga0210410, IMG submission 161058) | Forest soil microbial communities from Barre Woods Harvard Forest LTER site, Petersham, Massachusetts, United States - Inc-BW-C-4-M | ecosystem: Environmental > Terrestrial > Soil >... | reverse complement strand
GGGCTGAATACACTTCAATTTCGGCCGAAACCTTAGCGGACGCAAAGGCTTCTTTCAGCTTGTCCTTGGCGTCTGGTTGTTTCGAGTCGTCGTTGGACGCGATTCCGAAATACATACCGGCCTTTATCTTCGGCGCGAGCAGATGCGGGCTGTCTGGTTTGTCGGTCACCAGGCCTCCGCCGTGGAACGATGCGCCCGCTCCAATCCGGTCGGGCAAGCGCGCGGCGGTTCTCACAACAAGTGCTCCGCCCATGCAGTAACCCTGGGTTCCGATCTTCTTTGCCTTGTTCACTTCTTTTTGCGCGTCGAGGAAGGCAACGTAGGCGTCGGCATCCTTCTCGGCATTGCCGGGCGCGTTCACCGACGCCATCAGCGGCCGCAGCTTGGCCATATCGTCTGCATTCTGAAAATTGAAGGTGGAGGCATCCGTGAAAGGAGCTTTGGACACACGGTAAAAAGGATTGGGCACAAGAACGGAGTATCCGTCACCTTCAGAGGCAATACGCCTCGCAATGGCGCGCATAGAGGGACGCAAGCCGAATGCGTCAGGCCAGATCAATACTCCCGGATGGGAGCCCGTTTTCGGATGAATGAATACGGCGTCGCAAGTTCCGTCCGGAGTCTTGATCTCGACATCGGTTTCGACCACTTCAAGGCCTACGGCTGCTGCCAACTTTACCGTAGCAGCGAGGCCCGCACCCACCAAGAGGGTTCCAAAGTCGCGTCGTGTGATGTCTCCAAGATGCGCGTCGTTCGTCGGTTGGTTTTTCGGGTCGTTTGTCATGGATTCTCCTGCAACGAGTTTATCGCTTTTGGTCATCCGACCGCATCTTCAAGACGTCTGTTTTTTTGAGCTCTTAAATGGGGGACTCCTCGCCTATCGCGACGCTATGCCTGCGCCGGAGGGTGGTTCCGGTACAAATCGGTCTTCTCAGTTGCAGCGGTTTGCTAATTCATCCTGCCCTGTTTGTACTCACACCCTTTCATTTGTATAGAACGACTTACGAAGCTCTCAGTTGCACCGAATTACCTCATTTGCAGACTAAAGTGCACCAAGTGCGGTCCGAGAGACTGCGTACATTAGAAAAACTGTACGCATCGGCATCTCGCATGAAGTTGGCCGACTGCTGCGTTTTTTCGAGGTCGGCAGTCCATTCGTTAGCGCCCCCTCAACGGCATAAGAACTCGTTAGGCTTGCCTCGAATCGATTCGGATTCACAATAGCTCGCTGGGGCCGGACTCGCCGGGATTTGCATTGAACCCGTCCTTCATGAACGGAATCAGTACACAGTACTCCTCTTCATCACTGTTGAAAAAAGCGCAGACGCGACGCGTATATCGAACTTGGTATCCATTTAATTTTTCGTATCGAAAAAGAACCCGTGAGTCGTGCCGTTTAATACGCCTCACGGGTTCGTGTTCCTGATCGTGCAGGTCGCGTCTGGGGAATCAAACCGAGCCAGAGATCAGGCACATACCCCGGTGGGGCGAATGCTATTGCTCGAATCGGCCGCGTCCGAGTTTCCTCAAGACCTGTCTGCCAACATTTGCGGGCAGTTTCGGTTGCGTGGTCGCGACGTCTGCAACCGACTTGTCCATTCTTTCGTCGACCGGAGTTGCCAGAAAGGCGTGGGTCTCGCCCGTATGCGGCCCGCTGAGCACCGTCGCCATTCCCACGATTTGTCCGCGCTCGTTGATCTGGTTAGCCATGGTTGGGTACAGGTTGGAACTGGCAGGAAACAGCGTTTTGAGGCTGGTCATCACGCCATCCTGCCAGATAAAGGCATTGGACCAGTTGAAGCTGGCGTCCAAGGTACTTCCCACCACCTGGCCCTTGTCGTTGATGCCGCTGGCTATGGCGGCAAAATCTTCCGGCAGAGTTTTGAGGTTCTTGAGTGCTCCGTTCTGCCAGAGAGCGGCATAGAAGGTTGTGCCGTCAGTACTAGCGACATCCCCAACAATCTGGCCCTGATTGTTAATGCCGAAGGCGAAACCACCAGTTCCGAGGTCAGGAAGGGGGAAGGCAGTGCCATTCTTTTCCCACAGCACGGGGTGAAGCGCGGTGGTGCAGGTTCCCGAGTAGCCTACGGTTTGGCCTTGATCGTTGATGGCGTTCGCTTCTCCGTCTGGATCGCTTCCCACCGTAGGAAGAGCTCGCGCTTTGCCGTCTTCCCACAACACCGGCAGTGCAATCCGATTATTGGTTGTGTTAGACGGGCAGGAGGAGTCCACGATACCGTTTTCCGCAAACCCTGTGATTTGTCCGCGGTTATTCATGGCACTGGCCTGGCCGTTATTTCCGCCCAGGGTCGGGAGAGCGCTCATCTGGCCGTTTCGCCAAAGAAACGCACGACACGTAAGATGTGTGCCGAAGCCGCAAACGTCTTCGCCGTCCGGATCTAGAACAGATGTTTCGGAGTAACCGACTGCCTCCCCACGATCGTTGATCTCACCGCCAAAGGGGTTGTCCCAATTGTTTGGTCCTCCGAGAGTGGGGAGGGGGAACGTGAATCCGTCGACGTTTATCGCCACGCGCCCTTTTTCAAGCTTCCCGGACGCGTCCAAGAGCCCGTACTGGGTCTCGGTCCACCCATGATTATTGACGCCCATCGTACATCCGAAAAACCCATCGTGCAGAGTACCCAAATCTTCAACGTGATACCTGACTTGGGCGACCGCATCGCTGAAGCAACCCAGAACAATCGTCGTAACGCAAGGTATCCAGAGATTCCGCAACCGTCTTAGTGTGTTCATATCTCCTCTTTTTTCTTGCGGTGAAAGCCGCCGTGCCGAGATGACTGGCGATGTCACGTACCACTTGGCGCGCTTGCACTTCAGATTAGAATTGGCTGACAACTCAAACACATTCCTGCTGAGTGACAACTGAGGAAGCATGTGGTGTTCCACGTTTATCGCGATTACGCGACACAACGGGCGCGGCGTTTCAGAGTGTGAAGGCGAGTGGCGGACTAACAATCTCCTGGGACGGCGCCCAAACCACCCGACCAGCCGTTTCTCCAACTTTCCATACACAAACAGGCGAGAGGTTATTAAATTCGAGAACGTCGAGTCGCCAGAAGTTGGGAATTTTCGATTGATTTTCAAATGGTCTAACATACATACTAGTCTGTATGTTAGTTGCTCACGAGAAGAAACGAAAGGCCCGTGATCCGGAGCGCACACGGGAACGCTTGCTGCAAGCCGCCTTTCGAGAGATCCACAGATCAGGCTTTCAGAGTGCGGGCATCGATACAATCCTCGCCACCACCAACGTCACCAAGGGAGCACTCTATTACCACTTCGAGAGCAAGGAGGCCTTGGGCTATGCCGTTGTCGAAGAGAAAATCGCAAAACTTACGCGCGACAGGTGGTTGCGTCCTATGCGGAGCGAGGGGGAAGCTATCGACATTTTGATCGGCGTTGTCCGGCGGATACCAGCTGGGCCCCAAGACGTTCGCGCCGGTTGTCCGCTGCTCCTTTTGGCACAGGAGATGTCTCCGCTGGACGAGCAATTCCGCAAGCGACTGGAAAGGATATTCCTGGACTGGCAGGAAGGTATTGGAACGCTTTTGCGGAAGGGGAAGTCCCAAGGAACAGTTCGCCGCGACGTGAATCCAGACGAGGCTGCCAGCTTTTTGATCGCGGCTGTCGAGGGCTACGCCACGTTAGCAAAGAATGCCCAAGATCCGAAGGTGTGGAAAGCGGGAATCAGAAATATCGTCGGATGGCTGAGGTCTCTTCGGCCGCCGGAAAAGTACAAGCGGGGCTGACCGCATCGCGATCGGGCTAAGCGTTTCAAACTACATCATGAAAAGGAGACCGAACAATGACAAGGATCACAATGCCGCGCAGGAATCTGCTCGCAACGGGAGCCTGCGCGCTGGTCGGTGCGGTGACCCTACCCGGACTGGCGAGGGCCAGCGCATTGGGAGGGCCTGGCTTAACGAACGAGGAGATCATCCGTAAGTGGTACGCGGCGTGGGAAAAGAAGGATTTGGGCACGTTCAATATGCTGCTCGCCGACAACTTCACATTTTCGAGCGCGGCCGGCGACGATCACATCAGCAAGAGCACATTCAAAACGCAATGCTGGGACACACAGATTAATTTCATTAAACATTTTGACCTGGAGCGGATCACCACTGGCCCGGACGATGCTTTTGTGAAATATCTTTGCCACACCACGAACGGTAGATCGTTCCGGAACGTGGAGTTTCTCCGAATCAAGAACGGACAGTTGGAATCCATTGAGTGTTATTTCGGCGCGCAATCCAGCTTTCCTTCAGCAGTGAGCACTGGGCAGAAGTAACCGCTGCTCCGTTTATGTAGGAGCATTTCTTTAGAAGCAGTGCACTCGTCAATCTCACTTCCGGTAGCAGGAAGTGGAAACGAGAGGACAAGGGGTTCCATCATGAGCACCCGCGAGATTCAGGATCAGAAGGCCATTGCACGTGAGATGTTCGTGCAACAAGTTGCTCATGCTAATTCGGACGTAGTGGCTGACCCACTGCGGGGAGCTACGATTTGCTCCAGACGCGATTACACTCTTGAGTCGATAACAGACGAATTCTGCGAAGCTGCAGATACATCATTGCTTCCGGTAATCGGAGTTGCTGCTGCCAACCTCATGCGAGTCTTGCGCCAGTTGGAGGTAACAGCAAAACGTCATGCACCACGAATCGCATTTAAGGCAAAGGGTAAAATCCTACTCTTGGATTTAGCCGACATCATGGCAGTGCAAGCCGAAGGTAATTACGTTTCGTTGCGACACCAACGTAATCCCTATTTGGTGCATGAGTCCCTCTCGTCCATCGCAGAGAAGCTCAAACCCTACGGTTTTATTCGCATCCACCGCTCGGTCATCGTGAATATTTCGGCCGTGGAGGAGATCCATCCTTTACCGACGGGGGAGTCCAGGCTGCGTGTAAAAGGCGGGAAGGAATACTTGGTAACTCGCACATACAAACGCAACCTCAGAGATCTGGCTCAACTGTGGGTAGGCTCAGAGTGGCTTTGCAGCTAACAGGCGGTAAGAGGTTTTACGTCGTTGTTCCTCGTAGCATTCCCGTCCCGTCGTATTAGTGCCGACAAACGCGCTCGCATTGAGTTATCTGTCCAATTTTCGGGTGACACCCCAAAGCGGAAATTCTCACAAACGCGGCGATGTCGGAGACAGATTGACCTCAAATCTGATGTACAGTAACCGAGGCGGTTTTCCAAACCGCCGCCGCGGGATGAACCTTATGGATGAACGAATTTCCAAGAAATGAAAATGTGGATTGCCACAGAATTCATGGACGTTTTCCAACCCACAATCCAACCCACAACATACGATGACTTGTACGACTTCCGCGTATTTTGGCAGTCCCCGCGGTCTTGTAAGTTGTTGTAAAACCTAGTCGTGCTACCCTGATAAGGGCGAGGTCGGTGGTTCAAGTCCACCCAGGCCCACCAGTTATTTTCAGTAGGTTACCGGGTGTTGTCCCAAAAATCTCGACCGATTCAACCCACACTTCTCTGACTTCACTGCACCAACTGCGTAGCCACTCCCAGCGCGGTGAGATATTCCCCTTGCGCTGCGAGCGTTTCATCGCCGTCTTCCTGTGTATACAGATCGAGCGTCGTCTGAATCTTGGCGTGACGCAAGATTCCCTGAACAGTTTTCGGTCCGACTTTCGCTTTGTTCACCATCCAGTTGCTGAGTGAATGGCGAAGATTGTGAAGTCCGAACCTCTGACCGTCCTCGATAGGCACTCCGGCTTTCTTCGCTGCCGGCCGGAGATGATCGGCGACGAAGACAGACGCGGAGAGGGGAACACGGCCGCGATCCGATCCACACTTATCTGACTTCACGACACCAATGGCGTAGCGACTCTCGGTGCGGTGAGAGATTCTCCTCGCGCCGTCAGAATCACCTTAAACCGAAGCGAATCACCGAGCCGGCGCCGAGGCGCAGATCGTTTTGGTGACCGTCCACGGCATTGCTGAAAACTGGCGGCGGTTTGCTAATTCACCCTGACCTGTTCGCAAAGACTGATCTTTGTTTGTTTTGTTTGCGTTAGGACACTTCGCAGTTGCAGGGAAATACCCTCATTTGCAGTCTGTTGTCCAGCAAAACTTCATCAAAAAAAACCTCTTCGGAAGAACCGAACGAAACGGCCGCGCTGTCTCTTAGTCCCGAGTTCACGAAGCAGGTTGGAAACGGATCGCACGCGACCTTCGCGCCAATATCCACGAGCAGAAGCGACTTCGAGAGGCTTCGACATCTTCGACAGTTTCAACCCTTTCAACGTGCTTAGCTTCGACAGTTTCAACTGCCGGTCAGTTTTCCTCTGAAAATTCAAGCACTTACCGTCTCTCAGGTTTGGCGTCGGGCTTGCGTTATCCCCAGCTGCAGAGCAAGCCGCTGTTCGAGGATGGAGGCCGATATGAACCACACAGCAAAACCAACGAGTACATGCTCGACCAATCCTCCAGCGGAACTAATGCTAGTAGTCGCCGCCAAGAACGGGGACGAACAGGCGTTTGAAGATCTGTTCAAACGCCACCAGCGAAGGATTTTTGCGCTTGCACTCCGCTACACACGCGTTCGAGAAGACGCCGAAGACATTGTCCAGCAAACTTTCCAGCAAGCATTCGTCTACTTGCAGAAGTTCGAAGGGAAATCCTCGTTCTCCACATGGGTAACGCGCATCGCCATCAACCAAGCCTTGATGCTGCTACGGAGACGTCGCGCGTTGAGCGAGGTGCCGATCGATGATCCGAGCAGCTCGTCAGAAACGAGGCCGGCCGTGGAGCTAGCTGACGCAGTTCCAGATCCTGAAGCGACCTGTATTCAGAGAGAAGAGGCGGAACTTTTGTCCGCAGCGATGCGGCAGTTGAGACCAGGAGTGCGCAAAGCCATCGAGCTACGGGAACTCGAAGAGCTATCGAATCGAGATACCGCTACACACATCGGAGTCTCGGTCGGCACTGTTAAAGCTCGCGTGTTCCACGCGAGAAGAAAATTAGCCAAAGCGCTGAGACACCACATGAGACCACGTCGGATATGCGCAAGCGACATTCTGGCCATCTCGGGTAACGCTAACCGTAGTCCACAAAATCGCATAACGTGCAATAGGTGAGGAGGAAATCATATGTTCTCGACTCTAAATTTCATCGCTAAGTGGCAACAGTGGTATCGCGTGCTGCGCTACCACAAGGGATTTGGATCTTATGACTCTATTCGCTTTGGCCTCTGGTTGGCCCGCAGCTGAACACGAGGGTTCATCATGTCTCCGATAGAAGCTCTGCACGGACGCACGGATTTGCGAGCGCATTTGCCCAGCGCGCGCGGCAGCGGGAGCTTGCTGGAAGTCTACGCTTGGATACCGAGTGAAATTAAGGCCGTTTCACCGCTGGTGGACCCCTTCACGCGGTTTGTCGAAGGGTCGCACTGCATCACGGGCGAGGAATCATGAAATCGAAGAGCGCAAGGTTCGTTTTGGTCGCAATCTCTTTCTTGTTTGCAAGCGCGTTATCGGCACACCAGGTGAAGACGCATTACGATCGCAGTGCCAACTTCGCTCAGTACAAGACCTATTCATGGGAACAGGTTAAGACAAGGGATCCCTTGGATGTCGAGCGAATCAAGAGTGCTATTAATGCTGCTTTGGCCGCGAAGGGTTGGACCCGGGTAGAGTCAGGCGGCGACGTTTCGATCGTGGCCATAGAGGAAGGCTGGCGCTGGAGGGGATTCGGCGCTTTCGGCCCGACGACGGACACGTACGAGGACCGCACATTGATCGTCGACCTGTTCGACACGAAAACGAAAACACTCCTGTGGAGAGGAAGTTCCACCGACACACTCTCCAACAACTCTGACAAGAACATCAAGAATCTGGACAAGGGGGTGGAGAAACTCTTCCAGAAGTTCCCTCCGGGTTCTTCTAAGCAATAGCGTGGGCGCCTTCATCGTCGCGCATTGGCCAGTCGTGGAACGAATTCTTCGGGGACACGCTCTAAGGAAACTTCATGCTGAAGATCACTTTCAGTGAAACACCAGTGGAAGAAAGATGGATTCTTCATGGCCGGCTTACCGGGCCCTGGGTACATGAGTTCAAAGCGTACTGGAAGAAGAACCACCGCAGAGATGTGGCACGCGCTTGCATCGTGGACCTGAACGAAATCACGTTCATCGACGAGTGCGGTCAGCGACTATTGCGCATGCTGGCGAGACGTGGAGCGCAATTCACGGCCAGCGGGATGTACACGAAGCACATTCTCAAGCAGATAACCGCTAGAGCCGGAACCAGGCGTTCTGCTCCCAAAAAGTGAGATGGGAAGGAAGATTGGAAGTTGCGATGGAACCTTCTTTGGATACCAGCGTCACCGACAGCCACGCGATGAATTTGAGGATTGTATGGGAAGGGAAACAAAAATCGCATTCGATGAGCCGCTCCCGGGCGAACTGGGCGTAATTGTCTTGTTTGCACTGTTTCTGGCGTTGGTAATTAGTCTGCTTTTGGCGTGATGCGGGAGATACGAGCGAATTTGCAAGAGCACACGAGTTTAATTGCGGTCGCAAGTTTGTCATAGAGCACAGCAGGCACTTCCCACGAAAACTGGGGTGACCTGTTCTTGGAGGAAAGAATGAATACTGATGCAAGAACCTGGAGATTGCGAAAACTAATAGTCGTAGTCCCTGCCATGTTCGCCGCCTTAAGCGCAGGGTGCGAACGTCGGGTAGTTTCCGCAGCGCCACCTCAACCACCCACAGTCGAAGTAACAAGCGTCGTTCAAAAGGACGTACCGACTGAGGGGGAGTGGGTGGGGACGCTCGAAGGCTACGTCAACGCGCAGATCTCGCCCCAAGTGAGCGGCTACCTGATTGGCCAGGACTATCAGGAAGGAGCCTTCGTCCAAAAGGGCCAGCTTCTTTTCGAAATCGATCCGCGTCCATTCCAAGCCGTGTTGGATCAAGCCAAAGGCCAATTGGCTCAGGCTGAGGCGCGGATGGCCAACGCCGAAATTAATGTGAAGCGCGACATTCCTGAAGCCGAGGCGCACGCAATTCCCCAGAGTCAGCTCGACACCGACACGCAGATGCTCCTGGCGGCGAAGGCAGCCGTCGAGGCGGACCAGGCTGCGGTCGAACAGGCCGCGCTGAATTTGGGTTACACGAAAGTCCTTTCCCTCATTGACGGCATCGCTGGTGTCACGACCGTGCAAGTCGGGAACCTTGTCGGGCCAGCCAGCGTGCTTACAGCGGTTTCTCAGGTGAATCCAGCCAAGGTGTATTTCCCGATCAGCGAACAGGAATATCTGCATATGGCGGACGGCGCCGCCACAGGAAGGGTGGACTGGATGATGCATGCGTCAGGGATCCCGTTGCAACTGATCTTGGCTGACGGCAGTACCTATTCATACCCCGGGAAGATTGTGTTCGCCGACCGCCAGGTGAATACGCAGACAGGAACCATCCAGATCGTCGGCGAATTCCCGAATCCCAAGAATTTGTTGCGGCCAGGTCAGTACGCACGCATTCGGGCGTTGACCGGATATTTGCCAAAAGCATCGTTGGTGCCGCAGGCCGCGGTGAATCAGCAGCAAGGCATCTATGAGGTGACAGTCATCGGCTCCGATAACCGCGCGCGGCTTCGCACCGTGGAGGTCGGGCCGAAAGTGGGCACGCTCTGGGTGATCACATCCGGGTTGAAGCCGGGGGAACGCGTAGTAGCGGTTGGTGCAGAGAAGGCAAAAGAAGGCCAACTGGTGAATCCCATGCCGTACACAGAAACGGTGGAGCGTTAAGCCATGGCAAATTTTTTTATCCGACGACCCATCGTCGCGATTGTGATTGCGATCCTCACGGTCATCGTCGGCGTGATTACGATCGTCGCTCTGCCGGTAGCGCAGTTCCCAAACATCGCTCCGCCTGAGATCAGGTTACAAGCCAACTATCCCGGCGCGGACGCGCAGACTCTTGAGCAAGCTGTTGCCGTACCCATCGAGCAGCAAGTCAGCGGTGTGGACAACATGACCTACATGTACTCATTGAACGCCACTGCGAACCAGCAAACGACGATGTTCGTCGATTTCGATCTCAAGACCGATCCCAACATGGACCTGATGCTCACGCAATCGCGCCAGCAACTGGCGAACGGTCAGTTGCCACCGGACGTGAACAATTACGGAATCACTCTCAAAAAGTCGACCACTGCTCCGCTGATGCTGGTTGCTTTGTACTCGCCGCATGGCACTCGCGATTCGAACTATCTGGCCAACTACGCCTACATCAACCTCAACGATCCGATCGCACGCTTGTATGGCGTCGGCCAGACCCAGGTCTTCGGCTCCGGGCAGTATGCCATGAGGCTGTGGGTGAAGCCGGACCAGTTGGCCAAGCTGGGCATAACAGTCACAGATATTGTCAACGCGATTAAAGCCCAGAACACGGTCAATCCGGCAGGTCAGGTCGGGGGCGAGCCGGCTCAGACCAACCAGCAGTTCACTTATGCCGTGCTAGCTCAAGGCCGTCTGACAACGCCAGAGCAATTCGGCGACGTGATCGTGCGCGAAGCGCCGAATGGTGGAACCGTTCGCGTCAGAGACGTGGCCCGAGTCGAGCTAGGCACGCAGGATTACAGCATGATCGCCCGACTGAATGGCAAACCTAGCGCCGTCATCTCTGTCTATCAGTTGCCCGGAACCAATGCCGTTCAAACCGTGCAGGGCATCCGGAAATTCATGGAACAGATGAAGCAACGCTTCCCGCAAGACATCGATTACACCATCTCCCTCGACCAAACACTCTCGGTCACGGAGGGTATGAAAGAAATCCTTTTGACCCTTGTGATTGCGATTGTGCTGGTAATATTTGTGGTCTATCTCTTCCTGCAAGACTGGCGAGCCACCCTAATCCCCATGCTGGCCGTGCCTGTCTCTCTGGTGGGCACGTTCGTGCTGTTCCCGCTGTTCGGCTTTTCCATCAACACACTTTCGCTCTTCGGCCTGGTGCTGGCTATCGGCCTGGTGGTCGATGATGCCATCGTGGTTGTCGAAGGGGTACAGCACCACATTGAGGAAGGACTCAGCCCAAAGGATGCCTCCATAAAGGCTATGGAAGAACTTTCCGGCCCAGTGGTTGGTATCGCCCTGGTTTTAGCCTCGGTGTTTGTGCCGACAGCTTTCATACCGGGCATCACTGGCAGGCTATATCAGCAGTTTGCCCTCACCATCGCCATCTCTGTGATGCTTTCCGCGTTCAACGCGCTCACGCTCAGCCCGGCCCTTTCTGCACTACTGCTCCGCCCCAAAAAGCCAACTCGCGGGCCGCTCGGAAAATTCTTCGGCTATTTCAACCGTTATTTCGATCGCTCCACAGACGGCTTTGTACGTTCGTCCGGCGCCCTGATTCGCAAAGCCGCGGTGGTGATGGTGCTGCTTGTCGTTGCGGGCGGTGGAGCGTGGGTCTTTAGTGCTCATTTGCCCACCAGCTTTCTCCCCGACGAAGACCAGGGATACCTCTTCATCAACATGCAGCTACCCAACTCGGCATCCCTGGAGCGCACAAGCGCGGCTGCAAAACATGTAGAGAAGGTTCTCGCTGACACGCCGGGCGTCCAGTACACGACTAGCGTGGTTGGTTTCAGCTTGCTCAGTTACGTCCGGACTAGCTACAACGCTAACTTCTTTGTCAGCTTGAAGTCCTGGGAGGACCGGAAAAGTCAGGCCGAACAGTATCAAGCCATCAAGGCGCGTTTGAATCAGGAACTCAAGCGGCTGCCGGAAGGAACCGTTTTCGCTTTCTCGCCGCCGGCGATACCGGGGGTGGGCACGGCCGGAGGAGTTACGTTTGTGCTGGAGGACCGCGCCGGCAAGGATGTCAAATTTCTTGCGGATAACCTGAACAAGTTCATGGCGGCAGCTCGCAAGCGCCCTGAGCTTGGCATGGTCAGCACCACGTTTATCCCGAGTGTTCCCCAAGAGTTCATCAATGTGGACCGAGAGAAGGTGTTGAAGCAGGGCGTAGCCTTAACCGACGTCTACAACACGATTCAGGCGTACATGGGCGGTCTGTTCGTCAACTACTACAACGATTTCGGCCGTACCTGGCAGGTGTATGTCGAGGCTGAAGCACCTTACCGCTCGACAACCGATGATCTTGGACAGTTCTATGTTCGCAACGGACAAGGACAGACCGTGCCGCTTTCCGCGCTCGCAAAATTCGAGAGCCGTTCGGGCCCCGAGTTCACGATGCGCTACAACGAGTACCGGTCCGCGCAAATCAATGCCGCCGCTGCACCCAGCTATAGCGCCGATCAGGCAAGAGCGGCCCTCGTGGACGTCTTCAAGCAAACCATGCCTTCCGAAATGGGATTCGACTGGATGGGAATGTCTTACCAGGAGGTAAAAGCCGAAGAAGGAGTGCCAGCCTCGGTTATTTTCGGATTCTCACTACTGTTCGTATTCCTGATTCTGGCGGCCCTCTATGAAAGCTGGACCGTGCCTTTCAGTGTGCTCCTAAGCACGCCGGTCGCGGTCTTCGGCGCCCTCGCCGCGCTCTGGCTGCGTCGTGCTGTACTCAGCTACTTTCTGCCTCATTACATGATTCAAATAGAGAACGATGTATATGCGCAGATCGGTTTAGTGATGCTCATCGGCCTGTCTGCGAAAAATTCGATTCTGATCGTCGCGTTCGCAAAGGAGGATTACGAGCGAGGCATGTCCATCGTCGATGCGGCGCTTTCCGCGGCGAGGCTTCGCTTCCGGCCCCTCATGATGACGGCGCTCGCCTTTATTCTCGGCTGCGTGCCGCTTTGGACGGCGTCGGGCGCAGGCTCCGTAGCACGCCAGATCATGGGCACGGCGGTAATTGGCGGCATGGTGGCCGAAACGTTCATCGGCAGATTCTTCGTTCCAGCGATCTTCTATGTGGTCGAGCGCATCTCCGGCGCCTCGCGGCAGAAATCAGCAGCGCTCATACCTGCGGAAACCGCGGGCGAAGGAGACTGAACGTGAAAAAACTTCCCTTTTCAGCCATCGCAGTTTTGCTCGCTGGATGTGCGGTAGGACCGAATTACAAACGGCCAACCGTGAACGTGCCAACGGACTATCGCGACAGCATGGCAGCCCAGACCGCCGCGGCATCGTCGTTCGGCAACGAAAATTGGTGGCAAGTGTATCAGGACCCCGTGCTCGAGCAACTGATTCACACCGCGCTTCAGCAGAACTATGACGTGCGCATCGCAGCGACCCGCGTCCTGGAGGCTCAGGCGCAAGTCGGGATAACGCGCGCCAACCAGTTCCCATCAGCAAGCCTGGGTGCCGGCGTTTCTAGTGAACAAAACGCCAAGGTTTCGAACCTTTTTCCTGCCTACCAGGTCAACGAGGGCCAACTAAACCTGTCAGTGATCTGGAATCTGGACTTTTGGGGAAAATACCGCCGCCAGACCGAGGCCGCTCGCGCTCAGATGCTCGCCTCGGAGTGGGGACAACGAGCGGTTATGTCGTCCCTCGTTGCTAACGTGGCAACGGCTTATTTCCAGCTTCGCGCACTCGACAGCCAGCTTGAGATCTCCAAGCGCACGCTTGGCTCTCGTCAACAATCCCTGCAATTAACTCGGCTACTTGAGGCCCACGGCTCAGCTTCTGGCCTCGACTTGAGCCAGTCGGAGCAACTGGTTTACACCGCCTCAGAGACCATTCCCGATCTCGAGCGGCAAATCCAGCAGCAGGAAAACCTGCTCAGCATCCTGCTGGGGGAAAATCCTCGCTCCATCCCCCGGGGACGCTCCCTCACGGAGCAGCCCGCGCCGGATAACGTCCCCGCCGGCCTGCCCTCGGAGTTGCTCGAGCGCCGTCCGGACGTCCGCGATGCGGAGGCCAACATGATGGCAGCCAACGCGCAAATCGGCGTCGCCAAAGCCGCCTTTTTTCCGACCATTTCCCTCACGGGGACGGGAGGGTTAGCGAGTAACGCCTTGAATTCGTTCCTCAGCGCTCCTTCCCAGACCTGGAACGCGGGACTCAGCATCACTCAGCCGCTCTTCGAAGGCGGACGGCTCCGGTCGGGACTCCGCCTGAGCCGAGCGCAATATCAGGAGGCAGTGCTTACTTATCAGCAGACCGTACAGAACGCGCTCGAACAAGTTTCCAACGCACTCATTGCCACTCAGAAAAACCGTGAATTCCGCGAGCAGCAGGAAATGCTGACGCGAGCGGCGCAGCGCACCGATCAACTGTCCGAAGTGCTTTATAAGAACGGCGGCGCTAGTTATCTCCAGGTGCTGACCAGCGAAACGAACGATTTCGCAGCGGAAATCAATCTCGTCCAGGCCCAACTTAACGAACGCCTTGCGCTTGTACAACTCTATGAATCCCTAGGTGGTGGGTGGCAACAGTAATGGGATACCTCAGCCATCAAAAGCGCGGGAGTCAGGTTTCAACGCGCTTTCGGTTTCGGCAAGAGCAAGGATTTCGATCCGTTTCTTTTGCTGGACGAGTTCCGGAACGACAACCCGACCATTGACGAGCGTGTTGTGAGTAGACAGAAGAAACGAGGTACGGACAATGTTGCAGCAAATTGCAGAGTTCATCGCAGTCCTATCGTGCGCCCTGTTCACTGGAGCCGCCATCTACATCACCTTTGTCGAGCATCCGGTGTGGATGCAGAGCGGAGGGGAACTAGCTGCCACTGAATTTGCGCTGACCTATCGTCGAGCCGCGGCCATGCAGGCGACTTGCTCAGCCGTGGGTCTGCTGTCGTCACTCGCAGCGTGGCTCGCAGGGGCAACCTTCTGGTGGCTGATTGCCGGAGTCCTTCTAGGCTTAGTCATTCCGTTCACGTTGATCGTGCTCATGCCCACGAACAAGCGATTGCTCAGTCGGGCACTCGATAGAGGGTCAGCCGAAGCGGAGCACCTGCTCGCACGCTGGGGGAGGCTGCACGCAGTGAGGAGCGTGCTCGGTGGATTGGCGCTGCTCCTTTTCCTGTATTTGGCGATCTTCAGGAACGCTATCTGAGAACCTACAGGTTAGGCACCGGCCATGCCTTAAGCCCGTAAACGACGGAGGCATGCTGAAGATTTCCATTGACGTGTGGATTAGGTTGAGCCTGAAATCTGACTGAACCCATGCACCCCCGGCCCGAGCTCCGTCTTGTACAGTTCGGCGGAGTCGGAAGTGGCGCGACAGCTGTTGTTTTCTTTACAGCTGGCGCTACAATTCCCGCTGTAGGTCGTCGGCACGACTATGGACATCACGGAGCGCAAGCAATCCGAAGAAGCAAAGGAGAGATTGCGCAAGCTCGAGGTGGAGCTTGCTGAGAAGCTTCGGGACGTCATCGACACGATGCCGACGATGGTGTGGATCGCGAGGACCGATGGGTCGAATGAGTTCGCGAATCACTATTGGCAGGAATATACGGGTTTGTCCCACGAGAAGACGGTCGGCTCGGCTTGGCAAAACGCCGTCCACCCCACGGACCTAAAAAGACACCTGGAGAAATGGTGCGCATCTCGGGCGAGCGGCGAGCCTTTCGAAAATGAGGTGCGCTACCGGCGTGCAGCGGATGGGCAATACCGTTGGTTCCTGTCTCGTGCCGTTCCGCTGCGGGATAGAAAAGGCGAGATCGTCAAGTGGTACGGTGTATCTACTGACATCGAAGAGCGCAAACGCGCGGAACAGCGGCTACGTGAAAGCGAAGCGTATCTGGCGGAAGCGCAGAGACTCAGTCAAACTGGCAGTTGGGCATGGAGCCCCGCGACCGGTGATATCAGGTACTGGTCGGAGACGTGCTACCGGGTATTGGGGTTCGATCCCGCCGGCCGGCTGCCGCGATTTGAAGAATTCTTTCATCGAATTCATCCCGAAGATCAAGCGGCGCTGAGGGAACAGTTCGACAAATCCACCCGCGACAAAGCGGATTTCGAACTGGACTATCGGGTCGTTCACCCGGGAAAAGGGATCCGGGACATTCATGCCGTCGGTCATGCGGTCCTCGATGGATCCGGCAATCTCGCTGAGTTCGTGGGTACCGTGATCGATGTAACGGAGCGTAAGCGCGCTGAGCAGGAGCTGCGGCAAAGTGAGACGGACCTTCGCACGAAAAATGACCGGCTGAAGTTGCTCCTGAACGTAACCAACCAAATCACCTCGAGCCTAGAGCTTCGTGAGGTGTTGCGTGCGGTTTCGTCCAACATTCGTGACGCGATGCACTGTGATGCTGTTTTTGTTTCGCTGGTAGATTCGGCCTCAGGCACGGCCAGGCTATGCGTTCTCGATTTTCCTAAAGGCAAAGGTCTTATTAATGAGGAGATAGTCTACACGACAAGCGGGGCCGGAAAGCGCGTTTTGGAGACGTTGAAACCATTAGTCGTTGAGCTGTCCGACCCTGCCTCAGTTCCGCCTGAGATATACGATAAAGTCGTCGCCGAAGGCCTGAAGAGCGCCTGTTTGATTCCACTGGTTAATCGAGGTCGAGTGCTCGGAGGCTTGGTAATCGCACGGGCGACCGAGATATCCTTCGCGCCGGAGGATGTTGAATTCCTCAGCCAAGCTTCGGGGCAGATCGCCATCGCAGTTGAGAACGCTTTGGCGTTTCAAGAGGTATCTGGATTAAGAGATCGGCTGCAATTGCTTCTGAACCTCACGAATCGCATCACGTCGAGCCTGGACCTGCGGGAGGTCTTGCGGACGGTTGCAGCGAGTATACGTGAGCTCATTCACGCGGATGCCGTAGCCGTTTCGCAGCCCGACGCAACGTCGGGAAAATTCAGACTAATTGCTGTGGATTTTCCGCATGGCAAGGGCGCCATCAAGGAAGAGTTGTTGTATACGCCAGGCGCCGCCGGTAGAAAAGCCGCGGACACCTTGAAACCTGTAGTGGGTTACGCGCCGGAAATTGACGAACGCGAATCTTCTGAAGTGCGTGACATCGCGGCTGTCGAAGGGATGAAGGCTTTTTGTCTTATTCCGCTCGTAAATTACGGTCGATTCCTGGGAATTCTCTCGATTTTACGCACGACTGAAACTCCGTTTGCACCAGAAGACGTCGACCTACTGAGCCAGGCGTCAGGGCAGATCGCAATCGCAATTGAAAACGCCCTCGCATATAAGGAAATTTCCGAACTCAAGGATAAGCTCGCGCAAGAGAAACTCTACCTGGAAGAAGAAATTCGCACCGAGATGGGCTTCGAGCGGATCATTGGGAATAGTCCGGCGCTGAAGCGCGCTCTGCAATTGGTTGAAACGGCTGCCCCGAGCGATTCTACGGTCCTGCTCCTTGGCGAAACAGGGACCGGAAAGGAGTTGATCGCCCGCGCAATTCATGACCGAAGCCGTCGCAAACAGAGGACGCTTGTGAAATTGAACTGCGCCGCAATCCCCACCGGACTTCTGGAGAGCGAACTGTTCGGGCATGAAAAAGGAGCTTTCACCGGCGCGATTTCTCAAAAGATCGGGCGGTTGGAACTCGCCGATCAAGGCACTTTGTTCCTCGATGAAGTGGGAGACATCCCGATTGAGATTCAGCCGAAGCTGCTGCGCGCTTTGCAGGAGCGCGAATTCGAGCGCCTTGGCAGTACACATACGCGGAAAGTGAATGTCCGATTGATAGCGGCTACGAATTGCGATCTCGAGAAGATGGTCGCGAATAGGGAATTTCGCAGTGATCTATATTACCGGCTGAATGTTTTCCCAATCCGTATCCCTCCTCTTAGAGAACGCAAGGGCGACATTCCTCTGCTGGTCAGTTATTTCGTGCAGAAGTTTGCCAAGGAAATGCAAAAGCAAATCGATGCAGTTCCGACAGCCGTAATGAAGGGGCTGACGATCTGCGACTGGCCGGGTAACATTCGTGAGCTTGAGAATTTCATTGAGCGAGCCGTGCTCCTGACCAGGGGTAGATCGCTTGAGGCTCCGCTCGCAGAACTGAGAAAGACGAGTACTGAACGGCCGCACGACGATCTTTATGAAATGAAGCAAGTCGTTCAACAAGCCACAGAATCGCAAGGCGGCAAAAGCAGTGTTGCTGACGAGTACGCGAGAAAGCAACGCAACGAGATCGTACAGGCACTTACCGCGTGCAAGGGGCACGTGGGTGGTGCCGATGGTGCAGCCGCACGCTTGGGCATGAATCGCACCACCCTCCTCTCTCGGATGAAAAAATTCGGTATCCACGCGAAGCAATTTGCTTGATCTGCAGGGCTCTGGCTGGCCCGCAGCTGAAGACGAGGATGCACCATGTTTCGAAGGGAAGCCCTCAACGGACGGTTGTGTTTCTGTCGACGGCGCAACTGTCGAACCGCCAATTCCCGTATTGTCGGCTATTTGTACAAGTGGTTTTGCCTGGGACCCAGCTCGCCGCCCGGGTTAGAGTGCGCATCTCAAATCATGTGCGGTCTATATTTTGGCGACGAAGGGCAGGGGATATTATGACTGCAAGGGCTTCGCCATGTTCGCGTAAATTCGGCTAGGCTGGGCCAGGTGGTGCCTCGACTAGAGCCAGATTCGTCCATTCGCACTCATCGAAACCAGTCACGATTACGCTGAACTCGAACCCACTTTCACTTACGGCACCAACGGCGGCGTCATGGGCAGCCTTCAGTACCATGTCCGTGTTCTGGATTGCGTAGCTGCCAGTGGGCAGCCAATATGCCTCGCCGTCATCGTCGCGAATTTGCGGGAAGAATTGACGTTCTTTCATGGCAGCATCTAATTGTTGGAAATCCTCTTCGCTCTCTGCACCGTGAAGCTCGATGATTGCGATGTAGTTGGCCATGCCGTCGATTGTCACCCAACCCGAACGGACTGTCTATCAACAGAGGGTATGAAGCAGAACTACCACGATTGGTTGGGTCACCTCTCGTCAATTTTTTTCCGAATGAACGCTGGCTGATCGCATTTGCGACGGCAATGTAGAGACCTGCTCATGAAGCACGTGCTTTCCCTGGTTAGAGTTATGAGCTCTAACTATCTTTCTGACTTCAACCACTTGTACGCATAGCGCGTTTTTCATCCAAGCTACTTCCGACTGGCCGGTTATCACAGGAGTGACTGTAGTCGATTATCGCAAGTCGATTCATCGTTACTGCGCTCAGAAATGTGAACGTCATTCCGGAACCCTGTTTGGCACAGACGTTGTGATGACTATCGTGACATTTTCGCGACAGCCGGGCGTCACTTCCCACAAGGGCGTTTGTCGGTACTGATCCGACGAAGTGCCCTCAACTGTCCTGTCCAGGGTTGCCTGGGATCAACAGTTCGACAAGATTGAGGGTTTACTTTGAGGGACGACGGGCTCTCTTCCACCCGCAACCAGCACATTCCGCGAAGTGGCCGAGGATACCACAACAGTCAGAAGTCTAGCCTAGTAATCCAGCGAAAGCCTGCTTGGGTTACATTTCCGCGTCGACGTCCGGATGGTCAGCTATACGGAAGTAATCCAAGATGGGCGCCGTGCGGATCAGTACCCGGAAGTCGGCATCTCGTCAGGAAATCAAGCACTAACGGAATGCGCGTTTCTCTGTACAAATCCACAACTGGCCTTAACTTCCGAACAGCCCGTCATCCAACCGCAATCCCCAGCGATGGTGAAGTACCGGTCGTTGACCTAAGCCATGCATGCCTGTATCGCCGTTAGCAAACGCACGGTGGAATCCTTCCGTGGATTCCACCGAATTCGCTCGAAGGGCCTTAAACGTGGCAAAAATAAGAGCATGAGTCGGCTGCCGCTACTGTTTCGTTCGATAAAAGATCGGCGCCGGGGCATCCACGATTTTGAAATCGGCGGGCACGGTGAACAAGGACGGATTCGGATCGCCTCGCACGATATTCGTCAGGCGGAACGTTTGTTCCCCCATGCGCGGGTCGCTCCGTTTGCTGTAGACCACCGTCTTGAGATCGGGCGAAGTCCACACCTCGGTCACAATCGTAATCGGCTGCTCATTTCCGATTTGACCGGCTGGTATCGTGTGCGTCGCTCGTGTGCCCTTCACCAGGACGCCTTCCATGGTCTGAGAACCAAGGTCCTCGGTATTCGCCTGGCTCTGCCCCTCCGTAATCAAGTGTTTCTCGAAGAATACATCCGGCCCCTGAGCCGCTATGGTCGTCGGCATTGCATCGGGTGGAGGCAATGGCGGCGCCCCGTTTCCATCGGCGACTCTCATCGTAAACGTCCCGCCCGCAGCCGAGCCGCCCGCCACGGCTACGCCCCCCGTACCCACGGAAAGGGGAGCAAGCTCGGGCATTTTCTGCGCCGTCTTCTCCGTCAGATTCAATGTGTATGAAGTATGGGCGACGGGGTCGTGGATGAAAATCAAATGCGGGGCATTGTCTGCCGACAGGTTCCCTATCGCCGGTAAGACCGTATCCTGACGCGTGCGGCCCTGTGAGTCGCGCGCCGTGCTTCCCGTGGTCGTCTGCACGATGCGATTGCCGTCCGCAAGCGTCTGGACGTGCTCGTTCGTGGTCGTAGCCGAATAGGGCGCACCTAAAACGGGACTCGACACTTTGCCGAATGCGCCCGAAGCAACAGGCACCTGACCCGCCGTTTGATAGATCACGTCCCCCTTCTCTTGCACTCCTAGGTCTTGCGCCCCTATCTCTTGAGCCCCTTTTTCTTGGGCAAGGGCGCAAGATGCGGCTGCCAGAACCAGAAACAATGCGCGTGTCATGGCCATGACTCTCCTTTTTAACTAAAACCAATTCACTGCCGCAGACGAACCTGTTGGACAGACCCGTCCGGAGCAATCCTCAGGTCCGCGACAAAATTGATTCCAGCCGGCATCGCACCCGGCGGAAACATCGCTTCGGCGGGGATCGCAATTTGGATCGCGGTATCCATAGGCTGCCCTTGCGTGGCCCGCTCCTGAACGCGTTGAGCCTGAGACGTGTGACGCCTCCGCACCGCGGCCTTGTGTGGGGCACGCGCTGCCGCAGGGGCAAGCTCTACCGCAGGGGAAGGCCCGGGAACAGCCCCAGTAGGAGTCGCTACCGTCGGCTCAAGAACCGGCGGTGGCTCAACGCGGGTCCGCAGAAGCACCAGGAGCATGAGCGACGCGGCCACAACGCTGCTCGCCAGCACAGGCACCCAACGCGGAACCCGGCCAGGCGCTTTCGGGGCCATCAGCGCATCGCAATAGGCATCGAAAGTTTCACTCAGGTGTCTATATTTCGCGGCCCAGTGCCGGCACTCCTCACACCTTTCAACATGGTGCTCCACCTCGCTGGCTTCTTCGGCCGGAAGCTCCCGGTCAAGCCAGGCAACGAGTTTCGCTTGAACGTCACACATTGCATTTCTCCGCTAATTTCCGCATCGCGCGCTCCACCGTGTCTCCCACCGTGGACGTGGCCATTCCCAAGACTTCTCCAATTTCGCGGTAGCGCAGTCCTCCTGCCCTCAGCAGCAGGCACTCCCGTTCAGACTCCGCCAGTAGTTGAATCGCAGCTGCGACCCGACGCAACTTCTCTTTTCTCAGCAGTACCTGCTCGGGCGTCGTGCTATCCGCGAGGAATTCCATTCCCCCATCGAGGGTTTCGCCAAATCGCCGGTCGTAGCTCGTCTGACGATTTCGGGCCTGATTATGCGCAACACGAAATAGCCAGCCACGGATGTTTTCCTGGTCTCCTCCCGACGACAAATGGCGCTGAAGGCTGACAAACGCGTCTTGCACCACGTCTTGCGCTTCGTCGCTCGTAAGTCCGAGACAAATCAGATAGCGCAGCAGAGGTTTGCGTAATTCGTGATACAGGTTCGTGACCTCCGAGGGGTCGGCCGCCACCCGTATCAGGGGTAGCGCCAGAGGTACGGAATCGTCACTCACAAGAGCCTCCGCAATGCGCCTCTATCCATACAACAAGCGAGAACCCCGTTTTTCCGGGTGGCCTGTCCGGTTCCACAAGGGATTCTCGCGCTGAAGACATCTGCGTCCTTAGACGCGCTCTGTGCTTGCGGGAGTAGTCCAGCTGGGGATCGTGCGGATAGTACCGGGAAGTCGGCTAGTGTTTACCGATGAAGTGAAATGGCGCTTGCGATTTGGTGCCGAGTCGGCGGCTTTCCAAACCGCCGCCTCGCTAAAAGGTCCCTCATACAAAGGCGAACTAGGGAGGACAACTCTTACGCCTCCCGGCTCCCGTTTGCCGCAAGCTTTGCAATCACCGACATTAGGCTTGTCGTGCCGGTGACGTGTTCAGTGCCAGGGACACCGAAATGAATCCAGCCCGAGTTGAACCCATCGACCATCTCGGCGCGAGGTTCTGTCCGGCCCTCCGGCATGCCTTGGCCAACGAAGAATTCCGTCCACTTCTCGCGAGGGACGGCAACCGCTTCGATTCTACGCCCGAGAGCGTTGCTCAATGCTCGCGCAATATCGTTGGGGGAATACTGCTCGGGACCGGCAACCTCAATATATCGGGTTCCTGTCCATTCCTGCCGCAAGACATCCGCCCCGGCCTTGCCGATGTCAGCCGTAGCTACCAGCGAGAATTTGCGATCCAAAGGAAAAAGATTCGAGAAAATCCTTCCTTCTGACTGTGCGGTAGTAACGTCCCAGGCGTGATTTTCCATGAACCAGCCAGCCCTCAGGAATGCGTGCGCAATGGGCAACTTTCTGAGTGTTTGCTCCAGGAGATGCAAACTCGTGATGAGCCCCAACCCGCTGGTCTGCTCCGCTCCGATCGAAGAGAGGTATACCGCCTTCTTCGGCAGAGCCTTTGCGAGAGCTGCATGAAAGGACGCCAGAGTCTTGCGCGTTTCCGGAAAGTCAGGAGCCGGCGCAAAGTTCGGTGGGATCATGAGAAACACGCCATCCATTCCTTCGAATGCGGATGCAAGGGCGCTCGGATCGTCGACGTCTGCTACAGCAATTTCTGCTCCACGGTCCTTCCAACGTGCGCCTTTTTCAGGATTTCGCACGATCGCGCGAATCTGTTCGCCGTGCGCCAATAGGTTCTCGGCAATGGCGCTTCCAGCTCTTCCAGTGATGCCCAAAATTGCGTACATTTTGTTTCTCCTTCTAATGCGATCAGACGAGTTGAGTGACCGACTACAGTGGGCTTAATTCTCAGAGCGTTGCTTGAGGGTGCTGAGCCAGAGATCATGTCCCTCGTGCATAGCATTAGGCTGTTTCTGGCGGAGGTCGATTGCACCAGGCCCTTTCACAACTTCCTCGGTCACGATGTGGCAGCCTTCGTCCGCCTTCAAAAGAAGAAACGTGTGATATGCATTCAATCCAGTACCATCGCCGAACCAGCCAATACGGCTGCCTGGAACGAACTCATGCACGCGGCTCTCAATGTGGACACCAAAAGTGTCCCAAGAAAACCGCGCTTCCTTATGGAGCTTTCCATCAGGGCTGTTCAACACCTTGACGTTGTGGGAATTCGGATACCACGACGGCCATGCCTCAGCATCAACGATATTGGCGAAGACCTTCTCGCAAGATGCGTGAACCACAATTTCGTTGTGAGCAAACAGGTCTGCCTGCTCCGGATGAAAGCCATCCGGCCAACGTATGTCTTTAGAGCGCTGTGCTCCGTCTCCATTGACGGTAAGAGCCTCGTTGACTGGCTTCGCCGTTTGAGCGCGGCCCGCAACGATGGCGCCCGTCACCATCACGCATAAGACTACGAATCTCAGGACCTTCCAAGTTGACATTTCGTTTCCTCTTTCTTTCTCGCTGACAAGTGAGCACTTCGAATGACTTCTGCGATCTCTTGCACATCTGATGCAGCCAGCAATGGCGAGATTTCAGAACTCTATGCATTTTGCTCATGACGGATTATCATGAATGAATGGGATTCGATGATCGGACGCTCAATGGATTGGGTGTTTTGGCCGCCGTCGTGAGAAGCCGGAACTTCGCTGCAGCCGGCAGATCCTTGAACATGTCGCAATCGGGAGTAAGTCGTGCCATCGCGCGCTTAGAGGCCCGCCTCGGCGTACGTCTGCTCGAGCGAACAACTCGCAGTGTCACATTGAGCGAACAAGGGCGCAAGCTCTACGAACAGATCATTCCGCTCGTTGCAGGATTGGAAGAAGCAGCGGCTTCGGTGGCAACGGCTAAAGACGCAGTTCGAGGAACTCTGCGGGTCAATATGGACCCGTTCATCGTGCAGCTTATTCTCGGACCGCAATTGAGTCGATTTCTGAACAGGTTTCCAGGATTGAAGCTTGAACTAATTGCACGTGACACGTTGGGCGATTTGGTTGCAGAAGGCTTCGATCTTGCCATTCGTTTCGGTGAACCTCGTCCATCAACACTTGTAGCCCGAAAGCTCCTCGACACCAGGATCGTTACTGTAGCTTCACCAGGGTATCTGAAGAAAGCGGGCCGCCCAATTCATCCCGCCGAGCTCAACGAAGGCAATCATCGCCTGATTGATTTTCGCGACCCTGAAACCGGACGTGGCTACGGGTGGGCGTTCCGACAGGGCCGTAAGGAAATCGAGATCAACTCGAACGCGCGGCTCCTGCTGAACGATATTGCGACTCTTCACGCAGTCTGCCTCGCGGGTTATGGTATTGCACAGCTCCTGGAACTTGGAATCGAATCGCTGATTGAGAATGGACGCCTGGAGGTTATCTTTCCGGATTGGCTCGATGAGCAATTTCCTCTCTTTGCGCTGCATCCATCTCGCAACTATCTTCCGCCGAAGACGCGCGCGTTTCTCGACTTTGTCATTGCGACGCTGAAGTCGCGGACGTGATTCCTCAGCCTTACCTGCAGGCCGGAGATGCCTATGCGGAAAGCCACTCCAACACCGCCCTCTTCGCCGTTCTAGGCTCGGTTGGTCTCCGCGAATATTACCGTCGATTCCTCCATCCGAAGCACATAGACACAATGTGAATCAAGCTGTGGCGATTTGTCACATCAACCGGCATGGCGACGCGCACCTCTGTTCCAGCGCCTCTCCGGCTCCATATCCCGAATCGCGCACCGATGTTCTCGGCCCGGTTTCGCATCCTGCGGAGACCCCAGTGCGAATCCCTCACTCTCAGAATCTCGTCGGGATTGATACCGCAACCGTTGTCTCGAACGAGCAGGCACAAAAGGTCGCGCAGGTATTGAACTTCAACTTCGATCGTCGTTGATCTCGAATGGCGTAGCGCATTTATAATCGCTTCCCGCCCGATCAGAAAGAATTGCTCCTGCGTGGCTGGATTCAGTGCCCGCGGCTTTCCCAAAACGACAATTCTGAGCGATACGCCTTTGCAGGGTGCGACTTCACACAAAAGATTTGAAAGCGCCTGTTCAAGACTAGCTAGTACCTCACCGACCCCTATTGCGGATTGCGAACAGCTGCGCCCGAATCGCCGACTCAGTTGGGCGCAAAATGTCCTCTTCGTTTTAGCCGCACACATCGCAAGGGCCTTGATTTTGTCGGACCTGGGATCGGTATTGCAGGCGACAGAAAAGCCGATTATCCAATCGGATTCTCCTCGAACAATCGGGCGACCATGGCCGAATCGAGGTAGGCCCGAACGCGAA
>Ga0210410_10001140_pt1 | contig 25475 bp, 21 predicted proteins | sample IncBWC4MmetaG_FD_161058 | JGI IMG/M metagenome (GOLD analysis project Ga0210410, IMG submission 161058) | Forest soil microbial communities from Barre Woods Harvard Forest LTER site, Petersham, Massachusetts, United States - Inc-BW-C-4-M | ecosystem: Environmental > Terrestrial > Soil >... | reverse complement strand
GTGTCATCTACGTGGCCATGAACATGACGTACGTGTACGCGCTGCCGCTTACCGAAGTTGCCAAACATGAGACCATCGCGCACGCCGCCGCCGTGGCGCTATTCTCTCCCGCAGCGGCGGTGTGGCTTTCGGCCATGATTGCCGTTTCCTGTTTTGGCGCGATGGCCTGTGCCGTCCTCAGCAGCGCGCGAGTATATTTCGCCATGGCTTTGGATGGCCTTTTCTTCCGGCGCATGGCCGAGGTCCATCCTAAATGGCGCACGCCCGCATTTGCTCTGATCGGACAAGGGGTTTGGGCCGGAGTCCTGACCCTGAGCGGCCGCTACGATCAGCTTTACACCTATGTGATGTTCGGCATGGTGCTGTCGTACACGCTGACCGTGATCGGATTGTTCGTGCTGAGATGGAAGCGTCCCGACATTCCGCGGGCTTATCGTTGCACGGGATATCCGTGGCTGCCGGCGATCTACGTGCTCATCAGCGGCGCCTGGGCGTTGAATACGATCTTCACCCGGCCGAGGGAAGCGCTGGCAGGGACGATTATTGTGCTGATCGGCGTGCCGGGGTATTTGTACTGGAAACGGAGTGCGAAGAAGGTAGCAGCGTAGTCGAATAGCTGCTTCCGAGCTTCGCTCGGTGGGACGGGCGAGACGCCCGTCCTCAACAGACAAAGTTAAACCGGGACTGTGGTCTTCCTGGCGGGATTGAAGAACGGCATCTTCACGATCCTTGCGGTCACCTTCTGCCGGATGGCTTCGATGGTGATTTCGATTTGCAGCCGGGTGCCGAGTTTGGCGTGCGAAGTTTCGATGCTGGCCAGTGCGATCATCTTCTTCAGCACCGGCGACCACGTTGTTGACGTCGCCTTGCCTACCTGCTTTTCGCCGCAGTACACGGGAACCGCTACACGCGAGGCCTGACTAGGCGCGGCGGGCGTGAGGCCGAATTTCTCGTAGCGCTCCTCGACTTCGGTCCAATCGATCTCGAGTCCGACAAATTGCCTTGCCACTCCTTGCTTCTGATCCTGTTCCAAAGCTGTCTTGCCAATAAAATTCTCTTTGTTGAGATGCACCATCTTGGCGAAACCCAGTTCGTAGGGCGAATATTTCTGCGACGCGATCAGCGCCTTCTTACTGCTGCTGTAGTCCACCTCGATCAGCAGCAATCCCGCTTCGACGCGGGCTACGTCCAGCGCCAGCATGCCGGCGGCGTGGATGTCGAAGCGCTTGCCGGTTTCCATCACCGCGTCCCAGACTTTCACCGCCTCGTTCCATGGCACCCAGATTTCGTAGCCCAGGTCGCCAGTGTAGCCGGTGCGAGAAATGTCCACGGACACGCCCGCGATTTTGCCGTGGGTCACGCGAAAATATTTCAGGTTGGCGATGTCCGCTTCCACCACCGACTTCAGCAACTTGCCCGAGGCCGGCCCCTGCAAAGCCAGCGCCGCAACCTTTTCTGAGATATCTTCGATCTGAACGTCCATGTTGGTGCCGTTCTGGCGAAACCAGCGCAGGCTGGGATCGGCGGCGGTCCAGCGATATTTGTTTTCTTCGAGACGAGTAACCGTGCCATCGTCGATAACTTTGCCCTGTTCGTCGCACCAACAGCAGTAAATCACCTGGCCCACGGAGACTTTGCGGATGTCGCGCGTGATCACGCGGTTTACCAATTTGGTCGCGTCCTTGCCAGTGATCAGATACTTGTATAGCGGCGAAATATCGATCAGCGCGGCGGCGTTGCGAATCGCATTGTATTCGTGCTCGTGATGCACTTCGTAAACGCTGACCGTGTAGTATCCAGACCACTCGCGATAGTTGAGGCTATGGCAGAGCGGCAAAGTTCGTTCGTGAAACGCGGTTCCTACGGGCACGGGGTCCCTCGACATTTCCGGTTGAGCAGAAACGTAGCAAGCTGCGTTTCTACAGTTAGTGTAGAGACATTGCTTGCAATGTCTGCCGCACGCTGGATTATATGCAGGGGCGAAGGCTTGCGGCAAACGCATGCGTTCAGGTGTGACTCTAAGTCAAGACAAAAGACGCCCACCCCGGTAGAATGTGGAGTCCTTTTCTACAACGGTTTTCTGAATTTTGACGTCATCCTGAGCGGCTTCAGCCGCGAAGGATCTCCCGCGATCCGACAATGTTCTGAGCGCGCGATCGAGGCCGTGCCGCTGCTCGCGAGATCCTTCAGGACTGGAAGTCCTTCAGGATGACTTCGGTTGAATAAAAATATGGGCGAGTCAAAATACGATGTAGTCGTGATTGGCGGAGGCCACAACGGCCTGGTCAATGCCGCGTACCTGGCGCGCGCGGGCAAGAAAGTTCTGGTGCTCGAACGCCGCCACGTGCTCGGCGGCGCTGCTTGCACGGAGGAAGTCTTTCCCGGATTCAAGTTCTCGGTATGTTCTTACGTGGTCTCGTTGCTGCGCCCGGAGATCATCCGCGACCTCGACCTTCCCCGTCACGGACTCGAAATCCTGCCTCTCGACGGCACTTTCACCCCAATGCCGAACGGCGACCACTTGTGGCGGGTGAATGACCACGGGAAGACGCATCGCGAGATTGCGCGTCATTCCAAACTTGACGCCGAAGCCTATGACGAGTTTGGCAAGGCGATGCAGGCGATGTGCCGATTCGTGAAGCCCATTCTCAGCATGGTTCCGCCCGACCCGGCCACGCTGAATCCGAAGGAACTGATGAAGCTGCTTTTCCTGGGCCGACGCTTTCAGGGCCTCACCAGCGAGGACAAATACAACCAAGTCCAGTTGATGACCATGAGCGCCATCGACTTCCTGGATCAGTGGTTCGAAACCGACGTGTTGAAGGCGACCATGTCGGCTTCCGGAATCATCGGCACATTTCTCGGCGTGCGCTCGCCGGGGACGGCGTACGTGCTGCTGCATCACTACATGGGAGAGATCGACGGCGCGTTCCGGTCCTGGGGATTTGCCCGTGGCGGCACCGGCGCCATTTCCAATGCGATCGCGGACGCGGCGCGCGAGGCTGGAGTTGAAATCCGCACTCAGGCTGCGATTGCGCAGATCATCGTGAAACACGGCAAAGCAAGAGGTGTGGTGCTGGCGAGCGGCGATGAGATCTACGCCGACATTGTTTCTTCGAGCGTCGATCCGCGCCTTACATTCGTAAAGATGATCGAAAAAGGAAATCTGCCGGATGACTTTCTCGAAGAGATCAATCGGTACAAGTTTCGCGGATCTTCTGGCAAAGTGAATCTGGCTCTGGATGCCCTGCCGGATTTCAAGGCGATGCCCGGACCGGGCGCCCACCTGCGGGGTGCAATTTCGATCTCGCCCAGCGTCGAATATATGGAACGGGCTTACGACGACGCCAAGTACGGCAACTTTTCCCGCCGACCTTACATTGACATGGTCATTCCCACGCTGACCGACACATCCATCGCACCGCCGGGGAAACACATTCTTTCCTGCTTCGTGCAGTATGCGCCTTACAAGCTGCGGCCCGGACTCAACTGGGACGACCAGAAAGAGGCTTTCGGGAACAACGTGATCAACACCATTGCCGAGTACGCACCGAACATTAAGGACATTGTCCTGCACAAGCAGGTAGTGACGCCGCTGGATCTCGAGCGCGAGTGGGGTTTGACCGAAGGCAACATCTTTCAAGGCGAACTTTCGCTTGAGCAACTTTTCTTTCTGCGGCCGGTGCCGGGATACGCGCAGTTCCGTACGCCCATCAAGAACCTGTACATGTGCGGATCGGCCACGCACCCGGGCGGCGGAATTATGGGTGGGCCAGGGCGGCTGGCGGCGCTCGAGATCCTCAAAGACTTCAAGGGAGCGGCATAAGCGATGCCGGGCGCGTACGATGTCGTCATCATCGGCGGGGGCCACAACGGGCTGGTCACCGCTTTTTATCTCGCCAAGGCGGGATACAAGCCCCTCGTGCTGGAGCGGCGTACCCAACCCGGCGGCGCGGCCATTACGGAGGAAATCCATCCCGGCTTCCGCTGTTCCATTCTGGCGCACGCGGCCGGGCCGATTCGGCCAGACATTATCCGTGACATGCAACTGGAGAAGCACGGGCTCAGGCTGATCAAGCCCGACGTCGGCGTAGTCTCGCTGTCGCCGGACGGGCGCGCTCTGATTCTTCACAACGACGTAAAGAAATCCGTAGAGGAGATCGGCAAATTCTCCCAGAAGGATGCGGCCAAGTATCCGGAATTGCAGGCATCGCTAGCCAAGGTGGGCAAGGTGATCGGCGAAGCGCTCGCGCTGGCGCCGCCGAACATTGATCATCCAACCCGGGGTGACCTGTGGGGCATTCTCCAAACTGGGCGCTCGATTCGCAACCTGGGCAAGAAGGATCTGTATCGGCTGCTGCGCTGGGGACCAATGGCAGTCGCGGATCTGGTTGCCGAATATTTCGACACCGAACTGCTTCGCGCCACCATCGCCGCGCGCGGCATCTTTGGAACTTTTCTCGGCCCGTGGTCGGCGGGCACCAGCCTGGTTCTTCTGATTCGAGGCGCTGGCGACACGCAACCCGCGGGCTCGGCGTATTTCGCGCAAGGTGGGATGGGAGCCATTGCCGAGGCCATGGCGTCGGCGGCCACGCAAGCAGGAGCAGAAATTCGCAGCAATGCCGAAGTCATTGAAGTTCGAGTGAAGGACGGGGCGGCCGTCAGCGTGGTGCTTTCAACCGGCGAGGAGATAAGCGGGAAGGCGATCGTCTCCAATGCCGACCCCAAGCGGACTTTGCTGAAGCTGGTCGATCCGGTTCACCTCACGCCCGATTTTGTGATGAAGCTCCAGCACTACCGCATGCCGGGGACGGTGGCCAAGGTCAACCTCGCGCTTTCCGGCCTTCCCGAGTTCACGGCGTTGAAAGGAAGTGATGCCAGCGCTTTGAGCGGACGCATCCACATTGGGCCGGAGATCGATTACCTGGAACGCGCCTTTGACGAATCGAAGTATGGGAATTTTTCCAAGCAGCCCTATCTGGAAATTGCGATTCCTTCCGTGACCGATCCAACCCTTGCGCCAGCGGGCAAACACGTGATGTCAATTTACATGCAATACGCGCCCTACAAGCTGAAGGGCAGCGATTGGGACAGCCAGCGCGTGGCGCTGGGCGACACGGTTGTCCGGACGCTGGCGCATTACGCTCCGAAACTTCCGGAACTTATTCTGACGCACCAGATCATCACGCCACAGGATTTGGAAGATACCTACGGACTCACGGGCGGTCACATTTTTCATGGAGAGCTGGCGCTCGACCAGTTTTTCACCATGCGTCCGCTGCTGGATTGGGCTCGCTATCGCACGCCAATCCGCAATCTTTTCTTGTGCGGGTCCGGAACCCATCCGGGAGCAGGACTGACTGGGGGTTCCGGGGCGAACGCGGCGCGGGAGATTCTAAAGGGTCTGAAAAAGTAGACGTCCCCGGTGATGGGAAATGAATTCCTTTGTGTACCTTCGTGTCCTTTGTGGTCAGGGTTTTTGAAGGCATCAACCACAAAGGACACGAAGGTTCACAAAGGGAACCAGGTCTAACCAGCGGCGCTACGCATGAAAAACTCCGCGGTACTTCTGATTAGCTGTCCCGACCGCAAGGGCATCGTCGCGACCATCTCCGATTTCGTCTTCCGCCATAACGGAAACATCTTGCATGCGGATGAGCACGCCGATGAAGAATCGAACCTGTTCCTGATGCGGGTGGAATTTGATCCGGCAGAGTTTGATATGGACCTGGCGGATTTTTCGCGGCACTTCACTCCTATCGCTGAAAGATTCGGGATGCAGTGGCGTCTGGCGCGCTCAAACTACCGCCCGAAGATGATCATATTGGTTTCAAAGTACGACCACTGCCTAGTGGATTTACTTTATCGTCACAAGAGCGGTGAGTTGGCCTGCGACATTCCTCTGATTATTTCGAACCATGCGGACAATCAGCCGATCGCCGATTTCTACGAAGTCCCCTACATCACGATTCCCGTTCCCAAGGACGACAAGCGCGAAGCAGAAGCGAAGATCCTGAGCCTGATCGAGCAGAATAAGCCTGATTTCATGGTTCTGGCGCGCTACATGCAGATTCTCTCCAATGAATTCGTGCATCGGTATCCGCAGCGCATCATCAACATCCATCACTCGTTTTTGCCGGCCTTCGTTGGCGCTAAGCCCTATCACCAGGCTTTCACCCGCGGGGTGAAGCTGATCGGCGCGACCAGTCACTACGTCACGGAGGTGCTCGACGATGGTCCCATCATCGAGCAGGATGTGGTGCGCATCTCGCACCGTGATTCTCTCGACGACTTGCTACAGAAAGGCCGCGATCTGGAAAAGGTTGTGCTCTCGCGCGCCGTGCGTTGGCACATCGAAAACCGGGTGCTGCTCTATGGGAACAAGACCGTGGTCTTCGACTAGGACCAGGGCGGATCGACACGGCTGAAACTGCACCCTGCCTCTCGCCTATTCGTAACGCAACGCTACCATGGGATCGACTTTCGCCGCGCGCCAGGCGGGCACGTAGCTGGCAACCAGACTGACCGCTCCCAGTAGGAGAGCCACAGCAAGAAAAGTGAGCGGGTCAGCGGGCTTGACCTCATATAGCAAGCTCGAGAGCAGCCGGCTCAGAGCGAAAGCTCCCCCGATTCCCAGCAGCAAGCCAATGCCCGTCAGGCTGAAACTCTTGCCCAGAATCATGCCTAGAACATCTTTCTTGCTGGCACCGAGGGCAACTCGAATCCCGATCTCGGGCGTGCGCTGGACCACCGTGTACGCCATCACTCCATACAATCCAACGGCGGTCAGCAGGAGTGCAATCGCAGCAAACAGGCCGAGCAGCACCGTCTGGAAACGAGCCCGCCCCAGATCGAGCGCGAGATAGTCCTCCATGGTTCGCACGTTATATAACGGCGCATCGGGATCCATCGCGGTAAGTACCTTGCGAATTTCGCCTGCGATCGTGTTGGGATCGCCCGCGGTGCGAATGGTCAAAGTCGGTGGTCCAAACATGAGCTGCGGCAATGGAATATAGTAAGCAGCGGCGGCCCGTTTCGCGATGTCACTGTTGCGGATGTCGCCGACCACTCCCACGATCTCACGGGTCTTATAGGTAGCGCGCGCGACGCCTTCGCCGGCGCCGATCTTCACGCGTTTACCAATAGGATCTGCGCCAGGAAAGTATTCGTTGGCAAACTCCTGGGTCACGACCATAACCGGCGCGGCGTTACGCTGATCGCGTTCATCAAAAGTGCGGCCGCGCACCAGCGAGATTTGCGCTGTCTCAAAGAAACCAGGCACGACAACGTAGAAACTAGCAGCGGGTTCATTGGCCTCGGGAACAGGATGATCAAGCGGATTGAACGAGATGAGAAAGTGATTATCGCTGAGCGGCAAGGGAATGGCTCCGGCCGCACTGCTGACCCCGGGCAGCGACCGAATCCGGCTGAACAGTTCCTGTATGAAGCGGTCCTGCTGGTCAGCGTTATACCGAGTCTCGGACAAATCGAAAGTCGCCGTGAGCAAGTGGCTGGGATTGAAACCGAGATCGGTATGGGACAATCGATTGAAGCTGCGGATCAGCAGTCCTGCGCCCACCAGCAGGGTAACTCCAAGCGCGGTCTCGGCAATAACCAGGCCGGAGCGCAGCCGGTTGTGGCCACGGCTCGCAGTGCCACTGCGGCCCCCCTCCTGCATGGCCACGGAGAGGTTCGGCTTCGAAACCTGCAAGGCCGGTACCAGCCCGAAAACGATGCCCGTAACGATCGCCAGCCCTACGGTGAAGAGCAGGACGCGGTAGTCCACGGCAATTTCCTGGGCCCGCGGCAGATTACTTGGATACAGGCGCAGTATCGCTCTCAGGCTTAAACTCGCGGCGGCAATGCCCAGCGCCGCGCCGGCCAGAGAAAGCGACAAAGACTCGGCGATCAGTTGCCGGATCACCCGTGCGCGAGATGCGCCCAGGGCTGCGCGAATAGCAATCTCACGGGCTCGCCCACTAGCGCGGGCAAGCAACAGATTGGCGACGTTCGCACAGGCGATCAAAAGAACCAGCCCGACAGCCCCGAATAGAACCAGCAGAGGCGTCCGCGTGTCGCCCACCAGGTCCTCAAGCTGCAACCGCGATCCTATCCCTGCATAGGAATTGCTCTTCGGGTACTCCGTGGCCAGCGTATGTGCAATGGAGGTCAGATCTGCGTTCGCCTGCTCAACCGTGACACCTGGTCTAAGTCTGGCGATTGCAACCAGTGAATCATTGCCGCGCTGAGCTGTAACCGGCGTATCTTTGGGATCGTCCGGTGTAGCCATGCGCGAAAATGTCAACCAGACGTCGCGTGCATCAGCCCGCACCGGGAATTGAAAACCAGCAGGCATCACTCCCACAACCGTGTATGCGCGGCCATTCAGGTTCACCTGCCGGCCGACGACCTTGGTATCGGCGTTAAAGTGCCGTCGCCAGAAAGCGTCGCTCAGCACCGCAACCGGATGTCCGGGCCCGTCCTCCTCCCGCAGGAAACCGCGGCCCAGTGCCGGTTGGGTACCAAGCAGATGAAAGAGGTTGGCGGAAATGACTTCCCCATTCACGTGCATCGACTGTCCGGCGCCGGTTAACGTGTATTCGTTGTCCTGGTAGGCGGCGACGTCAGAGAAGGAATGGTTGCGGTCGCGAACATCGACAAAGTTGGGATAAGAGATGCTGCCGTTGGGAATCGCCGGAGCGTGACGGGTGTCGAACCCGCCGATAGATATCAGTTGCCCGGGATTGTTAAAGGGCAGCGGCCGCAGTAAAACCCCATTCACGATGCTGAAGATGGCGGTGTTGGCACCGATCCCCAAAGCGAGAGTCAGCACCGCGATAGCGGTGAATCCCGGCGATTTCCACAGAATGCGGAGCCCGTAGCGAAGGTCCTGCAGCAGCGTTTGCATTCGTCCCCCTAGGCACGACTAACCGTTGCAGTGTTATGGCAATTCTCCTGCCAGCAAAAGAACTGCAAGTGTATGAAAAACCTTGGAGGAGCAGCGTCTGGAGTGGTCTGAGTGTTCGGTTGTGGGAATGACTTGTACGAGAGCGCACATCTGTTCGCTCCGATCGAACCCGATTGTTCTCAGAGCCAAGTTTTCCACAGAAATTCTCGATCCGCCATCGGGTACGAGCGAATCGGTTGATCGTCTAACCTATCGCTTGTGGTATATATGTCTGCCGCATTTATTTACATCTGAACGTTTCGAGCGAGGAGAAAAGGTCATCATGGATCTCTTTCATCGCAAGTCACAGGGCAAGGACACCCGCACCGGCCGCGACTGTCAGTTCTGTTACCGCGTTGATCCCGATTTTACCAAGCGTGACCCCATGGATCGGCTGGTTCTGTCAAAGTTGGATGATAGCGCCGCTGCCCATCTCACCGAGGACGGCTACGTCCAGCATCGCATTGCTGAGTTGCTGAAGAAGCGCACTCTCGGCGTCGCCGATGCCAGTCTGGCGAAATCGGCCTGATTTCAAGCTTCTCTGCGCGCTTGACCGTGGGGAGCGAGCCGTTCAGCACGTCACGCAGAGCTGTGATCCCTGCGCAGGACACCACCACTCCTTTCCTATACAATGAAGTTATCGTGAATGTTAGTGCTTTGACGAGTATCCAGCCCGCCATCGAAGTCCGCGAGGTATGCGCCCGGCTTCAGAGCATGGGTTATGCGGAATCCAAGCAGATACGCATATACGGTCAGGAATTTGATGTAGTTTCTAACCCGTTTCCGCACGGCGACGGAATCGCAATCCGGGCGCTTTCCCGGCAAGAGACGCAAGCTCGCACGCTGCGCCTTCCTTTGCCAGTCGTGCAAACGGTAACCAGGCAAAAACAGCAGAAGAAAAAGATCGCCTAGCGGTTTCTCAGGCGATGGTCTCGGATCCACTTCGCGGGGCATATCGCTGCATGGCCATGTCCACGATCTCGCCGATCAGTTGGGTGTAGGATCGCCCCGAGGCTTTGGCGGCCATGGCGAATTCCTGCTTGCTCGACAACCACGGGTTCGGGTTGGCCTCGATCACATACACTTCGCCTTTCGGCGTGAGGCGCATGTCAATGCGGCCGTAGTCGCGCAACTTTACCGCGTGATAGGCGGCTAGCGCGGTTTCTTGCAGACGGGTCACCGTTTGCTCGTCAATATCCGTAGCCAGGTGTGATTTGGTCAGCTTGTGGGCTTGGGTATCCTTTTCAAACTTCACATCATAGCTCGCAATCTTGGGAGTGCCTTTCGGCAAGCGCGACAGATCAAGTTCGACCAGCGGCAGCGTCTGAGCATGCTCGTAGCTGCCCAGGATGGCAGCGTAGATCTCGCGACCCTCGATGTACTCCTCGATCAAGGCGGGTGAGTCGAACTCGTTCTGAATGTATTCCACCCGCTCCATGAGTTCCTTCACGCTGTCCACCACTGCGTCGGCGCTGATGCCGATGGAACCGTCCTCCGAAACCGGCTTCACGATAAGCGGAAACGAGATGTCGTGCGCATGCTCGATCCGTCCGCGATAAGAGGTGGCAAAGAATGGCGTCTTGATGCCGTGGAACTCGAACATCTTTTTCGCGGTTCCCTTATCTTGCGCGAGAAAATGCGCATGCGGTCCGCCGCCGGTGTAGGGCATATCGAGCAGATCCATGTAGGCCGCGACGTTCATTTCCTTGGTGTCATCGCCGGCAAAAGACTCGGTGAGGTTGAAAATCAGGTCGGCGCCGCACTTTGCCAGCGAGGTCAGACACTGCGGACGACCGTCCAGCACCTGGTAGAACGGTTCATGGCCAAGCTTCTCCAGAGCTTCAAATATCTCTTCCCGATCTTCCTTTTCGGTTCGAGTCTTGCGTTTTGACTTGGGCTTGGGCTTGCGTGCAGGCGGTTTTTCCTCCGCGGCCTCGGCGGCTACGGCTTCCTCGTCCTCCCACACGTCATAAAGCACGGCGACTTTCAGCTTCGCGCTGGTCATTGCGGCCTCCGGGCTCTTACCGAATCATAGTTCTTCATGGTCGTCTCGATGCGTAAATTCCTCGCCGCACAACAATTTGGGATCCAAATCATGGGTGCACAAACTTTCCCCGTGCCATGTAGTTCATGGCCAGCGCCGTTACATAGACGGTAATCTGGATCAAATGCTCCGATTCCCGCGCGGTATCGGCAAACAACGCCAACTCTTCCACTTTCCTCTCGATCACCTCGATTAATTTCTTGATCAGTGGACGCTGGGCTCCGGTCCAATAGGCCACCTTGTCCACCACGGCTTTCCGTTGCTCATGCAGGAATTCGTGCGCCGGTTTCGCAGTCTTGCGTCTCTTGGACGCATCGAAGATATCGCGCAAGTCCGTATCCAGCGCCAGGTCCGCCAGCGGCGTGTCATCGTTAACCCGCTGGTAGAATTCAGCGACCGTGGCTTCCATCTCGTCGACCGTGATGTCCGTACGCCCCCGGCGGCGAACCGGATCAACATTCCCTAACGTTCGGGCGATCCGATCCATATATTGCAACTTCGCCATCGCACCCCAACCGTGGTAGCGCTTGCGCCACGCCGAACGCGGAGTCAGCCACACTGCAAAGGTCTCGGCGAAATCCTCGTCGGGATGTTTCTGCGCATACCATCCAGCCAGATGGCGGACGAAGTTTCGCGAGAACGGAATGGGCCGATAGTTGTCATGATAGGGGCGGCGAAAGGGACCAAAAAGCTGTTTCCACTCGGGCGTCCGGTGAAGCTTGTAGGCGTAGTTGAACGCATGTCCGGCTTCATGCCTGAGATACATCATGACCTCGCGTGCGTCCTCGAGGTCATTCATCTCCTTTTCGAGGTGCGCCAGATCCGCGTTCGCAAGATAAAAAGGAATGCCGATCACCGGTTCCCCCGAAGGGCAGCCCCACTCATCGGTGAGATAGCAGAGTGGACGGAACTTCATCAACCTTTTTTGTTCCAGCTCACTATACAACTGTTGCACCAAACGCTGTAACGGCGAACCTTCAATCTTCAGATCAAGGTCGCGAATAGGCTTGTTCAGTATGTCCTGCAAACCGGGCCGTGATTTTTCGAGCTCGTGCACGAGAGTTCAGATTTCAATTTAGAACAAGTCGGGGACAAAAGGGGGAGAGGAAGGGACAGTCTGCTCTAATTTTGAACTTTATCAGACTGCACCTTGTGTTGTGTAGATCACCGCAGATCACCGACCAAAGGTAAGCCGGCTGGCCTCGAAACTACGAGCAAGATGCACTTCCCAAGGCGGATAAGTGTCATTCTTATCAATTCGGTATGCGGAACGCCTGACTGTAATTCACTTCTGCGCCGATATTCGGCTCAAAAACACTCAACACTTGCTGTGTTAAGTAAAATCCCCTCGTGTCGACGCCGCGAAAATTAATATTTGCAGCACTTGCTCAAATAGCAGCATCTATTCGACAGGCGCGAGTTTGACAGTTGCAAAAGCACGCCACTAGAATCGAGCACATGATGTTGGACCAGTTCCAGAAGAATCTCGACTGCATGTGTTGTTGTACTTGTTGTTGCCCAGTCGTGTCTTCTGGCGCAGGGAGGTTGCTGACCTAGAGATTTCTTAGTCCCAGCACTTATCGAACCCACCGCCAGTAGAAAGCTGGCGGTGGGTTTTTCTTTTTTATGGCACAGACAGGAAAAGAAACGAAGGCGCAACGAGTCGAGCGTTTGAAGCGGGAGAAGAATCCATGGGAAGCGCTCGACGAGATTCGAGACTTCGCGCGAACCGGTTTTGATTCTATTCCGCCCGAATGGCTCGGCACCTACTTCCGCTGGTGGGGCGTTTACACCCAGGGAGACGGAGCCGGCGTGGTCGGTGGACAAGGCGGCGAAGGCAAGGCGTTGCCTTGCTTCATGGTTCGCATCCGCATTGCCAATGGAATTCTGAATTCCTCGCAACTCCGCACCATCGCTGAGTTGACCCGGCGTCATGCGCGAGGCATTGCCGACCTCACCGTACGGCAGAACGTTCAGCTTCACTGGGTGACCATCGAGGCCCTTCCAGAAATTCTCGACGCCTTGTGGCAGTGCGGCTTAAACACCATGGGAGCTTGCGGAGATGTCACGCGCAACGTCACCGGCTGCCCGGTCGCCGGTGTAGACGCCGATGAACTCTGTGATGCTTCACCGCTGGCGCTGGCTGCAACGCAGATGCTCGCCGGCAATCCCGACTTTCACAACCTGCCCCGCAAGTTCAAGATTTCGATTACCGGCTGCCGGGTCTGGTGCGCATACCCGGAGATCAACGATGTCGGGCTGTCCGCGATCACGCGCACTCTGAACGGAAAGCCGGAGATTGGTTTCTCGTTGCGCGTAGGCGGCGGGCTCTCGGCCGAACCCCATCTTGCGGTTCCGTTGAACGCATTCGTTCGCTGGAATCAGGTTGAGCCGGTCATCAAAGGCGTTGCTGAACTCTTCCGCGAATCGAGTCAATTGCGGGAACACCGCGAGCGGGCGCGGCTCAAGTTTCTGTTCCTCAAACACGGCTGGACCGCAGATGACTTCCAGAAGGACCTCGAGCAGCGAATTGGATTCCATCTAGATCCGGCGGTGACTGAAGAAGCGCCTGCCGACGTTTACCGCGACCACATCGGAATCCACGCTCAGAAACAGCCGGGCTATTGCTACGTGGGAGCGGCGGTATTGCGCGGACGAATCACCGCAGAACAAATGCGCGATGCGGCCGATCTCGCCGACCGTTTTGCCAACGGCGAGTTGCGAACCACTAACATGCAAAACCTGCTGGTGGTGAATGTGCCGCAGTTGCAGGCGGACGCGCTGGCCAAAGAACTCGATGCCATTGGATTGCGGGTAGGCGGCTCGCCTTTCTGGCGCGGGGCCGTGGCCTGCAGTGGTACAGAGTTCTGCAAACTCGCGATCACCGAGACCAAGAGTTTTTCACGCTGGCTGGTGGAAGAACTGGAAGATCGTCTACCTGGCTTCGAGCAGCATTTGAAGCTGCACGTTACCGGATGCCCCAACAGTTGCGGCCAGCACTGGATCGCAGACATTGGGATCGAAGGCAAAAAGCTGAAAGTCGGCGACCGCATGCTGGACGCTTATTACTTCTGCCTGGGTGGCGCGGTCGGCCTGCATCAATCGATCGCCCGGCCGGTCGGATATCGCTGCCTCGCGAGCGAGGTGCCAGGCGCGATCGAGCGCCTGTTGCGCCGCTATTTGATTGACCGTTCGAGTACTGAAAACCTGCGTCAGTTTTTCGCGCGCCACGGCGACGCCGAGTTGCGCGGATTTTTGGCGGGAGAAGTTGTAGACGCAGTACCCCGAGATCTATCGCCGGGGCGCGTGCCTCACGGAGTTGAAGGTTAGTCATGAGAGGTGAGTTGGAGTGAACAGTCTGTTCCCCATGTTCGTGAAACTCGATGGCCGCCAGGTCCTGGTGGTCGGCGCCGGGCGCGTGGGCGAGCCCAAGATTCGCGGGCTGTTGCCAACCGGGGCGAAGATTCGCGTGGTCGCACCTGAGGCAACCGAAGCGGTGCGGGAGTGGGCTCGCATCGGCGAAATCATCCTGGAAGAACGCAGTTGGATTCCGTCGGATTTGGACAATGTCTTCCTGATTGTGGTTGCGACCTCCTCTCATGATCTGAACCAGCTCATCTTCAGCGAGGCGCAGTCCCGCCGCATTCTGTGCAACGTAGTGGATGTTCCCGAGCAGTGCGATTTCTACTATCCGGCCGTGGTTCAGCGCGGCCATCTCCAGATTGCGATTTCAACCTCAGGACAAAGTCCGTCACTGGCGCAACGGCTCCGTCAACAACTGGAGCGGCAGTTCGGACCGGGCTACGCGCGATGGGTGGCAGAGTTGGGCGACACCCGGCGAAAAGTCCTGGCCAGCACTCTTGACCCGGAACGCAAACGATCCCTATTGCAATCGCTGGCCAGCGTCGAGGCCTTCGAAGCCGCGGTCGCGACTGACTCGAAGGCGAATGGAAGGAGTGCTGGCGTATGACAGGCAAAGTCTACCTCGTCGGCGCCGGACCCGGCGATCCTGAACTACTGACGCTCAAAGCCGCCCGGGTGCTGAAGCACGCCGATGTCGTGTTGCACGACGACTTGGTTGGGGAACCGATACTCCGCCTGGCTCCAACTCACGCGCAGATCCGCAACGTCTGCAAGCGTTGTGGGAAAAAGAACATCAGCCAGGAAGAAATTAACTTCCTCATGGTCACTCTCGCCGGATCGGGCTTGCAGGTGGTGCGACTCAAGGGGGGCGATCCCCTTATCTTCGGGCGGATCGGCGAAGAAATCGCAGCCCTGCGCCAAGCCAACATCGAGTTTGAAATTGTTCCGGGCATCACAGCCGCGCTCGGAGCGGCATCGAGCGCGCAGATTCCCCTGACGAATCGCAGCTCTTCTCATGCCTTAGTTTTTCTGACCGGGCATTCGGCCAGTGAGTCCGATCCTACTAATTGGCGCGCACTGGTCTCTCTGGGAGCCACGGTCGTGATCTACATGCCCGGTCATCACTATTCGGAAATTGCCCGGAAACTCAGAAGTGCCGGCCTTTCGGATGAAACTCCGTGCGCAATCATTTCGCGGGCCACGACTCCGCAAGAGCATATCTATTCAACAAATGTAGGAAACCTTGGCGACGCTCCTCGCCTGGCCACTCCGACCCTACTGCTAGTCGGAGAGGCGCTGCGCCATTTTTGTCGCGCCGACATCCCTTCGGCTGCGCTCAGGGCAGGCTTGCCAGTCGTTGGAGCAGCGCCGCTACAAAGTGCCGGCCTGGGAGAGGAGCAGGGAGCATGAAAGAAGAAGCAGAAAGAATCCATCAGTTGGTCGAGCAGTGGAGCCCCGAAGACCTGCTGCGCTGGGCCTTCGTAACTTTCGGGGGCTATGTCGAAATTGCGTCGGGCTTCGGTCCCGAGGGCGTTGTGCTGATTGACATTGCCGCCAGAGTACAGCCGGGATTCCGCATCTTCACCCTCGATACAGAGTTCCTGTTTCCCGAGACCTACAGCCTCATGGAACGAATCGAGAAACGCTATGGAATCCGCGTGGAAAGACTCAAGTCCGCTCTCACGCCAGAAGATCAGGAAAGTCTGCACGGAACCGCGCTGTGGGCCCGCGATCCGGATGCCTGCTGCAATCTCAGGAAGGTGGAGCCCTTACGAAAGAAGCTCTCACAACTGCGGGCATGGGTAACCAGCATTCGCCGCGACCAGACTCCCGAACGGGCCGGCGCGCTCAAGGTGCATTGGGACGCCAAGTTTCATCTGGTCAAGATCAACCCGCTCGCCGACTGGAGTAACCAACAAGTGTGGCGCTACATTCACGAGCACAATCTCGCCTACAATCCGCTCCACGATCAGGGCTATCCCAGTATTGGCTGCACCCATTGCACTCGAAGCGTGCAACCGGGGGAAGACGCACGCGCCGGGCGCTGGTCCGGGTTCAATAAAACGGAATGCGGACTGCATACCGCAGCGTCGACAAGCACTTTGGTTTCAATCATTGAGTCTCCAGCCGGCTGGAATACCACCGAGGCTTGATCACCCGTCAAACGTCCGCTTCGTCCAGAGAGTGACCTTCCGCCTGCACGCCTTGCCCGAGGACTAGAAACACTGGTATTGGAATCCGTGCGGAGGGTCGGGTCGGGTCGGGTCGAGCCCGTGCTGGCCCTGCCGGATTCCGCGCTAAAGTCCCATCCCCATCATGCCGATATACCTAAGAGCCGAACGCAACAGGAAAAACCTCAAGCGTCTCCCGCGGCTGTAAAAAACGAGTTCACCCTATGCCCATACGTGCTTTGATCATCGACGATTCCTCGGTTATGCGGAAGATTGTAGAGCGCTCGCTGCGCCAGGCCGGCATCGACCTGACCCAAGTGCTGGAAGCCGGAAATGGAGCGGAGGCCCTCGCCGTCCTCCAGGCGAACCCCGTAGATTTAATTCTCTGTGACATCAACATGCCTGTGATGGACGGGATCCAGTTCGTCAAGCAGCTTTCCGGAGTAGCAAACGCAAAAGACGTCCCCGTAGTCATGATTACTACCGAGGGCAGCGAGTCTCATGTGGTAGAGGCTTTGTCCTGCGGCGCCCGTGGTTACATCCGCAAGCCCTTCACGCCAGACCAGGTCAGGGAGCAGGTCCTGCCTGTTTTGGCAGGAAAACCATGAACTCCGCGACTAAATCGCCTACTGCAGAGAGGAGCCACCAGGACTGGGTTCCGATCATGGAACTGGCCACGCGAGAAGTCTTTGAGATGATGCTGGGTTGCCAACTGGAAGGGCCGACAATGGCGGAGAACGGCTCTTTCGATATAACGGCCATGGTTGGACTGGCGGGGAAGGTGTGCGGCGTGCTGACCTTCTCTTGTGGTGGCAAATCGGCTGCGCTCATGGCCTCCAAGATGCTTCGGGTGACCGTCGGAGAAGGCAGCCGGGAAGTTTTGGACGCCCTCGGGGAAATTTGTAACATGATAGCCGGAAACTTCAAGAACAAGGTTGCCGGGTTGGGCGAAGGCTGCATGCTCTCGGTGCCCACAGTGATTACCGGCAAGAACTACAGCATGCATTCTCTGCGAGACTCTGCCACCCTTGAAATCAGACTGCAGTTTGAAAGCTTGCCCATCGTTGTTTCTCTTCGAACTCACACTTAAAAGCCGTTGGACAAGGAACTGCTTCAGGGTTGGCGCGGGAGTTTCCGGCGCTTGATATCGTCTTGGGCACGGGGTCAGTGTGTTGCCGGTACAGACCCGAATACGGTGGATACCAGTGCGTGAATTTCTTCGACCGCGTCATCGAGTTCGAACGTGAACCGGACCAGGTCCACACCATCGAGTTCGTGGTGTTCCTTCAAGAGAATGGCCCACGCGGGGTCGGTGACCAAGTTTGCCTTGTGCCGCTCGTAATAGCCGTAACCCAGGCCGCGCATGCGGCAGAGCAGATCGCTCAGATGCACCAGAGCCACCAGCGGCTGAGCCTTTTGGCTTTGTTCGACGGCATGATGATGCGCGATCACCTCGATGACGTCGTCAGCCATTTTCCATTTTTCCGCCAGCGCCCGACCGGTGTCGCAATGAGTGAATCCCATGGTGGACTGTTCGGCCTCGTCCAGCGGAATTTCTTCCGCGACGGCGAGCCCCATGGCCGGGGCAAATTCCTTGGGAAAAACCAGGCAGTTCACCATGAACCCTATATCGTGCAATAGCCCTGCCATATAGGCCTTTTCCCCATCCGCAATGGCTAACTTCTCGCTGAACTTCCGGCACACCATGGCGCATCCCAGCGAATGCCTCCAGAATACAGCCGGATCCAACACCCACTTCTTCGCCGGGAAGGCCTGCCCCAAGCAGCAGGTAAGAAGAATGGTTTCGACGCGCCGCAGGCCCAGACTAATCACCGCTCCCTTGATAGACTTGGGCGGCCGCGCCAGGCCAAACAATGGTGAACCGGCCATGCGCAGGCATTGCGCGGCGATGGTTTCGTCGTAGGACACCAGGCGCGCCACTTCTTCCACGCTCGCCTCCTCGGCGGAGCCGCTCAGCATCTTGAGCAAGGGCAGAAAAACTGCTGGGATGGCGGGCATGGTTTCGATGCGCTGCACCCGCTCCCGAATCGTTGCCGCTAATGGAGTCTTCATAGTTTGCCACTCTTGAGCGATGGCTTCCAATACGCGATCGTCCCGGGAAAATGGATCAGGTGAAACTGCTCATTCAGTTTCATCAGCGATTCCGAGGTTCCAAGAAAGAAGTAACCGCCAAAATTAAGGTTGGTGAAAAAATGCTTGATCACCTTCGTCTTCGACGTGCCATCAAAATAGATCAGCACATTGCAGCAGAAAACCAGGTCGAAGCCCTTCATGAAGAGCATCTTGGAATCGTCCTGCAAGTTGAGGCGGCTGAAGGTAATCAGCTTTTTCACCTCCGGGCGCACCTGCAGTTTTTTCTCATCGACGATTGAGAAATACTTGCGCTTGAAGTAGTCCGTCGTCGAGCGCAGCGCGTAATCGCCGTAGATGCCTGTCTTGGCGGTCTCGACGGAACGGTCGTTCAAATCGGTAGCCGTGATCTCTATCGTCCAGCCCTTGAGCAGATGATCGCTTTCTTCCAGCATGGTCATGGCCAACGTATAGGACTCTTCCCCGGTTGAGCAGCCCGCACTCCAGATGCGCAGCCTTTTCGAGTCGTCCTTTCTCCTCTGCGCCACCAATTCAGGCAGAATTACTTTGCGCAGCGCATCGAGTTGCGGCTGGCTGCGGAACAGGCAAGTCTCTCCCGTAGTGATTTCGTTGAGCAGTTGCCGGAGTTCCCCATCGCGGCCAGGATGCGCCGTGAGCTGCTCCCAATACTCGCGTGGACTCTTGCTCCCCAGTTGTTTCATCCGCCGCACGCAGCCGTCGGCCAGGAGGTAGAGTTTGTCTTCGGCCTTGTAGATACCGGAAACTTTGTACACCAAGTCACGGATCTGCCAGTACACAGGATCAACCGCTGCCCTGACCCGGGGACGGGCGGACGGCGCGGCGTTTATGGGTGTGGCAATCGTCATTTTGAGGGAGGCTCCAGGGTGGCATAACTCTTCAAGGCCAGGGGAGTTCGAGGACTGCGGCTCTGCAGCACACGGCGGGTGATTTCCGGAGCCAACTGGTCCAGGGGATAAACGCCGTCCGCCTGGCCGGCCGCGCATACCAGGCCAGGCATCCCCCAGACGACAGAGGAAGCCTCGTCTTGAATGATGACCTCTCCGCCGGCATCGCGAATGTGTTGCGCACCCACGGTCCCATCCGAGCCCATGCCGGTCATTACGACTCCGAGAACGTTTGCCCCGTAAGCCGCTGCCACGGAGCGAAACAGCACATCGACCGCGGGACGGCAGGAATTCTCGGGCGGCGCCTGATTCAGATTCAGACGCCAGTCCACGCCCGCGCGTATTACCGTCATGTGGAAATTTCCTGGCGCGATCCAGGCGTGCCCGGGTGTGAGAATTGCGCCCGCACTGCCCTCTTCCACGGGAATGGCGGAGCGCCTGGCCAGCCGCTCCGCCAAAAGACGGGTAAAAATCGGCGGCATGTGCTGCACCACGACGATGGGGACAGGAAAGTCCGGCGGGATTCGCGGTAACACTTCGGTCAGGGCATTGGGTCCACCGGTGGATGTGCCGATCGCCACAATTTCAAGGCGCCGCTGGACCGGCGCCCGGAGCCTGGTTGGGGGACGGGGCGGCGGCAAGGTTAACAGCTTCGGAGCGCCACATAACGCTTTAATCTTGGGAATCAGATCCCGCGGAATGGCTTCGATGGCTACGCTGAAGCTGCCGCTATTACTGGGTTTGGTGGCGTAGTCGGACGCGCCCAGCGAGAGTGCATCCAGCGCCGCTGCCGCCCCGTGCTCGGTGAGCGTGCTGAACATGATCACTGGCAGACTTGGGTACAACTTGCGAACGGCCGCCAGCGTCTCCAGGCCATTCATGACTGGCATCTCGATATCGAGAGTAATCAGGTCGGGTTTGAGCAGGGGAATCTTGGCTAGCGCAATTCGCCCGTCGCTGGCCCTGCCAACCACTTCCAGAGCGCTGTCCCCTGACAAGGTATCCGAGAGCAGCCTGCGAATCACCACCGAATCATCAACCACCAGAATGCGAATGGGCGTCATAACAAACTACGCTGGTCGTCCTACGATCGAGACAACCAGCCCACGGACTGCAACCGCGAACCTCCGACAGAAACGGTCCAGCCGAAACAGTCTGTCAACATCCCGCGGAAATCACGCGCCTGCACGTGCCGCCCGGGTCTGTGCGGGTGTCACGCGAGCTCCGTCGCTGGCATCAAGTTTAAATTGCTCGACCAACCCGCTCAGCTGTGAGGACATGCGCACGAGTTCCTGCGCCGCCTTCTGAGTGTCGGCCGCTCCGCGCGACGTGCTTTCGGCCGCTTCCGCGACACCCGCGATGTTGCTGGTAATCTCGCTGCTGCCTTGGGCCGCTTCGCTCACGTTGCGCGACATCTCGTTAGTGGTCGCGTTCTGTTCCTCGACCGCTGTGGCAATGGTGCTGGAGATATCGTTGATCTGGTTGATGACGCCGCTGATCGATGCGATGGCAGCCACAGCTGCCCCCGTGTCGGTCTGGATAGCTTCGATCTTGCGGCTGATGTCTTCGGTAGCTTTAGCGGTTGCCTTGGCCAGTTCCTTGACTTCGTTGGCCACCACAGCAAAGCCCTTGCCAGCCTCGCCGGCGCGCGCAGCTTCAATGGTGGCATTAAGCGCCAGCAGGTTGGTCTGCTGGGCGATCGAAGTGATGACTTTGATGACCTGGCCAATCTCGTTGGAAGAATCGCCCAGCTTGGAAACGATTGCGGTGGTGGTTTCCGCAACCTTGACGGCCGAGGTTGCGACTTTGGCCGCATCGCTGGCGTTCTTGGCGATTTCCTTGATACTGGAGCCCAGCTCTTCGGCACCAGTGGCTACGGTCTGGAGGTTCTGGCTGACCTGCTGAGCCGACTGCGAAACTACTTTGGCCTGGGCAGAGGTTTCTTCGGAATTGGCGGTAATCTGCTGACTGTTGCTGGAAACCTGGTCGCTGGCTTGGGCCACGTGCCGAGCATTCTCCGCGATCGCCAGGATCATGCGTTTCAAGCTGACACTCATCTTGTTGATGGCGTTGGCCAGGTCGCCTAGTTCGTCCTCAGCGCTCACCTTTATCTCGTCCCGGGTTAAGTCCCCCGCTGCGACGGCCTCGGCCTGAGCCAGAACCATTTGGGTGGCACCGGAGATGCGGCGGCTCACAAAAATCGCCACGAAGGTACCGATGGCAACTGCTGCCAGTGCCGTTCCTTCCATGGTGAGGTTCATCCAGTGGGTATCGGAATTCAGGCTTTCCTTGTTCTGGCGCAGCACTGCGACGTAGGAATCTGCCATATCTCCGAGGGACTTCTTGATGGTCTCGGCGATGGCCGTGGCCTCGTCGGCAAATTCATTCCCCGCGCGCACAACTGCTCCACTTTCGCTGACGGCTGCACGGCCCATTGCCGCCTCTTGGGCCTTCCGCAGGTTGGGAAGTTGGCGCTTGACCTCGACTAGCAAATCGCGGTTCTGTTGCACTGCCCATTGGGGCGCCAATTCGTCCATTCGGGCAACATCTTTCTCAACGTCTGCCCAGGCCTCATCGAAAAGTCTCTTCGCGGACTCTCTCCGGGAGGTTTCTGTTCCCGCAAGGATGACCTGACGACCCTTGCTCTGCGTCTGATTCAGGTCTCTTTGCATGTTCCTGCAAGCTTCCAGAGTGGGCATACTGACCCCCATGGCGCGATCCTGATTCATCTTGATTGCGTTCGCCTGTAGATAGGTAAGCGTGGTGTCGACCACGATCAAGGTCAGAATTACTCCAAAACCCAAACCCAATTTCCTTCCCAGCGTCAGTCTCATTTCACTCCTCTTGAAAACTCTTTCGAATCGACTCCGAAACTGCCCACCACGCCTCTTGGTCGGCGATGTCCGTGGCCTGCAACCGGCTGGTCTACACGCAGGGGGCGATCCCCGCCGAGTCGCCGATCTGGCAAGCCTTTTCCGTGTTCAGCACATGCATCAGACGGTGATTCAGCTTATGAACTCCCGTGATCATGATCTGGACCGAGCGGCTCACGGTGGCCGGGGGAGGCTCGAAGGTGGTCTCTCCCACCTCGATGACGTCGCCAATTTCGTCGACCAGCAGGCTCACCGGGCCGTCCTCGGTGCGAACTACGACATTCACGGCCAGCAAGCCGAGCGGGCGGGGATCCAGTTCCAGCCGCCGCCGCAGGTCGACCGCCGTTACAATCTGTCCCCGCAAGTTGATCAGGCCGCTGACCACGGCAGGGGTTAGCGGCACCTTCGTCATCTCCAGAGCACGGATGACTTCCTGGACCCGCTGCAGTTCCACTCCAAACAGCAGCTTGTCCAGATAGAATGTACAAAACTGTGAGGTCGCGGCCATGGCTCAGTTTGCGGCCTCCGCGAACTTCACTGCCGTATGGGTCTGGAGCGCAAGGCTCGCGGTTTGGAGAATGGCGGGGATATCGAGCAATTCGGTCACCCGGTCGCCGATCACGGCAGAATAAAGAACCGCGGGGCGGGTGGCCGCCGACTTCACCTCCGCCCGATCTTCCACAATGTCCAAAATGCGCTCCACCACCAGACCGAAGGATCGTCCATCGTGGTTCAGCACCAGCACTTGAAGAGGCTCAGAACCCGGCGCGGGTAGAGCTGGCAACGCCCGCGATTGATTGCGCCGCTCTTGCAACGCCACATGCAGGCGAATCAAGGGCAGTATCCGGCCGCGATACTGAGTGACCCACTGCCGGCCCGACATTTCCACTTGCGAAGCCGGAAACTGTTCCAGCCTGGCCAGTGCGCTGAGGGGTATAGCCATGCGGGAATTGCCGGGACCGGCGAACAGCAGGAAGGTTTGCTTCTGTCCCGCCGTCTGGGCCGATTCCCCGGACTTTTCGATCACCGCCTGGTCCCGCGCTTCGCCGACCAAGCCGGCGCGCTGCGCCAGGCCGAGCACATCCAGGATGAGCGCTATCTTTCCGTCCCCCATGATGCTCGAACCGGCAAAGGTTCCAACCGTCTTGAGCTGTTTCCGCAGCGGCTTGACTACGATGTCTTCGGTGTCGTTGATGTCGTCCACGACCAGCCCGAACTGGCGGCCATCGGCTTGCAGCACCACGATGTTGACCGCGTGCTCCTCCTGCGTCTGCGGCTCGGCAGCCCCGGCCAGTTGCAGCTCCCGGCTTAGATACAACAAAGGCAGCAAGCGGCCGCGCAACCGGTGCACCGGAGCGCCGTGCACCATCTCGATGCCGCTACGGACCTGGTCGGGCCCCAGCCGCACCAGTTCCAGCAGGCTCACCTGGGGAATGGCGTAGCGGTCTCCGCCGCAGGCCACGATCAGCGCCGGGATGATGGCCAGGGTCAGAGGAATCTTTACCCGGATCGCAGTGCCCCTGCCCCGACTGGACTGAACGTCCACGGTGCCGCCGATTTTTTCCACGTTGGTCTTCACCACATCCATACCGACGCCGCGGCCGGAGACATTGGTCACCGCTTCCGCGGTAGAAAATCCGGGGAGGAAAATCAGGTTGAAGATTTCCCGCTCGGTCATGCGCGCAGCCTGTTCGGCGGTGATCACCCCCCGATCCAGCGCCTTCTGCCGGATGCGCTCCGGGTTCAAGCCGGCGCCGTCGTCGCTGATTTCGATATTGACCTGCCCACCTTCATGGAAAGCGCGCAGCATCAGCCGTCCGATTCCACTCTTGCCCGCCTTCACCCGGTCCGCGGGAAGTTCAATCCCATGATCCACGGAATTGCGCACCAGATGGGTGAGCGGGTCCTTGATCGCCTCGATGATGGTTTTGTCGAGTTCGGTCTCTTTGCCTTTCATCTCGATACTGACTTCTTTGCCGCACGCCAGCGCGACGTCACGCACCGTTCGCGGGAACTGGCCCCAGATGTTTCCGATGGGCTGCATGCGGGTCTTCATGACGCCCTCCTGCAGTTCGGTGGTGATCAGGTTCAGACGCTGGGAGGCGGCCAGAAAGCTGGTGTCCTTCATGCGGTAGGCGAATTGCAGGATCTGGTTGCGCGCCAGCACCAGTTCGCCGACGAGGTTCATGACCTTGTCCAGTAATCCCACATCCACGCGGATGCTGCTCTCGGAGGCGGCGGTCGCCTGGGCGCGGGAGGCCTGCTGGATGCGCAGCGCGTCCACGACATCGGCCGGGCGTGCCGCACCCTGTTCCACCAGAATCTCGCCCATGTGGCGCGGGTCGCCTGCTTTCTGCAGCTTGACCGCGAGCAGGATCTCCGCCTGCGTAACTCCGGCCCGTTGCATCAGGATGTCGCCGATCGAAACCGGCGCGACAACGGCGTCGGAAATACTTTCCGGCGCTGGCGCTAACTCGACTTTCGGTGGCGCTTCTGGAACCCGCTGTAGGCGGGTCAGAGTAGCAATTAGAGCGGAGTCATCACGCTCTCCCTCCTGGCCAGCGGCCTCGATCTGGCTCAGCATCTGGCGGACCGCATCCACCATACTCAACAGCGCCGTGGTGATTTCCGGAGTCAGCTTGAGTTGCCGGTCGCGCAAGCGGCTCAGAAGGCTCTCTCCGACGTGGGTTACCGCCTCCAGCTTGCTGAAGCCCAGAAAACCGCAGGTACCTTTGATGGTGTGAATGGTGCGGAATATGCTGCCCAGCGCAGCGCTGTCCTCGGGATCCTTCTCCAATCCCACGAGCTCCCGATCCAACCGATCCAGGTTCTCGTAACTCTCCACCAAGAACTCTTTTAAGATGTCGCTGTCGCTCATCGCATCTGTTCCTTTCCAGGGTGGGAGTGCTTCTTCCCATGGGCTGGCATGCTCTTGGTCACTTGGCTGCTTGCTGGCACCTTCTGGAGGCTGCCTTTCCTGGGCGTGCGAGGTTCTATGTCCGAGCGGAAAGCCCGTCCAATCTCCCTCTAGAATTCCTATCGTCCGTTCAGCGATTTCCA
>Ga0210410_10001134_pt1 | contig 25572 bp, 23 predicted proteins | sample IncBWC4MmetaG_FD_161058 | JGI IMG/M metagenome (GOLD analysis project Ga0210410, IMG submission 161058) | Forest soil microbial communities from Barre Woods Harvard Forest LTER site, Petersham, Massachusetts, United States - Inc-BW-C-4-M | ecosystem: Environmental > Terrestrial > Soil >... | reverse complement strand
AGCGCCTCCAGCGCGCGCAAAGCCAGTTGATACAAAGGGAAAGACTGGCGGGAGTCGGCCAGCTGGTTGCCGGAGTCGCGCACGAACTTAACAACCCGCTCACCGCGGTCATGGGCTATTCTGACCTCCTCCTCGAGCAGTCCACCGAGAGCTCATTCCGCCAAAAAATCGAGAAGCTGGGAGCCGAAGCCCGGCGTATGAAGCGCATCATCGACAACCTGCTCACTTTCGCCAAGCCGCAGCGTGAGGGCCGCCGCCTGCTCGATGTTTCCGTGGTCGTGCGCGAGTCTTTGATGCTCTGCGAATACCAATTGCGAAATTCCAAGATCAACGTTGAAGTCAATTTCGCGCCTGATCTGCCGCGGGTTCCCATGAATGAAAGCCAATTCAAGGAAGTCTTCGTGAATCTTTTCAGCAATTCCACTTTCGCCTTGGAACGCGCGCAAGAAAAGAATATCCGGGTGGAGGGGCGTTTGGAGGGCGAGAGGGTCGTCGTGCGATTCACGGACTCAGGACCCGGATTCAACGACCTCAGTCGCGCGTTCGATCCCTTTTACACGACCAGGCCCGTTGGTCAGGGAACCGGTCTCGGTTTGAGCATCTGCTACGGCACGGTCCGCGAGCATAACGGAAACATTCACGTGCAAAACTTGCAGCCCAACGGTGCCGCCGTGACCATCGAGCTTCCTGTAACGTAAGGGAAATTCATCGGTTCGGGGTGAAGGGAGCGGATTTGCAAGCATCGTTCTTCACGTCAATTTCCTCCTTCAAGCTTGATTTCCGCCGTGTCGCCCTTGAGTCCAACGCTCGTGCCAAAGGGCTTTGACGCGTCGGCCAGGCGGTGGAGGATATAACCCGCTCTCGCACCCGTCGCTGGCGAGGGCAAGCCGCGCGTGTCGAGGAATTGGTTGTTGGTGTATTCGCTGTGAACATCAGGCTGGCCCTCGCCCAAGTTGTTCAAGGCGATCGGCCGGAACGAAATCGATTGCAGGTTCTTCCCATGAAATTGGACGTACGCGACCACGCTCTCCCAATTCATCGGTTCGTCGATGTATGTCAGCGTCGGCGGCACGTTGAAAATGAAGTTGCCTAGGTCGTAGAAGATGGGCCGGCCGCGATAAATCTCCACCCCGTGCAGCAGAGGCGCTCCATGCATCACTATGATGTCCGCGCCAGCATCCACCTCCGCATGGGTCCACTTCTTGAGCCAATCATTCGGGGCGAGCCGCTCCTGCATCCCTTCCGAAAAAATTGTCGAGAACGAGTGATTCCCGAAGACGTGGTTATGTTGGTACACGATTACGAGGTCTGCGTGCTGGCGGGCGTCACGAATGCTTTGCAGGATGCGTTGCGAATCCTCCCGATTCGGAGTGTTCTCAGGCGCGCCTGGCAGATCGTCTGTTGCCTCATTTTCCTTATCGCCGGCTTCGACGCGAAGCTCATTCACGCCCGCCCGGTTCGCGGTGGCACTTCCTCCCCGCGTAATCAGGCCTGACGCGCTCGCTATCAAGGCAATCGTGCCCTTTGGCGTGTGCAGATAACCCGGCGCCACAGCTTCGGCCACGTTGTTTCCAGTTCCGGCATGAATGATATTCCGGCTGTCGGCCTCTCGGATCGTGTTCTGAATGCCCGTCGCTTTCAGATCGAATGCATGGTTGTCGGACAGGGACAACAAGTTAAATCCGAAAGTCTTCAGCGCATCGAGCGCTTCCGGCGGAGTGAGGAATCCCCTGCCTTCCTGGACCGTCTCGCCCTTTTCGGCGACCGCGGCTTCCAGGTTGGTGAACACCACATCGCCCTTCAGCAGCCCCTGTATCACCGGGACCTCCGCCGGAGCGGTTGCCCGGATATCCGAGCGGATCATCGACTGCCCCGCCAAGGTTATCGTTATCGCAGCGGACTGCGCCCGCACGGCCGAGCTCGTCGCGCACGCTATTGCGAACAGAATCGCGGCGCGCGCTGATCTTGCCAACAACTGGCCAGTCTGCAACATTGTTGTCATTTGTGTTGCCCTCGCCTTTTTTTCGATCGTTCGATGTACTCGCGACCTACCTGGTTTCTACTCGTCAAGCTAAGAGGCATCGCGCCGCCACGCGGATATTCTCCTCATTTCGCTTCCGCAATCATTCAAGTGGCAGAATACATCAAGTCGGGGAGTTTCAACTGTCTGGTGAGTCGAATTACCGAAACCTGACCTAGTACGCACGGCTTTCATTCACCGGTGTTCAGCTTTGAGAGCCATTCTCGCAAAACCGCTAGCTGGCCATCTTCGACACTAGTGAAAACGACTCCCATGCCCATGTTGGGGAAGACAAATACAACTCTGCCTAGTGCATTGAATGTGGTGCTTGCATGCGAGATTCTGATACGAATCTCTATGCCTACTGGTGAGGGATTCAGCATGTCGAGGAAGCACCCGCCGATACTCAGGTCGCTGGTCTTGGCGCTAAGTTTTGTATCGGATGTGATTTCAGTTACTTCCGCGTCTGCTATGAATGGATAGCGTGGAGCACGACGGCGCTCTGAGTCCATTCCTTGATGCCTTCTTTGTCGCCAAACTGCGGGGGCGGTCACACTTTGCGCGAATCTTAGGTTCAACCAACAGATAAGTCAACCGGTGCACTAGACATGCGGCCGTCCGCTCCTCTTTTGCTCCACCAGCATTCGATCCGCCTTCGCCAGATCCTGCTCCTACCCCAGAATCTAAACCGGTGCAGAACGCTCCCGCATCTTCTCAACGACCCACTGTGGTCCGTAGGTCTCATCTTGCCGATGTAGGGCTCTGGCGGGCCGCCGTCGCAGGAGCACGATACAACCTGCCCCGCCCGCCCCGAGCCTCTACGGGACTCCTGTCGGGGTCGTGCCCTCTCGTACGAGCTTTATAACCCGCGCCAATTTTCATGCGTGGCAAGTCTGCTAGTCAGGACTTATGTGGCGGCGGTGATGAGTTTCCGATTTTAGCCGGTTACTTCGAAACCGGAGCCAAATAGGGGCGTTGCAGGACCGTAGTTCGCCGGGACGGAAGCTCGGATTCATCGATGCGGTCCAGAATGCGAATTGGAATGCCCATTTCTTTGCAAGCCTCTACCGCAGCGTCATTGAAGTACAGAAACACAAGAAACTGACCCTGCTGCCTGTATTTAGTTCGGGCTACTAAGCCTTGGGTGTCCGTCTCGACGGTAGTAAAGACCAAGATTATTTCTGCAAGTCGAAAGTTGCTCTTCGTCATCCGATTGTCGAGCGTCTTGGCTAAATGAACATGCGGCAGCAAACCTGTCGAAACTTCATCTAAGGTCAAACCAACCACTGAAAACATTTCGATCCTTTGCGTTGATTCCGCGCACGGCCCGCATCCTCAAGTTGGGTTTGGACCGCGTGTCAATAATCTTCCCCCGCAAACGAGTGCGGAAGATGTCCGTTGACCACGGCTGTTCCGAAAGAGTTACTTTTCCGACGGCGCGAATACATCGTTTGACACGGGTCGCGTACGGGATGACTCCGCCCGTGGCGACTGGGAAACACTCTTTCAGAGGGGCATTGACCTCTGCGAAGAACGGCGCGAAGGTGCACAGTAAGCCGTTTGCGTCTATTCCTTGGGAATAGGAAGATGGACACAGCTACCAAAGCCGGCAGGTATGAAATCCTCGGTGAATTAGGCCGCGGCGGCATGGGTGTCGTCTACCGCGCCAAGGACCCATCGATTGGCCGCACCGTCGCGGTCAAGATTATCCGGCTCTCCGAAGAGGGCACGGGAATGTCCCATGCCCAATTAGTCGAGAATTTCCAGACCGAGGCACGTGCGGTGGGGCTCCTGACCCATCCCAACATTGTGGTGATCTACGACGTTGGCGAATCCGACGGCGTCTACTACATCACCATGGAATTGGTGAATGGCAAAAGCCTGCAATCCATGCTGGATTCGGGCGAGAAATTTTCGCTTCCCCGGCTCCTGGGCATCATGGAGCAAGTTTGCTACGCCCTACAGTTTGCGCACGACCACAACGTCGTGCATCGCGATATTAAGCCGGCCAACATCATGCTAACCCGCGACGATTTTGTGAAGATCACTGATTTCGGCACCGCCAGGATCATGCAATACGGCGCCTCGCAACAGACCTCCGCCACGGGCACTCCCGGCTACATGTCGCCCGAGCAGATCAAGGGCAAAGCCGTGGATGGCCGTACGGATATTTTTTCCCTCGGTGTGATGTTGTACGAAATGACCACGGGCCAAAAGCCGTTTCGCGGCCCGGACATCGCTACAATTCTGTACAAAATTCTCAACGAAGAACCCGTGGCGCCACGCCAGGTGAATCCCAATATTCCGCTGGGCGTCAGCAGCACCATCTTGAAAGCGTTGACCAAGAGCCCGCATCTACGGTACGAGAACTGCCGCGAATTGCTGGAGGATTTGAAGCACTACCGGCCGGGCGAAAACGACGCCAACGCGAACGCCGTACCTTCGATCAACCGTCTGTCAGCACGGCCTCCCGTTCGCGAGGTGGAGGGAAAGAGTTTTAAAGCGGAGATGCCACAAATTCCTGGTGTCGAAGCCCGCTCCACCCCTCCGGCTCCGTCGCGCTCCAGACCAGTTCCGCCTTCTGGCGGCGAGGCTGGTAGCAATCTTCGAGCAGAAAGCGGGCAGCAGGGAGACGGCGTTTACGCAGGGCCAACGGCGAAGCCGGATCTCGCCGCCACGGTCAAGCGCCTGGCAAAAATCGGCGCCTGCGTCCTGCTGGCAGCCATGCTTGCCTCATTCGCCATCAAAATGATCGGGCGCATGCAGCGATCCGATTCGGACGTCCTGCCCGCCCCGCAGGGCAGTGGTCCTTCTACCCAGCCGCAAAGTACGGAGGCGGAGCCAGCGCAGAGGGCACTTTACGTTACCCCGTCCAATCCCGAAGTTGCTACCATCAACGAGTTAGCGCAGCCCTGGTCTTCCAAAAGGTTCTTCTTCCGGAGTCTGACCCTATCTAAGTATGTTCCGGCGCTCATTATTCGCTTGCCCGGGCCTGCAGCCCAAAGCAAATCCTATTGGGCATTTTCCCTGGATGCGCCGTTCAATCAGTGCCAGTTTGAATACATCGATGACGTCGCGAAGCTTTCTTCGGATTACGGGTTCGGGGCGGAGCATCCCATGGTCGTTAATCCGTGTAGCCACACCGTCTTTGATCCCCTCAAGCTCAAGGAGATGCCTGGAAACATCCTGGTGCGCGGCGCCATCGTGCGGGGATACGATCTGCGGCCGCCCTACGGCATCGAAGTGAAAGTTAGCGGCAATCAAATCCAGGCCCTGGCCATAGAGTGAGCCCGTAAGTTCGGTTGTGCCAGATTGACGCAGTTACCAGAAACTGACTCACACGCACAGTCTTTTCGTGCGCAGTGGCGCAGCCGGGATTATTTAGGCTTTTGCTTTCTTAGTTTTAGTGTGTTCAGCACAGATATGGATTGCAAATTCTTTATCGCGCCTTCGCTCGTAGTACTTCTTCATTTCTTGGAGCGAGTTGCCGGCGGGTGGCCCCGAAGGATTGAACGTCCATGCGCACTCTGAGCAGCCGAAGCCTTGAAACCGCGGCCCTTCAATCCATACAAGGGTTCGGAGCGCGTCCATCTGGGGACGCCTCGCGAGGTGTAAGTAGGTTGTACTCTCGGGCATTGCTTCTCCTTGTTGGCCGGGTGGCCTTTGGTTTGTGCCGAATGGACCAGCGAAAAAAACGACAGTCGCACTCTTCCCATCGATACCGTCGAATCATTTTGGTTACATACTCACCATAAGGAGTGTCCTTGTCCATCAGGTAAGCCCCCCAAAAGCCCATCGGGTAAGTCCTTTCTAGGCGGCGGCCCGCAACGCCTGATTGACGCGGTGGTCTCAATGGGTCGACGCAACACTCAGCTCGAACCCACCTTGCATTGAAAACAAAAGCTAAGATCGCTCGCTAGGTTAGATCGGCCGGAACGCTGCCCTGGCTAGGTCTTGGCCGAGTACAGCCAAACAGATCGGTTCTCCAGGGGAAGTATTGTCGGATCAACTGATCAGATGGTGTTGCATCGACCGGTTGAGCTGGCAGCAGTTACCGGAAACTGACTCACACGCACGGTCTTCTTCTTATTGACAACACAGTTACGACTCTGATAGACTATCCCTGCTTAGTAGTCTGCCTCGCTCCTCGCGAGAATTTCCTAACCAAAATTCCTACTTGGAAATCTCTATGTCTGCCAATCGCTCCGTTGACCGCTCTGCGGTCATGCATAACAACGACCACCCTGCGGCCTCGCATAAAGACGACCGCTTGTCGCTGGGTTCGCTATTGTGGCCTCGCCTCCGCTCGCGGCTTCGCCGACGCTGGGCTAACCCGCGCGTCAGACGTCGCTGACAACTGCTTCGCAACGCTGCCTGGCGTAAGCGGGTGCGGAGGCTCTGGGTGCGGTTTGGTGCCGAAGTTGGTGCGCAACCGGGCGGCATCTGCTGCGGCTGCCTTCATCATTTCCGTTTTGTCGGCCAGGCGAATTTGCTCGTAGCCCCTGCGCTTGGCGATGATGCGATAGTCAAACGCGATGTTGGAGGTTCCGCCGCCCAACTCATGAACCTCAAACGAAGTAGGAGACTTCCGGCTGACGTACAAACCCTTGCAGTCGCCGTTCGGCGTGAGGAAGACATGATATTGCATATCCGTGTTCACAGTCTGAGCATACGTTGGGTCGAGTGTGACGGTAGCGGCACCACTCGCAAGCTGGCCCGAACCGTAGTCCTCGAACCAGTTCTCGGGAGCTTCGACCGCATACAAAGCCACCATCTTCTTGCCAGCGTTGACCGGGACGACGGCGGACTTTGACCCGCTGCACGCCAGATTGGCAAACCCGTCGATGGTGCAGGAAGCGGACGTACCCTGGGCACGGAAAACGAGACCGTTTTCTGCGCTGATTGCGTGCAAGGCTGGCGTAGTCGTGTTCGTGCTGAAATTAATGGCCAATACGCCAATGCCCTCCTTGACCGTCCCGACGACTGCAACGCCGTTGGTCACATTCGTATCCCCCCAGACGCCAGCGCCACCATTACCACTTGCAAAACCGACCTGGCTGATGCCTCCTGATATTCCCTTAACGCCAACTCCGGAGGTAGACGTCCCGTTCACTCCGATTCCACCGACAGCCGTCGCGTTTACCGCGAAGCTCCCGTCGCCAATGTTTGGGTCGGTGTTGCTAGCACTGATTGCGCTTGTTTGGGAGCCAAGCAGTCCCGGCGTGCTCACGTCCATGGCGTCGAAGCCGTTTGCCGGGCCGTTGACGATAGCGTTTCCGTTGACGGTTAGGCCGGAGGTGTTGACGCCGCCATTGGCCGTGACGACACCGGTCGAGGTGATGTTCGCGTTGACGGTCTGGCTTGCAGTGAATGTGTTGGGGGAGGCGAGCAGGGGCACTTTGGTTGTGTCGAGGTTCAAGGTCACGCTGCCCGCCGTACCTCCGCCGGTCAAGTCCGTTCCCGCGTGTACAGCGGTGATCGTGCCCGTGCCGCTCACCGTCTCGCAGACCCACGCCGAGCCGTTCCACGACAAAATCTGTCCTGAGGTGCAAGTCTTAATCAAGCTGAGAGTGGCATTGCCGGCCGCCACGCCGCCTTGCAGCCCCGAGCCTGCGGCGGTCGTGATGCCCGTGATGGTGCCAAAATGACTGGCCGGGAAGCCGCCCAACAGGCTGGCATTGAGATTACTAACCTGCGTCATCGAACTGACAACGAAGGGCGCGGTGCCCGTCGTCGCCGTGGAGACAAATTGCTTGGCGGTGACGTTTCCCGTCAGGCTCAGACTGCTGATGGGCGGCAGCGTCTGCCCCGTGGCGAACGTAATGATGCCTTTGCTGCTGATCGAAAGGCCCGTCGGTGCCGGTGTGCCCGCGCCCGAAGCGACGAGCAGATTCAAGCTGCCTGAAGGAAACGTGGTGTTGCTGCCGACTGGCTGGACTTGCCAGCGGAAATGCTCGCTCACGGCTGCGGGCGTCCCCGAGGTGTTCCATGCAGAAGCCAGCATATCGAACGGCTGCGAAGCGAATCCCGCCGTAGTTGTGGAGCTGGCTGTGTTGATGGAGGGAAGCGTGAGCGCCCCGCGAAACATCCCCGTGCCGAAGACATCGAGTTTCGCCGCAGGAGGGGTGGCGCCATTGCCGATGCCGACGTCCGTGCCATTGTCAAAAAGCTGCGACTCGTGAATCTGGCAGGCGGTGGTGAACTTGGCCACTTGGTTCGCTGTGGCCGTGCCGTCTGCCGTGATCGTCGTGCAGGACGAGACCAGCGGGGCGACGGCATTCGCGCCCGAAGTTCCAGGTGCCGTGGCTGCGGCAAAGCTGGGCGATATCAGCGTGAGCGGCGGAGCCGACGAGGACGAAGAAGCGTTTGTCGCCGCACTCGAATTCGCCGGGGCAAACGCCGAGGGCGGCAGACCACCGAGCGTTTGCGCATCGCCTGCCTTCAGCGCATAGGGCACGCTGACCAGCAGGATGCGTGGCTGCTCGGCCTGCTGCTCGGGCTGCACCCCCAGCCAGCGCGCCTCGCCTGTCGTGAAAAGCTCTGCCGGGACACCGCTGCCACTGTTTGCACCGAGCAGCACAGTGTAATTTCCCTTGGCATCGGTTTCGACATTCTGCGTTTCCGTCCAGAGTGCCGCGCCCTCTGACTGCTGTGCGTAGAGGGCAAACGTGATGCCAACGGGCGATTTCATGGGCCGTGCTTGTTCGTCGAGAAGAGTACCGTTGAATTTGATCAACCGCGGAACCGTTGAAGCGGCCGCGGTGCTCGCCGTTGAAGAGACCTGGTTTTGCTGAGCCCAGAGAGTCGTGGCAAAGTACGGCATCGCCAAGAAGGGAAACAGAAACAGAGGCCGGGTACGCATGGGTCAGGATCCTCCCTTTGCATGATTTCCGCAGGGGCACAACCAGAAGAGCAAAATGGCGCGCACCTTATCGCTGCATGACAACCACGTCAGCTATCATCGTGGTGCCTCGCTGGGACGGAAGTATCCCTGACGGGATCGAGACACCGGATCACTGCTTCAATCTATATTTCGTAAAATGTGCGGAAAGTAGCTCACTTGGAGGTCCCTGGGGTACGCAAGGAAATGGAAAGGTGATCCTACATCTGGCCGCATAACGCTTGGCGCCTGCATTGCTGTTTTGTGGGGAGGTGGGGACCCTCTTACTAACCTCTTCAGAATCAACACTTACGCAGCCCCCACAAGGGCAATAATATAGATGACTAACCAAAAGGGGGTAGAATATGAGACGCCGTGACAGGGACGCTATCCTTAAATTGTTATCCCAGTGTCAATACCCAGCCTTGTGGCAACCTCGACGTAAAGCGTGGTCATTGCCTCAAACAATTCGGCTTTACCGGGCGCATCTACGTTTACTCGAAACTCGAAAGCGGGGAGGTCATCGCCAGAAACAATCCCGCGACTCTTCAAAACTTCGATAACCATTTTGATGAACATTTGATGCTTAACAAACATCGAAATCATCAAAGCATGTTCTGCTTTCGTCATACACTCTCCAATCTAATTTCCCAATCCTAATTTTGGTACTTGCGATCAAGAAACTTGTGGGCAAGGTGCCACTGCACTGCTGCTATCACGACAAAAGAAATCACCCAAAAAACCCATGATGCGTGCTCATTGTGGAGCCTATCCATCACAAACAGAAGAACGGCTAGGCTAATGACTTCTATAATCCACGAAAGTTGATTGTGTATCTCGAACAATTGTTGGCGCAGGAAATCCTCTGGATTCTCTGGCATTATTCCTCCATCGCAAATCGAGGCCCATTAGCATGGCAGAAATATTTTACGGCCCAAAGTTAAAGATTGAACGGGCCAAGCAACACATCAACGACCTTCAGTCCCGATTTGTCCGCTTCGCCGCAAGTGACTACTACAGCTTTGGCGTCGAGAAAGACCCGAATTCTGGAAAGAGCTTTTTGAAGTTCGAGGTGACTAAGCCCCTTCCAAGTGACGTGGTTCCCATCATCGGAGATGCCCTTCACAATCTGAAAAGTGCTCTCGACCTTGCCGTTAACGATATTGTTTTTCTCAAACTCGGAAGGTACGACGCCCATACGAGATTTCCATTCCGCGAAACCAGGGATGAACTTGAAGCTGCCATCAAAGGCGCTCTGATAACACAAGCCTCCAAAGCAATCGCTGACCTCATCGTGAATGTCGTAAAAGCGTACAAGGGAGGGAATGACGCCCTCTGGACTCTGCACGAATTGAACATCCTCGATAAACACAGGCTCTTGCTTCCAGTGATACACGTTGGAGTGTTGCAGGGAGTTGGTTTGGAGGACGATAGAGGCAATCAGTTTACCGGACTCACCATGCTTGTTGAGGCTGGGAGAGTCCATACTCCCAATATCCCCGGCGACGCTGGAGCTAATTTCAAGGTCACAAACAAGGGTAAGCCTGCCCTCTCGGTATTTTTCGACGAGGGATTGCCCACAGAGGGTCAGCTTGTTTTGCCAACGCTTATTTATTTCGTTGAGCTTGTTAGCAACATCATTGAGCAGTTCGAGAGAGTAGTCTGACTGAGAGGGTTGACTTTTGACGGGCATCGGCACAAACTCCTGTCTGTGTCTAATGCTCGCCCCAAACCTTCCGCCAAGAATGAATCGGGTGAGTACGCGGCCTTTGAGAATGCGCTAAAAACAGTACTTTCTGTACCGCACGCCAAAATAAAACGAAAACTTGATGCTGAAAAGCGGAAGAGAACTATGACTTCCGCTTCCCGCGTGGCAACCGCAAAGAACTAGTTAACCGATATTTTCCCGTCCTTGCCAGTCACTTCCGCGAAAGTAAGCCTCTTTCCTGCAATCTGCGACAAAGCCAACTGGAACCTCTCGCCGTCATTCACCGGATTTTCTTTGCTGCCGCGATTATTGTAGCGATAGACCTGTTCGTCAAGATAGCGGAAAAGGTGGAAAGGCTCCACGCTGATATACGTTCCCTTCAATCCGCGCTTGACTAGGCTCCAGAAATTTTCGAGTCCGTTTGTGTGAACTTGGCCATCAACGTACTTTTCCGCGTGGTCAATTACTTGGTGTGCGAAATCCTGTTCCTTCAATCCTTGATAGGACATAAGCGCATCTGAGTAGATCGCGCTGCCTGCTTTCACATGAGCACGGATATGGCCTTGAATCACATTCTTCCGGCGAGTGGGGATGACGTTCGCGCGGACTTCACCACCACGTTCCAGAATCCCCATGACGGCGGTTTTGTCTTTCACTCCGCGCTCCGTAATCATCCGCTTGCGGCGTTCCGGGTGCATGAAGCGAGCCGCACCGCCGATGAAAGTCTCGTCTACCTCAACGTGTTTCCCCTTGCCGCCCATCTTAGCCATGCTTCCGCTCTGTAGCGCCAAGCGGAGACGATGAAGAACGAACCACGCGGACTTCTGAGTGATGCCCAAATCGCGGCCCACTTCATAGGAGCTGATTCCGTTCTTGCAGTTGACGAGCATCCACAGAGCCGCAAGCCACTTGTCGAGTGTGATAGCGGAGTCCTCGAAAATCGTTCCCACTTTGACGGAGAATTGCTTGTAACACTCCTTGCACTTCCAACGGCGCTGAGAAGCGAGATAGTAGTGCTCTTTGTGGCCGCACTTCGGACACACTGGGCCATCCGTCCAACGGAGAGCGGCGATAGTGTCGATACAGACCTGCTCATCGCTGAAATACCGGATAGCTTGCTGGAGTGTCTTTGGCTTCATGGCGTCCCTCAACACCCAAAACTATAACAGGAACGTCTTGGTTAGTCAAGTATATTATTGCCCCCACAAGTGTTGATTCTAAACCACTTACAACGATACTAAGTCCTTTATCAGCAACACTTACAAAAAACATAGGGGGAGGGGGTCTTATTGTTAACCAGATTTCCCATAGGGAATCCGTCCTTCCCGGAAAGGATTCCCCGCCTGTTTCCGGCGTCGCGACGGACGCTCGCTTTCCAGCAGTTGATCGATGGCGCGCACAAGCTCGTGGCCAGTGGAACGCAGTTCGCCGATCCGATGCTGCGCCACTTGCGCCAGCATTCGCTCTCCGCGTGGCAGGAGCGTCACCAGTACGCGCCGCCGGTCGTCCCTGCCCCGGGTGCGCCGCACGTAGCCGTTGGTCTCGAGCCGGTCGATCAGTTCCACCACGCTGTGGTGTTTCAGTGCCAGGCGTTCCGCCAGCTCCCGGATCGTGGCTTCCTCGTTTTCCGGGAGCCCCCGGATGGCCAGCAGCAACAAATATTGCTGCGGTTCCAGGCCCGCCGCGCGCGCCACGGCGTCGCCTTCCCGGATAAAGTGCCGGATTCGATAGCGCAACTCCGCCAGTGCGCGGTATTCCGCGGTGGTGATCTCTGCCGCCACGAGCATAGTATATCGTAATGCGATATACTGTGCCACTCGCGCGGACGTGAGTTTCGTCCGCGGTTACTACTGAATGATGGCAAACGGACTTTTCCACGTCGGCCACAGATCTATACTTTCACCTCAGCGCAAACAGCACGGCGCGCGTAATTCTGAGGGCATCCGACGAGGATGCCCGAAGAATCTCAACGGATGCTTGCGGATCAGAGTCGGCGCCAGATTCCCCGGCCGGTTTTCATCGCGTCGCCTCAGAATCACAGGCGTCCCGATTCCTGCCGGTGCGCGTTGGTTCTTGCCGTTAGAAGAGCAGGCTACAGGGGCTTGCGGAAAGCTTTCTGCGTCTTGTAATGCTCGTAACTCTGGCGTTCGTAGAATTTGTGCGCGCGCTCCCGGATTACGTTCGATCGCACATTCATGGCCGTGCATCCTCGTTGCCGCGACCATTTTTCCGCGGCATCCAGCAGTAGCGCGCCGGCTCCGAGGCTTCTCTGTCCATCCGCGACAATCAATCCGTTGACCTCCGCGCGTGTTTCACTTTCAAGCACGTGCGCCACACTGGCGTGCAGCCATCCCACGATTCCGGTCCCCGGCAGCTCCGCGACAAACACAACATGCTCCGCTGCGGGTTTCAGTCCTTTCATTCTCCGCAGGATCTGCGCCGACGTGGCCGGATAGCCTAGCTGACCGCTCAACACGGCGACTTGCTCCGCATCGCTTTTCTTTACGCGTCGAATTTTCAACTCCGCCTGTCTCTTCGCCTGCGCCATTCGCTTACGCCGCCTTTCGCCGCAGCCTGGCTTGCACAGCTTTACTTTTCAATTCGCGCAGCGCATCAGCTGCAATCCAGCGCGCCGGCCGCGACTCCTGCTGCCGAATTCTCTCCGCTGCGCGAACCGCCGCGCGGTTCAACCGTACATTTCTCTTGCCGATATTGCGCAGCGCCCAATTCACGGCCTTACGCACAAAATTCCGTTCATCCCACGCTTCCCGTTCGATCACTCTCAGGAACCGCTCGAACCGCGCATCGGGCGCCTTCTTGTCTTTGTAACTCAGGTAAGCGGCCAGGGAGAAGGCCGCGCGTTTCTGGAACTCTTCGCTCCGCCGGCTCCATGCGTTCACCTTTCCCCAGGCGGGTCCGGCATACGCAAACAGGTAGCAGCACGCCGCATCAACTACATCCCAAGAATCGAAGTCCCGCACCCATCGTTCCATTTGAGCGGACGTAACTTTTCCCGGTTCCCCAATGAGCGTCGCGAGAATCCGCGCTTCATGGATTCCCGAAGCCCAGAGTTGTTCGGCGAGTTTGTGCTTCCTGCCGATCTGCCGCGCCAGCCTGTGCAACACCGGCACGGAGATTCCGTACGCCTTAGGAACCTTTACGCCAAAGTACGCCATCTTCGCCCGCACTCTGGGATTGGCGAGCTTCTTCAATTCTTGCAGAACGGCAGCACAGCTCCAATTTCCGGTGCGCGCAGGAGCGCTGCTCTTAGAATGTCTTATCCGAGTCGAGGAGGATTGTAACCGGCCCTTCATTCACCAGCTCCACGGACATCATCGCCTGGAAAATCCCTGTCGCTACGTTCACGCCGAGCGCTCGCAGCGCGGTGTTGAATTCTTCGTACAGCTCTTTGGCCTTTTCCGGCGGCGCCGCGGCAATGAAACTTGGCCGCCGCTGCCCTCGCGCATCGCCGTGCAAGGTGAACTGCGACACCACCAGCGCGCTTCCATTGGTCTCGAGCAGCGAGCGGTTCATTTTCCCCTGCTCATCTTGGAAGATCCGCAGATTGGCCACCTTCTCTGCCATCGCAGCCGCCACTGCCACGGTATCTTCCTTGCCCACACCGAGCAAAATCATAAGCCCCGCGCCAATTTCTCCCGTGACGCGGCCCTCCACTTCGACGCGCGCCCGGCTCACCCTCTGCAGAACCGCTCGCACTCCGATTTTCCCTTTCTTCTCTGCGATCCTCAGCGCTCTCTGCGTCTCCGCGTTGTCTTTCTCATGCTTTTCTTGCTTTTCCGCGCCGCGGCAATGGCAACATAGCGAATCCGCGCGGCTGCGACTGACAACGCGGGCAAAAATAACTGCTCCGCCCCGCCACGATCGCCCGCCGAATCAGCGTCCCGCAACGGTAACACCGCTTTCCTTCACGCCCGTAGGCGCGATGATGCCGCTGATATTCTCCCGGCTCGCCTTCAGCGTCAAGAAAATCGGAAATCGATGAGCCGCGCAGCACGATCGCTTTTTCCAGAATGTCCCGCAGCGCATGATGCAGTCTCTCTGCCTCTTTTTTCGTTAGCCGCGAACCCAGCCGCGCGGGATGGATTCTCGCTCTCCACAAACTCTCGTCGGCATAGATATTCCCCACGCCGCGCAGCACTCCCTGATCCAGCAGCAGCGCCTTGATCCGCGCGCGATGCCCACACACTTGAGCCACAAATTCCTCCGCGCTCACAACCAGGGGATCAGCGCCGAATTCTTGCAACTCCTCTTCAAGCGCGGACCCCTCCAGATAAGCCATCCGCCCAAACCGCCGTGCGTCGGTATACCGAAGCTCCCGCCCGTCATCGAGTAGAAAACAAACATGCGTATGTTTTTCGTGAGGTACCGCCGCGGGAAAAGGTGCAATGTGACCGGTCATTCCCAGGTGAACGAGCAAGGATGCCGCAATGGTGTCTCCATTCGCGGCGCCGCCTGCACTGGACAAGGATCTTTCAGTTCCGTCCGGCTGCCCGAGCCGCAGCAGCATGAATTTCCCGTACCGCTCCACCGCCGAAATCCGCCGCCCGGGCAAGTGCCGCTCCAGCGCTGAGGGATCATCGATGAAATCAGTCTTCCCGAGCGTCACGGACAAAATCCGCCGCCCCAGAATGCTCTGGCGCAATCCGCGTGCGATTGTTTCGACTTCGGGAAGTTCCGGCATCCGAGTTTGCGCGCTCCACGATAGCACACGCGCCGGAACGATTCCCGCTGGCAGAGCCGCGATGCGCTCGGCGGTTATTTCTTGTGATAGTTGGGATACGGCGGATGCGCCGGAATCACCACGGGATTCTTCTTCAAAGCTTCGAGCGTAACCTCCACCGCCTTCTCCAATTGCGGATCATGCCCCGCAGCGACCGAGGCCGGGTCGTTCTCCACCTCGATGTCGGGCGTAATACCGTGGTTTTCCACTTCCCATTCTCCATGCAGCCCGTAAATCGCCACGCGCGGCGCGGTGACGAAACCACCATCCATCAAGGAGGGATAACTGTAAATTCCGACCAGTCCGCCCCAGGTCCGCGTGCCCACCAGCGGCCCGACTTTGTCCTGCTTGAACATCCACGGCAGCGCATCGCCGCCGGAGCCGGACATTTCGTTGATAATCATCGTCTTCGGGCCGTAGATCTGGCCCAGCGGCGAACAAAACGCGTCTCCCTCGCGGGCGATCGCGCAGTTGCGCAGCGGCCTCTCCAGCGAATCGATGATGAAATCCGCGATCGCGCCGCCATGGTTGTAGCGTTCGTCGATGACTGCGGCCTGCTTCCCGACCTGCGCGAAATAGTAGCGATTGAAATTGGTGTACCCGCCGGTGGCCGTGTCCGGAACGTGTACGTAAGCAACCTTACCGCCGCTCAGTTCGTCCACTTTCCTCCGGTTGTCTTCTTCCCAGGCATGGTTACGCAGCGGAAAATCGTCCGGGAGCGGCACGACGGTTACTTCCCTCGCATCTTTTTCGTCGGAATTCGGCCCCACTTTTATTTTCACCTGCGTGCCCGCCGTGTTTTCAAAGAAACTGTGAACATCCGCGGGCGTGCGCACGTCCCGTCCGTTAACCTCCAGCAAATACTCGCCAACCTTGACGTCCACGCCCGGCTGCGTCAGCGGCGCGCGCAATTCCGGATTCCAGTTTTCGCCATTGTAGATTCGCGCGAAACGGTACCGGCCGTTTTCCACTTTGTAGTCCGCTCCCAGCAGTCCCCCCTTCACTTTTTTCGGCTCAGGAACATCGCCGCCGCCGATAAACATGTGGCCGATGGTGATCTCGCCCAGCATTTCGTCAAACAGATAATTCACGTCCGTCCGTCCACCCGCGGCTTTCAAGTACGATGCGTATTTTTTCTCCGCGGCATCGAGGTTCAGGCCGTGATGATTCGGATCGTAGAGAAAATCGCGCTCGATGCGCCAGACCTCGTGGTACATCTGGTTCCACTCCACGCGTGGATCGACATACACTTCCATGCCATCGAGTTTCAGCGCGCCATCGCCGGGCTTTGGAGCTGCCGCGGTTGGAACGATGAACCAGGTTGTGGGGGCCCCCGAGCCGGAATCAGGTCCAGGAGGGGGGCCCTGCCGGTACAACGCTTTTTCGCCGTTTGCGGACACATCGAAAACGCTCACTTCGGCAACGAATGGCTCCGTCTTTCGCATGCTCAGATCAAACTTCGAAACGCTCAGGGGCGTCGGTCCGTCCAGCGGCGGAACCGAAGGCTGCTCCACTAAAAATAGAATTCCCGTCTTTCCCGCCAGCAGGCCTGAATAATTCGCCGCCTTGATCGGCATGGCCACGATCCGCTGCCCGATCTGATCGAGATCGATTGTGACGGTGACCGGTTCTTCTTTCTTTTCTCCCACTTTACCCTTGTCGGCATCCTTGGACTTATCAGTCTTCTCCGTGTCCTTTGCTTTTGCCGTCTCGCCCCCTTTCTCAGCCGCTTTTTCTCCCGCAACTTTCTCTTCGTCACTTTCTGGTTGTGCCGGCGAGGGATCGCCTTTCTTCAGAACCGCGGCGTACACGCTGCGTGCGATTGGATGCTGCGCACTCGAAAGATCGAGCCATGCCGCTGACAATCCCAGGTTCGTGCTGGCCGCAAAATAAAGCGTCTTTCCGTTCGCATCGAACACTGGGTAACGCGCGTCGCTGAGCCCGTCGGTGATTTCCGAGCTCTTTCCCGTCTCGAGCGAATATACAAACACGCTGTGCAAATGATTCGTCAGGAATTTCGCGTAGCACAGCCATTTGCTGTCGGGCGACCAGGAATGATCCATCGCCTGGAACGGGGTATCGAATCGATCCGCGTCCACCTTCACCGGCGCGCCTTTCTCAATGTCCACGTACCAGAGATTCATCCGTTTGTCCCGGTAAGCAATCTTCTTGCTGTCCGGCGACCACTTCGGTTCATAAAAAAACGACGGCGGATTGCCCAAAGCGATTTTCTTCACCGCACCGAGTCCCGATTGTTCTCTCAAGTGCAGTGCATACTCGCCGCTTTCATCCGAGAAGTACGCGATCCATTTGCCATCCGGCGACCACGCCGGATCGCGCTCCGCGACCGCGGTCGTGCGCGTCAAGTTGCGTGTTTCGCCTTTCTCGACGGGGACAGTGAGAATTTCCCCTCGCGCTTCAAATACCGCGCGAGCGCCGGTGGGCGAAATTCTGGCGTTCTGGATTTTGTCCGCGACTTTCACGTAGTGCGGCCGCGTCGCCGGCAAATCCCCTGCAATCTGGATATTTAGTTTTCTGGATTTGCCGCTCCCCGGTTCGAACACGTAAATGCTTCCGAACTGCTCATACACCAGCGCGTCGGGCCCCGCGGAAACAGCTTTCAGGTCGAGGCCGTTGTTGGCCAAGACTTGCTTCACAGCCTTTGACTTCGTGTCGTACGCGAAGAGCGTTACCGGTCCGCTGCGGTCCGACAAAAAATAAATCGTGTCGCCCACCCAGACTGGATTCACATCGTTCGAGTTTTCGCGCGGCAATTTTTCCAACGCCAGGTCGCTCAGCCGCACGATATAAATCGGTGTGGTTTGTCCTCCGTGATAGCGTTTCCACGAGGTTTGCCATTTTTGATTCGGAACGTAAGTAAACCGTGTTCCATCAGGAGAAAACGATCCCGTCTCTCCGCGCCACATCGGCAGAGCTTCCGGCACTCCGCCCTCAACCGGAACCGTATAGAGACGATCGAAATCCGCATAAGCCTCGCGTGGCGAATTGAAGAGCACTTTCTTGCTGTCCGGCGTCCAACCCACGACCACGTCGGCTCCGGGATGCCAGGTCAGGCGCTTCGGCTCGCCGCCCTGCGCGGGCATCACGAACGCATCGACGTTTCCATCATATTCGCCGGTAAATGCGATCCAATTCCCGTCAGGAGAGAAAAACGGCCCGGCCTCGTGCCCGCCGGTAGTCAATTGACGCGCCTCCCCTCCCTGGCGCGGCACGCTCCACAAATATCCGCCGTAAGCAAAAACAACGTCTGTGCGTCCAAGCGTGGGCGACTGCGCGAGCAGCGGCGTTTCCTCCGCCGCCTGGACTAAGGCTGCAAGGAAAAAAAACACCGCGAGTAGCGTCACGATACGGAGCCGCATGTTGCCTCCAAAAAATGTGACTATCGAATTTGCCGGAAGAAAAGAGCGACCGCTCAGCCCATTATTTCCGAGAAACATTTGTGTCCGGTGGGGGCCAGAAGCCCGGCTCGCTGATCGCCCGGGAGTCCTCTTTCCCCGCGTATTTTTGCACTACTGGCCCGATCGTGGAAGCTTTCCCGATCACCACGAACACAAGATTCTCCTTCGGAAAATGTTTCTGGATCACCTGCCGTGCTATTTCGGGAGTCACCGCGTCGATCCGGGCTTCCAATTGATTTACTTCGTTGTCGTCGAGCCCGTAAAATTCGCTGGCCGCGATGCGCCGCGCCAACTGCCCGGAAGTCTCAATCGTCGGGGGAAACTGGCCCTTCAGGTAGCTTTTCGCCGATTTGAGTTGCTCCTCCGTCACGCCTTCCTTGTGCAATTTCTCGAGCGTCTGCAGGGCCAGATCGAGCGCCTGAACGGTCGATTCATTTTTCGTGAAACTGTACATGGCGAATGGTCCCGGCGTCTTCCGCGAATCGAAAAACGACCCTGCCCCGTAGCTCAGTCCGGACTCCACGCGCAGCGCCTCGTTCAGCATGGATGTAAACCGCCCGCCGAACAGCGTATTCACCACGCGGATCGCCACGCGATCCGGCTCGGTCACGGCCGTCCCTACATTTCCGATTGCGAAATATGTCTGCGTAGCATCTGGCTTGTCGATCAGCAAAAGTCGTTTCCCCTTCGCCGGCGCAGCCGAGGGGATAGGCAAGGGCTGCACAGTCTTCGCCGGCCACGCCCCAAGCGCTTCTTCCAATTTCTTGCGCATCTCGACCGCGTTGAACTCCCCGGCAACCGCGAGGATCGCATTTCCCGGCGCATAGTGTGTTTCGTAGAACTTCGCGATTGTTTCACGTTTGATATTTTTCAGAGAAAGCTCATCGCCACCGCCGGGCCGCCCGTAGGGATGCCCGCTCAGCAGGTAGCCGTCGTAATACGAAAACAGGACGGACTCCGGGTCGTCCTTTGCCGCCTTCACTCCGTCGATGCCCTGCGCCAGCAGCTTATCGGCTTCCTCCTGCGGAAACGTCGGCCGCAACACAGCGTCAGCAAAAAGATCCAGCCCGCGCGCAAGGTCTTTGGTCAAAAACTCTGCGGAAATCGTCGTGAAGTCCGGGCCCGCGCCGGCATCAAATGCTCCGCCGATAAAATCCAGGTCCGCGGCGAACTGCTGCGCAGTGCGGGTTTTTGTACCTTTGTAGAGCAATTCCGCCGTTACCGAGGCGAGCCCTTCCTGCCCCGCAGGGTCCGCGGCCGATCCTGTTTTCACGATCGCCGAAAAACTCACCATCGGCACGCCATGTTTTTCCATCAGCAGCACGGTCAAGCCGTTCTTGAAAACAACTTTTTCATGGGGAGGAAGGCGAAGCGACTGCGCGGATGCGGCCGAACAAATCATCAGGCTGAAAGTCGCCAGAGCGAGGAGGCGAACAGCATTCCTGAATTTCATTGTTTTGCCTTCTCCTCATTTTCCGGAAGCAATGTCGCCACGGTGCGATTGTTTGCTCCGAAATACGTTTTCGCCACGCGCTGCACATCCTCCTTCGTCACGCCGCCGTAGTTCTTCGCCGCTTCGAACAGCCGGTTATAGTCGCCGAAGAAAACTTCATACGTTCCAATCGTGTTTGCGCGCCCGCTGATCGTACGCATCTGCCGGTAAAACTCCACCAGCCGGATGTTCTTGGCCTTCTCCAGTTCCCGATCCGCGATGCCCATATTTTTCACCCGGTCCAGCTCTTCGTAGATGGCTTTCTCGCACGCCTGCGGATCCACTCCCTGTTTTGGCTGCGCGTTGATTTCGAGCAGCGTCGGGTCGAAGGCGTTCTCCACCTGGCTCTCGACCCCTAGCGCGATTTGGTCCTTGTCCACCAGCCGCTGGTACATTCGCGAACTCTCTCCCTGGAAAAGCACAGTTCGCAAAATATTCAGTGCGTAAAAATCCGGACTATTCGTTCGCGGAATGTGGTACGCAATGATCAGCAGGGGAAGTTCCGCCGGCTTGTGAACCACCAGCCGTCGCTCGCCCAGTTGCTCGGGTTCGACTGTCGTGACCGGCGGGGGTGGAGCGTGCTGGGGAATCGGCTCGATAAATTTCTCGCATAGCTGAATGATTTCCTCGGGCGTGACGTCTCCAACCACCACCATCGTGGCATTGCTCGGGGAATATCCCATTTCAAAATGGTGTTTCAGGTCCGCGATCGTCCAGTGCTCGATGTCGCTCATCCATCCCACCACCGGCCACTGGTACGGATGCGCCAGAAACGCCGTCGCCCATAGCTGCTCGTCGAGCAGCCCGTTGTTGCTGTTATCGACGCTTAGCCGCCGCTCGCTGGCCACCACGCCGCGTTCCGACTCGATCTTTTGCGGATCGAAGTTCAAATCCCGGATGCGATCGGCCTCGATGTCAAAAATCAAAGGGAGCGCGGTATGCGGAAACCAGTCCTGGTAGACGGTGACGTTCTGCGTGGTGTAGGCGTTGTTCGAACCCCCGTTTCCTTCCATCACTTTGTCAAGCTCACCTGGCCCGTATTTCTTCGCGCCGTTAAACATCATGTGTTCGAAGAAATGGGACAATCCGGTCGTTCCAGGCCGCTCGTTGCGTGACCCGATCCGGTAAAAAATGTACATCGCGACGTTCGGAATGCTGTGATCGCTCTGCACCAGCACCTTCATGCCGTTTTTGAGCGTGCGCGAAGTCACCGGAAACTCCTGCGCTCGTGTCCGCACGGGGACAACCGCCAGAGCGCACAAGAGTATCCCTACGATGAATCGGTTTACTTTCATTTCCCCCACCCGTGGTCCGAACCCCTCTACTCAGATGCAAATCCTTCTAAGAATGTTTAGACGAATGTCGTTCCTATTATGGCAGCAGCGCAAACACCCGCACCGGACCGCCCGATCCGCCTTCCAGCTTGATCGGCGCAACAACCAGAAAGGCCCCCTCCTCCGGCAACTCGCTTAGATCCGCCAGGTTTTCGAGGTGATACAGGTTCGCTCCCAGGGCCGCGTGGTGCACGGCAAAATCTCCGGAAGCGCCGTAGTCCACGCTCAGCGTGTCGCAGCCCAGTCCGCTGACCTTCCGCTCAATCAGTATCTTCGCGGCCTCCAGTGAGTATCCGGGAAAATGCATCCGCCCATCCGCGTCCTGATTCCGGTAGCGCTGCGCATCCGGCCACCGCGAAGCCCAACCTGTCCGCAAAAGCACAATCGCGCCCTCGGGTATCCGCCCGTGGCGCTTTTCCCACTCTGCAATTTTTCCAACGGGCATCTGATAATCCGCATCTTTCGCGCCCTCGGCGCGCACATCCAAAACAACCGCCGGCCCAAAAAATTTCTTCTTCGGAATCTCGTCCAGGGTCATCTTGCCGGGAGGAAAATGCACCGGCGCATCCATGTGCGTGCCGTAATGCTCGAGCATCCAGAAGCTGCGCGTGAAATACCCATCTTTCTCGACGGTGGCGTTCACTTTAGCCTCGAACCATCGCGCATCGCCCGGCCAAGGCACCAATTTGTCGTTGATCGCGTAACTCAAATCGATCACGCGCGTCTTCCCCGAAGGAATGCTTTCCAAAAGGTCGTGATTACGCGATTTTTGCGCGGAGAGTGTCATACACGCGGTCAAGCAGAGCACGATGATACCCGAGCGGCAAGTAAAAGCCATCTCTCACCTCAGTTTTTGCTTCGTGGAAAATGGTCCGGCGTTCAGCCACTCCCGGGCTACGCCTCAGGGCAGCGGAATTCCTGGCGAAGCCACGATTCCCGCCATGCGCAGAATTTCCTGATACTCGATGTCCGTAATGGATGAAATCAGCAACCGCACGTTTTTCAGCAGCTTCATTTTCCTCAGCGCAGGATTGGCCCGCAGCTCCGCCAGCGTCACCTGCCGCGGCAGCCGGTCAAACGCGCGCAGGTCTGCCACCAGGTTTTTCCCCTTGTGATCGTGCGGATCGGGGTACGGGTCGCGCGTCACTTCGGCAATTGAATACACCGACCTCTCTGGCGCGGAGTGGTAGCAAAGAACGCGATCCCCTTTTCGCACCTGCTTAAGCGCACGGAGGGCGTCAGGTTTTGCTTCCGCGCCGTGCCACATCTCCTTGCCTTTAACGAAGAGTGTGTCCCAGTGGTAGTGATGCGGGTCGGCGCTGAATATCCAGTAGTGTCGTTGCGGGGTCGAAGTCGCCATCGAGACGTAAGTCGGCAGAACTATACACGCGGTCGAGGGAAAAGCGAACCAAAATGTGGGGTTTAGCGGGTATTTCCAGCTGGAAATCCAGATCTGCTATTTGAGTTTGGAGCATCTGGGCAGGCAAAGACTAAGCTAAACTATTTATTTTCAATTAGTTACCAAACCACTCATCCTACGTCCACGAAAATATCGTCTCCCCGCACCTCGACCGGATAGCTGGCCACTCCCACCGTCGCGTTCTGTTTGACCTTACCCGTCGTCACGTCATACTCCCAGCCGTGCCACGGACAGGTAACAATGTTTCCCTCAAGAACCCCCTCGCCTAGCGGCCCGCCTCGATGGAGGCAGGTATTGCTGATTGCGTGGAACTTCCCTCCGACATTCGCTATCGCAACGGCTTTCCCGTCCACCTGAAATTCGCGGATCGTTCCCTGCGCCACCTCCGCCATCTTCCCCGCCCGCGCAAACGCCATTTTTTCTCCTTACCCTGCCTGGACTGAACCGGCACGGCCGAAATCGTACTTTCGCTCGCGGAGTATATCTCCGGCTTAAAATCCCGTCAAAGTCCTCAACTCTTGCGCGCGGGATCCTGGACTCTGCGCGCTAGCGAATTCCAATACGACGCTGGCCGCAATCGCTGCACCACGTCGATTTGGCGCGCATCGAAGCCTATCAGGATGCGCGCTTCCCGGCGCTCCACACCTTTCAAAATGCGCTCCGCCGCCGCTTCCGGGGAGGTACGCGCAAGCTGCGCCAGCCTTGCTACGCTCTCGTCCTTCCTGGCCTTTGGCGCATTTGTCCCCAGCCGCCCCCGCGCCGCGATGGGCGTTTGAATCCCTCCTGGATGCACGCACGAAACGAACACCGGTGTGTTTTCCAACTCGTGCCGCAAGGCCTCAGTGAAGCCACGCACCGCAAACTTGCTGGCGGAATAAGCGCTCTGTCCGGCGGGTGCCACCAGCCCGAAAACGCTTGAGATGTTCACGATGTGTGCGCGCGGTTGCTTCTTCAAAATCGGCAGGAAATACTTCACGCCGTACACCGTTCCCCAGAAATTAATTCCCATCAGCCAGCGCAAATCGTCCAGCGATATTTCTTCGAACGTTCCGTGCAGCGCCACTCCTGCGTTATTGATGAGCAGTGTTACCCGCCCGTGCCGGCTGCTCACGTCCTCGGCGAACGCGCGTACTCCCGATTCATCGGAAACATCCAGCACGTGCGTCGAAACTCCCGCGCTTTTTCCATGCAACGACGCCGCGGTTTCCGCTAATCCCTTTTCATCGATGTCCGCAAGGGCCAGCGCCGATCCCGCCGCTGAAAGTTTCCGCGCCAGCGCCCGCCCGATACCCGACCCGGCCCCGGTCACTACCGCTACTCCGCCGCTCAGGAACGCCATCGAAAAACCTCCGGGAATATAGAGACAAACGCCGCATTGGATTATGAAACCTGAGGAGATTGCTTCAGCGGGACTCCGATTTGACCAGGTTGCGCCCTGCACGTTTCGCCGCATAGAGCGCCTTGTCCGCTTGCCGGACCAGCTCGCAGAATTCTGAAGGTTCTTTTCTGTTGAATCCGGCAATTCCAAAGCTTGCTGTTACTGAAATGCACTCGCCACCAAGATTAAATTTTCGTGAGGCAAGCTGCCCCCGCAGGCGATCCACCACAATACCGATGCTCTTTTCGTCGACATGCGTCAGAATCAGCAGAAATTCATCGCCCCCCATCCGCCCGCAAATATCCGACGCCCGGGTATTCTCTTTCAGGATTTCCGCGAATTTCTGCAGCACCAGATCTCCTGCCTGGTGGCCGTAGTTGTCGTTAACGTTCTTAAAGCAGTCCACGTCCGCATGTACAACCCAGAAGGAATAACCGTGGCGCGCCGCCCCGCGCAATTGCCGCTCCGACCATTCTTCGATCGCCCGGCGGTTCGGCAAACCGGTAAGGGAATCCGTGTTTGCCATCTCTCCCAATAGCTTGTTCTTGGCATCGATTTCGCGATGCAGTTCGATGAACCTGCACCCTACGCCGATCCGCGCTAACAGCTCCCCCCGATCGAATGGCTTGGTAAGGTAATCATCCGCCCCGGCGCTGAGTCCTTTTACGACATCTTCCTTCTCCGTGTTGCTGGTGAGCAGAATTATGTATGCGTACCCTCGTTGGCCGGTTTGCCGGATGCGCTCGCATAATTCCGGACCGGAAAAATCTGGCATCATCCAATCCGTGATGACAATTTCCGGGGCGTGCTTCGCGAACAGCTCCAGTGCTTCGTTCCCGTTCTTGGCTTGGAGCAAGGAGAACTGTTCACCCTCCAGCGCATGCTCCAGGGATTTGCGCCCGACCGGGGAATCATCCGCCACCAGAACGCGGTAGGTTCGCTCGTGGCTTGTCATTGGATTTTTGCTGTCAAAGCGCCAAACACGCTTTCGCGTTAAACGCCCTGTGAGAGGGAGCTGATCTATCTTAACAACGGGGGGAAGGCCGACTATTTTTAAAATGAAGGGTTTTTCAGAAAAGACAACAGTCCGGCTTATGCGCCAGCGCTTTGCACTTTGGCCAGCAATTCCACGAATTTCTGTTTCCGCTCGGTCTGGTCGTTGCCGCCTTCGGCTTCCGCC
>Ga0210410_10001133_pt1 | contig 25617 bp, 22 predicted proteins | sample IncBWC4MmetaG_FD_161058 | JGI IMG/M metagenome (GOLD analysis project Ga0210410, IMG submission 161058) | Forest soil microbial communities from Barre Woods Harvard Forest LTER site, Petersham, Massachusetts, United States - Inc-BW-C-4-M | ecosystem: Environmental > Terrestrial > Soil >... | reverse complement strand
GCTCGACAAGGCGGCCAACGACACGGCCGCCAATTTTGTCCGAGAAAAAATCGCCGAAATAGTGAAGGACCCCGAGACCGCAAAACTGCTGCAGCCCAACAATCATCCGATCGGCTCGAAACGCATCTGCATCGACACCGATTATTTTGCGGCCTTCAACCGCCCGAACGTGACGCTGGTCGACATCAGGACAAATCCGATCGATGAAATCCTGCCGAACGCGGTGCGCGCCGGGGCTAGGGATTACGAGGTCGACGCATTGGTGCTGGCCACCGGCTTCGACGCCATGACGGGTTCGGTCGCCAAAATCGACATCCGCGGACGCAACGAACTGACGTTGAACCGGAAATGGGCCGAAGGCCCAAAAACCTATCTCGGCCTGATGAGCGCCGGCTTTCCCAACCTGTTCATCATCACCGGCCCCGGCAGTCCGTCGGTGCTCTCCAACATGATCGTTTCGATCGAGCAGCACGTCGACTGGATCGCCGATTGCGTCGCCTGGATGCGCGACCGCGGCCTTGAGGTGATCGAAGCCAACAAGGACGCCGAGGACAAATGGGTGACCCATGTCAACGAGGTCGCGCACACCACGCTCTATCCGCAGGCCAATTCCTGGTACATGGGCGCCAACATCCCCGGCAAGCCGCAGATCTTCATGCCCTATATCGGCGGCGTCGGCGCCTATCGCCAGATCTGCAACGACGTCGCGGCCAAGGGCTATGAGGGGTTTGCGATGACGGCGGTGGAGCGGGCGCGAGCGAAAGCGGCATCCTAGGGAGTATGACCGAAAAAGCGGCTAGCTTTTTCGGGCTCTCTCCAGCAGCCTGAAAACAATTCGCGTTTTCGTCATGGCCGGGCTTGTCCCGGCCATCCACGTCTTTCTTGCTGCTGAAGCCGTAGAACGTGGATGCCCGGGACAAGCCCGGGCATACTGCTGCGGTTGCTGCGATGCGAGAAAGTGTCCGCATTTGGACCCCCAAGCCTGTCGTGCCCGGGGTCAAATTAGTCCGACGACCTTGCATCAAGCAAGCTGGCGCCGGGCCTTTCGGCAAATTTCCCGCACGGCCGCCCCTTGCGTAACCCGCTGGCGTGAACGATGGGAGGCGTCAAAACGCCGTGTAGCCGCCGTCGATCACAAAGCAATCGGCGGTGTGATAGGATGAGGCGTTGCTCATCAGATAGACCGCGATGCCGCCGAAATCGCCGGGCTCGCCGAACCGGCGCATCGGAATCCGCGGCATCACCGCACCGACGAATTTTTCGTCGGCCAGCACCCGCGCGGTCATGTCGCTCTTGATCCAGCCGGGCAGGATGGCATTGGAGGTGACGCCCTGTCGCGCCAGTTCGACTGCGAGCGCCCGGACCAGCGCGTTGATGGCGGCCTTGGTCGCAGCATAATGCTCGTTGCGCGCGGTGCCGAACAGCGACGCCAGGCTCGAGGTCGCGACCAGGCGGCCGAACTTGTCGCCGGCGGTGGCGCGCTCGGTCATGTGGCGCGCCGCTACCTGGAACACGTGGAACACGCCGTCGAGATTGGTGGCGAACATGGTTCGCCACTGTTCCTCGGTGCGGTCGATGAAGGCGTGCCGGCCGCCGCCGCCGATCCCGGCATTGGCAAAGCAGCCGTCTACCCGCCCGAACCGCTCGAGCGTGGCGGCCATCGCCGCCTTGACCGAGGCGGGATCGCTGACGTCGCAAATGCGGGTGTCGACCGCGCCCGTGCAGGAGGCCATGGTCGCGGCCGCATTCTTGTTCTTCTCGGCGTTACGGCCCCAGATCGAGACGTTGCAGCCGGCTGCCGCCAATGCCTGCGCGATGCCAAGGCCGATGCCGCCATTGCCGCCGGTGATGATGGCGACGCGGCCGGTGAGGTCGAAAATACCCATGAGCGTTTCCAGTCCTGTTTGGCGCGCGTTAGACCGTGCGTCCGATGGCGGGCAGATGTTGGCTTGCCAACCATGGACAAGCTGCTGTTAAAAATCAAATATGGGTCCGAGATCGAAACCTTTGTACCGCGGGACGAAATAACGCGGGCACCACTCCTAGAGGAAACAAATGCAGTTCAAGCACGCCACGCTCGATATCGAAGGCCCGGTGGCCATCCTGAAGCTCGATCATCAGGAGGTGATGAATGCGGTGTCGATGGACATGCTGGGCGGGCTTGCCGAGGCGCTCGATACTATCGACGAGACAAGGTCCGAGGTCCGCTGCGTGGTGCTGACCGGCGCGGGCCGCGCGTTCTGCACCGGCGCCAATTTGCAGGGCCGCAACAACCAGAAACCGGGCAGGAGCAACGCGGGGGCCACGCTGGAAACCGGCTTTCATCCCTTCCTGCGGCGATTGCGCAACCTGCATTGCCCGCTCGTCACCGCGGTCAATGGGCCGGCCGCCGGCGCCGGCATGAGCTTTGCGCTGATGGGCGACATGATCCTGTGCGCGCGCTCTTCCTATTTCCTGCAGGCGTTCCGCCGCATCGGCCTGGTGCCCGACTGCGGATCGACCTGGCTGCTGCCGCGGCTGATCGGCAAGGCGCGCTCGGTCGAGCTGTCCTTGATGGGCGAGAGGCTTCCGGCCGAGAAGGCGCTGGAATGGGGGCTGGTCAACCGGGTCTATGACGACGCAGTCCTGATGGACGAGGCCATGAAGCTCGCGCATGAGCTGGCGAACGGTCCGACGGTGGCGCTGTCGCTGATCCGCAAGCTCTATTGGGAGAGCCCCGACAATTCGTTCGAGGATCAGCTCAACCTCGAGTTCGAATCGCAGCGGATCGCGGGCGCCGCGGAAGATTTCAGGGAGGGCGTTTCCGCCTTCCTCGAAAAGCGGCCGGCGAAATTCAGGGGCAAATGATCGAGGCCGAACTCGCAACCTGCGTCGCCGCCTGGTATCCGGGCGCGACCGGCGTCACGGGCGCTGTCCGGCTTTCCGGCGGCGCCAGCCAGGAGACCTGGTCGTTCGATATCGTGCATCCGGAAGGCAACATCGCTGCGATCCTGCGCCGCGCGCCGGCCGGCTATGGCGCGGCGCCGACGCGCGCGGCCGGGCTGAATGCCGAGGCAGCGCTGATGCAGCGCGCATATGACGCCGGCTTGCCGTCGCCGCGCGTGCTGCATGTGCTTCAACCGCAGGACAATCTCGGCACCGGATTCGTCATGGCGCGGGTCGAAGGTGAAACGATCCCGCGCAAGATTTTGCGCGATGAAAAATTCGCCTTGGCCCGTCCAAAGCTGGCTTGCCAGCTTGGAGGGATCCTGGCGGGGATCCACGGGCTGGCCCTGGCCCAGCTGCCCGAATTGCGCCGCATGACGGCGGCGAAGGAAATCGCCGAACTGGAGCGGGACTACCGCGGCTTTGATTGGCCGCGGCCGGTATTTGAACTGGCGCTGCGCTGGTTGCGCGACCACGATCCCGGTCCATCGGACGAGGTGACGCTGGTGCATGGCGATTTCCGCCACGGCAACCTCATCATCGGTCCCGATGGCGTACGCGCGGTGCTGGACTGGGAGCTCGCGCATCTCGGCGATCCGATGGAGGATCTGGGCTGGGTCTGCGTCAATTCCTGGCGTTTTGGCGAGATTGATAAACCCGTCGGCGGCTTTGGGACATGCGAGGAACTGTTTGCGGGCTACGAGGCGGCCGGCCGCCGCGTCGATCCCGCCCGCGTAACTTTCTGGGAAGTGATGGGCACGCTGCGCTGGGGCGTAATGTGCTGCGGCATGATGCAGCGGTTTCGCCTCTCGCCGGAGCATTCGATCGAGCGCGCGATGATCGGCCGTCGCTCATCGGAGACCGAGATCGATCTGCTGAGATTACTTGCCCCGCGAGGGAGATAGAAATGCAGGACGAACCGACACCGGAAGAATTGATAAAGGCGGTCGCGGATTTCCTGCGCAACGAACTCGCGCCTGAAATCAGCGGTCACAACGCCTTCAAGCTGCGGGTTTCGATCAACGCCCTCGACCTGGTGATGCGTCAATTGGCGCTTCAGGAGGGCAGCGATGCCGCGGAAGCCGAGCGGTTGTCGAACCTATTGGGCATGCGGGGCCCGCTCGGCGAAATCAACCGCGTGCTCGCCGACCGCATCGCGAAAGGCGAACTCGACCTGCGGACGCCGGGACTGGCCGAGCATCTGTGGCAGACTACAATGGCGAAACTCGCGGTCGATCAGCCGAATTATGCGTCGTACCGGAGGGAGCTAGAGAATAAGCGCAACTAGCTCCGCCGTCATTCCGGGATGGTCCGAAGGACCAGACCTCAGATGCGCAATTGCGCATTGGGGAATCTCGAGATTCTCAGATGTGCAATTGCACATCGTAGTTCGATGCTGCGCATCGCCCCGGAATGACGGAGCGCTACTTCCCCAGCCATTTCGGCGCCCGCTTCTCCGAAAACGCCTTCGGGCCCTCGATATAATCCTGCGACGCTGCCATCGCCTTCACGGCGGGGTATTCGCGCTGTTCTGACATCGCCTGCTCCAGCGAGACCGCAAGGCCCTTCTGGATCGCCTGCTTCGAAGCGCGGATCGACATCGGTGAGTTCTTGCAGATCGTCTCGGCCCAGCGTTCGGCGGCGGCCAGCGCCTCGCCCGCCGGCACCACCTCGTTGACGAAGCCGAGTTCGTGGCCCTCCCTGGCCGAGACGTGGCGCGCGGTGAGGATCATGCCCATGGCGCGCTTCAACCCGATTTGGCGCGGTAGCCGCTGCAGGCCGCCGGCGAGGGCGGCGAGGCCGACCCGCGGCTCGGGCAGGGCGAAGGTGGCATTCTCGGAAGCAATGATGAGGTCGCAGGCCAGCGCAATTTCAAAGCCGCCGCCCATGGCGACGCCGTTGACCGCGGCGATGATCGGCTTGTCACAGTCGAAGCGCGCGGTCAGCCCGGCGAACCCGCCCTTGTCCCAGCCGCGTTTTCCCCCGGCCGCCTGCCACTTCAGATCGTTGCCGGCGCAGAACGCCTTGTCGCCCGCGCCGGTGACGATCGCGACCCATTGGGCGGGATCGGCGCAAAAATCGTCGAACACCTTTTGCAACTCGAAATGCGCGTCCGTATGCAGCGCGTTGTACACCTCCGGGCGCGACAGCGTCACGATCGTGATCGGGCCCTTGCGCGCGACCCTGGAAAATTTCAAGTCCATGTTTGCTCCCGTTGGTTTTTTCTGTGGCGAGGAATATTCGCCAACGATACTAGCGTGCCCGTGTCGCCCGGCGCCACCCCATTACGCAGGGGGCCTGGCGCGCCAAGCTTTCTTGACTTGGCCGCGGGTTCTCACCTTAATCGAATGCGCCTCGCCACAACGACAAGAAAACGACTGGGAGAACTGCCTTGGATTTTGCATTGCCCGCCGACCTTGTCAGCTATCTTGCCGAGCTCGACCGATTCATCGCGCAACAGATAAAACCGATCGAGGAGGCCGACGACAACATCCGCTTTTTCGATCATCGCCGCGAATGGGCGCGCACCGATTTCGACAATGGCGGGCTGCCGCGCCATGAATGGGAAGCGCTGCTGCGCCGGGTGAAAAATCTTGCCGATGATGCGGGACACCTGCGGTTTGCGATCCCGAAGCGCTACGGCGGCAAGGATGGCTCCAATCTCTGGATGGCGGTAATCCGGGAGCATTTTGCCGCCAAAGGCCTCGGCCTGCATAACGACCTGCAGAACGAACATTCGATCGTCGGCAATCTGCCGCTGGTCACCATGCTCGATCGCTACGGCCGCGACGAGCAGAAGGCGATGATCGAGGGCTCCATCACCGGCAAATACCGCATCACCTTTGGCCTGACCGAGCCCGAACACGGTTCTGATGCCACCCACATGGAGACCCGCGCGCTACCGGCGACGCGCGACAACGTCAAGGGCTGGGTGATCAATGGCGAGAAGATGTGGACGACGGGCATGCATGTCGCGACTCATTGCGCGTTGTTCGCGCGCACCTCCGGCAATGACGGCGACGCCCGCGGCATCACCTGCTTCCTGGTGCCGGCGAAATCGGCGGGCGTGAAGGTCGAAGAATACATGTGGACCTTCAATATGCCGACCGATCATCCCCGCGTCAGTTTTACCGATGTGTTCGTGCCGGAGGACGCGCTGTTCGGTGAAGTCGGCCGCGGGCTGTCGCTGGCGCAGTGCTTTGTGCATGAGAATCGCATTCGTCAGGCGGCGAGCTCACTGGGGGCGGCGGTCTATTGCATCAACGAAAGCGTGAAATACGCGCGCGAGCGAAAGCCGTTCGGCAAGGCGCTGGCCGAGAACCAGGCGATCCAGTGGCCGCTGGTGGAGCTCGCCACGCAAGCCGAGATGCTGCGGCTGTTGATCCGCAAGACCGCATGGGAGATGGACCAGCTCACCCAGGCGCAGGTCGAGCACACGCTCTCCGACAAGGTTTCCATGTGCAATTTCTGGGCGAACCGGCTGTGCTGCGAAGCCGCCGACCGCGCCATGCAGGTCCATGGCGGCATGGGCTACTCGCGCCACAAGCCGTTCGAACACATCTACCGCCACCACCGCCGCTATCGCATCACCGAAGGCAGTGAGGAAATCCAGAAGCGGAAAGTGGCGGGATTCCTGTTCGGCTATATGGGCGCGGGAAAGCATTAAGGAGGATGCGAATGGAAGGCGGATGCACCTGCGGACATATCCGCTATCGCCTCAACGGCGGGCCGCTGATCGTTCACGCCTGCCACTGCACCTGGTGTCAGCGCGAAACCGGTACGGCGCATGCGTGGAATGCGCTTTACGAGGCGGACCGGGTCGAGCACCTCAAGGCCGAGCCTGAGATCGTCGACACGCCGTCGGCGAGCGGCAAGGGTCAACGCATCGCGCGCTGCCCGAACTGCAAGGTCGCGGTCTGGAGCAACTATCCGCAAGCCGGTCCCGCAGTGCGTTTCCTGCGTGTAGGCACGCTGGACGATCCAAGCCAGTGCCCGCCGGACATTCACATCTTCACCTCATCGAAGCAGCCGTGGGTGACGTTCGGGCCGGACCAGAGGGTTGTAGCCGAGTTCTATAATCTCGATGAGGTCTGGTCGGACGAAGCCAAGGAGCGCCGCCGCCTCATGCGCGAGCGTGCGGTCGCGGCGAGAAAGTGACACGTTGACGGATCAGTTGACTTGCCGATCCTTGCCCGCCCAATAGGGATCGCGCAGATGCCGCCGCAAGATCTTCCCCGACGCGTTGCGGGGTAGTGCCGCGATGAACTCCACCGACTTCGGCGTCTTGAAGCCCGCGATCCGCTCGCGGGTGAAATTGATGATGTCGGAGGCAGTCGCCTCCTTGCCTTGTTTCATCACCACGATCGCCTTGACCGCTTCGCCCCATTTGTCGTCGGGGACGCCGACCACGGCGACCTCGGCGACATCGGGGTGATCGCAGATCGCGCTTTCGACCTCGGCGGGATAGATGTTCTCGCCGCCGGAGATGATCATGTCCTTGATGCGGTCGTGGATGTAGAGATAGCCGTCGTTGTCCATGTAGCCGGCATCGCCGGTGCGCAGCCAGCCGTCGCTGTCGAGCGTTTTCGCGGTCGCCTCCGGCAGATTCCAGTAGCCGGCCATGTTGGAGCCGGAACGGGTCGCGATCTCGCCGACCTCGCCTGGCGGCAATTGGTTGCCATTGGCATCGAGGATCGCAAGTTCGACGCCGGGCAGCGCCTTGCCGGCCGAGCGCATCCGCTCCAGCCCCTCGACATGGTCTTCCGGCGGCAGCGCCACGATGGTGCCGGTGGTCTCGGTCATGCCGTACATCTGCACGAAGCCGCAGCCGAACACCTCGATGCACTCCTTCAGGAGCGCGGCCGGTATCGGGGAAGCGCCATACAACATGTATTTCAGCCGCGAGAAGTCCACCTGCCGCGCGCGGGGCTGCCGCACCACGAACTGCATCGCGGCCGGCACCATGAACAGCTTTGTGATTCCGGACTGCTCAAAGAAATCCAGCACCTTGGTCGGATCGAATTCGCGGGCGATCACGCCCTTGGCGCCGTGATAGAGCCCCATCACGCCCCAGCCGGAGCCGCCGATGTGGAAGATCGGCATCGCCACCAGCGAGACGTCATCCTCGTTCCATTTATTCCAATCGGGCTTTTCGGCCTCGTTGCCGGACTGAACCAGATTGAGGAAGTTGGCATGCGACAACATCGCGCCCTTTGGTTTGCCGGTGGTGCCCGAGGTATAAAGCTGGATCGCGATGTCCCTGCTGCTGATCGGAATGTTCGGGTCGCCGCCGCTCTGGACGTCGCGCCACGTCGCATAATCCGGCCATTCCGGCGCGCCGCCTTCGATGGTGATGATGGCGCGCAAGTCAGGCAATTGCGACCGGATGTTGCGAACCTGCGCGACGAATTCCGGCCCGACGAACAATACCGGCGCCTTGCAATCCGCCACGATGAAGGCAACTTCCGGTCCGGCCAGCCGCCAGTTCACCGGCGCCATCACCACATTGGCTTTGATCGCGCCCAGCAGCAGCTCAAAATAGATGTCGCTGTTCTTGCCGAGATAGGCGATGCGGTCGCGCGGTTTGACGCCCTGCGCGATCAGTGCGTTGGCGACGCGGTTGGTCTGGATATCGAACTCGGCAAAACTGGTCCGGCGGCCCTCGAATTCGAAGGCGATCGCATCGCCGCGGGCCTTCGCCCGCTCGCGCACCATGTCGGCAAGGTTTGCCAATTGTTCTGTGGCGGACATGTTTCTCCCGAGGCGTCTGTTGTTATTTGTTACGATGATATTGGCTTGGACTGCGCCGCGCAATCGTCCGTCATTGCGAGGAGCGACAGCGACGAAGCAATCCAGCTTTCGTCGCGTCGTGGTTTATGGATTGCTTCGCGGAGCCTGTCATCGGGCGCGCGTTCGCGCGACCCGGTGGCACAGCAATGACGGGAAGGCCTATCCCCTTGCCGCCCGATCCTTTTCGTTCTGCGCCTTGATCGAGTCGCGCGCCGCGGTCCAGTCGGCATCCTTCCATTCGCGCAACTGATAAAAATTGCCGCCCATCGCCAGCGCTTGCCCGCCGTCCATCGCGATGGTCTCGCCGTTGATCCAGTCGCAGCCGCCGGAAATCAGGAACACCGCGAGATTCTGCAATTCTTCCATCTTGCCGACCCGGCCCATCGGATTGAGTGCCTTGGTGCGCGCGCCGGCTTCGTCGCCGGGCTTTATTCGCTTGCTCATGCCTTCGGTCGGGATTTCGCCGGGCGCGATGGTGTTGAGGCGGATGCCGTAGTGACCCCATTCGGTTGCCAGCGACATGGTCATGGCATGGATCGCCGACTTGCTCATCGCCGAGGGCACCACATAGGGGCTGCCGTTGCGAACCCAGGTCACGGTGATCGACACCACATTGCCACGCTGTTTCAAGGCGATCCAGCGCCTGCCCACCGCGTGCGTCACATAGAAGGTGCCGTGCATCACGATGTTGGCGACCGCGTCGAAGCCGCGCGAGGTGAGGTCCTCGGTACGCGAGATGAAATTGCCGGCGGCGTTGTTGATGAGGTCGGTGAGGCCGCCTTCCTTGAAGATCGCATCGACCATTTCGTCGACCGCAAGCGGGTTGCGGATATCGACACCGTGGCTGGTGACCCGGCCGCCATAAAGGTCCATCAGCTCGGTCGCGGTCTCGTCGCAGACGGCCTTGCGCCGGCCGCAGATATGCACCTCGGCGCCAAGCTCGAGAAAGCGCGCCGCCATCGACTTGCCTAGGCCGGTGCCGCCGCCGGTGACGAGGATGCGCCGGTCGGAGAGAAGCTTTTCGCTGAACATGGGAGGTTTCCACCCTGGAAAAATGTCTGTTAATTGGTTGATTGACTAAATCCGCCCAACGCCATTCTGTAAAGCGGCAAACGAACAAGAGCAGGAGAACCATCCATGGAACAGCGCGTCTCGGTCACGATTGCGGACGGCGTCGCCGATGTCCGGCTGGTGCGGGCGGACAAGATGAATGCGCTCGATGCGGCGATGTTCGATGCACTGGTTTCGACCTCCAGCCGGCTCGCCCACGAGAAGGGCCTTCGGGCGGTAGTATTGTCCGGCGAGGGCCGCGCCTTCTGCGCCGGCCTCGACATGGGCCGTTTTGCCGCGATGAAAGAGAGTGGCGGCAACGCCGTCGCGGGCGGCGAGAAGCGCGATCTGGCCGACCGCACCCATGGGCTCGCCAATTTCCCGCAACAGGCGGTGTGGGGATGGCGGCAGCTTCCAGTACCGGTGATCGCCGCGATCCAGGGCGTGGCGTTCGGCGGCGGCTTTCAGCTCGCGCTCGGCGCCGACATGCGGTATCTCGCCCCCGATGCGCGGATGTCGATCATGGAAATCAAGTGGGGCTTGGTGCCGGACATGGCGGGGACGCCGATCCTGGCGAGCCTGGTGCGCGACGATATCCTGCGCGAGCTGACCTACACGGGTCGGATTTTCTCGGCGCAGGAGGCGCTGAGTTACGGCCTCGCAACTCGCATCTGCGACGACCCGCGCGCTGCGGCCTTCGAGGTCGCGCGCGAGATCGCCGGCAAAAGTCCGGAGGCGATCCGCGCCGCCAAGCGCATGCTGAACAATCTGTCGGTCGATCCGGCCGCGGCGCTGCTCGCCGAGTCCGTCGAGCAGCAGAAGCTGCTGGGCAGTCCGAACCAGACCGAGGCCGTGCGCGCCAATATCGAAAAACGCGCGCCGCGCTTTGCGGATGTTTGAATAGTGTTCGAACCTCATCCTGAGGAGCGGCCGTTTGGCCGCGTCTCGAAGGATCAGGCCCGCGCTGTGGCCTCATGGTTCGAGACGCGCTTCGCGCTCCTCACCATGAGGGGTTACTGAACCCGACGAGAGATCGGAAAGCGACAATGTCAACGCAACAGCTCTTCCACGGCATCATCAGCGGCCAGCGTCGGCGAAATCACGCCGAAGTGGCCGGTCGCGCCGCCCGTATCGCCGGCGGCTTCGAGCGGCTCGGCGTAGGCCAGGGCGACAGCGTCTGCATCCTCATGCGCAACGACATCGCCTTCATCGAGGCGGCCTATGGCGCGATGCAGCTCGGCGCCTATGCGGTGCCGGTGAACTGGCATTTCAAGCCGGAGGAAATCAATTACATCCTGGAGGATTCCGGCTCACGGGTGCTGGTCGGCCACGCCGACCTGCTGCATCCCTTGCTCGAGGCGATTCCGGCCGGTGTGACCGTGCTCAGCGTCCCGACGCCGACGGAAATCCTGCAGCATTACAAGATCGATCCCGACCATATCGCAACACCCGCTTTCGCCACGGATCTGGAATCCTGGCTTGGACGGCAGCGGCCTTATGACGGCCCGGCGCGGCCGCAGCCGGCGAACATGATCTACACTTCGGGCACGACCGGAAACCCCAAGGGGGTGCGGCGCAACGCGCCGACACCGGAACAGGGTGTCACCGCGGAACGCTTGCGCCGGCTGATCTATGGCCTGACGCCTGGTGTGCGGGCGCTGCTGCCCGGACCGCTGTATCATTCGGCGCCGAATTCGTTCGGCCTGCGCGCAGGCCGTCTCGGCGGTGCTTTGGTCCTCATGCCGCGGTTTGATCCGGAAGAATTTCTGTGGCTGATCGAGGCGGAAGAGATCGATACCCTCTTCATGGTGCCGACCATGTTCGTCCGGCTGATGAAGCTGCCGGACGGCGTGCGGAAGAAGTATGACACCTCCTCGCTGCGCCACGTCGTCCATGCCGCGGCGCCGTGCCCCGCCGATGTCAAGCGCGCGATGATCCAATGGTGGGGACCGGTGATCTGCGAATATTATGGCTCTACCGAAGCGACTGCGCTCACTTTCGCCACTTCCGAGGATGCGCTGAAGAAGCCCGGCACGGTCGGCAAGATCCTGGACGGCGTCGAACTGCGGTTTCTCGGCGAGAACGGCGAGCCATTGCCGCAAGGTGAGATCGGCGAGATCTATTCGCGGATCGCAGGCAGCCCCGACTTCACCTATCACAACAAGCCCGAAAAGCGCGCCGAGATCGAGCGCGACGGATTTATCACCTCGGGCGATGTCGGCTATATCGACGAAGACGGCTACGTCTTCCTCTGCGACCGCAAGCGCGACATGGTGATCTCGGGCGGCGTCAACATCTATCCGGCAGAAATCGAGGCCGCGCTGCATGCGGTCGCCGGCGTGCACGACTGCGCCGTATTCGGCATCCCCGACGAGGAATTCGGCGAGGCGCTGATGGCGGTGGTGGAGCCGCAGGCCGGCGTGACACTCGATGTTGGGGCGATCCGCGCCCAGCTCAAGACTGCGCTCGCCGACTACAAGGTGCCGAAACACGTCGAAATCCAGCAAAATTTGCCGCGCGAGGATTCCGGCAAGATCTTCAAGCGCCGTCTGCGCGATCCCTATTGGGAAAGGGCGGGGCGGAGGATTTGACGTAGTTCCTCATGGTGAGGAGGCGCTCTTGCGCCGTCTCGAACCATGAGGCCGAGATGCATCCTCATCCTTCGAGACGCGCGCAAGGGCGCGCTCCTCAGGATGAGGGCACCGGTTGTATGGCTACCGCCTTTATCTTTATCTTGCACTGCGGCAAAAAACTTGCACACTCCGAGATTGCCGGGCAGCCTCTGGAGGAGCCAACGATGTCACCCCAGACCATGCCTTCCGAGATCGAAGTCCGCACCAACCGCGCCGAGGAAGCCTCGGCGCTCGAGGAAGACACCCGGCTGCGCAATGACATCCGGCTGCTTGGGCGCATCCTTGGCGATACCGTGCGCGACCAGGAGGGCGCCGACGTGTTCGACCTGGTCGAGCGCATCCGGCAGACCTCGATCCGGTTCCACCGCGACGACGACAAGCCGGCGCGGCGCGAACTGGAACTGATCCTCGACAGCATGTCGACCAGCCAGACCGTGCGCATCGTGCGCGCGTTCAGCTATTTTTCGCATCTCGCCAACATCGCCGAGGACCAGAACAACATCCGCCAGATGCGGGCGCGCTCCAAGGCTGGAGGAACGCCGGGAACGCTGGCGCTGACCTTGTCGCATGCGCGCGCGGCGGGCTTTTCCGCGGCCGACTTGCGCAAGTTCTTCGCAACCGCCCAGGTCAGCCCGGTCCTGACCGCGCATCCGACCGAGGTCCGCCGCAAGAGCACGATCGACCGCGAGATGGAGATCGCGGCGCTGCTGGACCGGCGCGAGCGGGTCCAGCTGACCCCGGAGGAGTTGGCGGCCGACGATGAACAGTTGCGCCGCGAGGTGTTGACGCTGTGGCAGACCAACCTGTTGCGCCGGACCAAGCTCACCGTGCTCGACGAGGTCGCCAACGGCCTGTCGTTTTATGACTACACCTTCCTGTACGAAGTGCCGCGTCTGCATTGCGCGCTGGAGGACCGCTTGAACGAAGGCGACGGCGCCGCACCTGGCGAACTGGCGTCGTTCCTGAAGATAGGAAGCTGGATCGGCGGCGATCGCGACGGCAACCCTTTCGTGACGGCGGAAGTGATGCGCGGCACATTGAAACTGCAGTCGAGCCGGGTGCTGCGCTATTATCTGGAAGAACTGCATGTGCTCGGCTCCGAACTGTCGCTTGCCGCGCATCTGGCCGATGTGTCCAAGGATCTGCGCGCGCTCGCCGAGCGCTCGCCCGATACCTCGCCGCATCGAAAGGGCGAGCCTTATCGGCTGGCGGTATCAGGCATTTATGCAAGGCTCACCGCCACCGCTGCGCGGCTGGGTGTGGAAACCACCCGCCCTCCCGTCGGCGAAGCCGCAGCCTACGCCGATGTCGGGGAGTTCAAGGCCGATCTCGATACGCTTTATCGCTCGCTGATTTCCAATAATTCGCGGGTGATCGCGCGCGGCCGGCTGCGGCACTTGCGCCGGGCTGTCGATTGCTTCGGCTTCCATCTCGCATGCCTCGACATGCGGCAAAATTCGGCGGTGCACGAACGCACAGTTGCCGAACTGATCGATGCCGCGATGCCCGGGATGTCCTATCTGGCGCTGAACGAGGAGGCCCGGATCGCGCTGCTCACCAGCGAATTGCGTAACACCCGGCCGCTGACGTCATCGTTCGTCAAATACAGCGAGGAGACGGTTGGCGAACTCGCGGTGTTCCATGCCGCCGCCGAAGCGCATTCCAAATTCGGCGTCGATGTGATCCCCCAATGCATCATCTCGATGTGCAAGGGGGTGTCCGACATGCTCGAGGTGGCGCTGCTCCTGAAGGAGGTCGGCCTCGTCAATCCTTCCGGCCGCAGTGCGATCAATATCGTGCCACTGTTCGAGACCATCGAGGATTTGCAGGCCTCCGCCGGCATCATGGACCGGATGCTGTCGATTCACGATTACCGCAAGCTGGTCGACAGCCGCGGCGCGGTGCAGGAAGTCATGCTCGGTTACTCCGACAGCAACAAGGATGGCGGTTTTGTCACCTCGGGCTGGGAACTCTACAAGGCGGAGATCGGCCTGATCGAGGTGTTCGAGCGCCACCATGTGCGCCTGCGGCTGTTTCACGGCCGCGGCGGCTCGGTCGGCCGCGGCGGCGGCCCGAGCTATGACGCCATCATCGCGCAGCCCGGCGGCGCCGTGAACGGCCAGATAAGGATTACCGAGCAGGGCGAGATCATCTCCAGCAAATATTCCAACGCCGAAGTCGGCCGCGACAATCTCGAAATTCTCGCCGCTGCGACGCTGGAAGCAAGCCTGCTGCAGCCGAAGCACAGCGCGCCCTCGGGCGAGTATCTGAAGGCGATGGAGCAATTGTCGGCGCTGGCCTTCAAGGCCTATCGCGGGCTGGTCTATGAAACCGAGGGCTTTGCCGATTATTTCTGGGCTTCCACCGTCATCACCGAAATCGCCACGCTCAACATCGGCAGCCGGCCGGCCTCGCGCAAGAAGACCCGCGACATCGAGGATCTCCGCGCCATTCCCTGGGTGTTCAGCTGGGCGCAATGCCGGCTGATGCTGCCGGGCTGGTACGGTTTTGCCAGCGCGGTGGAGGCCTGGATCAAGCAGCACCCCGACAAGGGCATGCCGTTCCTGCGCGAGCTCTATCGCGAGTGGCCGTTCTTCCGCACGTTATTGTCGAACATGGACATGGTGCTGGCCAAGAGCTCGATTGCGATCGCCTCGCGCTATGCCGAACTGGTGCCGGACAATGAGCTCCGCGAAAAGATCTTCGGGCGCATCCGCAGCGAATGGCAGACATCGATCAATTTGCTGCTCGACATCATGGGCCAGCAGCGCCTGCTGCAGAGCAACCCGCTTCTGGAGCGATCGATCCGCAATCGCTTCCCCTATCTCGACCCGCTCAACCATGTGCAGGTGGAGCTGTTGAAGGAACACCGCGCGCAGAATCCCGACGAGCAGGTGCTGCGCGGCATCCAGATCACCATCAACGGGATTTCGGCGGGATTGAGGAATAGCGGGTGAGGGGAGGCGAATGGCGAGTAGCGAATGGAGAACGCCATTCGCTATTCGCCACTCCCTATTCGCTTCTCACGGCTTCATCGCACCCTGTGCACTCGTGTACACGGCGTACAGCGATGTCGAGCCGCAGATGTAAAGCCTGTTTCGTTGCTGTCCGCCGAAACAGAGGTTGGCGACCGTCTCCGGTATGTGGATCTTGCCGAGCAGATCGCCGTCGCGCGTGTAGCAGCGCACGCCGTCCTCGTTCGGATCGCCCCAACCCACCGAGCACCAGACATTGCCGTCGGTGTCACAGCGCACCCCGTCGGTGATGCTGGGCTTTGGCATTTCCGCAAAGACCTTGCCGTTCGAGACCTTCCCGGCCCCCACATCCAGGTCGAAGGCGCGGATATGCGACGGGTTGTCCGGCCCGTCCGTGAAGCCGGTGTCGATGACATAGAGCTTCTTCTCGTCAGGCGAGAGCGCGATGCCGTTGGGCTCGACGAAGTCATCGACGACCACCTTGATGTCGCCGGATTTCGGATCGACCCGGTAGACGTTGTGTTTCTCCTGCTCGGCCTCGGCTTTGACGCCCTCATAATAGCCGCCGATGCCGTAGACGGGATCGGTGAACCAGATCGAACCGTCGGAAGCGACGACGGCGTCGTTCGGCGAGTTCAGCTTCTTGCCATTGTACTTGTCGGCGATGATGGTGATCGAGCCGTCGAGTTCGGTCCGGGTGACCCGCCGGCCGCTATGCTCGCAGGTGATCAGGCGCCCTTCACGGTCAATGGTGTTGCCGTTTGAGTTCATCGACGGCTGGCGATAGACGCTCAGATGACCGTCATCCTCCGAAAAGCGCATGATGCGGTTGTTGGGGATGTCGCTGAACAGCACGTAGCGCCCCGCCGGGAAGTAGACGGGCCCTTCGGCCCAGCGCATCCCGGTGGCGACGCGCTCGACTGCCATGGTGCCGGCGAACGCCGGAAAACCCATGGGTCCGAACGACACCTTGGGCTTTTTGAGGGATTCAAGGTGGGAATCTGGATAGCGGCTGCCGGGTAGCGGTCCCAGGGGCAGGGGGTCGGTTGACGGGGTCAGAGCGCCGGTTTGGCCGAATGGCGTTACGGTCGCCGCACCGGCCGTTGTCATGCTCACGGCCGTCGCGGCCAGCGCCGCCGTGCCCCTGATCAGGCTGCGGCGGTTGAGGCACTGGCTGTGCAGAAGGGTCAGTGGAGTTGTCATGGTTTCCTCCCATTTTTTGTTGGGAGGAAATGATCAGCGCGCAATCGGGCATAAAGCGGGCGGGTCCGCGAAGCAACCTCAGATAGATTCGATTTTTGCCAGTTCAGATCGCGTCCCAATTGAAAATATCGGCCGAGCGGTCGAGCTTGTAGAAGGACGACTTCAATGCCGGGATGCCGTGCTCGGCGATGGTCTGCGGGGTCCAGCCTTCGCCGCGATGGATCGAGCGCAGGGGGCGCGACTGGCTCATCAGGAAGATCTCGTTCATCCGCACCGCAAAAATCTGCCCGGTGACGTCCTTGGCGGCATCGCTGAGCAGGAACGCCACGACGGGGGCGATCTTTTCCGGCCCCATCTGCTGGATTTTTGCGACGCGGGCTTTCTCCGCCTCGGTTTCGGTCGGAATGGTCCCGATCAGCCGGCTCCAGGCGAATGGCGACACGCAGTTCGAGCGCACGTTGAAGCGGTTCATGTCGAGCGCGATCGATTTCGACAAGCCGACGATGCCGAGCTTGGCGGCGGCATAATTGGCCTGGCCGAAATTGCCGACCAGCCCCGAAGTCGATGTGAAATGCACGAACGAGCCGCTCTCCTGCTCGCGGAACAGCCGCGCGGCGGCGTGCGAGACATAGAACGAGCCCATCAGGTGCACCTTGATGACGGACTCGAAGGCGTCGATGCTCATGCGATGGAAGATGGCGTCGCGCAGGATACCGGCATTGTTGACCACGCCGTCGAGCTTGCCAAAGCTGTCGACCGCCATTTTCACGATTTTGCTGGCGGGGATCGCTTCGGCGACGGTCTCGAAATTCGCCACCGCTATGCCGCCGCGCTTCTTGATTTCATCGACCACCTCTTCGGCCGGCGAAGCGCTCGAGCCTGAGCCGTCGGCGGCGACGCCGGGATCGTTGACCACGACCTTCGCCCCCTCGGCGGCGCAGAGCAGCGCGATTTCCCTGCCGATGCCGCGGCCTGCGCCGGTGACGATGATGGATTTTCCGTCGAGTGATTTTGCGTTGGCCATGATTGCCTCCCCGTCCTGTTTTTCCAAGGCCAAGGCAAACACAACTCGTCATGCGCGGGCTTGACCCGCGCATCCATCCATCTTCGTCAGATGATGGATTGCCGGGTCAAGCCCGGCAATGACAACTGTGCTTTGCCTGGATCGGTCATTAGTTTTGATTCGTGAAAATAATCGTTCCGCTCGCGGCGAACATGCCGCCGACGCCGTGGCACACCGAGATCTTCGCCCCCTGCACCTGCGCCGGGGCGATGCCGCGCATCTGCCGCACGCTCTCCTGCAGCGCATACATGCCGTACATGCCGGAATGCATGTAGCTCAAGCCGCCGCCATTGGTGTTGAGCGGCAGCTTGCCGCCGGGACGGGTATTGCCGTCGGCGATGAACTTGCCGGCCTCTTCGTGCGGCATGAAGCCGAGATCGCCGAGGCCGTAGAGCGGCAGATGCGCAAACGCGTCGTAGATCATCAGATGATCGACATCCTTGTGGCTGATGCCGGCCTCCTTGAACGCGAGGGGTCCGGCGACCTTGAAGGCGCGCGAGCTGTCAAAGGTCCGCATCTGGCTGACCATCGGCGTCTCGACGCTTTCGCCGGTGCCGAGGATATAGACCGGCTTTCTCGGAAAGTCCTTGGCGCGGTCGGCGGAGGTCAGGATCAGCGCGCCGCCGCCGTCGGTGACGAGGCAGCATTGCAGGATGCGGAACGGATAAGCGATCATCCGCGAGTTCAGCACGTCTTCAACCGTGATCGGCGTCTTCATGGTGGCGCGCGGATTTTTCGCCGCCCATTCGCGCTGCACCACCGCGACCATGGCGATTTGCTCATGCGTAATGCCATGGGTCTTCATATAGCGCAGCACGGGAATCGGAAACATGCTGGCCGGCGTCGAGACGCCGTAGGGCAATTCGAACTGGCCGTTCAGGCTGTCGGGTCCGACCATGCGCGGGGTGCGGCCGATGTTCGACTTGCCGCTTTCGGCATGCGTGATCAGAACGGTCTTGCACAGCCCGGCCTCGATCGCGGCCGCGGCGTGGCGGACATGCAGCATGAACGAGCAGCCGCCGACCGAGGTACCGTCGACCCAGGTCGGCGTAATGCCGAGATAATGCGCGATCTGTTGCGGCGTTTCGACGGCGGTAGCAAAACCATCGATGTCCGACAGTTTCAGGCCGGCGTCGGCGATGGCGTTCAGCGCCGCATCCGCGTGCAGCTGGATCTGCGAGGCGTTGGGAATAACGCCGAGCTCGGTGGTCTCGGCCGCGCCGACGACGGCAACCTGATTTCTGCGCATGATTTTTAACCCTTCGCCGGGCGGAACAGTGGAAGGGTGATCTTGTCGTCGAGCTTTTCGAACGCGACTTCCAGCTTCATGTCGAGTTCGAGCGCCTCCGGCGTCTGCGGGCAATCCACGATATTGCTCATCATGCGCGGCCCTTCATCGAGCTCCACCACCGCGATGGCGTAAGGCGGCGTAAAGCCGGGCACCGGGCGGTGATGGATCACGTAGCTGTAAAGTTTTGCCTTGCCGCTGGCCTTGAACACGCTGACTTTACGCGAGGCGCAGGAAGGGCAGAACGGCCGCGGCGGAAAATACACATTGGCGCAGGCGTCGCAGCGCTGCAGGCGCAGTTCGCCGGCCTGCGTCCCGTCCCAGAAATGCTGGGTCTCCGGCGTTGGTCTTGGTTTGGCGCGCGCTGGCTCAGCCATGTCGGTCATTGCCTCCCGGGAGATCGGGCCGTCAGGCCCGGTTGTTGCGATCTTGATGCGACAATTGACTATGCCGCGTCAACGGTCCAGCGAGACCTGCGCATGCCGCGTATTCCGGCACGCGCACTATTTGCGCGGTCCGGGGCGCTTGTATGCGTTCGATCTCCCGCGCTAGGGTATTTTCGTTGCGTGAAGCGCCAGCAACGGGGAGGCGGACAGTTCCTCACCAGGAAGTCTGACGCTCCGCGGGAGGAGAGGACGTGCGAACGATCAGGATAGGATCAGGTGCCGGCTATTCGGGCGACCGCATCGAGCCTGCGGTCGAACTCGCCGAGAAGGGCGGCATCCAGTATCTCGTGTTCGAGTGCCTCGGCGAGCGCACGGTGGCGCTGGCGCAGCAGGCGCGCATGAAGAATCCGGACAGCGGCTACGATCCGCTGCTGGAGGAGCGGATGCGCGCGGTGCTGCCGGTTTGCGCGTCGAAGGGGATCAAGATCGTCACCAATATGGGCGCGGCCAATCCGCTCGCCGCCGCCCGCAAGACCGCCGAGATCGCAAAGTCGCTTGGGCTCTCGCAGCTCAAGATCGCCGCCGTGATCGGCGACGACGTGCTCGATACCTGCAAGGACGGCGACCTCCCGATCATGGAATTCGACGGCACGATCAAGCAGCTCGGCAACCGGCTGTTGTCGGCCAACGCCTATCTCGGCGCCGAGCCGATGGTCCAGGCGCTCTCCGCCGGTGCCGATATCGTGATCACCGGGCGCGCATCCGATCCCGCGCTGTTCCTGGCGCCGATGATCCACGCCTTCGGCTGGGCGATGGACGACTGGAATTTGCTGGGGCAGGGCACCGTCGCGGGCCATCTGCTCGAATGCGCCGGACAGATCACCGGCGGCTATTTCGCCGATCCCGGCATCAAGGATATCCTCGACCTGGCGCGGCTCGGCTTTCCCATCGGCGAAGTCGGCGAGGACGGCAACCTCGTGATCACCAAGGTCGAAGGGTCCGGCGGCGCGGTGACGGCGCAGACCTGCAAGGAGCAACTCCTGTACGAGGTGCACGATCCCACACAATATATTCAGCCCGACGTGGTCGCCGATTTCTCGCAAGTCAAGGTCGAGGAGATCGCGCGCGATCGCGTGCGCATCAGCGGCGGGCGGGGGACAAAGCGCACCGGCACTTTGAAAGTCTCGGTTGGTTACGTCGACAGTTTCATCGGCGAGGGGCAGATTTCCTATGCCGGGCCCGGCGCGCTGGCGCGCGGGCGGCTGGCGCTGGAAATTGTCCGTGAACGGCTGAAGCTGACCGGCGTGGCGACAAGCGAATTACGCTTCGAGCTGATCGGCGTCGATTCGTTGCACGGGTCTCAGGTCGCGGCGCACGCCAGCGAACCCTACGAGGTCCGCGTTCGCGTCGCCGGCCGCACCGAAAACCTGCGCGAGGCGGTCAGAATCGGTAACGAGGTCGAAACGCTCTATACCAACGGCCCCGCCGCCGGCGGCGGCGCGTTCAAATCGGCGCGCGATGTGGTGGCGGTCGCCTCGGTCTTGCTGCCGCGCGAGCTTGCAAAACCGTCGGTCCAGTTCGTGGGGGCGTGAGTGACAAAACTTCGCGAGATCGCTCATTCACGGACCGGCGACAAGGGCAACACCTCCAATATCTCGGTGATCGCCTATGACGAAAAACATTATCCGCTGCTGCTGGCGCAAGTCACCGGCGCGCGGGTGAAAGCGCATTTCGCCGGCGTTGTCGAAGGCGAGGTGGTGCGTTATGAGCTGCCCAACATCGCTGCGCTGAATTTCGTGATGACCGGCGCTCTCGGCGGCGGAGTCACACGGTCGCTGGCGCTCGACGCTCACGGCAAATCGCTGAGCTCCGCGCTGCTCGATCTCGAGATCGAAGCGGCGGTGGACGACAGAGAATAAAACCAACAGCAAGGCGAGAACGCAATGCAGAACCTGCCGACACTGGCCAGCCTGGCCGCCGATCTCGAGAGCGGCCGCACCAGCGCCCGCAAGCTGGTCGACCAATGCCTCGCCCGGATCGCCGATCCCTCGGGCGAGGGCCAGCGCGCCTTCATTCATGTCGATGCGGAAGCCGCCATCGAAGCCGCGGAAGCTATGGACCGGTTGCGCGAGGTGAAGGCGGCGCCGTCGCCCTATGCCGGCATTCCCGTCTCGATCAAGGATCTGTTCGACATCAAGGGCCAGGTGACCCGCGCAGGCTCCAGGGCGCTGGAGGATTCGGCGCCGGCAGAGAGGGATGCGACTGTGGTGGCGCGGCTGCGGCGCGCCGGTTTCGTGGTGATCGGCCGCACCAACATGACCGAGTTCGCCTATTCCGGTATCGGCATCAACCCGCATTTCGGCACGCCGAAGGGCGCCTGGCAGCGCAGTGCCGGACACGTGCCGGGCGGATCGTCCTCGGGTGCCGCGGTGTCGGTCGTCGATGGCATGGCGCATGGCGCGCTCGGCACCGATACCGGCGGCTCCTGCCGGATCCCGGCCGCCTATAACGGCATCGTCGGCTTCAAGCCGACGCAGCGGCGCATCCCGCTCGAAGGCGGCGTGCCGCTCTCGTTCACGCTCGACAGCTTTGGGCCGCTTGCGCGCTCAGCGGTGTGCTGCGCGGTGCTCGATGCCGTACTGGCCGATGAGGCGGTCGCGCCGCTGCGGCCGCGTCCGGTCAGGGGGATGCGTCTGGCGGTACCGACCACGGTCGCGCTCGACGAACTCGACGACGGGGTGTCGCGGACCTTTGAACGCGCGCTGGAAACGCTGTCGCGGCAGGGCGCGCTGATCGAGCGGACCGAGGTGCCGGAATTCCTCGACGTCGGCGTCATGAACGGCAAGGGCGGATTTGCCGCCGCCGAAAGCTATGCCTGGCATCGCTATCTAATCGTCAGCCATGGCGACGTCTACGATCCGCGCGTCTACGCGCGTATCCTGCGCGGCGAGGCCATCAGCGCCGCGGACTATATCGAACTGCTGGAGGCGCGAAAGTCGCTGATCGCGCGCGCTGGCGCCCGGCTTGCGCCCTATGACGCGCTTGTCATGCCGACCACCGCCAACACGCCGCCAAGGATCGCCGATCTTGCCGACGACAAGGAATTCGCCAAGGCCAATTTGCGATCGCTACGCAATTGCAGCCTGATCAACATGATCGACGGCTGCTCCATTTCGCTGCCTTGCCATCGCGAGGGCGAGGTGCCGGTTGGGCTGATGCTGGCGGCCCCGGGTGGCGCCGACCGCCGCATCCTTGAACTCGCGGCAGCCATGGAGGGCATCATCCGTGTTTGATCTTACCTTCACCATCGACGCCCGGGACACCACCGTGCCGCTGACGCTGCCGATCGATCAGGCCGTGATCGCGGGGTGGACCGGCCGCGATCCGGTGGCGCGCGACAAGCATATCGCCGAACTCGAGGCGATCGGCATCGCGCGGCCGGCGACAACGCCGATCTATTACCGGGTTTCGGCGCGGCGGCTGACGCTGGAGGACTCAATCGAAGTCTGCGGCGGCGATTCCAGTGGCGAGGTCGAATTCGTGCTGATCGGCTGGCAGGGTCGCATTTTCGTCGGCACCGGCTCCGATCACACAGATCGAAAAGTGGAGACCTACAGCGTCACCGTGTCAAAACAGATGTGCGACAAGGTGATGGCGCCGGTGCTGTGGGAACTCGAAGACGTCATCGGCCACTGGGACCGGATGATCCTGCGCGCGCATGCCTGGATCGGCGGCGCGCGCGTGCTCTATCAGGAGGGCGCGCTTGATGCGATGCTGCCGGTGGAGGAAATGATCGCGCGGGGTTTTGGGGCCAAGGGATTGCCGGACGGTTGCGCCATGTTCGGCGGCACTTTTGCCGCCAAGGGCGGCATCCGCCCGGCGAGCCGGTTCGAATTCGAGCTGGAAGACCCGGTGCTGAAGCGCAGCATCCGGCACGCGTATGATGTGATCGAGCTGCCGGTGCTGGGCTAGTATTTTTGCGCCCCCGGGAATCGGGTGGCGGATGCATTCCGGATTTGCGAAACAATGTCCGTCATTCCCCGATGTGCAATTGCACATCGGGGCTGCGCCACTTGGCGCAGGCCCGGAATCCCCCCGATCGTGGTTATGGATTCCGGGCTCGCTCGTTTCACTCGCGCCCCGGAATGACGGTTGTGAATGATGGAATCTCAAAATGCTCAATGTAAAACGTGCAAGCGCGCCGTCAGCATCCCCCACCGACATCGCCGCGCGCGTCGACGCCATCGACTGGGGGCAGGCCGCGAGCGATCTCGACGCGCAGGGCTGCGCCGTGCTGAAGCGATTGCTCTCGCCGGATGAGTGCCGCGCGTTGGCCGCGCTCTATCCGGACGACAGCCATTTCCGCAGCCGGATCGTCATGGGCCGCCACGGCTTTGGGCGCGGCGAGTATAAATATTTTGCCTATCCGCTACCCGAAATGATCGCGGAATTGCGCCCTGTCCTTTACGCGCAGCTTCGCGGCGTGGCGAACCGCTGGAACGAGGCCATGGGCATCGATATCCGTTACCCCGAGGGCCATGACGCGTTCCTGAAGCGATGCCATGCCGCCGGCCAGAGCCGGCCGACGCCGCTGCTGCTGCAATATGGCGAAGGCGATTACAACTGCCTGCATCAGGATCTCTATGGCGAACATGTTTTTCCGCTGCAGGTTGCGATCCTGTTGTCGGAACCCGGCCGCGATTTCACCGGCGGTGAATTCGTGCTGACCGAACAGCGGCCGCGCATGCAGTCGCGCCCCGAAGTCGTGCCGCTGGCCCAGGGCGATGCCGTGGCATTTGCCGTGCACCACAGGCCCGTCGCCGGGACACGCGGAACCTACCGCGTTAATCTGCGCCATGGCGTGAGCCGGGTTCGTTCCGGCCATCGCCATACCCTCGGCGTGATCTTTCACGATGCAAAGTGAGTGCGAGCTCTTGTGACGGCGGATTTATTCGAAAGCGTTGCCGATGCCCTGCCCTCGCGGGAGGTGATGGCGGAAGGCGCCGTGCTGCTGCGCGGATTCGCGCAGCCGGTTGAAGCCGAGCTGATCACGGCGCTGCACGAAATCGCCGCGCAAGCGCCGTTTCGCCACATGGTGACGCCGGGCGGCCACCGGATGTCGGTGGCGATGACCAATTGCGGCCGTTATGGCTGGGTCACCGATCGCAGCGGCTATCGTTACGACGCAACCGATTCCGAAACCGCAAAGCCATGGCCGGCGATGCCGGCGTCGTTTTGTGAGCTGGCCGGGCGGGCGGCAGCGAGTGCGGGCTTTGAAGGCTTCGCGCCGGATGCGTGCCTGGTCAATCGCTATGAGCCCGGCGCCAGGATGTCCCTGCATCAGGACAAGGACGAGAGCGATTTCAGCGCGCCGATCGTGTCGGTTTCGCTGGGGTTGCCGGCGATCTTCCTGTTCGGCGGAATGAAACGCAGCGACAAGCCGCGCCGGTATCGGGTACAGCATGGCGATGTCGTGGTATGGGGCGGGCCGACCCGGCTCTTCTTTCACGGCGTCGCGCCGCTCGCCGACGGTGAGCATGCCCTGTTGGGCCGGCAGCGCATCAATCTGACGTTCCGCAAGGCGCGCTGAGTTCGCCGTTCCATCAAGGCATCCGCTGGTCTATGCTTGGCGCGCCGAGGACCGAGTATGAGTGATCCTGAGCCGACGGCCAAGGCGAGCAAGACCGGCGCCAATCGCACCGGCGTCTATCTCGCCATCCTGCAGCTGGTGTTCACGCTGGGCTGGACCACCTATGTCATTTATCTGCCGAAGCTTGCCGCGGACGTTGGGATCGCGCCGTCGGCGGTGATCCTGATCCTGATGATGGATCAGGCGATCTTCACCGTCACAGACACCGCGATGGGGATTGCCGCCGACAGGATTGCGCCTGTTGTCGGCCGGCTTGGCGTGTTCGTCGGCGCGTTGACGGCGATCTCATGCGCGGCCTTCGTCGCGCTGCCGTTCGTGGCCGGCACGGGTGCGCGCGCGCAAGCCTGGTTGATCGCCCTGATCGTGACCTGGGCGATCACCTCGTCGGCGCTGCGCGCGCCGCCGCTGACCCTGCTCGCCAAGCGCCGCGCCAAACCATCGGTACCGTTCCTGGCGGCGCTCGCGATGCTCGGTTACGGCCTGGCCGGCGCGCTGTCACCCTATCTCGGCGTGGTGCTGGTCAAGCACGACGCGCGGCTTCCCTTCGCCATTTCCAGCGCGGTGCTGTTTGTCACCGCGCTTTCGCTGTCCCGGATCGAGCGCGGCCTCACGGAAGGCGCATCAAGCGAGGACAAGCCGGCCGAGGCGGCAAAA
>Ga0210410_10001132_pt1 | contig 25619 bp, 23 predicted proteins | sample IncBWC4MmetaG_FD_161058 | JGI IMG/M metagenome (GOLD analysis project Ga0210410, IMG submission 161058) | Forest soil microbial communities from Barre Woods Harvard Forest LTER site, Petersham, Massachusetts, United States - Inc-BW-C-4-M | ecosystem: Environmental > Terrestrial > Soil >... | reverse complement strand
AATCGCGCGGGCCGCGTTTCTGGCGCGGCCCGCGAAAGTCCTAAACCGCGAGGCAAGTGCGCCTGTCGGTTTCCACTAGCACGGCTCGCGCCGCGATGAGTCTGCGTCACTCTACCGTGCGACTCGATCCAACCTCCAATCAATTGCCCGCGCGTTCCTGTTCCCTGTTTTGCGTTCTTGCTTCCTCTGCCGTGTGTGAAGGGAGCCAGAACTCCCCAAAACAGGAGAACAGAAAATGAAAATCGAACAAGCAAAGCAAATCGCAAACAAAGCCATCGATGAACTCAGTCATGCTCTCGAAAAGGGCCGTAGCGAAACACTCAAAACCTATCTCGCCGCAATCGGCCGATTCCATCAGTACAGCTTGCGGAATGTCATGATGATCGCCAGCCAGAAACCGACAGCAACCCACGTCGCGGGCTACCACGCGTGGCGCGCACTTGACCGCTTCGTGAAGAAGGGCGAGCAAGGCATTATGATTCTTGCTCCGATCGTTCGAGCGAAGAATTCAGTCACAGAACCAAATAAAACCGATGAATCGGCGACGCCTGTCGGCTTCCGGGCTGCGTATGTCTTCGACATCAGCCAAACCGATGGCAAGGAACTACCCCAGATCGGAAGCGTGAGCGGCAATCCGGATCAACAGCGTGAACGGCTCGCGAGATTCATCACGGAGCAAAACATCGTCCTCGAATATTCGCAGGATATTGCTCCGGCGCGAGGCAGATCATCGGGCCGCAAGATCACGTTGCTGCCCGGCTTGTCTGCATCCGAAGACTTCGCGACGTTGGTCCACGAGCTGGCGCACGAAATGCTGCATCGTGACCAACGTCGCTCGCAGACGACCAAGCGCGTTCGGGAAACCGAAGCGGAAGCTGTTGCATTTGCAGTTTGCAGCGGAATTGGACTGAACACCGGAACCGCCGCGCAGGATTACATTCAACTCTACGACGGTGATGCGGACTTACTCAGGGAAAGCTTGGAACATATTCAGCAGACGGCGGCACGCATTCTCGGTGCAATCGGCGCGGAGAATCCATCCGCGCCTTTTGTCGAGCACGCAGAAGAACATCCCTGAATTCAAGATACATCTACTTCAGTACGGGGCCGGCGAGGCCTCCCGATGGTTCGCCAGATGTAACGATCCGCATCGCAACTCCCGTCACTCGTCCTACGATTTCCGCCTGGGACGGGTAGTCAAATCTTTTAACGTCTTGATGGGAATGTGGGTGAGGTATCACCATCAGCTGGCCATGATCGACTTGACACCAGCTGCACACATAGCCGCTTCGCAGTTCCACAAAATAAATCGGGCGGTCAAATTCAGTCTTCCATTTTGACGCCACAATTTTTCTTTGCGTCGCATCAATTTGGACGAGTGAACCAGGACGTATTAATGGAAACAGCGTGAAGTCCTCGAGCCCGATGTATCCGTAAGTAGACTTCCGCAGATCAAGGTGCTGCAAAAGGCCGAGCGGCACTTCATCCCACTTGTCGACAACTCGCGCCAACAAGTTGGTCTTTTCAAATTGAAACTCAGGTTTGAATTGGACAGGCAAAGAAACGGTCGCAACATCGGAATCAGAATCACTTTCCAATAGGTGGGTTTTGGGAAGTGCGATGGATGCGTGGTCCCGCGTCAAATCCCCAATTTGCAGTCCGAAAAATGAAAGCAGTTCAGTAAAACCACGGTGATAAATCGCACTCACGCGATCAAGAACAACATCGGCGATTCCCTAAACGTCGTCATCCAAATCGAACGGCGGCCGGGACTTCGCTTCGTCTCGGAAGTTCTCGAGATCAATCAGTACGACGCGGATAAAGATTCATTTGAACTCACTCCGATTTATGCAAAAAGTCCGCCAACAAAGGAACTTCCATGAGCCAATCACCTTCCGTTTTGGATTCAACAAAAAGAACACCTGCATCAAATGGGGATTTTCAGCCCCCGCTCACTGTCAAAGAAGCTGCCAAATTCCTTGGAGTCAGTGCTCAAACTGTGTATCTTTGGGTAGAGCGAAAGCAGATTCCCCATCTCCGCGTAATGGGTCGCAACATCCGGTTTTTGAAATCGGATCTCGATTCATTCCGCGAATCCTTCAAACAGGAGATGGAGAATGCCTAGAACACGTGAGCACGACGGCGTTGTCTTTCGGCGAAAAGAAAGTCGCACTTGGTGGATTCGGTATCGCGACCGCAACGGAACGCGGAAAAGAGAATCCACCTTCACCGTAGATTGGGATGAAGCCCAGAAGCGATTGCGAGAACGGCTTCAGTCCAGAGATGACAACGTCCTTGAAGTTGTAAAGAAAGGGGAGTCCTTGAGTTTTGGGCAATGGGCGGATCATTTCTTGGAGAATTATTCCAAGCCACCCATGCGAGCTGAGAAGACCCACGAAATAAACCTGCGAGCGGCAAAGCATTTCAAGAATGCTTTTGCGACCAGTAGTTTGGTCGACGTAACCGCCGACCACGTAGAGCTTTATTTGCGGCGCCGTCTCCGCGAGCGAGTCCAAGTCAAGTGCTCCACGGGTTTCCGAGAGAAAGGAATCCTGCAACCAGCGACAGTTCATCAGGAATTCCGAGTGCTCAGACGCATGTTGAATGTCGCAGTGCGAAAGAGACTTCTCTCAGCGAACCCTTGTTCCGGTGTCGAGTTCCCCGTTCGTGTGAAAGGCCTGTTCCGGCCACACTATGTCAGTTGGTCAGAGCAAAAACGTATTGAGCAACATGGCCAACCACACTTGCGGAATATCGTTCGGATCATTACGGAGACTGGTCTCCGCGTTTACAAGGAGCTGATGTCCATGAAAAAGGACCAAGTGGACCTTGTGAACGCAGTCGTTTGGATTCCAGAATCCAAGACTCCGAACGGAATCGCGGAGGTTCCTCTCACACCTCTCGCCGTTGAAGCATTCAGAGATCAACTGGCGCTTGCGGGAAAGGGAGAGTTTTTATTTCCGAGCGATTTGAATTCGACCGGACATCAGGTAGAGTTAAAGACCGTTTGGTCCAAGACTCTGCGACGCGCGAAAGTTCCCTACTTTCGGATTTACGATCTGCGGTCTACGTATGCCACTCGCCTCAGCGCGGGAGGCGTAGCCGACGAGTGGGTGACTCAGTTGCTTCGCCAAGGTGACTCTCAAGTCTTCAAGAAGTATTCGCAAATGAAGTTGCAGATGAAGAGAGAAGCCTTGGAAAAAATTAACCGTCAGGCCAATGAAATGACATTGGATTCTGGCACAGCGATGATTCAGTGAAATCATTCTGGCACAGTTTTGGCACAGTTGTAGGCCAAATTGGTTGGTTTGGAGTGGCTTCATAGTTGGTAAGTGCTTTAGAATCAACAAAGCATTTCATGTCGGGGCGTAGCGCAGCCTGGTAGCGCGCCTGCCTTGGGCGCAGGAGGCCTGGAGTTCGAATCTCCACGCCCCGACCAAATATTTTTTGTGTCTCCATCCGAACAGTAATTCCTATTGCTGCCATCCGCCGCCCAAAGCGTTGTAGAGCTGAACATAATCCAGCATCTCATTCAGTCGAGCTTGCGCCAGAGTCAGCTCGGCGGCGTATTGCCGAGTTTCAGCGTCGAGAACTTCGAGGTAGCTGGCAGCCCCTCCGCGATATCGCAAATTAGAAAGGCGGCTTGCGTCTTGCGCGGAGTTTGTGAGCAACTCCTGCTGTTTACGAAACTCCTGATCTTTGGCATAGGCGATGAGCGCGTCGGAGACCTCTCGGAACGCCTGCTGGATGGTCTGCTGATAGGTCAACACCGCTTGTTCTTTCTGCGCCTCGGCCAATCGTACCGCGCCCCTCAGACTGCCTGCAGCGTAGAGCGGTTGGGCCAATTGACCCGCAAACGACCAAGTTCCTGCAGGTCCGGTGAACAATTTCGAGAGTGCTACGCTTTCGACACCGCCAGTACCGGTGAGAGTGATCGACGGGAAATAGGCGGCTTTCGCCACACCAATCTGAGCGTTTGCGGACATCAGTTGAGCTTCCGCTTCGCGAACGTCCGGTCTGCGCTCGAGCAGCGATGAAGGCAGGCCCGCGGGGACTTCCGGCACGCGGATTTGCGCGGTTAACTCCAATCCACGATTTATGCTCCCGGGGTTCTCGCCGATCAAAATACTGATTACGTTTTCCTGTTGCTGAATTTGTTTTTCGAGATTGGGAATGGCTGCGGAAGCGGCGTACACCAACTGTTCAGCCTGACGTACATCGAGCAACGAAGTCCGCCCGTGGTCTGACAAAAGTTGCGTAAGCTTCAACGAATCCTGATTGGAGGCCAGCGTCTTCCGTGAAATCTCGATCTGAAGATCTTGCTCTCGCAGCGTGTAATACGCGGAAGCCACTCCGGCAACTACGGTCCTGTTCACTTCCTGCTGCGCCCATTTGTTGGCCAATAATTGATCGCGAGCAGATTCCGTAGCGCGGCGGTACTTACCCCAGAAATCCAAATTCCATTGGAAGCCCAGTCCAAGCTGAGTGTCGTTTGTGCTGAAGGGCCCAAAGAACTTCGACGCGGAGTTTCCCGTGGCGTTGGCCGAAGCGAGCGCGGCCGCGGACGGCAACTCGTTGCTATGTGTGATGGTCAATTGTGCTTGTGCCTGCAGGATGCGAGTTGCGGCGATGCGCACGTCGTAATTTTTTTCGAGCGCGGCACGGATCAATTTCTGAAGTTCCGGATCCTGAAATACTTCCGTCCACTTCTGATCTGCAAATGACGCAGTAGTAGTCGCTTCGGCCGGCGCGCCGCGAAATGCTTGTGGAGTGTTCACGGCCGGACGTTTGTAATTGGGGCCGACCGCACAGCCCGAAACCACAAGCGCCAACACCAGCGAACAAGTCATGCCAACTCGAGAAGTTCTTCGCAGCATTAGGCGCCTCCTTCACTTGGATTGGGCGGCGCAGGTATCTCGCCAGACGTGGTCTCGACCGGCGTGCCTTCATGTAGTTTGAGCGCGATGCGCTCGAAGATTACGAACAAGACTGGAATGATGAAGATGGCGAGCGCGGTGGCGGCCAACATGCCGGTGACCACGACTGTTCCAAGGATCTGGCGGCCCACCGCGCCGGAACCGGACGCAATCGCCAGCGGCACGCATCCTAAAATAAAAGCGAACGAGGTCATCAGAATGGGACGTAGCCTAAGACGCGCTCCTTCGAGCGCTGCATCAACTACATCCCTTCCCTTCGCCATTTCGTCGCGCGCGAATTCTACAATCAGGATGGCGTTTTTCGCGGCGAGGCCAATCAGCATGACCAGACCGATCTGCGCATAAATATCGAGATCAAATTTGCGCAGGTATAGCCCGGCGAACGCACCCAAGATTGCGATCGGCACGGAGAGCAGAACCGAAAAGGGCAAAGTCCAACTTTCGTAAAGCGCGGCCAGAATCAGAAAGACGACCAGCAACGATAGCGCGAAGATCTTGCCTGCGGTGCCAGAGGCCTTATGTTCCTGATAGGAAAGATCGGCCCAATCGTAGCCCATCGTGGAAGGCAGTGTTTCCTTCGCTACTTCTTCGAGAGCCGCTTGCGCCTGACCTGAGCTGTATCCGGGCGCGGAGGCGCCAATAATTTGCGCAGCGCGGTAGAGGTTGAATCGATTGGTGAAGTCCGGGCCGTTCGTCGGCTTGGTGGAGACAAGTGTATTCAGCGGAACCATCGTGCCCGCGCGGTCGCGCACATAGTATTGCGAGATCGCTGAGGCGGAAGCGCGATCTTGGGCTTCCGCTTCCACGAAGACTCTCCACTGGCGGCCGAAGCGATTAAATTGATTTACGAAGAGTCCGCCGAGCGAGGCTTGCAACGTTACGTAGACATCACTGAGCGTCACACCTTGCTTCAGAGCTTTGTCGCGATCCACGGTTGCGTAGATCTGCGGTGTTTGCGCAGAGAACAACGTGTTGACCCCGATGAGTTCGGGGCGCTTTCGCGCGGCGGCCATAAATTTCTGAAGATTTTGATCCAGATCTTCGACGGTACCGCCGGAGCGATCCTGTAACCAGAGCGAGAATCCGCCGGCGCTTCCGAAGCCGGGAATGGCGGGCGGGCTGAAGCCAAATGCGATGGCCTCTGGAATCTGTCCAAAGAGTTGCTGGTTAATGTTCGCCAGGATCTTGTCGTACGTCAAATTTTGCTTGGAACGTTCTGTCCACGGCTTGAAAGTGACGAAATAAAAAGCGCTGTTTGTAGTGGACACACGAGTCAACAAGCTGAAGCCATCAATGGTGGTGTAGTCCCGCACGCCCGGAATGTTCTTCAATATTCCTTCAATTTTGCGAGTAACTTCATCCGTGCGTTCGAGCGAAGCAGCGGGCGGAAGCTGCACGTTCATGAAAATATAGCCGTAGTCCTCGTCCGGAAGAAAACTGGTCGGAAGTTTTCTGCCGACGAGAGCGTCGAGACCGGCAAAGGCCAGGAGAATCAAAACGGCTACGACGACTTTGCGGATAAGACCCTTGCTCACGTTCACGTAGCCAATCTTTACTTTTTCAAATCCCTTATTGAAGCCGCGGAAAAACAGGCCAAGCGGCCCGCGGACGGGTTTGCGTGGGCGAAGCAGCATGGCAGCGAGGGCGGGCGAAAGTGTGAGCGCGTTAAATGCCGAAATGAGAACGGAAACCGCGACGGTCACGGCGAACTGTTTGTTTAACTGCCCCTGAATACCGCTCATGAAAGCCATGGGAATGAAAACAGCCGCGAGAATCAGGGCGATGGCGACGACCGGGCCAGAGACTTCGCTCATGGCCTGAATCGTCGCCACGCGCGGAGCCATTCCTTCTTCGATGTGATGCTCGACCGCTTCGACGACCACGATCGCGTCATCAACAACGAGTCCAATCGCGAGCACCAAACCAAATAATGAAAGAGTGTTGATGGAAAATCCGAGAACGGGGAAGAAAGCGAAAGTCCCGATCAGCGAAACCGGCACGGCGATGATGGGAATCAGAGTTGCGCGCCAGTTTTGTAGAAAAAGATAAACAACCAGGATGACCAGGCCCATGGCGATGAACAATGTCACCACAATTTCGTGGATACCCTCGGTTACCGGTATCGTTGTGTCAAACGCATTGTTGTAAGCCAAGTCTTCAGGGAATCGCTGCGATAGTTGCGCCATCAGGTTTCGAGCCTGATCGGCCACGGCAACCGCGTTGGCACCGGGCGTGAGAAAAATGGCGACGATGCAACTCGGCTGACCATCAAAGCGCGAGAGTTCGTTGTAACTGAGAGAGCCAAGCTCGATGCGCGCGAGGTCTTTGAGTTTGACAACGGAGCCATCGGGATTCGCGCGCACGACGATGTCGCCGAATTGTTCCGCGGTAACCAAACGTCCCTGAGTGCGAACGGTGTAGGTCATCGCCGTGCCCGGCACCGCCGGATTGCCGGCTACCTGACCCGCAGGATTCACAGTGTTTTGTTGATTGAGTGCGCTGACCAGATCGCCAACGGTGAGCCCGAGCTTGGCGAGCACCTGCGGCTTAATCCAGATGCGCATGGAATAGTCCGTGGCGCCGAAGAGAATTGCCTGGCCGGCGCCGGGAATGCGCAACAGTTGATCGACGATATTGATGTTCGCGTAATTCGCCAGAAAAAGTGAATCGTGGGTGTTCTTGGGCGAGTACAAAGCGAAGGCCATCAGCGGCAGGCCAGTTTGCTTGCGAATGGTGGTGCCAAATAGAGAGACGTCCGCCGGCAAATTCGGTGTAGCTTGCGCGACGCGATTCTGTACGTTGACTTCGTCGGTGTTCACGTCGGTATCGACGTCGAACGTCACCGTCAACTGCATGGTGTTGTCATTTCCGTTGGTGGACTGCATGTAAAGCATGTTGTCCACGCCGTTCATTTGCTGCTCGATGGGAGTAGCGACGGATTGCTCAACAGTGAGTGCGTCCGCACCGGGATATGTTGCACTGACAATAATTTGTGGCGGAACAATATCCGGGAACTGTGCTTCAGGAAGTCCGCGCAATACGATCACACCGGCAAGCACAATGATGATGGCGATGACGATGGCAACGATGGGCCGCCCAATAAAAAATTTCGCCATGGCTTAGCGGCCTCCTGCTGGCGCGGCAGCAGTTGCGGGAGCGGGAACCGGAGTCACCGTTGCTCCGGGGCGCGCGTACTGCATGCCCCCCACGATTACATGGTCACCGGCGTTCACGCCTTGGGTGACGATCCAATCAGCGCCAACCTGCGAACCGACCTGAATATTTTGGATAGTCACTTTGTTATCGGGGCCGACGACTGCCGTCTGGAAAGTTCCTTGAAGTTCGGTTACCGCGGCTTGAGGCACAAGAATCGCGTTGTGACGATTCTCAGTTACCGCGCGGACTCTTCCATATTGCCCCGGTCGCAGAACTCCGCTCTTGTTTGGAAAAGCCGCAGCGACTCGAATCGTGCCCGTGGTTGTATCTACTTGACGGTCGGTCCACAAAACTTTCCCGGTCGAAGGGTAGGTGCTTCCGTCGGCGAGGATTAGCGTGAGTGGAACTCCCTCAAGCGGGAGGACTTGACCGGCCGTCCCACCGATGTGAGCCTTCTGCGCCTTCAGATAATCCTGTTCGCCCATTGGAAAATAAACTTTGATTGGATCAACCTGGGAGACGGAAGTCAGGACAGTTGTGGGAGAAACCAGATTGCCGATTTGGGCTTGCGCGATACCCGCGACGCCGTCCACCAGAGAAACAATTTTGGTGAACGAAAGATTTAGTTCCGCTTGCTCGACTGCCGCTCGAGCGGCTCCAACCGTAGCCTGAAAGGAAGCGACTGCCGCGGCGGCGCCATTCCTGGCTTGCAGGTCGTCATCCATTTGGCTTTGCGCGATGGCCTTGGCCTCGGCGAGAGGAGTATCGCGAGTGACGTCTTGTTGGGCCTTGACCAGTTGCGCCTGCGCCTGAACGACTTGCGCCTCCGCTTGTACCAGCTGAGCTTTGAATTGGTCGAGCGCGGCTTGAAATGGACGCGGATCAATCTCAAAAAGTAGCTGGCCTTTGTGAACCACCGATCCTTCGCGATAGTCCTGGCGAATCAAATAGCCCGTCACCTGCGGTTGAATTTGGCTATTCACGTAGCCATCCATGGTGGCAATCCATTCGCTAGCGAGCGAAACATCACGTTGCTGTACAACCGCCACTTGAACGGTCGGAGGTGGCGCGCCCGCCTGCGAGGCGCTCTTGGCATCGCCCCCGCATCCACTCAAAATGGCTGCGAGAAAGCCGACGAATAATAAACACATCCCACGGAGCCACAGACCTCGCAACATTCCCGTCCCCCCAATAAAATGCAAACTTACCGCTTTACACAAAATCGCCGCGAGTCGTGAGAGTCCCCAATCTCTTCGATCGATTCGCTATCTTCTTGTAGATGCTCCAAACGGTAGTTTGGGCACTAGCCGTGCGGACTGGAACTGACGAGGATTCCTCGCCCACATTTTTGAGTGTTTTAGGCTGCATTCTCTCATCTTTCGTTTAACGTACAATTCTGTTAATACAGTTGCTGACCAAGACGGAGGACATACTACGATGGAATCCAAAGGTCGGCGTGATTTTCTGAAGCAGACTGGACTGATGGGGTCGGCTGCAATGATGGGTTCAGTTTCCATGATGGCAGGATTGCACGACAACGCGATGGCTTCGGGCGGCGAACGCGCCAGTGTGATCGAAGAATCGGTTCTTCCCAGGCAGTCCGAGGAGCCGCCGAAGTATCACATCAAATTTGGTGTCTGCGGTATGAGCCACGACCACATTCACGGCATGGTCGGAGCAATCCAGCGCGGCGGCGGAGAATTGGTTGCGGCATGGGGCGGCGAAGAAGACAAAGTCGCCGCTTTCGCCAAGCGCAATCCAAACGTGAAGATGGTTAAGACGCAGGATGAGATTCTGAATGATCCGTCGATTCAACTGGTGCTCAGTTCGCAGATCGCCAACGAACGCGCTCCGCTTGGAATTCGCGCCATGAAGCATGGCAAGGATTTCCTGTCCGACAAGCCCGGCTGCACCACACTCGAACAACTCGCGGATCTGCGGAAAACAATCGTGGAGACGAAACGGATTTACGGCATCCTCTACAGCGAGCGGCTCGAAGTGAAAGCGGCCGTCTATGCTGGAGAACTGATTCAAAAAGGCGCGATCGGCAAAGTAATTCAGACAATTAACATTGCGCCCCATCAAATCATTCAAGGTGGCGGAGACGCCGGCGGTGGTTCTGCCAGACCGGAATGGTTCTGGAATCCCGAGCAATACGGCGGAATTCTCTGTGATATTGGCTCTCATCAAGTGGATCAATTTTTGTTTTACACCGGCTCAACGCAAGCGGAAATTGCAGAATCGCAAATCGCGAATGTGCGGCATCCTGATCGACCCCGCTTCCAGGATTTTGGCGACATGATTCTGCGCGGCGACCGCGGCCTAGGCTATGTGCGGCTCGATTGGTTCACGCCCAATGGTTTGGGCACCTGGGGGGATGGCCGGCTTTTTATTCTCGGCACCGACGGCTATATCGAAATTCGCAAATATACCAACGTGGCCGTGAACAAGCAGGGCAACAATCTTTTCATCGTGAATAATAAAGAAGCGCGTTACATCGACTGCAACAATATGCCGCTTCCCTTTGGCGCGCAGTTCGTCGCTGACGTGGTGAATCGCACCCACACCGCGCAGGATCAAGTGCAATGTTTATTGGCGGCAGAATTGGTGATTAAAGCGCAGAAGAACGCGAAAGTCGTCACGTTGAAAGATTAGCCGACTTCAAACCGGAGCCTTTGCGCCGTGACGGCGCAGTATCTCGTCGACCCGCGCGTTTCCACTGGGATATTCCCCGGCGTCAACGTTCGCGCCGGCTTCCAGCAACGCTTCGATTACTTCCATCTGATTCGCGCACGGCTGATGCACCGCCGACCATACCGTGCATCCCAGCACCGTTCCGCCGTACATGTTCTCAACCTCCATCGGAACTTTTCTTTCAATCAGCAGTTTTACTGTTTCCAGGTGTCCCCGGTTAGCCGCCCAATGAAATCCGTTCATTCCCGTGCCGAAACCAGCCAGCCGATCCACTCCGCGATCCATAAGAAATTTTGCGACACTTGTACAACCGTTGAAACATGCGCACGAAAGCGCCTCGTCCAACGCCTTGGGTTCAACCTTGAAATATCCCAGGTCGTACCACTCGATGATCTGACATGACGGGTGGCTCGATGCCGCGAGATTGCGAAACAGCGGTTCTAATCGTGAAAAATTTCCTTCTTCTAAATCGCGGACCGCGGCGCGAAATATCGGATCGTTATTCTCTTTCGGAGTGGCCATCACTCGCTCCCAACAAATCTGTGCGATTCTAACCGCTCAACGTGCTCCCCACCACCCGCCGGATTTTCTGACTGTTTTTGCTTCAGCTTTATTCGCACTGCGGGGCTCATGCCGTGCCGGCGGATCGTCTTCGTCAGCATAGTGGCGTTCGGACATCAGCAGTCCGTCAAATTCACGAAGCGTCTGCAGAATTTCGGGTCCGTACAACTCGGTTTTGCGCTCACCAAATCCCAAAACTTCGCGAAGGCCACTCAGCGAATTCGGCCGCTTGAAGCACAAATCCTCCAGCGTCGTGTCATGCATGATGATGAACGCCGCGATACCCAGTTCTCTTGCCTTAGCGCGGCGCCACTCGCGCAGATGCTTGTACAGCGCCGCATTCAACACTGCGCCTCCCCGCGCTATGGGCGCGATTGAAGCGAACTCGGGACGCGCGTCGCGTTTCTCCCGCGCGACAATTTTCGCTTCGTACTTGGATGACCGCTTGTCCCGACGCGCCGGCCTCGCCGCTGACGCACCCGAAAGTGATTCCAGTTTGTACCCGCAAACATCGCACGCCGCGCACGTCTTCCACTTCGGCTCTTCGCCAAAGTGCGCGCAGATTTGGCGGTGCCGGCAATCCGACGATTCAACGAACGCTCGAATCGCGTTGTAGCGCTCCCAGCCGCGCTCTTTCTCAAGAGGATCCGTCAGTTTTCCAATGAAGTAAGCCAGCAGCCCCGCGTCTTTTTTCTGCCACAGCAAAATGCAATCCGCGGGCAAACCATCACGTCCCGCGCGTCCCGCTTCCTGATAAAACTGTTCTATCGATTTAGGCAATGAAAGGTGGATCACCGCGCGCACTGCGGCTTTGTTGATGCCCAATCCGAACGCCACCGTGCCAACCAGCACGCGCACTTCGTCGGACATCCACAATTCTTGATTCCGCCGGCGCTCATCAGCGTCCATCTTGCCGTGATAGCCGATAGCCTTGATTCCCTTCTCCTTCAGAAAGCTCACCGTCTCTCCCACTTGGTTCACTGTGGGAGAGTAAACAATCACGTTCGCGCCGGAATATTCGCGGAGCGCTGCAATTAGAAATCCAGGTTGTGTCCGCGCGTCACATTCCTTCACGACGTACCGCAAATTTGGCCGGTGAAAACTGGCGATGCACTTGTGCGGATCGCGGAGCTTCAGTTGCTCGATAATGTCGTGACGCACGCGCTGCGTAGCGCTGGCTGTAAACGCCGCGATCGGCTGCTCCGGAAATTTCTGGCGGAGCCGGCTCATCAGCCGATATTCCGGACGGAACTCGTGCCCCCATTCCGAAATGCAATGCGCTTCATCAATCGCAAACATCGATATGGAAACTTTTTGCAGCCAGGAAACAGTTGATTCCACCGCCAGCCGTTCCGGTGAAAGATAAAGAAGGCGATATTTCCCTTTCAACGCGTCGCGCATGATTGCGCGTTGCTCATCCGCGGGCACCGCGCTATTCAAAAGCGCCGCCGAAATTCCCATCTGACCGAGCTGCGCCACTTGGTCCTGCATCAACGCGATCAAAGGTGAAACCACAATCGCAGTTTTTTCCAGAAGCATCGCCGCGGGCAATTGATAGCAAAGCGATTTTCCGCCGCCGGTCGGCATCACCACGCACGCATCGCGCCCGGCCAACAGACTGCGCACAATCTTCTCCTGCAAGGGACGAAACGAGTCGTATCCCCAGTAACGCCGCAGCGCCGGAAGAAGATCGGTTTCAGAATTCATAAGTAGAGTATAGGGTTGCTGCGACGGCACCGTCTATGCGCCGCTCGCATCAGCGTTAGAGAGTTCTTCGCGCGTTTCAACGAAACAAAGCGCCAAGTCGATCCGTAGAAGTAGATATGAACACATCCCAACCCGATTCACAAATCGCTACCGCCGTATTGTTTGGCACGGTCCACATCTATCAGGGCTGGAAGCAGACCATCGTAATCGCCGTTTTCGGAGCGATGTTTGGAACGCTTGCGGTGAATCGTCGCAGCCTGAAACCGGGTATGATGGCTCATTCTTTTCAAGATGCCGCTGTGGGAATAGTTTTCAGCATTATCGGAAAGTAGAAATCGAAAGGGAGATGAATGCCCGATAGTCAGCCAAATCAACCGGCGCTGCGCACCGCCGAAGTCACCAGACATTATTTAATGGGCGAAGCCACCATCCGCGCCGTGGATGGTGTGACGCTGGAAATCGCGCGCGGCGAATTTGTCGCGCTCCTCGGAAGTTCCGGCTCCGGAAAATCTACTTTACTGAATTTGCTTGCAGGACTGGACCGCCCCACCTCTGGCTCAATCCTCGCGCACGGAATCGATCTTGCCGAAATGTCCGGCAATGAGCTCGCAAAATATCGCAGCCTGACCGTGGGCATGGTTTTTCAATCCTTCAATTTATTGCCGCGCATGACGCTGGAAGAAAACGTCGAGCTGCCCCTGCGTCTGGCCGAAGTGGAACGAGGCGATCGCGCCGGCCGCGTGCAGGAAGCGCTGAAGCGCGTAGGCCTTGCCGCGCGCCTCTCACATCGTCCCGCGGAATTGAGCGGCGGCGAGCAGCAGCGCGCTTCTCTTGCGCGTGCTCTCGTGAATCGTCCAACAATTTTGCTGGCCGATGAGCCCACTGGAAATTTGGACAGCCGCACCGGCGAAGAAATTATGAATTTCATTCAGCAATTCAACAAAGACCTGGGCATGACCGTCATCATGGTGACGCACGAACCGCGCCTGGCCGAACGCTACGCGGCGCGTCACTTTTATTTGAAAGACGGCAAGCTTTCCACGAATGGAGCCGCCCAGTGAAAACGCGCGACCTGATGGAACTTGCCGGACGAAATTTGCGCGAAGCAATGCTTCGCAATTCCCTCACAACTCTTGGCATCGCGGTGGGCGTTGCCTCACTCGTGGCCATGCTTTCGCTCGGCATCGGATTGCAAAAATTGGTGATGGGCCGTTTGCAAAGCAGCGGACTATTCGACCGGGTGTACGTAACCCCGCGCCCGATAGGCGGAAGCCTGTCGGGCCGCGGAGGCGGCGGCCGTGGCGGACGCGGACGGGTTCAGCAAAGTGACGATGTCGCCACGCCCGGATTGCCGCCTCAATTGCAGCCCCCCATGAAGCCGCTCACATCGGCCGTGCGCAAGCAGCTCGCGGCAATGCCCCATATCGTGTCCGTGTTTCCCGAACTTCGCTTCACTGCGGATTTGCGGTACGGCGGCACCGGCCACGTGACCTCCGCATCCAGCGTGCCGTTCGACGCGCGCGGCACCGGACAGTTCGATAACGTCACCGGATCATTTTTCTCCGGAGCAAACGCCAACGAAGCAATTCTTCACATGGATCTGGCCCAACAATTGGCGGATCAGGGAAATTTCAAACCCAACGACTTGATCGGCCAGGAAGTTACCATCCGCTATCCGCAACGCAAGCCGGTGGACGCCCCGCCGAATCAGCGGCCACAGGACATTGTGGCCAACGGCGAATTCGGACAGGGATTCACAATTCAATCCGCCGACGTGAAAGTGAAAGTCGTTGGACTGGTAAGCGGCGAATCGGCCGGACCCGGCGGATTCGGCGGCTCGCGCATCATGCTCCCGCTGGAACTTGTTGAACGATTGAACGCCGTTCAGGGATTCGACGTACGCGAAGTCGTGGCCAATCCCGGCGAAACAATCTATCCAAGTTTGACCATGCTCATCGACAATCCCAATCACGTGCAAGCCGTGGAAGACGCCGTGAAGCAAATGGGATTCGGCGCGTTCTCTCTATTCGATGCCGCGCGCAATTTGCAACTCGTGTTTAGAGTGTTCGATTCGTTTCTGCTGGTCTTCGGCAGTCTCGCGCTCGCCGTTGCTTCCCTCGGAATCGTTAACACTCTAGTGATGGCAATTCTGGAACGCCGCCACGAAATCGGTGTGTTGAAAGCGCTGGGCGCTGCCGACCGCGATGTGCGTCAATTATTTTTCACGGAAGCAGGAGTGATGGGCTTGGTCGGCGGAGTTCTGGGCGTTTTTCTCGGCTGGGGGATCGGGCAACTCATTAACTTCGGGCTGAACAGATGGCTGGTGAGCCAAAACCTCACGCCCCAGAAAATATGGCTGGTGCCGCTCTGGCTCGTGGCTGCTGCCATCGTATTTTCAATCGCAGTCAGTCTGGCCGCAGGACTTTATCCGGCCTCACGCGCCGCAAAACTGGATCCCGTGAAAGCGCTGCGTTACGAATAATCCGAATCTTCGATCACCCTAAAAGAAACCAGGGCGCTTCGCTGAGGGTCGAAGCGCCCTAGTATTTCCTGCCCACCTCCGCAGGATGCGGGCAAGCTCTTTATTACGCGGCGAACTCGTCGCCACGCAGAAATTCGTATCGCTCAATTTCCGCCACGATGCCCACGCGTCCGGGATCTTTGTCTTCGCTGCGCGCCACGCGGCCCAGGCAGCGCACACGCACCGGTCCCGCCAAAGTAATTTCATGCGGCAGCGTCAGCAGAATTTCAACTGGCGATCCGGATTTCACTCCCTTGGGCAACAGGAAATAAACGCCGCGCGAGCTTACGTCGGTTGATTCCGTTTTCGCTTCACCGATGTTGGACCCGCTTGTCCAGCGCACCGTCATCGGCAATCGAATTTTGAATCTCTGGTTCAGTCTGCGTTCTGCTGCTGTCACGGTTGCTCCTCAATACGGCTGGGGTAAACGCCCGTCCTACACTCGATAAGATTACGGAAACGGCGCAGTTGCTTCAATAGCGCAGGCGTCCTAATTTGGAAGCTCATTTGAGGGTACTGCAGTACTATCAAAAGGTTTTCCTACTATTTGCTAATTAGCTTCCACTCGATCAAAAAAGGCAGGCAGAACGCGGCAATTTCAGCGCCCCAAAATCGCATGTGGTACTACGCGCAGTCGCAATTTGAATAGGCCGGAAAAGAGAGTTCCGTACTACCCGGCGCGAGGCCCGTTGTGAGGTTCGAAGCTGCGCTTTGTTAAGTCGACCGCGCGATTCTACATTGAATCGGAATGAAGTCTGGGATGTAATATACCTATGGCGTTAACGTCGAGGCCAATGAGTCGAGTGTGCCGCCTTGTTTTCCTTTGCGTTATTTGCGTTTCCACTGCGCTCGCGGCACACAGTAGCTCGTCAGCTGGCTCCACTACCGTCAACAGCGCAAAAAAGAAAAAGCGAATTGAGGCGTCGAGCGACCAGTTTGTTTGGCGCGTGGATCTTCATCCGATGGGCTATCCCGCCGATGATCCCATGCTTCAGCGGCGCCGCGGGCTTCAAGATTTCGACACGCTTGACTTCGTAAGTGACACCGTGGAAGTTGCGACGTTTCTCACGCAAGAAGCACCTCATGATCTTCGCCGGCGCGACGCCCCGAATCCGCCGCCCTACACGCTCCATGCCGTGTTTCTCGATGCCGCCTCCGGGAAAGTGCTGAAGACCATTGAATGGCCAGTCGAAGATGCCAACGCCGGAATCTTTTCCCGCTACGATGGCAGCTTCCTGTTTTTTTCCACCGAACGCATTGTTCTCTATTCAGCGGATTGGCAACCGGTGAAGGAATTGCCGCTCCCCCAACTGCAAGAACCTCATGCGTCGCTCTTGGATATCGCTGAGTCTCCGAGCGGCAAGGTAATCGTGATTCGATTCCTTCAAGACCAATCGCCCTTCTGCATCCGAATCATCACCGGCACACTAGAAGGAGCGGAAAAGCCTTGCGAATTGCTATCTAGATTCACAATCTCGGATGAAAGGATGGCGGCCTACAAAGGGCGGGCGGGACAACAAGAAATCAATTCCGGCCCGGTGGTCGTGCTCGGCCCACCCAGTCCGCTGCCAGGACCCTTCGATTTCTCTATCGTGATAAGCGCTAACTCAGGAGAGGCTGAGCATCTTCTTTGTCATACTTCCCAGCAGCCGGACGATGATTGTATTACGCCGCAATTTGTGAGCAATGGGTGGATTGTTCTGCGCGGCCTTCTGACGCTTGTGTTATCAGATCTAGAGGGACATGAGGTTTTCAGACAGAGCTTCGACATAGAAGACACCTACCTAGACCCGGCGGGGAGACCCGTGCAGCCTTCAGCAGACGGAAGCAGGTTCGCACTGGCGGTCGATCAAAATCTCGGCGGACAATTCAGTTTTCACTCGTCCGCGAGTGAGCTACCCGCAGAATTCCCAGATCGCATTCAAGTATTCGATATCGGGATGGACGATTGGTTTTACATACTTCGAAATAAGAAAAAACAGTTTCAGCAAATTTGGGGACTTGCTCTTTCCCCCTCTGGCAACCGGCTCGCTGTTGACTCCGGCGGCGTGATCCAAACCTATGCGCTTCCGGCGATGTAACACTCCTATGGAGCCACTTGTGAGGCCAACGAAACGTGCGCGCCACGCTATTCTCCTTTGCTTGATTTGTATTGTCACTGCGCTTGCGGCACACAGTAGCTCGTTAGCCATCTCCAGTACCAACCAGAGCGCGAAAAAGAAAAAACCCTTAGAAGCTTCGAGTGACCAATTTGTGTGGCGCGTGGATCTTCATCCGCTGGGCTATCCCACCGATGATCCCATGCTTCAGCGTCGCCGCGGTATTCAAGATTTCGACACGCTTGACTTCGTAAGTGACACCGTGGAAGTTGCGACGTTTCTCACACAAGAAGCACCTCATGATCTTCGCCGGCGCGACACCTCAAATCCGCCACCCTACACGCTCCATGCTGTATTTTTCGATGCAGCTTCGGGGAACGTAGTGAAGACGCTTGAATGGCCAGTCGAAGACGCCAACGCCGGAATCTTTCCTGGTTATGATGGCAGCTTCCTGTTTTTTTCCACGGAACGGATTGTGCTTTACTCAGCAGATTGGCAGCCGGTGAAAGAACTACCGCTCCCACAGCTACAAGAGCCTCACGCGTCGCTGCTGGGTATCGCTGAATCCCCTACGGGCAAAACCCTGCTGATTTATTTTCGGAATGAAAAATCCAGAGCATGTATCCGCATTGATACAGGCCAGTTGGAAGGGGATGAAAAGGCCTGCGCAATCGGGCTGCCATTCACAGTCTCAGACGAAGGAATGGCAGTACGCAACGAACGGGCTGCGAACAATGAAATCAATTCCGGACCGCAATTCGACACTCAGGCGAAAGTAGCAGCGTCTTTGGATTACTCAATCTTGATTCGTGCGAAGGCCGGGGAAAGCCAGTACAATCTTTGTGAAGAGCATGATCCATCTGCTGGTTATTGTCGCACGCCTCAATTCATCGCGAACGGATGGATTGCGTTATTCGGCATAGACCTTGCTCTGTCGGATCTCACAGGACGTGCGACTGTTATTTTGAAGTATATGCCTTCCATGAACAGCCCTTGGATAGATCCCAATGGAAGACCCTTGCGTCCTTCAGCAGATGGCCAAAGATTTGCCTTGGCACTTACCGAATCTTTATTTCAGGTTTTTGGAACACCGGGCAATTTATACGCGTCCGGGAGCGAACTACCTGCCGAATATCCAGATCGCATTCAAGTCTTCGACGTGCGAATGAACAATTGGATATACACGTTGCATAATAAGGGGAAACAGTTTCCCAAGATTTGGGGACTTGCTCTTTCCCCCTCTGGCGGCCAGCTCGCTGTTGACTCCGGCGGCGTGATCCAAACCTATGCGCTTCCAGGAGCCGATGTGACCCAAAGCCACTGACAATATGATGTTCCAATCCAAAAATGTGAAGTCGCGCTGAGAGTAGAAGGCGTGTCGCGTTTGCGCTTATGCTTTGTCAATCAACCTGTGATGTATCGCGTAGAGCGCTAATTCCAGCCGGTCCGATACGCCCAGCTTATCGAAGATATTATGCAGGTGATTCTTCACCGTCTGCTCGCTGATGAAAAGCTTCTCGCCGATTTCCTTATTTCGGAATCCCTGCGCCACCAGTTGCACAATTTCTTTTTCGCGGTCGCTCAGCAAAGGCTTTTCGCGGCGCGGACCAGACTCCGACGACTTCGCGAAGGCCTTCATCACTTCCGCGGTCATGTGATTATCCAGCCAGATTTCTCCGGCGAAGACACGATGAATGCTCTTCACCAATAAATCCGTCGCCGATTGCTTCAGCACTACGCCGCGCGCGCCCAGCCTCATGGCACGCACCACGTCGCGGTCATCTTCCGCCGCCGTCACGCAGATCACCCGCGTAGGCAGTTGATCGAAGTTGACCTCTTCCAAAACCGCCAGACCATCCTTGTCCGGCATTCTCAGGTCCAGCAGCAGAATATCCGGCTTTAATTTGGTCAGCAGCTTGATGCACTCGTTGCCGTTTTGCGCTTCCCCAACGATGGTTACGTCGTCCTCGTTGTCGAGCAGCTTGCGCAGACCATCACGGAAAATCGCGTGGTCATCGGCTATCAACACGCGAATCGGTTGTTTGCTTTTCGCCATCTTACCCCAATGGAATTTCGACTATTAATCGCGCGCCGTGCCCCGGGCTTGACTCCACAGTCAGCAACCCACCAACCGTGCGCGTTCGTTCCTTGATGGAAATTGGACCTAGTCTCAAGCGGTCCAGTTCGTCTCCGGAAAATCGCCCCGCGAAGCTGAATCCTTCGCCATTGTCGTCCACAACCAAGGAGATGCTCGTTTCCGACTGAGTTAGTTTTACCACGACGTGGGTGGCATGAGCATGCTTTTTTATGTTGTTAAGTGCTTCACGGTAAATCTGGAACAATTCCCGGCAAACTCGGTCCGGAGCCTGCAAATCCTCCGAGTTCACCAGCAAATCCACTTGCAACTCGGACTCGTTCTTGAACCGCTCCAGGAATCCGCGCATCAAATCCAGCAAATCCGCGCTTTCCACACGCAGCGGACGCAGATCCGTAACAAACGTGCGTAGCTCCGCGCCTTCATTTCGCACTGTTTGCTGCAACGTACTCAGCGAAGTTTCCACTTCGGCTGGGGACTGCACGACCTTGCGCCGCAGCACATCGATCTGAATCTGTATGCTCAGCAAAGTTTGCAGAATGCCGTCGTGCAAATCGCGCGAAATTCGGCTGCGCTCCGATTCAATCGCACGCGCGCGCAAGTGGCGCAATAAAAATAAATTCTCCAGTGGCGGCCCGATGTGCCGCACCACACGTTCCAGTTGTTGCAGATCCCGTACCGCGAATCGCTTCTTTCCATTCGCCAATAATATCCGCGCCGTCGGATGCCCTTCCACTTCCATGGTCACCGCAATCACCGAACGCAATTCCATCAATTTTATGGCCGGACCCGGAATACGCGGAGTCTCCGCCAGCGGCGCTCCCGTAAATCGGTCGGAGCTATATCCTTCCGGAGTCTTCTCCAAATCGTTCCACAACACGCTTGCGTTTGGCATATCCAGCAGAAATCCGTCCGACGCCGTCAGCGCCAAACTTTCCGGCGCCAGATGCTGATCGCTGCCGCGATCGCAGCGCCACATAAAAATGCGTTCCAAATCCGCGTCACGATGCACCAGAAACGCGCGCTCGCAATCGAATCCAACCGTCAACTCGTTCAGTAATCCGCGCAGCGATTCCGCCACGCCGGCTTCCACGCGCAACTTCGCCGCCAGTCCCGCCAGAAAATGTGATTCCGCCGCCTGTTGCCGGTTTCTATCGCCCAGATACGCCATGCCCAGACCCGACACCAGCGTTCCGCACGCCACTTCTCCTGCGCGCTGCACGTCCGCCCAGGTCCCGTAATTTCGCAACAACGTCAGCGCAAGCGTCGCCAGCGTCAGCAGCGCCACAATTCCGTACGCGCGTTGCCCGCCCCAGCTCACGCCCACCGCAAACGCCACAATCAACAGCAGAAACCACATGGGCACAACTGATGGAGTGATCACCAGAAATCCGCCCAGCGCGATCAGGTCGGCCGTCAGCGGAAATCGCCACGATTTTCCCCACTGATAATTCTGCGCGACCGCAAATAAAATGCTCAACGCCAAATACGCCAGCAGGAATTCGTCGGCCCGGTCGAAAGGCGCTCCCAGCAGCAATTCGCTCACGATCGCCAGCACAATCAACAGCGGGCGCGCCATAGTTACCTGGCGATTCAACGAACGTCTCTCAATGGCGTGGAGTTGCATGCAGGGCGGCAATCCGCCTTATCGAAGGTCACACACACAGCGCGCATGCGCAAGCGGACGTTCCAGCCGCGCAAGACCCCGCTCATCCCGTCCGCCAAAATTATTTCCTTCCCATTCGGCCCCCAATGTGGATAATTCCGCATCGGGCCTAATTGGCCCACCGAGTTCGCGTCAAGTAGTAATCGCGAATAGTCTTGGAAGACGGATTCAAAACGTCGGCGCCCGCCGGCGACTCTACAGGGTGTGGTAAGAGAAGATCGATCACGCGGTGCGGCAAGTGTTGCGCGGCAACAGCAGGGCGGAAAGCATGCTGCGGCAACGGCAGCGCACAAAAAATATGCGTCAACGATTCACTCGCGATGAAGTAGTGCGGATGCTCGGCGTCACCCGCCGCCAGCTCGACTATTGGGCGCGCCTGCGCCTCATCACCCCCGATGCCCGCTGGGGCGAACGCTTCTTCACCTTCACCGATTTGGTCGCTCTGGAAACTTTGAAGCGCATGATTGCCTGCGGAATTCCCGCTCGCCGGCTGCGACGCGCGCTCGACGCATTGCGCGAACAACTCGGCCACGCCACCGCGCCCCTTTCGCGCCTGCACATCAGCACCAACGGCAAACAAATTGTCGTCGCGCAACCCTGGCCCGGCGGTCCGCCTATCGAGCCGCTCACAAAACAGTTGCTCTTGGAATTTGACACCCAGGTTCTCGAGCACAAAGTACTCGCACTGCCTTCGCATACCGCCGAAGAATGGTTTGAAATTGGCCTCGCCAATGACGCCCGCCCCACAACTATGTCCCGTGCCGCCGACGCCTATCGTCATGCCGTCGAACTCGCGCCCGATTGGGTCGAAGCGCACGTAAATCTCGGCACCGCACTTTTCCATTTAGGCGATGCCGCAGAAGCCCGCCGCTGCTTTGAAGCCGCCATCGAACTCGAGCCGCAAAACGCGCTCACCTATTTCAATCTCGGTTGCGTTTTTGAAAAATTGGGCAATCGTCGCGCCGCCATTGAAAATCTTGAGCGCGCCGTGAAACTCGCTCCCTCTCTCGCCGACGCCCATCTGAATCTCGCGCTGCTCTTCGACGCCTCCGGCCACAAAGATCGTATGAAGGAACATCTCACTCTGTATTTGAAGTACGAACCGCAAGGCCGCTGGGCCAGCTACGCGCACTCCCGCCTTCCCTCCGAAGGTACCGCGCGTCCACACACCAACAAAGTCACTCCCTTCCGCAAGCGCGTCTGAAACTTCGCATGGGGGGTCGGAGCTTCAGCTCCGACAATTGCAGCATAGATTGATGCGGGGCTTTAGCCCGGGCGCACCCTCAGTACACTCTGCAGTCATCTCCATGTAGGGATTTCCCTCGCTGCATGTTAAGATTTTATCCTGCGGTGGGCGTAGTTCAGCGGTAGAACATCGGTCTGTGGCACCGAGGGTCGTGGGTTCGAACCCCATCGCCCACCCCAGAATCTCTCGTCGTTCTTCAAACAACGATGGTTGCCTCCAGATTGGCGTGCCTAGCAGCTATTGCGGTTTCGATTGTCGCTTTTCCATTAACTCCTCAAACCAAGCGAGAAGCGAGCACCTCGGTCTTTCCTTCGCCCGACAACGCGGTGCGAGTCGTCGCTGTATCGGAACACAAGTTCACGCACGCCACCACCGAGAGCCGAATTGAATTTCACAGCGCAGCTGACGAACTACTCTGCACCTTAGATTATTCATCGAAAGACGGCGAACATGGATTTGGAATCGTAAAAGCCCAGTGGACTCGCGACTCACGCTTTTTCGTCTTTAGTCTCACCAGTTCGGGCGGCCACCAGGCATGGCATGCACCCACTCAGTTTTATGATCGAACGTCGGGCAAGATACGGACGCTCGATGACTTCTTGGGAGGCTCAGGAATATCTACTTCGGAATTCCGAATTGTCGCGCCAGACGTCGTCAAGACCGAAATCTGGGAGGACAAGGGCGTACCCGTTTCGATCCAGCTTAGCCGCTTGCCCGCTGGTTCCCACCGGGTTGCAAAACCATTCTCTCAGGTGTGCTCAGCGGGACGCTTAATCGCGGTCGAGGCTCCGTGACAAGATCGAACTACTACCTGACACTTTCTGAGTCGCGAGCGTCTCCCTGATGAATCCTCTCCGCCGCATCGCAAAAAAAGCAGCCGTCGCTCTGATCATCGCTTTCGTTCTAACCTACGCCGGCGATTTCCTCTCGGTCCGCTACCGCATCTGGAAACCGCGCCCCAACGATCCATTTGAATCCATAAAACTCGACCGCTTCTACGCCATCACCCAAAAAAACGGCCGCGAAGACTATGCCCCCGCCGACACGCAGACCGTCACCTGCGTCCACGCGATATTTCCTCATTCCGGCTTCAGCCCCTGCTGGTACGTCGTCCGCCAGAACGGCAAACCCATCCAGATGGCCATCGTTCCAGTCTTTCACCCCCATTTCTAATTCTTTCGTCCGCATGAAACTTTTGGGGAATTCTTGCGTCTTCTACAAGAGGGATTGCAGGCACCGGTGTGCGCTCAGGAATGCTTTTCGGTTAATTCCGTGCGTCTGCGCAGAATCCCTCCACAGTTTTGGATTCGCCTGACTTCGCAGGCAGATGACATTTCGCAATTCTCAATAGGAGTGATCGAATGACCAAGCTTTGGAGAGCTGGAGTTGTATTCACGTTGTTAACTTTCGCAGCAGCGCCACGCGTCTTCGCGCAAGCTCCCGCAGCGGGCGCGAGCAGTACTCCGCCGCCCGCCGCTGAGGCCGCTTCCGCCAAAGAAGAATCCAGCGTGACCGATCACACCGCTCACATCGGCGGACAAACCATCAGCTACAAAGCCACCGCCGGAACAATTCAGTTGAAGAATGCCGCCGGCGAAGCAACCGCGCTAATGTATTACACCGCGTACACAAAATCCGACGTGAAGGACATCAGCCAACGGCCCATCGCCTTCCTTTATAATGGCGGCCCCGGCTCTTCCTCGGTCTGGCTGCATATGGGCGCATTCGGTCCGCGCCGGGTCATCACCAAAGACGGCGACTATACTCCGCCCGCCCCCTACCAAATCGCCGACAACGCCAACACTCTTCTCGATCGCACCGACATGGTGTTCATCGATCCCATCGGCACCGGATTCAGCCACGCCGTCGGCAAATCGCAAAATAAGGATTTCTGGGGCGTCGATTCCGATACCAGCTCCGTCGCGCAATTCATCACCACTTACGTCAGCCGAAATGACCGCTGGAATTCTCCGAAATTTCTGATCGGCGAAAGTTACGGAACTTTCCGCTCCGCCGCTCTCGCAAATTATCTGCAGGGCCGCAGCAACATGGCCATCAACGGAATCGTTCTCATGTCCAACGTGCTGGACCTCAGCACAATTTCTTTTCTGAACGGCCAGGATCTTTCCTACGTTCTCTATTTGCCCAGTTACGCCGCCACCGCCTGGTATCACAAAGTTGTGAAAGATCGCCCCGCCAGCCTCGAAACTTTCCTGAATGACGCCCGCAAATTCGCCGCCGGAGAATATGCCGACGCGCTAATGAAAGGCTCAAAACTCACCACCGCAGAGCGCGCCGACATCGCCAAAAAACTTTCGCACTTCACCGGCCTCAGCGAAGATTATCTGTTGAAGGCCGATCTCCGCGTGGTCCTTCCGCAATACACAGCCGAACTCCAGCGCAGCCGCGGACTCGTCACCGGCCGCCTTGACGCGCGCTTCTCCGGTCTCGCCGCCGACAATAACGCCGAATTCGGTTTCACCGATCCGCAATCCGACGCGGTCAGCCCCGCGTTCGTCTCCGTATTCAACAGCTACGTCCGCAACGAATTGAAATTCGGCAACGATAAGGAATACAACCCGCTAAATTATCAGGCGAATGGTCAGTGGGATTGGAAGCATCTCGGCCAGGGTACTTTCGGTTTCCCCGGCGCGCCCAACACCGAAGGCGACTTGGTGCAAGCAATGCTCACCAATCCTCACTTAAGAGTTGAAATCGAAAGCGGCCTCTACGATCTAGCCACGCCGTTCTTCGGCTCCGAATACACCGTAGATCATCTAGGCTTGCCCGAAAAACTCCTGGCCAACATCAAACTAAAAACTTACGACGCCGGCCACATGATGTATCTCCACGACGAAGACCTGGCCAAACTAAAAACCAATATCGTCGCGCTAATCGACAGCGCCACAAAAATGTAGCTCAGGTCTTCAGACCTGA
>Ga0210410_10001131_pt1 | contig 25620 bp, 26 predicted proteins | sample IncBWC4MmetaG_FD_161058 | JGI IMG/M metagenome (GOLD analysis project Ga0210410, IMG submission 161058) | Forest soil microbial communities from Barre Woods Harvard Forest LTER site, Petersham, Massachusetts, United States - Inc-BW-C-4-M | ecosystem: Environmental > Terrestrial > Soil >... | reverse complement strand
CCATGTGCCAATTCGTCTCCGAATGGTGACTATCCCTCGTTCTGAGGAGCGGCAACGCCCGACGAAGCTATTTGTCCGGTGCATCGTCCAGTCCGCTGAGAGATGGTTCGAGGACTCTTGGAACTTGACGTGCTCCCGGATTCACTTCAGGAATCTTGTTGGCCGGCCAGTTGAATCATGTATGGTTACATGACAATTGAACGCAAGGTGACAATGAGAAGCCCATCGGCATGATTCTTTTCGCCATTGAACAAACCGCGAGGTTTCACTCCAGAGGCTCGCGTCCACCCTTCACGGAGTGCGGTGCGCTCCGCCTATTCGTTCGCAGAGAGTCCTTCTTCGCCAACTGCCGGGATTCCTTGGCGATTCTCGCGAGCCGAACGGCCATGCCGTCCTCCGTGTCTCCAAATTATTTATTCCGCCGAACGAGCCTAACTCGCATGCGTTTTCCCGGAGGCTCGCTGGGCTTCTCCGCTCTCGTTCATTGTTTATTCCTGGCATTACTGGCTTATTCGTCGCGATTAATGCCCGCTAAGGCTTGGCCCCAGTTTTCGGTGCAACTCCACGAGGAAAGAATCTATTATCGACTTCCCCTGCTGGATCCCGCAAAAATCCCTCGCCTTGCTCCAGCGGGGCCCGGCGACCATCCTGGCTCGGGATCTATCCACTCACCAATTCCGGCTCTGGAAAGTACCGCTATTCACTCCAGCATGACGATTATTTCCAAGCCGATTCATCCAGATAATTCTCGGCAAACCATTTACCAATCTTCTTCGCCGCCGGATCTGAGGATCACGACGGAACAAAAGTTGCCAAATATCGTGTCGCTGACGCCGGTCCAGCCGCCGAAACCAAGATTGAGTCTCGACATCGTCAAACCAGTTCTGAACAGCCGCCAACTCCCTCAAGTTGCCGCTCCGTCCATGGACGCGAACCCGGCCGCTCCGATGACGACGCTGCTCAAGCCTTCGAACGCTCAACCCCGCCTGCCCATTCCGCTTGCTGACGAGGCATGGCGTCTCCAAAGCCCAAAGAACAGGCCGGGAAACGCCTTGGAGACGCCTTCCACGCAACCCGGAGATATCGTAGCTCTCGGAGTTGATCCAAGTGCCTCAACGGATCAAATCTCATTGCCAAGTGGCAACCGTTGGGGCGAGTTCTCAATTGGGCCAGCTGGCAGAGATCCCGGCGCACCTAGTGGAGCCCTGACCGGTACTGTAGGTGGCGGCAACGGCACGGTAGGACTTGGTGGTGACGGAAGCACAGGCCTGGGATCTGGAGGCAGTGGCGGAGGAGGCGGCAGCTCCGGGACTTCCGGCACAATAAGCATCGCTGGAACTGAAGCCGGGAGTAGATCTGGCGTGATGGCGGATCCTATCTCCCCAACCAACATGGTATTTCCCGTGCCGCACGCGGTTAGCGTGCGCAAGAATGCGTTTGTTGTCTCGGCCGGCCCGGTAGGCGGAGGCAGCTTAAATGTTTATGGCGCTTTGCGTTGCGGAACGATCTATTCCATTTTCCTGCCCATGCCGGGAAAGAATTGGTCGCTGCAGTATTGCGAAAAATCCGGTGACACTCAAAAGAGCTTGGAACAAACTCCCGGGACAGTCCTACATCTCGAAAAACCTCTACTCCCGCCGGATGTCGATCTCACCCAACGCTTCGACTTTAAGCGCCTCCCTTTGCCGGTGGACAATTCTCACCGGACTATTATCCTCCGAGGAGTCATCGCGATAGACGGCACTATCCAACACCTGGTTGTTCACCAGGGCGTCTTCGCGGAAATGGATGAGGCAGCACGTATCGCATTTAGTCGCTGGATCTTTAAACCCGCACTCAGAGATGGCAAGCCGGTTGAGGTAGAGATTCTCGTCGGCATTCCCCCATGGACTGAGGAGGACCACGTCAACCGCTGAGGCATGGGCACTTTCGTGCACTCTTTTATGAGCGGGCAGAGTAACCGACAGATGACAACATCGGGAAAAATAGGAAATTATTTTCTACAATAGGGAACAAATTTTCATGCGAAGAGTATTGATGTCCACATTCGGACACAGCTAGGAAATCCTATATCTCTCAAATAAATTCACTTAAGACGTTAATTTAGGTGACTCTCGATTCGACCGCTATTGGAACCTCAGTTGCGCGGTTCAACAAGTCCGCATTCAGCCCAATCCATGTCGTCGGCGGTGTTCGCGGTAGTTCCTGGGCCAAGAACGCTGGCATCGTTGGAGGTGTCAGGGAGGCAACCGGGGGCAGGGGGGGCCTGCTCGACTGGGGGAGAGAGTGCCCGAAGAGAACGTACGGCTGTGTTTTTTAAGTCAAGAATTGGGTTTTGCGGTTCCCTTGTCTCGCACCTTGGGGCCTGAGTTCGTCACTCGGTCCAGCAACGAGGTACACGTCAATCAGTTAGCGGATCTCCTCGAATGGGGGAATGTTGTTTTGCTTGACCTACGGTCGGGGAGCACTCAGGGCCCCTGCGGGTCCGGCGGCCTCCACATCATAGACGAAATTAGCAAAATAACCTCCCATCCCCCGATCGTTGTCCTGTGCGACGAGTGCGATCGGCAGATCACAGTCGATGCCGTCGAGCACGGTGCGTACGACACGATAGCCAGTCCACCAAACATGATGGAGCTGCGCCTTGTGTTGAGGCGCGCCCACAGGTCTCATATGATGGAGCAGGAAGTTGAGCGCCTGAAAGCGAACGCACGAGGGTCGGGAAGGTTGCACGAACTTCTCGGAACGACAAGCGCCATGCGGGAGCTGTTTTCCTTGGCAAAGAAGATCGCCCCCTGCGACGTCAATGTGCTCATCACTGGAGAGACGGGCACGGGCAAGGAATTGCTCGCGCACGCAATTCATCGCATGAGCAGCCGGAGCGAACGTCCGCTCGTTGCTTTCTCTTGTACAAACCTTCCGGACACGCTAATCGACGACGAGTTGTTCGGACATGAAAAGGGTGCGTTCACCGGCGCTCTCACGATGCGACGCGGCCGGATCGAAACCGCGGATCAGTCGACGTTGTTCCTGGACGAAATTGGAGATCTCGGTTTCGGTTTACAGCCCAAGCTGCTGCGCGTTCTTCAAGAACGCACCATCGAGCGGCTTGGAAGCAACAACATGTTGAGCGTCAACATTCGCGTCATCTGCGCAACGCACCGCAATCTTGCCGAAATGGTACAGCAAGGAATGTTTCGCGAGGATTTGTATTACCGCTTGAACGTTGTTCAAATGCATCTGCCGGCACTCCGCGAACGGCGCGACGACATCCCATTGCTGGCGCAACATTTTCTAGAGGGCTCCGCGGTGCAATTCAAGAGAAAAGCGAGGAGATTTTCCCAAGCAGCGCTGCACGCGCTTGAGGAATATTCCTGGCCGGGCAACGTTCGCGAGCTGCAAAACGCAGTGCAACGTGCCGTAGTCTTGTCCGAAGGCCAAACGATAGAACTCTGGCAATTACCAGCCCCGTTGCGCACCAACTGCGACGTGCCGCTGCTCTCTCGCTCCTACGAGGAAGAAATTCGCGACTTCAAGCGCAGACTTGTACTCCGAACGTTGCGGGAGTGCGGATGGCGCAAGGCCAAAAGTGCGCGAGTGCTGGGAGTCGCGCGGGGATACTTGCATCGCCTTATCAACCAACTGGAGATTCAAGAAATAAAAGAGGAGGCGCCGATTGCCGCTCCCGTTCGAGTTCCTCCTTCCACGCGGGTCATGTAGCCGTGGTAGAACGCAGTACGCCATTGATGCATGAGCCGCCAAGCCCCATTGCAATTGATGCTCCCCGGACGCCGTTGTCGAGCCGGCCGGGAAGCCGTCTTCCCGTAGGGCGGGTGCTCCTCGGTCTGATTCTCGGATTCGGCGCATACGCAAAGCTGCACTTCAATGGCGCGTGGCATCTCCGAGATTACTCTTTCTTCCTTGCGATGGACATCGGCTACTATCGAACGCTGCCTCTCGGGGCGGTGGAATGGCTCGCGCGGGTTTTGCCGTGGGTGGAGCTCACACTGGGCGCCCTGCTGATTGCCGGAGTTTGCACGCGTTGGGTATCGTTAGTTACCACTGCCCTCCTTGTGTTCATGGCGTCGCTGCCGCGCTCTATCCTGGGCCTTGTCAACCACACGAATCCGGCGACGGAACTGCTTGTTGACACCGGCTTCTTCCTGGTGGCGCTTACCATAACACTGAGAGCATTTCACTCGCATGGCGCCAGGCAGCATTAAGCTTGATTGCAGAACAATTGCGTTAAAGCCTTGTGGCTACCTTTCGGCCAAGCGAGGCGCTCCGCCTGCCCGCAAGGTGCGCCCAGAATCTGTTAATCGCCAATGGTCGGTTTTTGAGAGCTCCTCTTCTTCGCAGGAAAAGATTCCGTCAGCAAATTAAACGCGACCGATAATCTAAGCGTCCACAACAGGTGACGCTTGGGGCAGGGAGAATGGCACCAAAGCGTGCCAAGTATCATGAAAAAAAGGAGGTTAAGCCTAGGCAGGAGATTTTTTCAAACTGGCTATCGAAATGCTTTGATGGTTAAGGGCGTGTCTTCTAGTCTGGGGTAGGTGCCGTCTGATGCGATCCAGACTTAGCCGACAAAAAGAAAAAGAAAGGAACAAGAGATAATGAAGAACATGATGAAGAGGCTGTGGAAGGAAGAGGAAGGCCAGGACCTGATCGAGTATGCCTTGCTGGTAGCCTTGATTGCGCTGGCTGCAGTCGCTGTTTTTCCAACAATCGGAAAATCGATTAACACCATATTTGTCAATGCCAACGCCTGTCTAAGCGGCGGGACCTGCTTATAGTCCAATGCAGGTCGCATGAAATACAGGAAGGACCGACTGGCTCCTGGCTTTAGCGCGCAGGAGGCAAGGTCCAAACAGGGAAGATTTTGGTGAACTTCACCGAGACAATCTGGGTACTGGCACTCGCTCTGGCGTGTTATGGCGGGTGGATGGATTGGCGAACGCGGCGGATCCCGAACTGGCTGACTGTTCCGGGAGCTCTCGCGGGCCTCGCCGCAAATGCGGCTCTGCAAGGCTGGCATGGCGCATTGATATCGCTGGAAGGGGCGGGATTGGCGCTCGGCCTCTTGCTCCCGCTCGTGCTGCTGCGCGGGTTCGGGGCGGGGGACTGGAAATTGATGGGAGCAATGGGAGCGGTGTTGGGTTGGCGTGAAATGCTGGCCGTGTTGTTCGCAAGCGCCTTGATATCCGGAGTAATGGCTGTATTCCAGATGGTGGCGGCGAGGCGCGTGAAGGAAACATTGTGGAATGTGCTGACGCTTGCCATGGGCTTCGCCACATGCGGACTGCATGCCAATCCGGAAATCTCGCTGGACAACCCGAACCTGATCAAGCAGCCGTTTGGAGCGGCAGTGGCGGCGGCGACCGTGTTGAGTTTCGTGCTGGCCCACTGGCGGCATTGAGTTTGACCGCGATTCGATCGCGCCTGCAGTTCGCAGCGAGGAGACAAAGTCCATGAACCGAAATCGGATGATCACAGGATTGGCAATCGCCGTCACGATTTCATTTCTCTTCAGCGTGTACATGTACCGGACAATTCAGCGCATCACGAATGTGAGGCCTGCGCCAATGAAGCAGATTGTGGTGGCGGACCGTCCAATTCAGCTCGGGACGCGCCTTGAAGCGACCAACCTTCGGGTGATCTCCTGGCCGGCGGATGAGGCAATCGCGGGAAGTTTCACGCGGGTCGAGGATTGCGCCGGGCGCGCACTACTCACTAACTTGGCGGGGAACGAGCCCGTCCTGGAAAGCAAGCTCGCACCCAAAGAAGCGGGGGCAGGCTTGCCGGCAACTATTCCGGAAGGAATGCGGGCAGTTTCAGTCGCCGTGAACGAAGTGAACGGAGTAGCAGGATTCGTGATTCCCGGGACGATGGTGGATATCTTAGTGACAGGACGGCTGTCCGGCAAAAGTGCGGAGCCCGACAACAACATCACGCGAGTGATCCTTGAAAATGTTCGCGTTCTTGCGGCGGGCCAGCAAGTGGAGCAGGACCGCGAAGGCAAACCACAGAAGGTTCCAGTGGTCACCCTGCTGGTGACGCCGGAAGACGCAACCAAGCTGACCATGGCCAGCACCGAGGGTAAAATCCAGTTAGCGCTGCGGAACACAATTGACGCGAAACTGACGAATCCACCTCCGGTCCTTCAGGCGGTTCTGTTCACCGGGCCTGTTGCCGCGCCAATACACCTTAACGTCAGCAAGCCAACTCCCGTAAGTCCCACCCCTTACACCGTGGAAGTGATCATTGGATCAAAGAAGGAAATAAAGACCTTCGACAACCAGTGAGAGGCATGGGAATCCTACCGAACATGACTAAACGGCAGCGAAATCGCTTAGGAATTTTCGCACCCTTCATTATGGCAGGATTACCGTTTTCCGCTTGGGCCGCGCTGGGGCAACGACTGGCGGCTGCAGTTCCACCTCCAGGAGCGCAGGCAGAGGTTCCGGTGACGCTGACGGAGACTCCCCTACCTCAGCCTCTGCAAGCCAACCAGGAGCAGGAGTCAGCGGCTCCGCAAACGCTGCACCTACTTGTGGGCCGTTCGTTGGTGATCACATCACCCAATCGGATCAAACGTGTCTCGCTGGCGGATCCCGCAATCGCCGAAGCTGTGGTGGTGAGTCCCACTCAGTTGGTCATCAACGGCAAAGTCCCCGGCGGCGTCTCCTTGATCTTGTGGGATGAGTCAGGGCAGAGCCAATCGTTCGAGGTCTTAGTGGACATTGACGTCCTCGGGCTGACGCAAAAGATTCACGAAGTGTTTCCAGCCGAGCCGGTGCAGGTGGAATCGTCAAAGGACGTGGTGATGCTGTCCGGCCGTATTTCGTCGGCGGAGGTCGCCAACAAGATCCTGGAAGTGGTAAAGAACAGCACACCGAAAGTGACGAGTCTGATGGAAATTCCTCCGGCATCTTTCGCGGAGATTTCATTGCAGGTTCGGTTTGCGGAAGTCAACCGGCAAGCGGTCCAGCAGCTCGGCGTCAATGTTTTGCGGAACTTCGGCAGTAACATGCCAATGTCTATCGGTACGGGGCAGTTCTCACCAGTTCAACTGGGGACAACGCAAACGGTAACGTCCAACGGAAACACAAGCACCACAAACACATCAGGTAACTTCTTCCTTATCAGCGAATTATTGAATGTGGCGGTTTTCCGGCCTGACATCAATCTTGATGTCTTCATCAAGGCGTTGCAGGAAAACAATGTCCTGGAAATCCTCGCAGAACCGAACCTGCTGACTGAGTCTGGAAAGCAAGCCAGTTTCCTGGCGGGCGGGCAATTCCCGTATCCGGTGGTGCAAGGTTCTGGCGGATCCTCAGGATTCAATAGCGTTACGATTCAATTCAAGGAGTATGGCATCCGCTTGAGTTTTACCCCGACTCTGATGCCCGGGGGGTTGATCCACTTGAAGGTCGAGCCTGAGGTCAGCTCGCTGGACTACACAAATGCCGTGACGCTTCAGGGATTCGTGCTTCCAGGAGTGGCGACCAATCGCGTCGATTCGGAAATGAATTTGAAGGACGGCCAGAGCTTTGTGATTGCGGGTCTGCTCGACAATCGTGTGACCGAGCAGTTCCAAAAGATTCCGGGCATCGGGGATATTCCGATCCTGGGCAAGCTCTTTCAGAGCCGCGCTTTGAATAAATCGGACAACGAGTTGCTGGTCCTCGTGACTCCGCACATTGTTCAGCCCCTTGCGCCGAACGATGTCCCCACAGGGCCGGTGCTTCCTCTTCCGTTTATGGAATCGACTGCCCCGGTGGAACAGAAACGACCGTCGCAGAAGTAATAAGGCTGGAAATCAATGGATTCGCGGGCGAGACGAGAAACAGACGGCGAGGCGTTGGGGTCATGCTAACAGTAGCGATTGTGAGCGACGATCCGACTAGCTCGGCGCAGATTGTCGCGTCGTTGCAACAGACGGGCATCGTCAAAGCTATCAAGGAATGGATGATTCCCGCCACGAGAATTCCCGGTACGGCAGAAGGAGTGCCTGATTTCGTTCTGCTTGATCTGGGCCAGGATACGGATCCGTTTTTTACATTTGCGGCACATCTTCGAAGAATCCGCCCGGCGACGAGACTGATTGCAGTTTCGGCAGCGTTGCCTCTGACTCAGCAACTCTTGCTTGAAGCCATGCGATCCGGAGTGCAGGAGTTCCTCCCGAAGCCCATTAGCATGGATGCGTTAAAGGACATGCTGTCTCGATGGGTCAAGGATCTGGATACACAAGATCCGCCGTCGCACAACAAAGTGATCGTTGTGATGGGGTCCAAGGGAGGAGTTGGCGCGACGACCGTGGCGGTGAACCTGGGGGTACAACTATCGGTATTTGCGCACAAGCGTGTTGCGCTGCTCGATTTCGCCCGCCCACTGGGCAATGCCCATCTGCTGCTCGATCTTCGCCCCAGGTTCGGAGTGCGCGACGCAGTTGACAACCTGGACCGCTTGGATAGTCATTTATTCGGCGGCCTTCTAACTAAGCACAAAACGAAGTTGGAAATCCTCGCGGGAGCCATCCAGCCCGAGGAATGGCAGACGATTGCGGTGCCACCCCTGGAGCGCATCGTGAACGTCGCGCAGAGCAACTTTGACGTGGTTCTTGTCGACATAGGCTCGCAATTCTCATCGGATTGGAGCGCCATTTTAAGTATGGCGCGGATGAACTTAATCGTCGCGGAGGCGAATGTCCCATCGCTTTGGACCTTGCAGAAACGCCTGGTGGCACTGACGGGTTTCGGGATTGAACCCGATCGCATCAAGATCATCGTAAACCGTTGGCACAAAGGCGATGAGAAGATTGTGAAAGGGATTCAGGAAGACATAAATTGGCCCGTATTCGCGTGCATTCCGAATGATTTCCGGAAAGCGAGCAATTCGATCAACCTGGGGACACCTCTTCTTGAACATGGACACAATGATGGGCTCAGTCTCCGATATCGACAGCTGGCGGCGCAAATCGCGGGAATCGACGCCGACCCGGTGGCGAAAAAGAGTGGTTTGGGCCGATTTCTTAATTTCAGACCAAGCGGTAATTAGAAAATGGCAATCAATAACACCATCGACCGGACCGACTTCGGCGCCCTCAAGGCGACGATTCACCGCAAGCTTATCCAGAAGCTGAACCTCGACCGCGTGACGGAAGTGGACCGTGATGAGGTTCGCCGCGAAGTGGGGCACATCCTCGAGGGGCTCGTTGTCGGCGAGTCCACTCCAATGAGCATGCAAGAACGAGAGCGGCTGGCGAAGGAAGTTCTGGACGAGGTCTTCGGCCTGGGTCCGCTTGAGCCGTTGTTGGCCGATCCGACGGTATCCGATATTCTCGTCAACACACATAAGAATGTGTACGTAGAGCGTAAAGGAATCCTCGAACACACCAACATTCGGTTCCGAGACGACGCGCACTTGATGACCATCATCGACCGAATTGTCTCTGCTGTTGGCCGGCGCGTCGATGAATCTTCCCCAATGGTCGATGCCCGTCTGGTTGACGGTTCGCGCGTGAATGCAATCATCCCACCGCTCGCGATCGATGGGCCGTGCCTATCTATCCGCCGATTCGGTCACAATCGGCTGGCGGCTGAGGAATTAATCAGCAACCAGTCGCTGACACCTCAGATGCTGGAACTCTTACGGGGATGTGTGAAGGCGCGCCTGAACATCCTGATCTCGGGCGGAACCGGCACCGGCAAGACGACGTTGCTAAACGTCCTATCTTCGTACATCTCGAATCGAGAGCGGATTGTGACAATTGAAGACGCGGCCGAACTTCTGCTGAACCAGGAGCACGTCGTTCGTCTAGAAACGCGCCCGCCCAATATCGAAGGCAAGGGCATCGTCCAGCAGCGGCAGTTGGTAATCAACGCACTGCGCATGCGGCCCGACCGAATCATCGTGGGCGAGGTTCGCGGCGAAGAAACCCTGGACATGCTTCAAGCAATGAACACGGGTCACGACGGCTCGCTGACTACAATCCATGCGAACAGCCCCCGCGACGCACTCAGCCGTTTGGAGACCATGGTGGCAATGTCCAACCTTAACCTGCCTGAGACGGCGATCCGAAGACAGATCGCCGCGGCCCTCGACGTAGTTGTTCAGATGAGCCGGATGAGTGATGGAACGCGAAAAATTGTGCGCATCGCTGAAATCACCGGAATGGAAGGCGAAGTGGTGACCATGCAAGATATCTTTGCGTTCCACAAGAGAGGAATTCGAGAAAACGGGGAAGTCCTGGGAGACTTCTTGCCAACCGGAATTCGCCCTCAGTTCTCGGAGCGTTTGCTAGTGACTGGAATTCAGCTACCCGCGTCGATGTTCGAGGCGCCGACACTGCGGCAATAGGAGGTTCGAGCGTGGCGCTGCTGATTGCATTGGTATCGTTCATTGTGGCAACGGCCATTTGTGTGTTGGTCTGGCTATCGCTCGGCGCGGAAAGCGGCCAACAGGTGGTTCGGCAAAGGTTGGAGGTGGTGCAAAGAGCCGAGCGGGGAGGCAACACTACGCTAGGCGTGCAGCTGGTTCGCGATGAGTTGATGAGCGGTGTGCCGGCACTGGACCGCATGATGATCCGGTGGGCGTGGGCGACGCGTTTTCGGGACTTCGTGTTGCAGGCCGGGATGAAAACCCGCCCCGGCAAAATCATCCTGACTGGTGGGGTCCTGGCCTGCCTTGGATTCGTTCTGGCCGGATTCTTCCAGGTGCGATTTCCACTTCCGATTCTTGTTGCTGTCGTGGCCGGCGTAATCCCGTTCGCCTATGTGGCTGTCAAGCGGCGTCGCAGACTCCGCCTTTTCGAGGAACATTTCCCGGAAGCTTTGGACTTGCTCAATCGGGCCATCCGAGCGGGACATGGGTTTACGACCGGTCTGGGGATGATTGCCAATGAAGCATCGGAACCGATCTCGGGGGAGTTCCGCACCACATTCGTGGAACAAAATTTCGGACTGCCGTTGCGGGACGCGCTGCAGCATCTGACGGAACGCGTTCCGCTGATCGATGTGCGGTTCTTCGTTACAGCATTGCTTATTCAGAAAGAAACGGGCGGGAATCTCGCGGAGATACTTGAGAATCTCGCACACGTAATTCGGGATCGATTCCGGATTTACCGTGATGTTCAGACAAAATCCGCGCATGGACGCCTAACGGCGGGGATGCTTATCGCCTTGCCTCCCCTGATGGCATTTGGTCTTGGAATTGTTAACCCGTCATACCTGCCCGTGCTGTATCACGACCCCATCGGTCCACTAATTCTATGGGGCGCCGCAATTTGGCAAGTCATTGGGTCGGCACTGCTTTGGAAAATCATTCATATTGAGGTGTGATCGGCGGCAAGGAGAGAAGCGGTAGGATGGCCATGCTAATTTTAACATTCTTCGCGGTCTTATCGATCCTAAGTGCGCTGACTTATGCTTTTTTCCCCGGGGAGTTGGGCATAGCGTCACGTCTGTCGCGCATGCTGAACGTGGAAGCTCCCGTTCGTGAATCGGGGTTCAAGGAGAAGCAAAAGAAGCGCCTCAAAGATGTGCTGGTATCTGTCGGAAAATTGGTATCAGCGAACACGGCATCTTCTCAAACTCAGGTGATGCTGCTCCGCGCCGGCTTCCGCAGACCGGAGGCCAGGCTGGTGATCGCCGGGGTAAGGATTCTCCTTCCGGTGATTCTGGTGGCGACCGCCTACTTTGGTGGCCTGTATCGTGGGCGCGCGGTTTTGGTTTTTGCTGGCGCGGCTCTTCTAGGCTATATGGTGCCCGAAATTTGGTTTCTGCGGCGTGTTCGCGCTCGCCAGCATCGTCTGCATGTGGCGCTTCCCGATGGCCTGGATCTGCTGGTGATCTGCGTAGAAGCTGGATTAGGCCTGGATCAAGCGTTGCTTCGTGTTTCCCAGGAGCTCCAACTCGCTCATCGCGAATTCAGCGACGAGCTTCAGCTTGTGTCGACGGAGATGAGGTTTGGTAAGACTCGGACGGACGCTTTGCGAGAATTTGGCCGCCGGACGGGTCTCGAAGATATCAAAGGTCTCGTTACCATGCTGATTCAGACCGAGCGATTTGGAACGAGCATTGCTCAATCACTTCGGGTTTTTTCAGAAGAACTTCGGACGAAGAGGCGACAGCGTGCCGAGGAAATGGCGGCTAAGATAAGCATCAAAATGGTGCCTGTGCTGGTGTTTTTCATATTTCCGGCATTGATGATCGTGGTCCTGGGGCCAGCAATCGTAGCGATCATGAGGCAATTCTTGAAAATGTAGCAAGGGCTGCCACGTAGTGGGTGCTGGAAGCGACTCAAAATAGCGGAGAGGAGGACAAATTGGACTCAGTAACGTTAATTCGAGTGGTAGCCGGGGTACTCGCTGTTGTTGTGCTGTTCATTATCGTGTGGCGGCGGAAACGCAAGCTATCCGCGTAGAGTCGCCATTGGCGCAATGATCTGCATGAAGGGACAGGAACTGCAAAACCATGCCAAATAACGGCAACGACGGCCCAGTGTATGTGTATAACAAGATGAAGGAGACATTCATCGCCACCGAGGCGACTGTTGCCAATTCGTATTTTGCTCGACTTGTCGGGTTACTTGGCAAGACGAGACGATGGGCGCAGCTTGGCAAAGGACTCTGGATCGTGCCGTCCCGCGGCGTGCACACAATCGGGATGCTGTTCCCAATTGATTTGATCTTCCTCAGCAAAGATAAGGAAGTTGTCCATCTGGAAGAGTTCGTCCGTCCATTTCGCATCTCGAAGGTGTCGCTCAAGGCGACGAGCGTTCTGGAGTTACCGCCCCATACTATCTACCGCTCGCGGACGCAGGTGGGCGACCAACTGGAGATCGCGCAACTGAAGAAAGAGCAACCGCCGGCTGACTGAGTTCATGGCTCTCCTCCATCGAGCGGCGCGGTCGAAAAAAAATGAAACGATGAGAACGCAAAAACGCTCGAGCGTCCCGGTCCTGCTGTTCGCATCGGCGATACCCGTGTTTGGTTATGCCGATTCCAGTGGGCCCAAGGGCTGGTTCCACTTCCCGCGGGATAGTTCAGCACGTCCCCAACACCGAGACAATCACCCGGCTGTAAAACTTTTCGTCGCGAATCAACCAAAGCCGGCTCGCAGGAGAAATCTCCACCCTCGAAAATCAAAGGGGAACAAACCTTTCTAATCCCTCCTAGGTGCCAGGGGCCACTCGAAGTTGCCCGCTTCGCCAACTGGAAGGCGCACACGTACCTTCACGCGGAATTGGCATTAGGCTGCGGTCCACTCCACGACCGTTTCTTGCCCGTTAGTGAACGATGATCATCTCGGAACTGCTCGATAGCGTCAGCGGGGTACTGCGGATGAAGGGAACGACGAAGTTAAATTGGTAACTTACCGTGACCTCGACTGGGCAGCCGGGGCTGTTCCGCACCGCGCAAGCCGTGCCAGTCCCCGGCCAGGATGGTGTCGTCGTGAGATCCGGGGGATTCCGATTCACACCGGGCGGCGCGATGGTCTTGACATAGTCTTGAATGACAGTGTTTCCCGGCGCGGCGGGGCCAGTATCAGGAGTGGCAGCGGAACAACTCGAATCATCGTTGCAAGTGGATCCCCTCACAGACGCGTATCGAGTCGCCTCTCGTGCCACGTTAGAGAGAAAATGATAGGTGTAGAGCGCGCGGCTAAAATCGACGATTCCCAGCACCATCGACATGAAGAACATGAAAACAAGGGCATATTCGATGAGATTATTTCCCTCTTCCCCCATCAGTTTCCGTAAGCCCGGCACCGGGCTTGGATTTGTAAAACCAGCCTCGCTCGTGAAGCGCGCAAGGGGAAGGAAAGGACAGTCCGGCGTTCGCGGCGTAATGTTATGAGCGAAGCGCACAATCGCGTTTCTCGCGCATGACACTATGGTCGATTCGTTTTGTTGACTCATCTTTGCGCCACCCGCAGCGTCGCTGTGTTCGACACAGTGAGCGACTTCGGAATCCCCGGATAATTAAACAATGGATTGATCGTCCCGGAAGCAGTCACCGATACCATTACGACCCAGTGGCCAGAAGTGCAGTTACCTGCGGTCGGGTTTCTGGCAGTGCTGCAGTCGGAAGCCGGCGTGACCGATCCATCGCTGTCACATCCACAGGAGGTCGAAGGTTTGACCGAAAGCTTGCTTATATTTTGCCCATTATTCTGGAAATCATTGTTGGCAGCCGTCTGAATTCCTGGAAGGTCTACCGATAGCACTAGGTTCTGAGCACCGTACGCCGCGCCGGCCCGCGCCGCGTTTCCAACCAATATGCTGAAATAGGCGTACCGCCCCAGCTCAATCAGCCCAAGCAACAAAGCTAGCAGCATAGGCGTTAGCAGAGCCACCTCCAAGAGGCTTTGGCCGGACGGCGACAGCAAAATTCCCGGATCATGCCCAACCCGGCTGCGGCGCCCTAGTCCCAGTGTGATTCGCGTTTTTCCATTCGCTTTCATGATCTACTCCACAAGTGTGGCGCTCTTTATTGGATTGGGGACGCCTGAAGGCAGCCCGGCGCTGCCTTTGAGGTTGACCGTGTGGTCGTCGTTAAAGACAATCGAGGCCGAAACCACGACTGCGACATTAATGCTGGAGTTAACCCCAACAAAAGAAAGCTGGTTGTTTGGGAAATACAGCGCCCCGTTATAGTTGCTCCCGTTATTGCCCCCCAACGAGGGACCGGGCATGGGGGTGTCATTGGGATCCTGATACATCAAGATTCCAGGATACGTCCCGGAGGAATCCGGCGCCGTCAAATTCACGGTGGGCGTGCCGGTCATCATGTTTAAGGTAGAGCTGTTCGTGAAATAAAAGGTTACTCCGGTACCGCTAATCGTGTCGTTCCCCAGGTTGAGAGAGGCGGAAGAACAACCCGCACTCAACCCGTCAATTATGTAGACTCCCGGGCTGAAGACCACTTGGTCGCTCGCAACACCATCGATTGTGATCGAACAATATGTACCGGGGCTAATGGTATAGGTTCCACCGCTAAAGGCACATCCAGTTCCACAAGTAGGATTGCCGCTGCCCTTGACGGTAACGATGTTGCCGCCCGAACACGATGTACAAGGAGGAGTCAGTGTGGACAGCGGGTCTGCTGCGGCAGGTATCCCAAATGTCGGACAGGGACCAGGCGTTGTGCAAGTCGCCGACCTGCCACTCAAACTTCCGGAAACGGCGAAGGTATCGGCAGTGACATTTGGCACGGTTCCGTTGTAGTCACCGTTATCCACGATCCCGCAGGTGGAAGCATTGATGGTCCCGCTTCCGCTTATGCCCTCGATTCTGGAGGAAGGTGGGTTTAACGTATACAAGCAGCCGTTCCCGCCCAAGTTGGAAGCAACAGCGCGCGCCGTAATCGTTTGACTGTTTATTCCCAGAATCTTCATGAAATAAGTCGGATGCACGACTGCGACGAGGGCTTCCACATAGTTGCGGTCGCACGCGCCTCCATTGCAACCGTGCGGTCCAGTGGCCGGCGGATTGTTCACTTGGACACATATCGCGCCGACAGCAGCGCCAGTGCAGTTGCTCACCTGTCCGCCGCCGTTATCGGTATACCCCACGCGGGAAGCCGCGTCTTGCGCTCCTGCTGCTATGCCCCCGAATGACAGGTTCGAGGCGCCGGCGATGGCTGCGGCATCCGCGGCAGTTTGCTGGAGGCGCTTATCGTGGCGCATCACGCCCATATCAATTGCCAAGCCCGCAAAACCCATCAGGACGACCAACGCCGCAGCAGTAAAGACTAACGCTTGGCCCGCTTCATTCTTGTTTGTCATCGCGGACTCCATGCAATTACTTACGGTTTCGGAATATGCACTCGCACGCCCCCTCCGTGTCCGACCAAACGACCTCATCCGGCGTGAGGAGACCTCGCGTTTAGAAAAGGAGTTGCGAAAAAGATGTCGGAATTCAATCCTCCAGTGAGTAAATGGTGACACAATCATGCCTACAGCATTCCAAGCGGACTCGCATCTCACCGCTCCAAATACCAAGGGCCTATCGAGCTTGAGCGCAAATGCTTTGCTCCTGACGGGCGCGCCTGCCTCTCATGGCGACCGAGTACCGAAGGTTACTCGCGACTACCACGGTACAGACATTCAGGCAATCCGAGTTCCATTGGCTCGCCTAACCTCATGCCACGCCTAGTTCCGAACCCTGGGGGTTGGCCACCTGATATTACGCTTTACCCGCACCTACCACAAACCTGTCCCTACAAAAACCCCCGTCTGAGTCGTGAAAAGCTGATTCGACACGGAGGCAAACAATTCAATCCGATCTGCGTGCGATATTCGCTGACACAGACGCGCAAGCGGTTGGTCGCGGTCCTATTAAATTAAATAAGGCGCAGTTCTCCATAAAAGTCAGGGTGAGGGGAGCACAGATCTGAGCAAGCTAGGCCGCGCGCCGCTGGTAGCGGTGGTGCAGTCCGCCAACTTCCGGAAGCTCCACCACCGTTCCGAGTTCGGGAGGTTGTACTCTTCGAGGAATCGGCGCGTCTTTCTGCAAACAAAGGTGAGTGCGGGTGCGCTCGTAGTATTCAAAGTATGACTTCAGGACACGATGCAGACCGATTTCATTCCAAACGATGATGTGGTCCAAAGAATCGCGGCGAATCGATCCGATCAACCGCACGACATAGGCATTCTGCCAAGGCGATCGCGGCGCGGGGAAATGCCCCCTTCCGATAAGACTCATCAGGACTTGGCCTCAGATCACATCCCCTGCACCCAAACGGCGGGCTTTCTGGATGGCTACTACAGCCAGACGGTGCAAGGTGATAGTCATTCTTTGCGCGACCTAATCGGAGTCAATAGTGGCGGTTTTAGGAGTAGCGAACAGGCAGTCTTCCGCAACAGTGCTGCGGGGAATACGATCTGTTCCGCTTTGTATCTCTTGTTTGGCATATCCAGCCGTCCTCCTCATGAATACTCTCTCACGTCGGCTGGTGCAAAGAAGCCCGGTCACATCACTACCGTGTTCGAGGCGTTCCCGGCGTGCAGTGGGGCGTCCGGTTGTTCAAAGGATTGGCCTGCGCCACGGCTCCAGACGGCAAATTTCGCACAGTCATTTTAATGGGAATAGATGATTCGACGCTTGCGGGCGCTCCCCATCACGAAATGTTGCTGGGATCCTTTTCCGATCTGGGCCAGGTAGATTCCGTAGCAATCGACCGGGCCGGTTATCTCTATTACTTTCCAGACGAGCCACCACATAACCAAACCTCCGTGCAGGTTTATTCCGGAATCTGGTAGTTCATTCTGAACCCAGAACTCTGCCAATCCGAGGAATTCAAGCCCTTGGCGTATACGTCATTGCGCAAGACTTCGCAACAGAGATGACAGCCGCTGGACAGAAGTGTCAGAAAGCCCGTTACGAAAGTATTCGCACCGTCTAAGAGCGGCAGCAATGCAAACGCTCTGGACGCCGTCCTCCCGGCGTTTTTCGACGCGCACCACTTTTCCGACAGCGAGGATGAACACTTGCATCCCGCCGGCGAGGGCCGTCGGTACTGTCATGGTAAGGCCGAGCTTCATTCCCAGCTTGAGTTCGTTGCCAACAGTAAAGTAAACGCCGCGTGTGGAGATGTCGAGTGTCTCGCCGTGAAGAGACATGGGATCATTGTCAATGGAAGCCCGAATAGTCACTGGCAAACAGAGACTGTATCGGCGTGCCTTGCGACGCTCCTTCATATTCGTCAAAGCTTCCGTCGCAGCCGCACCCACACACTTCGCATCCAGCCATCTAAAGAGAAGCTGGACCATTGCTCCTCTGGGTGTTGTGGGCAGGATTGGCCTCTCAGCCGGTCGTGAATGGTGTAGAGCGCCAGTTCGAGCCGGTCAGAGACCGCGAGCTTATTGAAAATGCCGTGTAGATCATCCTTGACGGTGAGGTCGTTGATGAAAAGCATTTCGGCGATGTGGCTGTTGCTATAGCCCTGCACCACCAGTTGCACGATTTCTTGTTCGCGCTCGCTCAAGATCTGCTTGTCTCTATGCTCCCCCCGGTCGGAACTCTTTGCGAAAGCGATTATTACGTCGTTGCTCATCTGCGCTACTCCCTTCTGAACTACGTTGCACCGTGGGCTGGGTTGGACTACGCCGCGCTTTAGTCACTTGAAGTGCAAGCGCCTAGCCAAAGTCACACGTCAGGGCAGACAAACAAGGGGAATCGATACTTTCTGTCGGCGGCATACTGAAATGTCGAAGATTAAGATAGATTCCAAGGATCATCTCGACAGGCACCAAAACTTCTACAGCGACTCGTCGTAGATTCATTCACGTAGGGGGAGCGCGAGTACAGACGAGATCAATTGAGCTATTTTGGTCTCAGCTCCGCGAAGCTGCTGGCACTTCCATTTCGGAATTGGGCGTCGTCGCGGGTGGAAGATTGCCGGGGAGGTGCCTAGTCACTCATCGCATCTGCCATTGAGAAAGAGTTCCGAGAACAGAAATTGCCTCAAATCGGGCAATAAGCTGCCCCAAATCAGGCAGGAAGAACTAAAGCACGACTAATGAACTCGTATTCCAGGTTTAACCTGACGTGGTTCCCACATTGGTGTTTCATTTGGTGACTTCATCTGATGGCGCGTGCAACTGGCAGGCTTCTAGCTTTCTTCGGTCAGTTCCCCATGTTCAGCGTGCGAGGATTGAAAGAGCTCATATTTCTCCATGCGGTACATTAGGGTTTTGCGAGTGATGTTCAAGAAGCGGGCAGCACGTGTCTGGTTCCATCGGCACTTCTCTAGAGCCTTGAGAATCAATTCTCTTTCGACGTCTTCAAGACTGATTCCATCATCGGGTATCTGGAGATGAATTTGAGAAACCCGGACGTGTTCTTGTCGGACATTCTCGGGGAAGAAACCCGGGGTAATCTGTTCGGTCTTGCTCAACACAATCGTGCTTTCGATCACGTTCTCTAGTTCGCGAACATTTCCCGGCCAATTGTACTCGGTCAGGACATCGACGGCCGAAGGCGCCAAGCGGCGCGCCGGCAGTCCATAGCGCTGGCGGAATTGTGCGACAAAGTGTTCAGCCAATAGGGGAATATCGTCCCGACGTTCCCGCAAGGGAGGAATTCGAAGCTGAATTACACTCAAGCGATAGTAAAGATCCTCTCGGAAAGATCTATCTTCCAGCATTGTGTTCAGATCGCGGTTAGTAGCTGCAATTACGCGCACATCGATTTTCAAAGGATTAGTTTGCCCGATCTTTTGAATTTCGCGCTCTTGAATGACTCGTAAGAGGCGGACCTGAAGTGCCGGAGATAGCTCGCCAATCTCGTCGAGAAACACCGTTCCGTGACTAGCTGCTTCGAACTTTCCAATTCGATCCGCTTGAGCGCCGGTGAACGATCCCTTCTTGTGTCCGAACAATTCAGACTCTATAAGGGTTTCTGGAATGGCGCCACAGTTGACAACAACGAAGGGAGCACTCTTACGGCTGCTGTTTAGATGGATAGCCTTGGCAAGAAGCTCCTTGCCAGTCCCTGATTCACCCAATATCAGCACAGTTGAGTCCCGCGGGGCCACTTGCGCTGCGAGATCGAAGAGTTCCTTCATTTTCTTCGAATGCCCGATCAGATTCTCGAATCGTGAAGCTCTTTCCGCATAAGCACGCAAGTTACAGTTCTCGCGTACCAACCTCGTGTGCTGGAAGGCTTTATGGACGACAATCTTCAAAGCATCTTCGTTAATAGGCTTGAGTATATAGTCGAAAGCGCCCATCCTCATCGCAGCGACGGCATCGGAGACAGAACCAAACGCGGTCATCATCAAGACTGGAATCTCCGGCATCTGTTCCTTCGACCAGGCGAGCAGTTCCATGCCGCTTGATCCCGGCATCTTTACATCCGTTAGGATCAAGTCAAATTCCTTTTGCGCGAGCATTTCAATGGCGGTGTCCACCGAGGATGCCGTGCTTACCTCGTGATGCTCTTCGGAAAGCCAGAACGATATGACCTGGCGTTGGCTTTCATTGTCGTCCACAAGTAGGATAGATGCTGGTTCCATACAATCGTCCTTAAAAGGCTGAATTCGCAAGATGTTCCACGGGGAAAACCAGCGCAAAAGTCATGCCACGTTTCGGATTACGCTTCACTTCGATGCGGCCGCCGTGTTGCTCCATAATGCGTTGTGCAATCGAGAGACCGAGGCCTGTACCGTCGTTTCTGGTTGTGTAGAACGGATCGAAGATATGCTGAAGATCTTGTTCGCCGACTCCAACGCCTTGGTCACGGATCGCGATAGTAATTTGGTCCGGCTTACTCGCAAGGAATATTTCGACTTTCCCTCCGTCAGGCATCGCCTCGCAGGCATTCATAACTAGGTTCAGCATAACTTGTTTTATTTGATCGGGGTCCGCATCTATCTTCGGAAACGTCACTTCCGTTTCCGGAAGAATGAGGTCGATCCGTCTGGCTGTGGCCAATTCAGAAAGGAGTTTGCAGACATCGCTCGCAAGATCCTGAATATCTGTCCGCCGGCGTACCGGCGGTCGCGGTTGAGCGAACTCCAGGAACTTGTACAAGAGACTATTCAGGCGCGCAATCTCACGTTTGATTACCTCCGTGAACTCACCGCGACGTTCAGAACTCAGGTGTTGACGCGAGAGGATTTCGATGGCGCCATTCATCGCGCTCAATGGGTTTCGGATTTCGTGTGCCAACGCGGCAGAAAGAGTTCCGACCGCAGACAGCCGCTCGGCGCGACGCAAGCTCTCGAATGACTTCTGCAGTTCGGCATGAGCCTTGCTTAGCCGGTCCGCGGCCTCTTGCAGCTCTGTTCTTTGCTTTCTTTGCTGCTCGGAAAGGACGCCGGTTAGGCCGCCGAACACAAAGAAGAGAGCGACTTCCCAATACTGATTGAATTGATAATTCGGCTGCGACCTCCATGCAGCATGGATGTGGGGAATGTACAAAATAGCAGCTAAACCGGCTGCCAGGAGTCCCCCCGATGAGCCGTACCAGAGTGCCGCGAAGATAATCGGAAGGTAGTAAGCCCTCTGTAATACCTCGTGTAATCGAACATTCTCTGGACTTACGACGTAATGGCTTAGGCTTACCGAACTCAGCCCAAAGCAGATGATCAAGGCTTGAATGACATCCCTCAGCGAATAGTCTTTCTTCAGGAACCCGAGGGAAACGAGCGCAATGCCCATAGCGGCGCCACTCAAATAAGAAGCTTGTTCTGCGCCTTGGCCTGTAAGGTGGCCGGGATGTCCAAAGTAGTGCGGAACTGCCATCATGCAGATGGCAAGACACACGCCGACAAGCTCTAGCAGTTGACGATTGGAAAGCCGATGCATACGCGCAGATCTTAGCACGGGGAATTCCGAAGCTGTTGCCGGCCCTTGCGGCGCATTCTCGGCTCGGTGATCGGGTGCGGCAAAAGCGTGTGACCCAGCCATCATAAGCTACTTTTAGAGCCGCATAGGAGGCACGAGTGAAGCGCAACGGGTAAACGTTTCACACGTTTGCAATCCGGATTGTCGCCCAGAACCATCGTTCGGCTCAGCCTCTTTTCCGAACATCCAGTCCCCCAGAAGGGGCGGTTCTCCGGCCCTCACAGGATTAGTCTACCTGACCGGTACAGCCTATATTGTGCAACCCCACCCGCATGTTCAGCCGCATTTGACGAGTGATCTCCGGTATAACCGGCAAGTGTCCTGCATCACAGTCACGCGGAGGGTGCGACGGTATGCTCACTCTAGAGGTGAGGGTCGATGTATAACGATTTGACACAAACTTGGTGATGGGGAATTCCTTTATATTGCGTCCCGGGACGGGCTCAACCACACCGTACAGTTCGCTGTGGAACTCAAGGTAATTTTACGTACCGATAAGCAACTGACTAGGCTTCGCCAAGACAGGGACGGAAGAAAGTGACTCTGATGTTCGCCTGGAGAATGAATAACTTAGCGGCCACTTTCTTAGAGGGGACTTCTCTGGACTTTGCCACGAATTGCTGCTGTATACTCACTCCGAGACCGCGCAAGACTACTTGGGGATAGTTTTGATCAACCCACAGCTATTCAATGCGTTCGTGATACTGCCACTACCGCTGTTACTAATCGCGTGGTACGAAAGTGAAAAAAAGTCGATCCAATTGTCGATTTTGACCCTCAGTGCTATATTGCTCAATTCAGCGAACGTTCCCGCTGTGAAGTTAGCCCTTCTTGGGGCGGATTATACCTCCCGCCTGTTTGCAACGGTTGAAATCGATATGCTCGTCGCAATCGGTCTCGGGATCTATTTGGCAATCATGCGAAAGTGGATTGCGGCAATTGCTGCGCTATTACTCGGGTTCGCTTGGTTTCTGGCAGCAGTAGGAAATTTTGCCGTCTAGCCCCAAAGCCAACTGGGGTTCTTCTTGGAAAATCCTACAATCCGATAACAGGACATTGCCCTCTTACAAATTGTCTTTTGTCGTGTCAAAAAAAGACACGGGCAATATCCGCAACCAATTTTCCCTGGTAGTGGTGTCATTTAGGCGTTGATTCAAAAATGAAGCCACGGAAACTTATAGCAGATACCGCCGGGAGCGCGAAACCACTGATTGTGTCCCGCTGTGTCTTTATAGACGGCAAAATGTGTACAACTTTGCATCCGGATCACCGCAAGAATTGGAACATAAGAAACGACGATAGAAAAATCGGCGGTCACAACTTGATCGGTTCTAAGCTGCATGAGGTTTTCAAAGGTAAATTTGTACGCATCTCCGGGAGAAAGTACTCTGGTGTCGCAGTCAGGCATGTGTAGCAATGCTCCCTCTGGAGCAAAAACCGCGGAGGGAGCATCAGTGACGATAGCATGCGGCGAACAAAGCATTTTACTTCACAGATCAAATGACACCACTACCTTTTCCCTTCTGATGTAGACACCGTTTGTGGTAAGAAGGTAAGTGATCCTATCTCCCGGGATCCACCCTACCTATGATTCGGGGGAACCCATGCGTAGTAGCTTCATTGACCGGCTGTTGTTACCAGCGATAGTAGGCCTCAGCGCATTCGTTGGTGTACTGATCCTGTGGCAGCGGTTGCTTACAAAGCAGGGCGCCGATATCCAAACTGCAACCAAGGCGCAGGTGTTGTTTGTAAAAAGCAAAATCGAGTCAGATCTGAGCGAACGCACCCTGCCGCTCGAGCTTCTAGGCGAGCGTTGGCAGGTCCACAGCAAGGACGTTAATGCAGATTTGGAATCCGATGCCTCTCTGGTGATGAGCCGATACCCTGTCTACCAGGCAATTTCTTGGATTGACCCGACATTGAATGGAAGGTGGGTGGCGTCTCGGCCAGGAAGTGAAGGAAGCATTGGCACGGATACATGGTCCGGCGAGCGAGTCCGTATGGCGCTTCAGGCCGCTGCGGATAGCGGGCGCGTAACCGTAACACGCACTGCCAATTTGCATCACGGGGAGGCAGGTATGATGGTATGTGTACCTGTATTCCCCGAGGAAAAACTTGACGGCTTTTTAGTCGGTGCTTTGGCCTATCACGAACTCTTTGACTCTATGTTGCGGAACGTAGGGCAGGATTATTGGATAGAGCTATACGACAGCAACCAGCAAATCTACAGTCGCACGGGAGCCAATCCTCGTGGAAACAGCCCCTGGGCCGAGGATGCGGATGTTGGATTTCGACAGCTCACCTGGCGGGTGCGAATCTGGCCGAAGTCTGAAACGCTGGCCTACGCTAGATCCCCGCTTCCCCGTGTAACCTTCGTCGGAGGCATCCTTTTGTCTGCTTTGTTGGCCTTCGCAGTTTTCATGGCTGAGTCGGCGCAGCTTCAGGCTCGCCAAGTGGAAACCACCAATAAAAAGTTAAAGCAGGAGATCGCCAACCGCATGCAAACTGAAGAAACGTTACGTCAAGCGCAGAAAATGGAGGCGGTCGGGCGACTAGCAGGAGGCGTGGCCCATAATTTTAATAATATGCTGATGGTCATTCGTGGGCGTGCGGCGCTTTCGCTGGATCGCGTTCATTCCGACCACCCGTTGCGTCGGGACCTATATGAGATTGTGAAGACGACGGACCGGGCAGCTTCGCTAACTCGTCAACTGTTGGCCTTCAGCCGTAAGCAGATGCTTCAGCTTCGAGTGCTGGATCTCAATACATTGGTTAACCAGATGGCGGAACTGCTGCCTTCCGTGGTTGGCGAAGATATTTACCTGAAATTGGATCTCGATCCCCAGCTTGGACGGGTGAAGATTGACGCCGCGCAGATGGAACAAGTAATCATGAATCTGGTATTCAACGCTCGTGATGCCATGCCAACCGGCGGCGATCTGACAATTTCAACCGCGAACACTCAACTAGACGACGATTGGGTGCGTCTATACCCGGGTGCTCGGCCTGGCCCGCATGTGGTCCTAGCGATCCGGGATACCGGGCACGGAATGGACGCAGATATTCAGGCACGTATGTTCGATCCCTTTTTCACTACAAAGGATAGGGACAAGGGAACCGGATTGGGTCTTTCAACTGTTTATGGAACGATTGACCAGAGCGGAGGCAGTATCACCGTATCGAGCAAGCCCGGCGAGGGAACGACGATACAAATTTTTCTTCCGCGCGTCGAAGAAACCATCCAGACAGTTGAATCGGCTGAAGAATTACCCGGAGCTTCACATGGCGAGGAAACGATTCTGGTGGTCGAAGATGATGATGCGGTGCGTCGCATGACACGCGAATTTCTAACTATAAAAGGTTATACCGTGAGGGAGGCTAGTAGCGGCCTGGAAGCGATCGAATTCCTGGGGAGCCACCCGGAAACCATCGACTTGGTGCTTACCGATGTACTCATGCCGGGGATGAAAGGACGCGAATTGGGTGGGCGCTTGGCAGCCATACGAACCGGCATAAAGATACTTTACATGTCAGCCCACACCGAGGATACCGTCATGGATCTTGACATGATTGTTCCTGGAACGGCATTCATTGAGAAACCATTCAGTCCAGAAGAACTGGCGTCCAAGGTACGAGAAGTCCTGGTAGGAAATAAAGGCGGACTTGGCTCCGGGCCGTTGCGGCACGGATAGCAGAGCGTACTGTCGGAGTCAGGGGGACGATGTTCTATACCTACAATAAATTTACCGATTCTAGCTACTGAGAATCTCACCCTTCCTAGAACGCGAATGCACCACTCGATCACGAAAAACAAACCAAACGCCGAAACAAGAAAACTTATCCCGAGACTGCGAAAGCGACCTTTCGCTTTTTGAAGGCAGACCTTTTTGCTCAATCCTGGTGAGAAATTCGCACTGGGAGTCGTCCTTTTTTTATAGCCGCGGTCGCTTGATGCGCGATCAGCACTTTGTTCTGCCGAGAGCAATCACTGACTCTATGCAGGAGTCATACCAAAGTCGCGGAGCCGGAACGCGTCCAAATTAAACCACTCTCTAATCTCGAATACCGCATTTTAGGCTAAGGGAAAGTCGCATAATCACCCAGGTGTGACCAAATGCGTTCAATCCATGTGCCAATACGTCTCCGAATGGTGACTATCCCTCGTTCTGAGGAGCGGCAACGCCCGACGAAGCTATTTGTCCGGTGCATCGTCCAGTCCGCTGAGAGATGGTTCGAGGACTCTTGGAACTTGACGTGCTCCCGG
>Ga0210410_10001130_pt1 | contig 25653 bp, 25 predicted proteins | sample IncBWC4MmetaG_FD_161058 | JGI IMG/M metagenome (GOLD analysis project Ga0210410, IMG submission 161058) | Forest soil microbial communities from Barre Woods Harvard Forest LTER site, Petersham, Massachusetts, United States - Inc-BW-C-4-M | ecosystem: Environmental > Terrestrial > Soil >... | reverse complement strand
CGACAGCGTCGAAAAATGACTTGCTGCCTAACGGTTTTCGACACCGTTGGGATAAAACTGGGATAAAAGTGACGAGCATTCGCTCTCTTTGAGCGAAAGAAAACTCTCCGTAACTTCAACGTGGTTTTCAGTTTACTGGCGGAGGAGGAGGGATTCGAACCCCCGAGACCCTTTCGAGTCTAACGGTTTTCAAGACCGCCGGTTTCAACCGCTCACCCACTCCTCCGTTTTTAATTCTATCGTATTCTGTGAGTTAGCGGCCAGTTTGCTACACTGGAGATTCGAACTGCTGCATTTTGGTGCAGGGTGTAGCAGAATTGTAGCAGTGCCCGCCAGTTTTCCCACGGCAGCGACCTTCGAAGTGAGATTCGAATGCGTGTAGCGCATCGTAACGGTCACCGTCGAGTGTCCCAGCAGTTCCTTGACCGTCATGATGTCTGCTCCCCGCTCAAGAAGACGTGAGGCAAAAGTGTGGCGCAGCGTATGCCACGTCACTCCTTCGATCTTCGCCTCCCTGCAGGCGTTTCGGAGGCCGGCATCGAGGTCGACAAACGGTTCTCCTGTTTTCTGGTTGTAGAAGACAAACTCGTTCTTCTGTCCCAGAGCCCAGAAATCCAGAATCCGGCGCACTTCCGAATTGATCGGAACGACGCGGGTCTTCTGGGTTTTCGGCGAGAACACGTTAATCAAACCTCTGTCCAGGTCCACGTTCTGCCAGCGGAGCGAGAAAATCTCCCCGATGCGGCTTCCCGTATTCAGGGCGTACAGAACAACATCCTGAATCGCGGGTGTCGCATTCCGCAGCAGCCTGGTTTCCTCGTCTGGCTTCAAAACCCGGCCACGAGTCACAGAGCGGTCCCGTCCGCATCGGCCAAGCAGGATTGCGAGCGTTTATCTAGGCAGAATGTCATCGCAACACTACGACTGCGAATCAAAACTCTTGAGGAGAAGAACCGAGAACTGACCACGCTCCTAGAGCTTGCATATGGGAAACTCGACTTGGTGCACCAGAGAGACGTCCGCCTGTAAGCGGTCGGGCCGTAGCTATAATCTGACTCAGTGTGAGTTCAGATTCTGCCGGCGTGCGTCGTTTACTCTTTTGTACCAATCCAGCCAAGGCTGCGGTGTCTCCCCCAAGTCCCGTCCAACAATTTCCGAGAGCGCGACTTGGGCATCTGCCCCGACAAAGCGATCTGTCACGAACGGTGCGAGAAGAGGTATCGTCTGCGCGAATTTATGAGCGCATAGAGTATGGATGAAATCGACGTGAAAAACTTCGTCTCCCTTGCCACGGCCCAAAGAAAATTTCCTCCAGATTAGGGAAATGACTGGCAGGTTGTCTCTGTCAGGCATGGTCCGAAATGCTTCCAAGGCGGCTTCGCACGTTTGCTCCAGGCCATACTTGACCGCCCAGCGCGCGATGTCTCGGATCATGGGCAGGTCATCTCGTCGCTGGAAACTCGCGAGGCCAGCAAGACCGTAGTAGATATCGCCGTAAATATCTTTGACGTTCTCCGGCATAGTATTCCAACTGGCCAGTGCATCGTTGTGGTCGAGTTTGTAGGTCAAGGCAGAACTTTCATAGAGCTGCTGCTGAGCTGCGATGTAGTTTGTCAGGGTTCGGTGCAGTTTGTCCCCGCCGTATGCGCCGGCATCCTTAAAAAGGTCAGCGCGATTCCAGCGAGGCATGTTATCGAACTGCTCGGCGAAGTAATCCCCAGATACAGGGGAGATGTTCCGCAAAGCTGACTTAGTGTGCTCCAGGAAGTCTGGTCCGTAGTCCTTCATAGAAAGAAATGGCCACAGGGTTTCCGCCCGTCGCCTCAGGTCTGAAATATTGGCAGCTTCTTCCCATTGTCGACGCAGAGCGACGGCTTGTTCGGCACTCTTCTTGAGCCGAGTCAGCTGCGCACGATCCTGCACCCAGAAAAACGAGTATCCGAAATACGTTGGCTCCCAGACTGCCGGAGCATCTTTCTTGTGATGCAAGAACACCAGGACTCTTGTGTCCAGCGTAATAGGCTCGACAATGTCAGGGCCGTACTGCTGCTCCGTGAACAATCGGAATCCCGGCAACTCTATGGAATCACCCTTGTTGGCGTTTCCCAGAAACACCTCTTCGACTCTGAAACTGCCGGGCGAATGTTGGAGGACAATGACCACGAGTTCCGCGTCCAGGATTCCATTACGGTAGTCCGGCCGAGTAACCAGCTTTGCAAATGAAACACAGCTGGCAAGGAGAGAGCACCCGAACAGCAAGACTACCCGAATGCCACTAGAGCTGTGATTCCCGCACATGGATAAAGAAAATGCTACACCGTTGTGCGGCCAAATGACTAACTTTCACTATGGTCCGCTCTTGCATGTAAATGGCTGTCAGGCCGACAGGCAACAGAGAGCGGTCTGCGGCAGTCTAAGACGGTTTGGAGGAGTAGGGAAACTCACAGACTGCGAGATCACTCGCCCCTTCACTCCCTTACGACAGGCTGGAAAAACTTTTGCTCCTCGGTATTGGTGCGCCTCACCTTCGTTTTCCACAACCATGCCTAGTATTACGGTTGGTACTATTAACAGCAAGAATTAGTAACGCTAGAAGCTACGTATCAAGAATTATACTGGTGGGCACGTGGGACTCACCTCCCGCGAATTGCTTCTTTGTCCATCACGTAAATCAGTCTGATCCGATTCGACCCGTGATCGTTCTTGCGTTGTGGTGTGTTTGGACGGAGCTTTGTGCGCTGGGATTTGCCAAGTTACTGACTCCCGTCCCCGGAGACTCAAGATGATGAAGAACAAAACCATAAAGACACTCGCTACAATGCTAGTGATCGTCCTTGTGTGCGTCGAGGCTTTCTCCAAACCTCAGCAGAACACACGGACCACGCCCAGGCGAGTCAGTTCGTCAGTTCTTGGCGCGTCCACACCCGCCTTCCTAAACGACGGCGGCTTCGCTGCAATCACTGGCCAAATCTCGGGGTTATCTGGGTCGGTATACACCGAGAATCAAGGGAATCGTCAAGCGCAACATGGTGCCCAAAACCTTGTAACTGCGACATTCATGCCAAGAGTGCCGGGTCAGTCGCCAAATGATCATCCCTGGGGTGTGGAGAACGAGGCCAAGGCCGCGATTTTAGACCAAATTTCGACCGTCGCCAAAAGTCATCCGTTCTATTCGGTCACGCAAAATCCAACGGCCACGACAGACGCTTTCATCACGGAAAATGGAAATCAGCCGATGGATGTTGTGGGGTTCATAGGCGATTCAGATCTGCTGAGCTGTTCGCCCCCGGTGGATCCTTCCTGTTTTTTCTCTGCCGGTTTAATCTTTACAGATCGTTATCTCATTCGCACACCGAACTGTGACAGCGGCCTTGTTCAAGGTTTATGTTATAACCTTGATCTGACCTATCCAAATACAAATGCTCCCTGCAGCAATAATCAGATCGAAGTGAACGGCAAATGCTTCTCCAGTCTCCTCCCACCATGTGGACCAGGTGCGAATCAATTAGGGAACTACTGCTTTCGGTTTCCCGTTCCTCAGAGTGGATTACCTCCTTCACTGAGGGATGTGCTACTGACCAGTTCGAAGGTCATATTTGTTGCTTCTTGTGACATCACGGATGTCTTTACTGGCTGGTGGGAGATGAACTTAAACGCTGTGCCAGGAGGAAGAGCGCTTGTCGTCCCAGATCTTGCAACGATGAAGGCCCTGCAGATTAATCAAACCGTGCCGCCTCAAAACAAGGGCCTTGTGGACCTCGTGCAAGGCGCAGTTGGTTACGAAGTCTTTGTGAAGACGTTTGGCGCAGGGAAGACAGCCCAGGAGTCAGTAGCTGCAGCGAACCAGGCGATTGCAAACCTCTATCCAGGGCTCGACTATTCTACGTCTCCCGTTGGGCCACTACCACAGGTGGTTTACAAAGTCTTTGGAAATCCTAATGTTTGTATTAATTGTGGAGTGAACCCATGAGCTGCGTGTCAATTCTGCGGGGATCCATGGTCTTTCTCTTGTTTAGCGTCGCTGTCTATAGCCAAGAAAGTCCTCCCGTGACGAAAAATCCGATTGCGTGGTCGCAAGATTTTTTGCGGACTATGTACCCTGGTCTGGGCGGAAAGAAGTATGTACTCACGGTCGAGACGTATCTTGCCTACGACCAGCCTGGCGGTTTGGTCAACTGGCTGCAGATGGATGTGGGGGAGGGAGCGAAGGATTGGCCCTTGGGTTACCGTGGCGGATGTGCTGGTGCTGTCATCTCTTCTCCTTTGCCATGGCCTGCACCACCGGACTTGGCACCTCCCACTCCTTCGTCCCCACAGGTCAGGCCGGAGTCACCATCGAAATCGCGCTATGAAACCGATTGCAAGCCTGGGCCGGTCTACCCGAAGCAATTTCTTACTGCCGGCTTTTCATTTGATAAAACCGGAACATTGGTTAATTTCGGCGCAGACGGAGAATTCATAAACGATCGTCATTCTGACAATGCTGTCTACGCGATAGTGCATGCCCATCCCGAAATGACCTATTCCGAGATCGTCGCCACATTAAAACAGCATGGCATCAAGTATGGACCTAGCGACAAAGAGCAGTTCATTAAGGACTTGCCATTGAAGCAACTAGAACCGTTCCTCGGAGAACTACGGATCCTTTCAGTCAGTTTCCATCCGTTGGACAAGGACCCGGATCCCGCCTCATGGATCGGCAGTTGGCCCAATTGGACCGTCAAGGCGCAAGCTACCACGAAGGAAGGAGCCAAGGTGCCCTACGAGATGCACTTCAATCATTTGAACGGCTACCTCACTGGGATCCTCGATTGCCGAACCTCGCCTTGGTGTAACCGGGATTAGGCCAATAGGTTGCGAAAGCGTTCGAGGATCAAAAGGCAGAGGTGGGGACTCGGCTCTGATGTGTGTGCGGCGGGTGGCCAACTCAATCTCCCTAAAATTCTTCCGATCCCTTGCGCTCGATGTGACCCGCTCCCCGGAATTCGCAATAAGCTCTCTTTTGGTTGTGACGAGTTTGCTGTTCGGTTGTGTCCTTATGCCGCAAGATAAAGGCTGGGGATCCTATGATCGTTTGGTCGTTACAGAGAAATTTCTCAACGCTAATTGAATTTAGAGACTTAGGGCAGGAACTTGTAACCAGAGCTATGGACCGTATGAAAGTGCTTGGGATGGGCAGGCTCTGTTTCCAGTTTTTTGCGCAACCTCAAAATGTGGTTATCGACAGTCCTTGTACAAGGATAGTTCTCGTATCCCCACACTTCATTGAGTAGTTCGTTCCGTGAGATCACTCTCCGCGGGTTCTTGATCAGATACGCGAGAGTTTTGAATTCCTTATGTGTGAGAATAACGGGCCGACCATTGCGATGAATTTCCATCGTTGAAAAACATCCCGTCACTCCCCCAAACTCAAACGTGTCTGTGGCGTTGGGACTTCTCAACCAGGCCTTCGCTGCATCCAGCGGTAAGCAGGCATCGCTGGTATCGATAAGGCCGGTGACGGACTGATTGGGTCCCGGCTTTTTCTGGGTCGTCTTTTCATGAACCGCCGATTTTGGAACAAGCACGATCACCGGCAAGTAACGCGATAGCTTACGAAACTCTTCCGGGATGCCAGAAACTGGCACGGACGCCAAGTCTTCATCGAGGAAGTGCATCGGATTTGAATTGAATTCGGTCTCGGCTTGCGCAAAAGGGGAAATTGCCGCCTTGATTGTTGCTGTCATTGAGATCCCTCTTTACTCAGCTTGCCTGGCACAATTGGAGCTGCCGGCACTTTGCAGCAAGGGCATTCGATGCAGCGCGATTTTCGCGTGAAATATTCGCGCCTTTACTGCCCCGATCGAAATCCCCAGAATTTGTGCAGTTTCTCTGATGGAGTGTTCTTGTAAGTGAATGAGTTCCACAACGTTGCGAGCTCCCGGCCGCAGCCCCGCAATAGCTGACTTCACGATCCGTTTCCGTTCACGAAGGGAGCAACTTTCTTCCGGATCGGGAGCGTGGTACCGGAATTCTCGTTGCGGTACGGGTTCAGACGACGGGTTTGGCTCGTCTATCGGAACTTCTCGCGCTCCGCGGTTTTTGCGAAGCTTCATCAAGGCGGCATTAATCGCAATGCGGGTCAGCCAGGTTGCAAATTGGGATCTTCCGTCAAAATCCTTGAGATGGACGAAAGCATTCAGAAAGCACTCTTGCGCTGCGTCTTCCGCGTCCTCACGGTTTCGTACGATCCGGCGAGTCACACAGGAGACTTGTTTCATATGGCGTTCGCAAAGCTCGCCGAAGGGAGCTCTTCGCCCACTTTTGGCGGCTGCGATCAACTGCTTCTCGCTCCACGTTCGAAGATCGCTAACTGCTGCGTCAGCGCTATGGCACGAAAAAAATGTACTCATCACTACGGTAGACCTCCTTACTCGAACCGGAGCTCTCAATTGATGGCTCCCTCAACTTTTTTCCCTTTCCATCCACTCGCGGACGTACTCCGGACAGTTCTCTAGCTTCATCCCGCGCGCCTCGCAATCTCTTAGAAACTTCACTGCGTCGCGATCTGCCAGCCTCACGTCTTGCAAGTCCAAAACGATGGTTCTGTAGTCCGCAGCAAACAGCGCCTTCAACTCCGCGACTTCCTCCGCCATCATGTGTCCACTTAGCGTAAAAACCATGATTCCCTGCCGCACCGATCGCTCGATCCTCAAGGTCATCGTTATGTTGTTGGGCCCAGTAAGCCGTGGCGTTGCTTTAACGTTGCCACCGCGGCTCTCGGTTGACCAAGATGCAACAGGGAGGCCACATGCAAAGCACTGAAACGAAAGGCTTAGAGGAGGGAACTAGATGACGGGAATCCGGCAAGTGCCGGATTCCCGGGAATTGAAAGGAGGGACCTACTACTCCTTGGAGATAAACCTGTATTTCTTGATCCCCAGCTGCTTAATTTTCGTGTCCAGCGTCGATCGGGGAATTCCGAGCTTCGCGGCCGCACCTTCTGGGCCGGCGACTTTCCCTTTGCTTTCCGCTAAGGCCGTTTCAATGATTTTTCTCTCCTGATTCTGGAGAGTGTCTGGCAAAGGACATGGCAACTCTTGCCGGGTTGCCTCCTGGCTGGCCAGCCAAGCCTTTTCGATCCAAAAAGTGTCGCCGCTGCTCAGGATCACCGATCTCTCAACGATGTTTTGCAGCTCACGGATATTTCCCGGCCAAGGATACGACTGACACTGTTCCAGCGTATTCCTGTCGATTTTGCGAATATGCTTACCGGCTTTCTCTGCGTAGCGTTTGACGAAGTACTCGACCAACATCGGAATGTCCTCCCTCCGCTTGCGCAGAGGAGGCACCTCGATCGGGAAAACGTTAAGCCGGTAAAACAAGTCGGCTCGAAACGTTCCCGCGGCAATGGCTGCCGTTAAGTCACGGTTGGTTGCGGCTATGACGCGAACGTCGGTGGGAAGAGTTCGGTTACCTCCCACTCGTTCGAACTGCCGCTCCTGTAGTACTCGCAGCAACGCAATCTGGGTTTCTGCGGGAAGCTCGCCGACCTCGTCTAGAAAGATGGTACCCGAGTGCGCCATTTCAAAGCGGCCCTGGCGGCGCTGCACCGCGCCAGTGAAGGCGCCTTTCTCGTGGCCAAACAGCTCCGACGCGATCAAGGAGGAAGGAATCGACGCACAGTTTACGCTGATGAACGCCTGGCCGGAACGTTGCGAGTGCTTGTGTATGGCGCGAGCAATCAATTCTTTTCCTGTGCCGGTTTCGCCCGTGATCAGCACCGTGGAATCGGTTGGGGCCACTTTCACAATGTTGGAGAGCACGTTTTGCAGCGCCGGCGACGCGCCCACAATTTCCTCAAACATGAATGCCTGATCGATTTGCTCCCTTAGCGCAACGTTTTCGTCGCGTATTCTCTCCTCGGCCTGCTTGCGATCGTCGATATCCGTCCCAGTCGCGTACCAGCGAATAATGTGCCCCTGGTCGTCGCGAAGGGGATTGTAGCGGACAAGAAACCAGCGGTATTTACCGTCTTTTCCAAGCGCTCGTTGCTCAAGTTCAAAAGGCTTGCCACGCGCGAGCGCCGCATGGCGCTCCTCGCGCAGCCGTTCCAAATCCTCGGGGTGGAAGACCCGTGCGCGATGGTCTTCTCTCTGCACGTCCTCCAAAGTGAGACCGGTGTAATCGAGCACTGCCTGATTTGCATAAAGGGCTGTCCCATCCGGGCGCAACACGTAAATATAACTGGCGATGGCGTCGGTCATCTGCCGAAGCTCTGTTTCCTCCGCCTTTATTTGCTCAAACGCAATCTGCAGAGCCGCTCTCGCTTCGTGCTGCTCGGTGACATCCATCGCCGTACCGACTAATTCAATGACATCACCGGAAGCATTCACTACCGGGTGTCCGACCATATGAATGTACTTGGCCGCTCCGTTTGGCAGAAGAAGCCTATAGTCGGCCTCAAAGTCGGTCCTGTCCCGAATGGCCTGCTCGATCACAGGTGTGTAATAACGCGCGTCCTCCGGGTGCAGCCGCCGGACTATCTCCGTGTAAGACGGGGGCGTGGGAACACCAGGATCGAAGCCGAAGATCCGGTACATCTCTTTTGACCAATAGGAAGCGTTCCAGCCGAACCTTGGGAGCACTTCATGCCCTTGACCGGCCTCACCCTGCGCGTTTTCCATCGGAGGGACCCGCACCGCCCAACTGCCGGTGTGGGTCAATTTCTGTGCTTCGGATAAATAACCCTCACTCCGCCGCAAGGCCTCTTCCCTCTGCTTGCGCTCGGTGATATCCATAGCGGTCCCGACAAATTCTACGAGGTCACCCGACTCGTTCAAGACAGGATGCCCGACAGCATGGAGGTGCTTGATGGCTCCATTGGGAAGAACAATGCGATAGTCCGCGTCATATTCTGTTTTCTGGATTATGGATTTCTCAAAGAGTTCCTGAATGCGCTTCTGGTCCTCGATATGATTTCTGCTAAGCCAAAATTCAACGGTCGACGTATCCTCACCAGGCTTGACGCCGAATATTCGAAATACTTGCGGTGAGACTGTGACTATCCCTGATGAAACATCAAGCTTCCAGCTACCTGTTTGGCTTATTCTTTGCGCCTCAAGCAAATCTGCTTCAGTCTGTCGCAGCTTCTCTTCGGCGCGTTTGCGCTGTGTGATGTCCTCGGACAGCGCCATTATGAATCGCGGCACCCTCTCGGTGCCCGGCACAAGAGAAACGTTGTTGCTTACCCAAATCGAACTGCCATCCTTGCGCAAATACTTTTTCTCGATCTGAAACTGTCGTCTTTTTCCCTCCAGCAACTCGTTGACGAGCGCCCAGTTGGCTTCGCGGTAGTCCTCATGCGTTACATCCAGAAATTGAAGTGCACACAGTTCCTCCTCCGTGTAACCCACGATTGTCTGGTAGACATGATTGGTGGCTAGAAAGCGGCCGTTCAGGTCAGTCAGCGCAACGCCAATAGCCGAATTCTCAAAGACGGATCTCCACCGCTCCTCGCTTTTCCGAAGGGCTTGCTCAGCCCGCTTGCGATCTTCGATGTCGATAGCGGTTCCATACCATCTGACGAGCTTTCCAGTTTCATCGCGCAGCGGTACATTGCGAATAAACCACCAGCAATATTCTCCGTCTGCCCGCCGAACCCGTGCTTCATGCTCTATGGCTCGCCCGTTGTTAAGGGCTGTGTGCCAATCGGCGAGGATCCTCGTCCGGTCATCGGGATGAAGAACCGCTTCCCACTTCCACCCGAATGCCTCGTCCGAAGACAAACCTGTGAACTGCAGCCAACGATCATTAACGAAATCAACGTGACCCTCGGGCGAAGAGCTCCAGACATGCGCCGGAACCGTATTGACCACGTCCCGAAACTCTCTCTCGTTCCGGCGGGCAGTTTCCGTCCGCTGCTTAATTTCCTCGAAGGCTTTCTCCAACTCGGTTCTGGCCTTCCACTGTTCGGTGACATCCATGACGGTGCCGACGACCTCAGTGATTTCACCCGAGTCATCCCTGACAGGATGAGCGACTGAATGGAGGTGCTTGGTGGTGCCGTCCGGGAGAATGATTCGAAAATCAATCTGAGAATCCAGCCACTCTTTTCCAGAGGCCTCCATGCTTGCGCTTTGTTCGATCAGTGGTCGATCCTCAGGATGAATTCTTTCGAGGAACTGTGGCCAAGTGAGCCCCATTTCCTGATATTCATAGTCATAAATGCTAAAAATCTCTCGCGACCAGAAGAGAACGCCGGTACGCACATTCCAGACCCAACTGCCCGTGTGAGTCAATTTCTGAGCTTCAGCCAAGTAACCCTCACTCCGCCGGAGTTCTCTTTCTGCTTTCTTTCGCTCGGTAATGTCTCGATATATGAGGTAGACACCTACCTGCTCGAAGCCAAGCGAAATACTCTTGCCCACTACGGAAACGTCAAAGCGAACACCGTCTTTGCGTTGCCGAATGGCCTCCAATTCAACTCTTTTCCCCGAAATGAGGGCATCCTGGTTCTTGACAGCCTCAGCGCGCAATTCCTCAGGGACTATTAATTCGGGAAGCCACTGTCCCACAACCTCCTCTGCTGTGTAACCGAAGATTCGTGTGAATTCCTTGTTGACACGCAACACGTGAAAGTCATCGTCGGTCAGGATTACCGCGTCGGGCGACAGCTCAAACAATCCATCGATCTGCTCTTTCCGCCTGTGTAGGTCCTCATTCGCTGCCGTGAGCTTTGCAGTTCGGTCCACGATCGCGACCTCTAGAGCATCCTTTCTCCGTCTCACCCAGATCATGAGTATTGCAAAGGTCAAGAACACCAGTTCATAAAGAACGCGCGCGAGGCTGCTGGTTTCGGCCTCGAAGATATAGCCGCGGATCAGCGACGAAAGCAAAACTGCCACAATACCGGGCTTCGTGCCGCCGTACCAAAACGTGATCGCGATTGCGGACAGTGCAAATGCAGCAAACGGGTGAGGCAGATTGAAGTGGTGAAACAGAAGCTCCAGCAACAGAGCGCCGGCGACCGAAGCGAAAGCCAATCCATAGCGACGCGCGAACGACGCACCTGGGCCCGTCAACTTTTTTGCTGTAGCTGAATCAGGCATGGTTTAGACTTTCTCTCACGCTCAGATCAAGGCTACGATTTTCCGTATCGATTATTACTGTAGCTCCGTTCCAAAGGCGGCACAACGCGCGGTGTACTACTTTAGAGTGGCTCGAAAGATCGTCCATGCGGTTCAAGCTCAGCGCCTTGCTGCGCTCAGAATCGCGCAGCGGGAAGGTTCCGGGAGCGTCTGCGTGGGTGGAGACGCTAGTTTCTCGCCAGCTCCACGTCGGACATCGAGATCGGCGCCACAACGGACGTCACATTTATCGGCGGATAACGATCGGAAACGTGATGCACCCAGATGGCTCACGTCGGCTGCTGCAACTTTCCTTTCGCTCCCTCCAGCAGGGCATGAGTAAACGAAGTCTCACCGACGGCGAGAGTCCTCACGTCGGGGAAAGTTTCCCGGGCCAGTTCACTGAGGACGTGGCCTGGAGGCATCTCGAGAAAAAGGCGACATCTCAATTCCGTCAGGACGGTTGTCGCATCGTACCAGCGAACACCATGCGCGATGTTGGTTGCTAAGTCCTCCGAGATAGCCTCTTGAGTTCGCAAGGCTCTTCCCGTTACGTTGCCGACGTAGATCAACTTCGGCTCATGCAGGTGTAATGCCTGCAAGCTCTTTGTTAAGGTATCCGCCACGGGTTGAAGCAACGGACAGTGTGAGGGTTCGGACACATCGAGGCGCACTGCCTTACGGGCACCGCTTTTTCGGGCGGCTTCCAATACCTTATCCATACCTTCATGAGACCCTGCGATGACGATCTGCCGGGGAGCGTTGATGTTAGCCACGTACACCGGGTTTTGCGCCGTATATGCTTCTTCGACCAGTGCGGATAGACGTTTTTCTGTCAACCCGACTATGGCTGCAAGGCCGTATCCTTTGGGGTAGAGTTCCTCCATCCTCTCCGCACGCTGCTTCATCAGACGAACACCATCAGCAAGGTTCAGAACGCCGGACACCACTGCGGCGGCAAAGGCTCCCGCCGACATGCCCGCAACCGCTTCCGGCACTACACCTTCTGCCACTAGAGCGCGTGCCACCGCGACACCGGAGGCCAGCAACGCCAATTGGACCGAAACCGTTGATCGAAGAGCCGCCGGCGAGTCGAGCTCCAGCACATTTTCTCCCAGAGCTTCACTCGTCTCATCGAGCGTCCGCGCGATGGACGGATGATCCGGAAGGGCGTGCAGCATGCCCGGAACTTGCGACCCTTGTCCAGGAAACAAAAACGCCACACTCATAGCAATCTCGGTCCTCTCCCCCTGTGAAAGCAGGTTCCGCCGTAGGCAAAAGCGCGCAGTCGGAATTTTCAGGGCATAACTGCTGCCCGTTGTCTGAGGATGTATGCCACTCGGCCCGTGGGAGATTTTTCCTCTGTGGAGACGAGCTTTCTCAAGGGCGAACCGCCATACAGGGTGTACAGGTAGGTCCCGTGATCCTGGCTGGATTGCACCTCGAGGAACTCGACGGAGCTCACCTTGCCCGGTATGTTTCCACCGAACCATCGAGGGTCCTCCTCTTGAGACCATGTGATTACAGACAGGACCGATCCCGCTGGATACTCATGCGAGGCGTTCTTGCGTGCGTAGGCGATGGCTCGATCATTGCCCAGAACAGTGGCCAACGTGTGATCGTTATGGTTGAGGGTGGATGCGATGACCTCCCACTGGAGCGGGTTGTAGGGCATTTCTCCGGATACTTCAGCGTCACGATTGAACCGCGTTGTCACCCGCGCGTTCGGTTGCGAGCATCCTATGAGCATCAGCAGTAGAGCCGCGGCAAGCACATTGATGGTTTTCACTGAGCAACTCGTTGCTGATTCTTGATCGGCATCGTGAAGACATAGTCGTTTCGCTCAACCGCGTGATGACAGTCGACACAGTGGGTATTTGCGAAGTCCAACGTTTGGCCGTCGGGTCGCAGGTCCATACCGATCCATCTGCCCCAGCCCCATCCTGCCGTCGTGCGATACTTCGCCTGATCTCGAATCATTAATTCGACTTGAACGAACTGTCCCGGCCGAACTACCCCATCCGGATCCGGTTGTTCATGCCAGGTGACCTTTCCGATCATGGCTCCGTCCGGCCATGGATTGATACGGTTGTCCGCGATCGCTTTCACCGCGAGATCATTACCGAGAACAACGCGTATGGTGTTGTTTTCGATTCGCTCCGTGCTGCCTATCTCTTTCCAAGTCTTGTACTCCGGATGAAAGGGGACACCCCCAAGCGTGTTCTGAACGCTGCGGACTGTTCCGTTGTCCTCGATCCATCGCACGTATTCGCGATCTGCTGCCTGGACTTCCGAGACAGCGGCTGGAGGTTCCTGCGATCTGGGCGTCAGATAGTTCCGTAGAATCGCCAACTGTTCCGGAGTAATCGCGGAGTTCGGGTCCACCGCTCGATACGAGGGCAGAGGCATTGCGCCTAGTCGAATCTGATTGAACGCGTCGAATAACGCCAACTTCTGCTGCTCTTCCGGAAGCGCTCCGATCTCTGAGAAGTTCAGGTGCGTCCGGGCCCGACCTACGTCTCGCGAGACGATCCAGTAGGCAGGCACAATTCGGTCAAACCACGCCAATTTCGTTTCGTTGGAATGGCAGTTATAGCAGGAGTGTTTGAAGATCGCCTTGACTTCAGCAGGAGCCTGTATCTCGGCACTTACCGGTGGATTCCTCAGCTCGGGCCGGACGAACTGCAGTCCTGCGAACAACAGGAGTCCAATTCCGCTGAATCGAAGCAGCAGCCGGAAATACGGAGTCTTTGGCATAGAATCTCTCTCCTAATCGATAAGTGAAGATGTATCAAGGCGAGCGGTTCTCGCCTATTGCGGCCGCCGCTCGCGAACCCATGCGAAATCTTTCTAGTGAACGTGCGTTGCAGCCTCTTCGATGACAGCGGCAACCTCTTTCGGCCTGGAGACGTAGACCGAGTGGCTGGCGCCCGCAACTTCGACCTTGTGGCTGTTGGCTCGCGTGGCGTACCAGCGTTCGAGGTCGGGGTTGATGGTTCTGTCCGCCCCGGCTACCACCATCCAGCTTGGTTTGCTTCTCCACGCCGCCGTGGTGATGACGGCTTTGAAATTGTCGGCAAAGTTGAGTACCTGCGATCGCGCCATGAGAGCTGCCTGCTCCGGGGAGAGGTCGGCTGCGAAATACTCATGAAACTGCGCAGGGTCGAGGTAAGTGAAACCGTCCGTTGTCTTCTTTATCGCACCAGACTTGCTGAGATCGCTTGGGAAGCGCTTGCCGTCGTCCGCCTCGTTCTCTCCAGCGTCGGGCATGTGCGCCGCGACGTACACCAAACCGGCAACCGAGGGGTCCGTCCCGGCTTCGGTAATTACGGCGCCCCCGTAACTGTGACCGACAAGAATGCACGGCCCATCCTGCAGAGCAAGGGCGCGTTTCGTGGCAGCCACGTCGTCTTTGAAGGAGGTTTCCGGTTCCTGGACGATGCTGACGTTGTAGCCATCCTTGACCAGGATGTCGTAAACACCCTTCCATCCCGAACCATCCGCCCACGCACCGTGGACAAGAACAATATTCCGGATCCGATGTCCCTCGTTCTGTGCTGACCCCGCGCGACATGTCAGTAGCAATACCGCGATGAAGAGGGACAGAAACGTTCCTCTTGCGAAGCGTATAGATTTCCTTGGATTGCTCATTTTGCTGCTCCTTTTCGTCGATTCATTTGTACCTCGGTACGGCGACACTCGTTTTTCAGAAGACGCCCGCAGTCTCTGGGGGCGAGAATTGATGTTCCAGCGGCGTAATTCGGATCCATGCTTCCGATTTCATCGCCCCAGGGATCTTTCGCGAGCACAAACCCTCTCGGTAGGCGCAGGAGGATCGCTGCGGGGCCCCGGCCAGCGAACTCTTTCAGGGGAAAACCGCATACGGGCGTTTCCACGCGAATATCAACGACTTCAGGAAGATTTATCGAGCGATCGTAGAGGGACTTTGCTTCCTCTGCCGTCATGCGCCTTTCTGCATAGATGACAATATCCAGATCGCTTTCTGGCGTTGCCACATGGCTGCCGCTCGCAAGCTCGAAGCCAACGCTGCCCCCCGGACCCCAAGGAAGAACGCTTTCCATCCAGCGTTCTTTGAGAAGGTCTAAGGCGCGAAGAGCAGGGATGGCATTTGCTCTCGAAGTGGGAATCGCCCGGGTTAGCAGCTGCCTGGGCGTGAGTATGCTCTTTACCAACTTCGGATCACAGAAAGCGGCCCAGCGTTGATTCCTTCCCCTTCCACGAACACCGATCGGGATTTGGTTCCCTGGGGCAAGACCTCGGCGGACAACCGCAAACGGGCTCTCTCGCAACTCCTCCTCGACCCAATTCGGCGCTGACGCTTGGGAAGAGAGGAGCTGTTTTGCGTCTATCTCGAGCAGATCGTGCGTTCGAACAGAATGTCCTTCGCCGTGAAACATGACGTGTCCTAATGCAGGTGGCTCAAAAGAACGATCCATCCCGCCAACGTGAAGATACTGAGCAAAGTGCTCACAATGAGACTCGAGCTTGCGACTTCCGGAGTTGCATCGAAGCCTTTGCCGAAGAGAATCCCAAAGAAGCCGCTGGGAATCGCGCTGAGCAGGACTGCGAATCTGGTCTGTTCGAGAGGCATACCCAGGAGGAGCGCTATCGCAAGGCAGAGAGCCGGCTGGAGCACGGTTTTGCCCAGGACTGCCCAGCCCACGCCCCAGTTCAGATTTATGCGCTGTGCCGACGCAATTAGTCCTGTCACGAACAAAGCGGTGCCCTCTGTCGCCCCGCCGAGAATCGTCAGGCTCTTATCAACATAAATTGGCATGTGAAACTTGATGACGGAAGCAAGAACACCGAGCACGGGCGCCCAGAATACGGGCTTCTGGAGAGCCCTCCAGAGAGACGTGCGAATGCGAGCCGCAGGAGACAGTGCCCTGCCCGCACCGGTTTCGCTCTCGAGAATCGCAAGCGTGATGGGGGTGATCGTAATCGCACCGACCGCGAGGCCGACAGCAACGCTGACGGAAGCCTCAGGGCCATAAACAGCCAGGAGAAGTGGAATACCTATTCCCGCATGATTCGGAAATCCAAGTGTCAGCGCCAAGACAGCACTGTTTGCGGCAGTTTCTTTGCCGAGCTTCAGCGACGCATAGTAGGTCGCAACAAAGACGGCTAGAAAGACTATGGCAAGCACTACGGCCGCCTTGGCTTGCTCCCCCAACAGGGGACGCGGTGTGAGTGCAATGACCACAAACAAAGAGCTCGGGAGTGCAAAGGTCATCAGGAAGCTGACGAGGCTTTTTACGTCCTTGTTGTCGACTATCTTAAATAAGCCTGCCGCATAGCCGAACAGCAGGCCCACAAAGATGGGCACAAGCGAGTTGGCCAAAACCTGGATCATCGTGGATCGCCTACCTTTCCAGCCACTGTGCTTCGAGCTTGGTGCGGACCAGAAGGGAAGCCTTGCGCGTTTCGCGCGCCGACGTGGATTCGAGTCGATTGCGAAGATCCACGGGACCACTGCGGGCATCCGCAATGGCTGCGACCAGTTCGTTCTGTACGTTCTGAATCTCCCGCTGCGAAGGTTTCTCTGGATTTTCGACGTGAAGCAGTTTGTAGAGGAGGCCCAGCTTCGCGTAATCACGAATGTCGTAAGACATGGGAGCGATCTCCTTCCCGAGCTTTTCCAGTTCGTCCACGGAGCGCCTCGTAACACGCGCCGCTGCTTCCTTGTGCATCGCGTGGATCATGACGCCGTCGTCGTCGAACGCTAGAATTCGATTTGCTTGGTAGCCATGCGTCAGGAAAGCTCCCGACAGTGCATGGCCCACCACCAACGCAATTACGGGATGACCCGCGAGTCGTGCCGAGCCGTAGGCATCTGCGGCAGCGGCAGCGGCAAGAAAAATGGCGGCAGTCTCTTCACGACGGCCGTAGGCCTGGCTCTTCACGTCGACGATAGCGATGATTGGTCGCTTGATCGTGTTCTTATCGTGTTCGATCACTTCGCGAACGCGTGTAGCGAGGGTGAAAGCCTCTTCCAGTCCTACTTCCCCGTGCCGGGCACAAGGAAAGCGCGCGTGGGAATCTGGAACAACGCAGAGGAATCTTGCGTGGTCGTTGCCGAGCGGCGCATCAGCTGTCAGTACGGATTTAGGGTTTCCGGGCATGGGTGACGTCTGCCCAGTAAGCGCTCGGAACCAGAGCGCTCCTCGAGTGCCGGTATATTCGCTCATCGTTTTCCTTCCTCAAGGCCATTCTTACCCCAGAGTGCGCTGAACTCCTTGGGATCCCATTGTTGCGATGTGTCGAGCGTAGCGAGACGGCTGCGATAGAGTTCAACCCGCGAGCTCCGATGTACCGCCGGAACGCCCTTCGAGGTGAAATGCCGGATAGCGTCAGCAACCTGCTGCATGTCGTCATCGACGAGTGCATCGGCCAGGCCCATCGCGTATCGCTGCTCCCCACCATGAATTGCCCAAATGAGCGCGCGATCACTCGAGTCGAATTCTTCAATCCCGTTCTCCTGTTCGATCACCTCGGGACCGTTCATTCCGAGTCGAGCTTCGCGCGTCATGACGACGTAGCTCGCGAGTCCTGCAGCGAGCGACATTCCCCCGAAGCAGCCGACCGTGCCGGCCGTGAGGCAGATCACCGGGGCATATTTTCTCAGTGCCAGAATGGAGCCCATGACTTCGGCAATCGCAGCCAGACCAAGATTGGCTTCCTGAAGACGCACACCGCCGGTTTCGAGCAGCATCACCGCGCTGGTCCGTACGCCTTTCTCGTTGTCGGCGCAGGCCAGATCGAGAGCGGCGGCCATCTTTGCGCCGGACACCTCTCCGATGCTGCCGCCTTGAAAGGCGCCTTCGAGTGCAACGACCACTGCTGCTTGCCCCGCGATCTTTCCTTTCATCACCACGCAGCCATCGTCTTCCTGCGGTGTGACGCCCTGCATCGCGAGCCAGGGAGATTCCACGCGATCGAAGGGGCCAAGCAGCTCCCGTGATGTTCCCTCATCGAATAGCGCTTTGGCTCGCTCTCGTGCGTCGAGTTCTATAAAGCTCTGTCGGTTGATGAAGTCTGCCGAATATCCTTTGTTGCTCATCGCTCGCTCACCTCCACGGCTTGCTCGAGGCGCAGAAGGACGACGCCGGGTGTTGCCCCCGCGTCGTTGATTTGAATGCGGACGGCCCCGTCGTACTTCGCGAAGAACCGGTCCAGAACAGCCTTCCAAGTGTCCCGGAAGCCATCCACACTGGTCCGAATGAAAACGCGGGCTACTTCGCCTTCGCCAGGTTCGAGCAGGACTTCAAGATCCCCGGAACCCACCACGCCGACGTGGGCTTTTTTATTTACGTTTCGACATGCCGGGTAAGTGAGTTCAATCTGCTCCACTTTGATTCTCCAATCCGCTTTGGTCCGCTTGCACTTCGTTTTGTTTCCGCTCGACGGCATCAAGGAACAGAGTTGCCGCCAAAAGATCTCCGCTTCCACCGGGTGAGACCCCCAACTCCAGCAGCCGGCGGTCCAGCTGAGATAACTTCTCCCTGCCGAGTGCGGTTCCACTGCCGCCGACTTCCTCCACGGCATCAGCGCCTGTCTTTGCCGCGACGAGGGCTTTTTCTCCTCCGCGATAGAGCAGACAAGTGTCGTCCAGACGGGACATGATGCTGAGGAGTGTGTCGAGGCGAGCCACACTCTCCGTCGCGCCGCTTGCGCGCTTGGAGCGAAGCACCGGCAGACCTATGTCGACAACATGAGGGAACCCGCCAAGAGCTTCACCGCGCGCTCCCGCGCCACCGTACATCTTCGCTACCAAGTCGCCATGTGAGACCAGCCGAGGCGCGGCGAGATCTTCAAAGGAAGCGATTTCCTTCGCAAGGGTTGCAATTTCTGAAGCCTTCGGCGCGTCCTCGACATGCATGGCAGTAGCGGAAACAAGCAGACCAAGAATCCAGATCGCGCCCTTGTGGGAGTTGCTGCCTCCCGTTGCCTTGAGCATCGCGTGTTCCGCATCGCGTCCAATGGCTGCGAGCTGTTCCCGCATCCGTTGACTGGGGTGACTTCCGATGGAAATCAATTCCATCTCACACAGGTACGGTTCGATCATCAGGGCAGAGCGCCTCATGATGGCGAGCGACAGATCCTTGTGAGCACCCGCACCGCGACGATCGACTAGACCGGGTTTCGGGGTCAACTCCGCCTCGGCAATCAGAGCCTGGCGACCAAGGCTCGCCAGCCGCATCGCCCATGCCCGATGATTCGACAATGCCCAGGGAGTCTTTAGAGCTGTGCTGGATGAGAAATGTGTCCTCATTACCAGCCCCGGAATCGCGCAGGTGGGTCATACAGTCCGCCCGACCATGCGACTAGATCTTCCATGCTTCTTGCCGCCAGCAGAGAGCGCTTCGCTTCCAGGCGGTGTACTCCGACATCTTCCGGATAGGCGACCACTCCCTTCTTTCGAAGCTCCGCCGTTTCCGAAGGAATTGCCTTCAAACCGATCGGGCTTACTCCCGCCACTGCTGCGAGAGCGCGGCGGCGTTCTTCCTGCCCTTCGGCCTTGTAGAGATACGCGATGCCCTCTTCGGTTACGACATGACTGACGTCATCTCCATAGATCATGATGGGCGCGATTGGCATTCCCGCCTGCTTGCCGACTTGCACCGCGTCGAGAGTTTCGACGAACGCGGGAACGCCGCCTTTCTGAAAGGTCTCGACGGTCTGCACCACGAGCTTTCGGCCGCGAACGACTGGCGTGTTCTCCGTAACCAGATCAAGCCAGGCGTGAGTACAGTGCCGCCGGCCATGCGGGTCGTGTCCCATGTTCGGCGCGCCGCCGAACCCTGCCAGACGCCCCGTTGTTACCGTCGAAGAGTTTGCGTCGCCATCCATCTGCAGCGTCGAACCAATGAATGCATCAACTGCATACTGTCCGGCAAGCTGACACAGAACGCGGTTCGAACGGAGACTGCCATCTCGTCCGGTAAAGAAGACATCCGGTCGTGCCGCGACATATTGATCCATTCCAACTTCGCTGCCGAAACAGTGAATGCTCTTGACCCAGCCGCTTTCGATCGCGGGAATCATGGTTGGGTGCGGGTTGAGCGCCCAGTGTTCGCAGATCTTTCCGCGCAGACCGAGCGACTCCCCGTAGGTCGGCAAAAGAAGTTCAATGGCCGCGGTATCGAACCCGATTCCGTGATTCAACGAGCGAACTTGATGCCGTTCATAGATGCCGCGGATCACCATCATGCCGATCAGAATTTGCAGCTCGTCCATGTGGCGCGGGTCGCGCGTGAACAGCGGTTCAATTGCGAATGGCTTGTCGGCCTCGACGACGACGTCGATCCAGGAACCCGGGATGTCGACGCGCGGTAATTTGTCAACGATCCTGTTCACCTGCACGATGACAATTCCATCGTGAAACGCAGCCGCTTCCACAATCACCGGCGTGTCTTCCGTGTTTGGTCCGGTGTAAAGGTTGCCTTCCGCATCAGCCTGCTCCGCACAGACGAGGACTACGCTTGGGACCAGATCAACGAGCAGCCGGGCGTAAAGTTCGACGTAGGTGTGGATGGCGCCGATCTCGAGCTTGCCATCCTCCAACAGTTGTGACACGCGCAGGCTTTGCGGACCGGCGAAAGCGAAATCCACTTTCTTCGCGATGCCCAACTCAAACAGCGTGAGATGTTCCGGTCGACTAATGCTCGAAATGATCAGGTGTAGATCGTGAACCTTTTTCGGATCGACCTTCACCAGGGACCGTGAGAGGAAATCAGCCTGTTTCTGATTGTCTCCCTCAAGCACAATCCTGTCTCCGCTAACGATGAGGGTTTCAAGAGCCTCAATGATTCTTTCCATGGCCAGGATCGGCCCCTTCATCCAGGGATGGATCAGTTGCATGCGCCGTCGTTTCTCATCGCGTCGCGTCGTCCACGAACGCGACACCTGCTCTAACGTTTGCTGTGCCATCGGGCAACTCCTTGAAAGAGGGTTCGTCATTGCCATACCGTTGTTACTGGCCCGCACTTCCTCGCCGTGCGGCCGGAGATTCAGAGCGCGAGTTACTTCAACCCGTGTCGGGTGCCTTAGCAAAGAGCTTGCATGCCACGCATATTCAAAAGCCGAAGTTCGTGACGACTCTCGCCGTCGGCGAGAGTCCGTTTAAGCATGCCCTGCGGCTGGCCAGTCAATAGAAGCCGCAGCGTCAATTCGTTTGATTCATTTCGAGCTGGTACTCCTCCTCCAAGCTGGGATGTCGTATCACCGTAAGACCTTCGTTGCCCAGCAGGAACAGCGTGCCCGTATCGGGTCTGTCCAGTCGTTGCTTGACTCCTTGGAGGACGACGAGCGACGTCGGTTTAGAAGGATTCGAAACATCAATGAGCTGATACTGGCTGTCTTGAAGGGGAGTGACGGCGCTATTCGCAGAGGTCAGCAGCAACGTGCGCTGGCCGAAGGGTTGAATGCTGGCAGGGTTTAGCAGCCCCGCCGTTGCAATTAGCACTGGCTGTTTGTATTTCCTAAAATTGACGATTGCAAATCCTGAGCGGTCACGAAAGCGAATGAGTACTGCCGAATTGTCCAGGGCTTGAACAAAGTCGTAGGAGGACTGGGCACCAAGCGAAGCTCGTCCGACTTCTCTAATGGACGCTGGGTCCGTCACGTCCAGGATTGCGAGTGTTCGCCCCTGGTCTTGCTCGAGGTACAGGAACGCCTGTCCGCTTCCGGTACTGTGGAGATACATGGCCTCGCTGCGACGTTGAGCTAGTTCCGGCAGGTCTGCGGGCGAATCTATTACTACAGATGTCGAGCGCGTCTTTGCCCCTTTTGCCGCTGCTTGAACGGTCGTAGTAGCTGCGAATACCGCGAACACCAACGTGGCGCCAATGCTTACTTTCATTTCGTGATACTCCTTTCGGTTTACCATGCTGTTTTTTTTGCGAATTGGTTTTACGGATTTCTCGTCAGCAAAATACTCAGTCGGAGACTCAGAGCGTCAGATAGACGATTTGGACCCACTGGTCGGAGTTGACGATGCCTTTGCCCCAGACGGGGTCGAGATCGGCGAACGGCTTTTCCGCGACGGCTTCCAGGGCTAATTTTCCCGTCGACTTCAATTTCTCAACGCGGTCACGCGAAGTGATGAGCATGTCCCGGGATTTCCTAAGGTCCGCTTTGTTGCCGAGCGGGCCGTGCCCCGCAACGATCTTGGTGTTATTGTCCGCAAGAGAAAGGATTTTGTCGGCGGCAGCAATCATGCCGGTGATTGTGCCGCCTGTACCGGGGTCGATGTAGGGATACATGCCGTTGAAAAACAAGTCGCCCATCGAAATCACGTTGGCCCTTTGGAAATGAACGTAGATATCCGAATCCGTATGCGCGGGAGCAACGTGCTGGAGCTCGAGGATTTCGCCATTGGCTTGCAGCTTGTAGTCGGCAGCGAAGGTCTGCTGCGGCAGGGCCTCTGCGGGCGAGGGGTCGAAATGCAAGCCGGAGAGAGCGCCGTCTGGTCCTCTATACAAGACCGGCAGATCATGCGGCTCGGACATGCGCTTCTTCGTGTTTTCGTGCGCCAGGACCGTGGCTCCTGCGGCGTGAAGATGTGCATTGTTATCGGTATGGTCGAAGTGCCAGTGGGTGTCGATGACGTATTTCACCGGTGCGCTGCCAAGGCCATTGAGAGCCTGCTTGAGCTTTGGCCAGGCGGGTGCAACGAAACTGTCCACGACGAATTTGCCGTCTGGGCCGTTGAGTACCGTCACGGCCCCACCGGGGCCGCCGAACATGGTGACGTTGTCAGCCAGCTTTTGCGTTTCCATGGGAACGGCGTTGAACTTGGCGCGCATACTCGCGAGCAGGTCGGCCGCCGAAGGCGTTTCTCGCGGGTGGCCCGCTGCGGAGGCGCGGAGCAACGTCAGGGGAAAAAGGTGCGCCAGAAAGGCGCTGCCTGCCAGAGTGGCAGAACCTCGCAATATTTCGCGGCGTGAAGTTTGCTTCTGCAGGAAATTGAATTTCATGTTCCTTAGTTCTTCCTTTCGTTTCTTGCGGTATCGCTTGCTTGTTTGCCGCACACCGATTGGACGCTTCGGACTGCGATTAGAAACATTGTTTGTTTTGTTGTCTGTGATAAGGCATTCTAATGAGAATAGATATATGGAGCTTCGCCAAATCCGGTCGTTTCTCTCTATCGCCGAGACGCTGCACTTCGGGCGTTCAGCGGAGTTAATCCATCTCAGCCAACCAGCATTAAGCCTTCAGATACGAGCCCTTGAGGAGGAGATCGGAGTGCGGCTCTTCGAGCGGAACCGGCGCAAAACAACGCTCACCGCGGCGGGCGTCGCGTTTCGCGATGACGCCGCTCGAGCGCTCTCGCAATTGGACCAGGCGATTCGCAGGGCCAGGCTGGCTGCCAATGGGCGACTGGGACTATTGCGGATCGGCTTCATCTCAACTGCATTAAGTGAGATTGTGCCGAATATCGTTCGCCAATTCAGAGAGCTAAATTCCGAGGTAGAGTTCTCTTTGCGCGCCATCCTCACGGTGAATCAAATACAGATGCTGGAGACCGGTTCGCTCGACGTTGGATTTCTTCGTCTGCCTATTGGCGGGCACTCGGTCCTCGATGTTGTCACAGTGCATCGCGAACCGTTCGTACTCGTGGTACCCGCGTCCCATAAACTGGCAAAAAGGAAAAGGGTGCGCCTAAGCGAAGTGTCGGGTCAGGACTTCGTGATGTATGAGCGTGCCTATGCGCCTGGATTCCACGATCTAATCGTGGGGATGCTTCGCGATGCCAGGATTGTTCCCAATGTTTCCCAGACCGCAGGAGAGATCTCAACGCTGGTATCGCTAGTTGATGCGCACATGGGTATCGCCATTTTGCCCCTATCGGCAGTCAAACACAGCGTTGCCTCGGTGATCGCTTGTGAAATTGCAGACCAGATACCAATGTCTGAAATTGGTATCGCTGTCTGCAAAGGATCCCGAGCGACAGTCATAGATGCCTTTAGATCTTTCGCTCTAAAAAGGCTAGCTCCAGCAGGGAACTCTTTGCATGCCAATCGGAGTTAACTTCAGCGCCGAATACTGTTTACCCAGTTCCACGAACGGTCAGCCCGGATCCCGGAGTTCGGCGTTGAACGCGCCCAGATTTCCTCCAAAAAGTAAGCAACTTTCTTGCCAGCACCTCGCTTGAATAGACAAACACTTGCGAGCCCTTTCAGGCACCCTCAGCTACAATTACATTGAGTTCATTCAGGATTGGTCGCTCGGTCAGGCCGGAATGCCCGGCTCGGCTATCCTTACATCATTGCGAGACTCTCATGCCATTGTTCACCGTGACGATGAAAGCGGGCAGAGCCGCTGGCGAAAGAAATGCGATCTCTCGTGCCATCCATGAAGCAAGCGTCAAGGCAGGATATCCCGGCGACGACATGTTCCAACGTTTTTTTTGTCTTGAGCAGGCCGACCTGAAAGTCGATCTCAACTATCCTGGTTTGCCGAAACCCCGAACGGAGAAGATGCTGATGATCGAAGTCCTTGTGTCGTCCGGAACTGACGCCGAGAGGAAGAGGCGCCTGTTGGCAGCCTTAGTCGAAGCGCTCGATGGTGCCGGCACTGATCCGAACGATATCATGGTGTTCTTCGGAGAGATCGATCGCGCCAGTAGCTCCTTCGGCGGCGGTCGGCTCGCGCCACCAGTTGCAAGCGTCTAATCATGCGACAGTCGTGGTCGCAGCGTTACGCACGACGGTTCTACGGCGTTGCGAGGCAAACCTTATACCGATGGTACAAAAAGAGTGAGTGCGCTGATGAGGGCCAAGATGCTGTATTGGAAAAGTCTCACGAGTCACGGCTTCAAGGAGAAATCCGTGATCTGAAGCGGCTGCTCGCCGAGAAACCAGGACGCAGGGAGTGGTTGTACTTGATTGTGTGATCGACCAGCAGGGAAACGTGACGCAGATGAAGGTGGTTTCGGGTCATCTGTTGCTCGTGCCGGCGGCAATCAATGCGGTTCGACAGTGGAAATATCAACCGACGTTGCTGAACGGAGAGCCGGTATCTGTGGAAATGCAAGTGTGACCGTAAGTTTCGTGATGGGGAGTTGAGAAAGGATTCTTCGGTGTTCGCCGAGAGGATTTTTCAACACCTCGCGGTTTGGAAGAACGCTTGGTGGGCAGAAGCGCCAGCAGGTACACGATCACGCCTGCGAAACTGTGAGGGTGAAAAAGAAGGAAACGGGAACTCACCGAATATCAAGTCAACGCATTCGGCGCGGGCGGGTGCGATGGCGTCGTCCATGCGGAAGGAGCCCTGTCGTGTCTGCGAAAAATGCAACGAGTGCGCACGAACGCCTAGCGATTTCGCTTACCTCGTTGGAAAACGCGAATACGCTCCTCTTCAGTGGTTGCCATGGCGCCGTCCCAGCGATGGGGGGATGTCAAGTTAAGTCCGAACTGGTCCAGGATGCGCAGGACAGTCTGATCGACGAGGTCATCGATGGTCTTCGGGTGATTGTAAAATGCAGGTACGGGCGGAAAAATCACGACGCCCATACGCGAGA